>ENA-ORBV01004786-ORBV01004786.1-microbial-mat-metagenome-genome-assembly--contig:-NODE-4786-length-25580-cov-6.128455_pt1 | contig 25580 bp, 20 predicted proteins | sample MGYA00237777_ERZ505514 | MGnify/ENA primary metagenome ERZ505514 (study PRJEB26160, sample SAMN06269048) | microbial mat metagenome | isolation source: Oligotrophic lake microbial mat | place... | reverse complement strand
GCCCTCAGGCCCAGGCGACACGCCTGCCCGGCAACGATGGTGTCAACGGTTGTGCTTACGCGAAGCGAACCGACCGCGATCGGCGTCCCCTCTCTGCGAGCGTGTTTTCCCGCCAATGATGCAATCGCCTCGAACATTTTTTGATCTTCGGGGAACGGCACTCGCACCACCGTTCAGAAGTGTCGCGCACGCAAGAACAGCACAAGAACATCAGAAGGCAGTGGATTAGAATTGGTCTATGCACCTACCGCGCCTTTTTGTGATGTTATCGACTCTTGGCGGCTGCCTTGCGGCAGCGCCACCCACGCCCATGCCTTTGGCGCCGCCGCCACTGCGGGTTCTGGTTGACGCCGACACGGCCAATGAGGTTGACGATCTATTTGCGATCACACGAGCGTTTTCGGAACCGCGCTTCAATGTGGTGGCGCTGACCGGGTCACAGTATCTGACGCAGAATCAAGCGCCTCCCGATTCGGCAGCACATAGCCACAAACTGAATCAGCGGTTGTTGGCTGTGATGGGCCGTAGTGTGCCTACGGCCGAAGGCTCAAACACCGCAATGTTAGACGACGGCGCGCCAATCGATTCCCCCGCGGCCCGGCTTATCATTGAGCACGCTCGTGCCGCCACGCCGCAAGATCCGCTGTACGTATTTACGTTGGGGGCGGTTACCAATGTGGCGTCGGCCATTCGCCTGGCCCCGGACATCGTGCCCAATCTGCGCCTTTGGTCGATCATGTTGAAATACGATGAAGCTTCTGGTTGGCGGCGCGAAGAGTTCAACGCAAACAATGATCAAAACGCCGTTGACGTTTTGTTCTCAACGCCGGGTTTGGATCTAACCATCATGACGGCCACCGCATCGAGGCAACTGAAGTTCTCACGTGCCGAGGTCGATGAGAAGCTCGCGAATCGCTCTGACCTGGGCCGCTTTTTGGTCGCCCATTGGGATGACTTCGTGGGTCGTATGACGTGGAACAATGAAACTTGGACGAAGGATAGATCTTGGATCATGTTCGACGTGGCCCTGGTGGAAGCACTGCTGGATCCCACGCTTGCCGAGCTTCGGCGCGTGCCCCCACCTGCGCTGAAGAACGGTAACACCGCGGTGCCCGAGGTGAAGGTGTTTACGCGCATTGATGCTGCGGGTATGACAAAGCGATTTTGGCACCACGTGGCGCCCTAGGTTTACCCTGTCACCATGTCGGCGCCTCGACGACGAAACTTCACCGGGCTGCAGCCGTAGGCGTTCCGGAACATCTTGTAAAAGTGCGAAAGATTGTCTAGCCCGCAGTCTAGGGCGATGTCGTTAACGGAATCATGTGACTGCAGCAAACGTGCGGCTGCTCGTTGCACGCGGGCTTCGTTCAGCAGATCAGTGGGGCGTTTGTTCAGGGCGCGGCGGATCTCGCGCGCCATATGCTCAGCGCTTAAGCCCGCCACACGCGCCATGGCTTGCACGCCCTCCCTGAGGATTTTAGGGTCGTCCAGGGCTAGCAACACGCGGTTAAGCCAAGCGGGCAAGTGTTTTCCATTGGTGCCCAGGTGGCGTGCCCGCAGCAGCGCCAGCACATTTAGCAACAGTCCTTCGGCCGTTAAGATGTCATCGGCTCCCCACAGTGCCTGGGCCGCAAAGGTTTCCGCCTGCCGCGCGATGGCCGCGCCCAAGTGGTGGTGGCGATCCTCGGTTGGGGCATCCAAGAGATCGTGGCCATTGAAGTACCGTTGGGTCAAGTGGCTCCATGTTTCTTTGGTGAAGGCCACGTTGGTGATCAAGAAGCCTTTGTCGTCGCGGCAGCTAAGAGCGTGTTCGTCGTGATCGCGAACGAGCACAAAAGTGCCAGGGCCCAGCGCGTGGGTTTGGCCATTGATCGTGTGAATGCCGCGACCCTGGCGGATCCAAAAGATCTCGTGAAAATCGTGGCGGTGTGGCGGCGTGGGATCAGCAAGGCTTATCAGGCGTGCCACCGTAAAACAGGCGCGTCCCGGCGGCACAAAATCGGTCCACCGCAAAAGTCGCCCCGACCTAGGGTCTTCGCCCTTCCGCCAACTTGCCTTCAGCGTTTTGCCATCATAGACGGGCACGGCGGCGTTCCTTCATTCAGTGAGAGAACAACAGGATCCAAGGGGCAAGCTTAACAGGTTGGCCTTGGGCCTTGGGCCTTGGGCCTTGGGATCCGAGTAGAAACATCTAGTTGGCGACGGGCGGCCGGTTGACCACCGTCACGTAGCCGATGCACATCTCGTCGTGGGTGCCTTCGCCCCACTGAATGTCGACGATGGGCGTTGGCGTCCAGTGGCTGGCTTGACGCTGTTCGAGCGTGTTTTCGTAGGTACAACGAATTGTGAGCGTGTCGGTGGCTGCGATCGAGATGGGTTGTGCGAGCAGGTACGAGCCCTGCCAGTGAAAATCCCACGCAGGGATATCGAGTAATACGGTTGTGCCCTGGGCATTCTTTCGTTCGATGGTCAGGTGCGTTCCAAGGGTGTGCATGTGGCCCGCGACCATCACGACCTGAGCCCGTGCATCCGGGTAGAACTTGCCGGACATCCACTCGAGCGCGGTCAGGGTTTTCTCTTGCACGATGTTGCTTTGATTGGCAGGCAAGAAAAGGTCCCGCTTGGCGAGGCGCACCGTGGCCAGTGGCTGAATGCCAGTCGCAGCGCCCTTCGGTGCGAATTTCAATTCGAGCTTCGTGCGATCCGGACCTTTGTCCGCAAGCACGTTGTAATGAACCTGTACCACCGCGAGATCGCCTGCGCGTATCACACCACCTGTGCCTGCCGGCAGGACCACCGACGACACGCCGGGAACCCAGGCCCCGAGTGAGCCGTCGGGTTTGAGCATGCTGTCCGAGGGCACGGGTCCTCCGAAGCATGTCCATCCGGGTCCTGGGGTTGCCGCGTCGATGGCCTCAAGGCCGGCCTTGTCGGATGCGGCGAAGAGTGTCGTGATGATGTGGTGTACCGTCTTGCGATTGCCAGGCGTGATACGATATCCCGTGATCACGCGGCTTTCTGTCACGCCCGTGTCCACCAGGAAGCAACGGTAGTCGTCGGTCAAATTTACATCCGCGGTGTAGTCGACACCGATGTCGAAGGAAAGATCGGCGATGCCTATGTCCACGACATCGGCAATGCCCGGCGCTGCGGGGTTGGCTGGATCGCCAAGCGGCGCACGGGCATCCGCCCAGGCGGTCAAGGTTGCGATCTGAGCCGCACTCAGTGTGCGCGCATGCAGCATCGTTGGTGAAAGAGGACCGGGCGGCCAGGGGGGCATGATGCCCGCGTTCACGACCTCTTCGATCGCGCGGGCGTGCGTTTTCGCAAGCTCTGGACCTTCGAGAGAAAAGGGCGCGATGTTGCCCGCGCTGTGGCACGACACGCATTTGGCCTGGAGGATGGGCGCCACATCCTGGTAGTAGGTCGGGGCCTGGGCGAGCTGGCCCGCATCCGCAAGACTGCCGGCATCCGAATCAGAAGGTGTTCCGTCATTCGAGGAACTGCAGGCAACCGAGGTCAAAAGCAGAAGACAGGTCAGGTTCTTTGAATGCATGGTCGTGGGGTTATCCTCGGATTAGACGACGACAACCATTAGAAGGTTCCTGGGAAGTTTCGCGCCGATGCTGCTGAGGCAGGAGCACCTGCCCTACCTTTGTCTACATCGGGCCCCGAAGTACATTCGTACCGTTCGCGGATGTGCGGATGTACCTGGATGGATGCGCCCGACGGGCACAGTGTGGATCGATACAAAGGGGATCCGATGTCTGAATCTGAAGTTCGATTCCGTCCCGTGGGCCGCCGCCAGTTCCTCACCGGAATGGGCGTATCCGTAGGCCTGCCGCTTTTGCCCTCGATCGCCACCCGAAAGGCCTTCGCGCAAGATCCGACCTTTTCAAAGCAGAAGAATTTCTTCTTCCTCGGGACATGGCACGGCGCCTGTTTCGACAGCAACATGTTCCCGTCACAGACGATGTTGAACCAGTCGGCTGTCAACGCGGCAACGGGTCATACGATTCGCTGGGGCAAGCTTGCCGGAGCGACCTCGGGTGCGAACACGGTCCTTTCGCCTGCCCTGACCGCGCCCTCGTCGGTGCTGACACCCGGACTGGTTGCAAAGATGAACGTGTTGCACGGGCTTGACCAACCGATGCACACGGGCCACATGCGGGGCGCCATGTTTGGCAACTATGCCGATTCGAACGGCATCGCGGGCCTGCAGATAGAGGACCGGCCGACGATCGACCAGATCATGGCCTGGTCTAAAACGTATTACGCAAATCTGGATGGTGTCCAGATGCGAAGCATGGCTTATGGGCCATCGTGGGGATTCGGCAACCCACAGACGCAGACCGGAGGCGTCCAACCGGTCAGGTTGCAATTGAATTCCCGTGATCTCTTCTTGAAGATCTTCACGCCCAAGTCGAATACCCAGCCGTTGCCCGAGCCACGCAAACCCATCGTTGACCGCGTTCTCGAGAGCTATCGCCGTTTGCGAAACGGGGACCGCCGCCTGTCGTCAAACGATCGTCAGCGTCTCGACAATCACATTTCGATGTTGAGCGAGGTGGAGCGGCGCCTGAACGCGAATAACGTGCAAACCCGACGAGGCTGTCCCGAGCGCACAACCCCAGTTGAGCGCCACGATACATTTGGCGAATACGGTGCGACTCCGAACTTTCGCAAGTCGGTGACCCTTTTGACCGACGTGTTTGCGGTGGCTTTTGCATGTGGTTCAAGTCGCATCGCCACGATGGTCGCCGGTCAGGAAAACCAGGCGACGGGATACACCGGGAGCTGGCACCAGGAAGTCGCACACCAGTATCAAAGGGCGAACGCACAGCCGTACATCACGTCGTACTACAAGGAGGTTTTCAACTCGGTCTTCCTTGGCCTTGCGAAGCGACTCGAGGAGCTCCCGGGAGCGCCTGGTCGTACATTGCTGGACGATTCACTGCTCATCTGGACGCAAGAGTGCGGGATGGATACCCACATGCAGATCAACATTCCCGTCGTCACGATCGGTGCCGGCGGCGGCGGAATCAAGACGGGCCAGTTCGTCGACTACCGGGATATGCGCAACATCAACACCGTCAAGCTCGCCGACGAGATCCCGGCCGACATTCGCTATCAGCATCACGGCCTGACCTACAATCAGTTTCTTGCAAGTGTATTACAAGGCATGGGCGTGGCCCGCCCCGAGTTCGAGCTTTTTGGCTACCGGGGTTACGGTGAGCCGGGTTATGGCGCAGGCGGATCCGAACTGCCCCGTGGCGAGACCATGAAGTACTACGGCGACCGGAACAGCAAATTCTTCCAGAGCGCGAGCGATCCGTTGCCGCAATTCATGGTGTAAGGCCAAATAGGCCCGCCGGTTGATTCGTTTTGCGCGACAGCGTGGCCGTGCGATATTGGTGTGGGTCATGAACAGGCGCACGCCGCTCACGGTGGGAATCGCGCTTTCGGTTTGGATGGCAGCGACCTGCACGGCTGCTGCTGCTGCCGTCCTGCCCGATCGAACGTTTGCAGCCGAGTCCGTCCGCAAGTTTGCTGTCCATCGGGTCTATGCGATCGCGCAGGATCGCCAGGGATTTTTGTGGCTGGGGTCCGAAACGGGGGTGTACCGATTTGATGGTGCGCGGTTCGATCCGATGTCGCCAAGGGGCAAAGGAGCCATTGCTCACCTTGCGATTTCCGAAGCCGACAGGGTCTTTGTTGTGCTTCGAGTCGAGGCGAAGGATGCGGTGGTTGAGGTGCGAGACGGCGAGCTGCTGGTGATTCCGGAGCTCGGCGCGACGGTGGGCCGTGCCATTTATGACTTGCGGTTTGATGCCAATGGGCGACTCAGGATCACGTCGGAAGCGGGGGTGTTCACTTGGAACCCGTCGCAGCACGGGCCGTCGCTGACACGGGAGGCAGTCGACAAGGCGTCACGCGACAGTTTCGGCATGGCGGTCGACACCCGGGGTCGAAGGTGGCGTGTCGCAAAAGACGGCATGATTTTCCGGGATGGCGTTGAAACGGCAAAGGCATCGGTCACCAGTGGCCGTACACCCTGGGGTGCGATCAAACCGTACCACGACGGCGTGCTCGTCGCCTCGGATGGCGGCATTCGCTACCATGACGAAGCCGGTGTCTCACAGCTTCTTCTGCCCGGTCTTCCCAGGGAGGTTTCGGTCAACACCGTATTCGAAGATCGCAACGGTGATCTCTGGATCGGAACGGATTTCGATGGGTTGTTTCAGATCGACATCAACCCGCTGCTGCGTTTTATTGATTCGCCCGATGGAACGCCGACGGGTGCGGCGTTCGGCATTGCGCAGGCGCCCGACAATTCCATTTGGTGGACGCACAACGGCGGTCTTGGCCATGTAACGGCCGGGCAGGTGGAGTTCGTCGCCTTTGCGCCCGAGTTCGATATGTATTCGTTGCGCTCCCTCGCGGTGGATGCGCAGGGTGATGTTTGGGTTGTGAATGGGGATAACGGTGTGTTCCGCTTGCACAACGGGGTTCTTGGCCCGGAGAATCTTGCTGCACGCTTCGAGACAGAAGCGCACTCGGCGCTTTTCTCAACCCAACTTGGCCGCATGTTGCTCGGGCGGAAGGGGGGCGGACTTGCCGAGTGGAAGGGCAACCGATTTGTCGCCATCGAAGGTTCTCAGTCTGCGTGTCCCGACGCGATCGTTTCTCTTTCCGAGCCGCAACCGGACCTATTTTGGTTCGCGACTGCGAGCGCCGGGCTTTGTCGATACGACGGAAAACACTGGCAGCGATTCACGACCGCCGATGGTTTGCCCGAGAATGAATTGCGAGCAATTCACGTCGACGGCAATGACGTCGTGTGGATTGGCGGCAATCATTTGGGATTGGTTCGCTTCGCAAAAGGAAGGTTTGTACGTGTTCCACTCGATCTGGGTCTCAACCACGAGGAGATCGCCTCGATCGTTGAAGATCTCGAGGGCTACCTTTGGCTCGGGACACCCGTCGGGTTGTTTCGGATCAACAAGGTTGATGCGAATGCCGTCGCGTCGGGACAACGCAAATACGTTCGGACCCGGTCCTTCACAGTCGAGGACGGACTGCGTGCCCGCGTCTTCTTGACCCAGTTTAGCCGCAGTGGTCTCCGTGACGGCGCTGGAAAACTTTGGTTTCCCAATTTGCGCGGTCTGGTGCAGGTCGATCCCCAACAACTGCGTACCCAGCCATTGCCGGCGCCTGTCATCGAACGCGTTCTCATCAATGGACAAACCCAGACGGACGAATCGACTGGCGTCGTGCGCGGATCGGGCAATGTCATCGTTCGTTTTCTGGCGCCCGATCTGCGCAACGCCCACCGCCTGCGCTTCTTTCATCGTCTGGAGGGTTTCGATTCGGACTGGCGTGACAGTGGCGTGGCACGCGAGGTTTCGTACGCGAACCTGCCGGCAGGTTCCTACGTTTTCACCGTTTCCGTTGGTGTTGCCGATCGCGACGAGCGGCGTGAGAGCAGGGTCCGATTCGTGTTGGTACCTCCCTGGTATCGCACGATATGGTTCTACGGCGCCGTGGGCGCGTTCGTGCTGCTGGCGTTTTTTACCGGCCACCGTTTGCGACTGATGAACCTGCGATTGCGCTTTGACATCATCAACGACGAACGCGCCCGCGTGGCAAGAGATCTCCATGATACGCTTGAGCAAAGTCTCGTGGGCCTGAAACTGCAAATCGAATCGCTCGGGCGGGCCGCTGACGATCCGCCTCGCATCCGCAGTGGTCTCGATCGGGCGCGCGATCTCGTGGGGCAAGCCATGCGCGACATGAAGGGTTCTATCTGGGCCCTGCGTTTGGGTGCCACGGGTAATCTCGATCTGGCAACGGCCATTTCCGTGATGGCGGGGCAAGCACTGCGTGGTACGGAACTGCGTTTTTCACTTGAATCCCTGGGAACACCGTGTCGGCTGGAACCCGAAGCCGAACAACAACTTTTGCGCGTCCTTCAAGAGGGATTGACCAACACGGTCAAGTACGCAAATGCACAGGAGGTAAAGGTGTTGCTTGATTTTGGTGGCGCCGGATTGCGCGTTGTCTTTGGCGACGATGGCAGGGGATTCGGCTCCGAGGCCGGGCAAGGGCCGACCGAAGGTCACTTTGGCTTGACCGGGATGCGCGAGCGGGCCGTCGTGCTTGGGGCAACCATCGACATTCGTGGCAAGGTTGGACACGGTACGCAAATCACACTGACATTGCCCGAGCGATGGCGTCGCAAACCGGGTCGGTCAACCGAGACGGAGTCTTCATGAACAAAAAAATTCGAGTCGTGGTGGTCGAAGATCACGCCATCGTACGCGAAGGACTCGTGTCGTTGATGCGGGGCGAGCCGGACCTTGAGGTGGTGGCCGCCCACGCAACCGGCGAAGATGCGATCGCTGCCGTGCTTCAAGATGCGCCCGACATCATTCTACTCGACATCCGGTTGCCGGGTATGGATGGCCTCTCCACCTTGACCGCTTTGCGTGCGCGAAGGCCGGAAACCCGGGTGCTCATGTTGACAAGTCAACAGGGAGACGAATCGATTTACCGTGCCCTGAAGTCCGGCGCCGTTGGCTATTTGTTGAAACGCCAGCCGAGCGAAGATCTGTTAAAGGCCATTCGTGATACACATGCGGGCGGCACGGCGATGGCCAATGAGGTGTCGGTGGCGCTGGCGCAGCGTATGTCTGGCGAAGAAGTGACGGCGCGCGAACGGGCCATCTTGCGCAACATCGCTCAGGGTTTAAGCAACAAGGACATTGCGGAGCACCTTGGCGTTTCTCCCAACACCATCCGCAATCAGATTGCCGCGCTGATGGGAAAGCTGGGCGCAGTCGATCGCACGCAGGCGGTCACGATTGCCTTGCAGCGCGGGATCATCGATCTCGGATAATCACCGCCGCCTAGTAATGGGGTGGTTTTTCGTTCGGAACGTCCGCGCCGTCGGTGCTCATTTGCGAGCGTAGACCTCGCAGCTCTGCTTCCAGTTTTTCGACGCGACGGGTAAAGATTCGCAACACATCGTCCAGATCGCCCAATAGGCGTTCTTGATGGGCGACTTTTTCTTCCAGGATCAAGATGCGATGTTCATACATGTTTCGATTCCGGGGGTATTCGCTCAGGGCGTGTTCAAGATTTCGCGCACGGTTTCGGCGGCCGGTTTGCCCCGCGGCGTGTACGACGTTGTCTCGCTGCCACCCCATCCGTACCAGTTCCAGATGTAATAGCCAGCCAGCGAGGGTGCATCCGCCCAGGCGCGCCTCCATGCCTCCAGCGCATCTCGCTGTTCTTCGGGATTGGCCTTGCCACCGCCCACTTCGTTCCAGGGCTCGGCCGAGCTGCCGCTTCGTGAACGGTAACCGACCTCGGTGAAAACGAGCGGTTGTCTTCGCGGTCCTGCCCATGCCTCAAGCTCGGCGCGCAAGGCACGCCATCGACCGGTCAAGGTTTTCACATCGGCCGGCTCATCCAGCGTCCGCAAATTGAAATAGGCCGTGACACCCACTTCATCTACCTCGTCGAAAACACGCGCCTTGCGGTAGTGATCCCAGTTGGCGGAATAAAGCAGCGTTCCCGAAAACAAGCCGCGCACGCGTTCGATGAGCGGTCGCCAGGACGCGAGATCCTCGTCGAGCGATGACAATTCGCTGCCGACCACCAATCGTGTTGCACCGGTGAACGTGGCGAGTGCGGCCAGCTCGCCAAGGCGTTCGCCATAATTGGCAAACCAGGCGCGTCGATCTTCCGGTGCGAGCGTTCCGCGCCATTCGGTTGGACCTCTCGGATGGGCAAGTCGAATGATGGGAAAGAGCGTGACCTCAAGCCCAATGCGTCGGGCCTGCCGAGTGGCATTCGCGATGGCTTCAAGCGTCGGTGAAAAGCGCGTATGCAAGGCCAGTTTGGTCGAACCTGCGTGTTCCTGATAAAGCGGAACGATGAGCGCGACGTGGCTGGCGCCGAGTTCCTTGATCTCTTGCAACAGAGGCTCGTACGAAAAACTTACGTCTTCGGCAAACAAGCCAAGCGCGACGCCTCGCTGCCGGGCGATGGGACCGTATGGAACAATATTCTTGCCGGAATCCACGATCGGGGCAGCGCCACGCACCGACGCCGCGGTCGACCCAAGCAGAAGCAGGGCCGAAATGGTCACGCACGACCGAATGAGGCACATGATCCGTGATCCTGGCACAAAGTCGCCCTACAATCACGCGAACCATGTTGAGCCCCGTTTTTCTGACCAGCATTTGGATGGCGTTCGCCAATACGGTCGGGCCCTCGACCAGCACCCCGCGTGAAAAACCGCGCCTCTGCGTTTTGACCGATATCTCGAATGAACCGGATGATGAACAGTCGCTTATTCGGCTGCTGCTCTACGCGAACGAGATCGACATCGAATGTCTCATTGCGACCACCGGGATTCATCTGAAGCAAACCATCGCACCCGAACGCATCGTGCGCACGGTCGCGGCCTATGGCGAGGTGGTGGGCAACCTCGGCGCGCATGCCGGCGGATATCCCTCGGCGGCCTTGCTGCATTCGCGCATCAAGTCCGGGAATCCCGGATATGGCATCAAGGCCGTGGGTCCTGGCCTCAGTTCCGAAGGCTCGAAACACCTCATCCACATCGTGGACTCGAGTGACGACCGTCCGGTTTGGGTGGCTGCCTGGGGTGGTGCCAACACGCTCGCGCAGGCGTTGTTTGACGTTCGCCGGACACGCAGTCGCGCGGCGATCGATGCGTTTGTTGCCAAAATTCGCGTGTACGCCATTTCGGACCAGGACGATGCGGGGCCCTGGTTGCGCAAGACGTTCAAGAATTTGTACTACGTGGTCAGTCCAAGCGTCGTCGGTGGCAACCACCTTGAGTACTACGAATCGGCCTGGAGCGGGATCTCGGGCGATCGCTTCTACAAGAACGGCCCCGGGATCGATCTGGACCTCTGCGAAAATCCCTGGCTGCGCGCCAATGTTGCAGAAAATCACGGCCCGCTCGGCGCGCTTTATCCCCGCGTCGAATACATCATGGAGGGGGATACCCCGTCTTTTCTCAACCTCATCGCCAACGGCCTTGGGGCTGAACGAGATCCTTCCTTCGGAGGTTGGGGCGGCCGATACGTGTTGCGCAATACGCGTGGCGAAGACCGACCCATCTACACCCACGATCGCGATACGGTGACGGTTGGAAACAACAGCTACACCTCGGCGCAGGCGACGATCTGGCGCTGGCGACGTGCGTTTCAGCACGATTTCGCCGCGAGAATGGACTGGTCGGTTCAGCCGGAACGCGCGCGTGCCAACCACAACCCACGCCCCGTGGTGGATGGCGACGCGTCGCAAACGGTGGTGGAAACGCGCGCATTCGCGGGCACACCCGTGACGGTGTCGGCGCGAGGCTCGACGGATCCGGACGGAGACGAGCTGCGCTACCGCTGGTTCATCTACCCGGAGGCGGGTACCTTGTCGCGCGACAAGGCCCCGTCAATCGTACTGCGAGGTGCGGGCTCGCCGGAGGTGTCGTTCGATGCGCCCAGTGTGACGGCTCCCGGCGCGCTGCATCTCATCCTCGAAGTTTCAGACAGCGGCTCACCCAGCCTTTACGCCTACCGGCGCGTGATCGTGAACGTGTTTCCGTAGTCTTTGGCGCCCTGACGTTCGACACGGTACTCGATGCTGCGTCTCCTCTTCCTTGCGTGTTTGATTGCGGGATCATCGTCGGCGTACGCGGGTGTGCGCGTTCGCGAGGGTATTCGGCGTCAGCTTGCGGTTCCCGGGCGAATCGATGCGATGGTGGAAGGCGCCGATGGTTTCTTGTGGGTGGGAACGACAGCAGGTCTTTTTCGTTTCGACGGTCTCAGCTTTCGCCATATCGCCGATCGGGAGGGGCGATTCCTTGGCGTCAACGCTCTGGCGGCCACGGCCGATGGTTCCGTCTGGGCCTGTACCGACGAATCGCTGTTGCGCTGGCACGACGGTCTTGATGTCGTCGCACATCGATCCGGTCTGGATTGCAACACGCTGCTTGGCGACGGCAATTCGTTATGGGTTGCCGGTGCGGGTGGACTGGTGAAGCTCGTCGATGGCAAGCAGATCCTCGGGCTGACTGGCCTGACGGGGATTGTTGCGCTGGCGCTGGATAAAGAGGGTGTGCTTTGGTTTGGCGGACAAGCTGGCCTCGGGCGGCTTGTCGACGAGAAACCGCAGTACGTTTATACGGAAAAGCCCGTGCGTGCCCTGGTCTCGATTTCACCAGAAGCGATGGTTTTCGGCACGGTGGAAGAGGGCCTCTGGACGTGGCGGCCAGGCGGCGTATCTCCGATGGCCGGCTCGTCCCCGAGTCAAAGGGTTCAACAAATCGTGCTCGCACCATCCGGTGAACTGTGGATCGGTTCAGATTCGGGGATCGCAAGGGGTCGAGAAGGAAAGTTTGTCGGCGTCCTGTCGGAACAACGGTTGCCGCACGTCCCGCCGAGTGCGCTGCTTATCGACCATGAAAATAGCCTGTGGATTGCGATGGCCACCGAGGGGATGGCGCAGCTCGCACTCAACCCCTTGATCCGCCCGCTGGATTTGCCATCGCCCACGCGGCCTGTCTTCGGCCTGGCGGTCGATGTCGACGGCGTTTGGGCCCTCGATCCTGCGAGCGGTCTTATCCATACCGACTGGCAGGGATCCATCCTTGCACCGGTGCGCGCCAACAAACGTTTCTTCGATGCTCGGGCGCTTGTCCGGGCCCACGACAGCACCTTGTGGATCGGCAATCTGAACAAGGGTGTGCAGCGCTTCAGGAGCGGCGTATTGCAAGACGTGCCCATTGACGATCCCGGGGTTGGGGGCGTTCACCTCTTCCACGAAGACAGTGCAAAGGTGATGTGGGCGGCCGCCGAGTCCGGGGGTGTGCTACGATATGACGGCGACGCACTTCGTCCGGTGCCGCTCCCGCTGCTCGCCGGGTTGCGGGTGGCCGGCATCATCGACAATCCAGCGTCCCAACACGTGCGCGGCAGGGTGGAAGGGCTGGTGTTGCTGACGGACAAACAAATACATTTGCACGATGGTCAGCGCTGGCAGAAGTTTTCTGCGCCTGCGTGGCCGAATCTCAGAATGATGTCCATTGCAAGTGATGGTGCGGGCGGATACTGGGTGGCCGGGGATGCAGCCGGTTTGATTCATTTCGATGGCCAGGATTTTACGCGGATCGATGCGAGCAGGGGACTACCTCTGTCGTTGGTGGAAAGCGTGGCCTTGGTTGGCAAAGATCTGTTGGCGATGGCCTCTCGCCAGGGGCTGGTCGTGGTTGCGATGCGGTCGCTCTTTCTGTTGCTTTCGGATCCGGGCATGCGGGCGTCGATGATCCGGTGGGATGCATGGGATGCGCTGCCGTCGAGTACATTGTTGACGGGATGGTCGGGTACGTTGATCTCCGATGGTGCCCGCGGTTTGTTTGCAACCACCGTGGGTGGACCTGTTTGGATTCCGGACGCCGCGGCGCTGACAACCCTCAAACATCCGAGGGTGATGATCGAGTCGGCAACGCTGGATGGCTTGCCACTGACACCTCACAGTCCACAGGCCGCGCGGGGTGCGAGCCGTTTGGTGGTGGCGTTCGCCGCTCCGAGTTTTCTGCACCCCCACCGATTGCGTTTTCAGCATCGTTTGCGTGGATTGCACGAGGACTGGATCAACGCGGGTGAAGCAAGACAGGCGGTGTATCCAAACCTTGCCCCGGGGAACTACACCTTTGAAGTCCGAACGGAAAACGAAGCACATGGGGCTCCGTCTATTGCGAATCGGCGCGCGTTGAGCTTCGAGCTGCGTCCCCCTCTGTACCGTTCGCGAGCCGCGTTTCTGGCAGGATTGGTTGCCCTGTTGTTGATGTTTTTCGCCGTCACGCGCTGGCGTCGGCAACAGCGAATGCGCGCGCGGGCTCTGCTCGAAGAGGAACGCGCCCGCATTGCCGGCGATCTGCACGACACACTCGAACAAACGTTGGTCGCGGTTGGGTTTCAGTTGCAAGCGGTGGAATCGCAATACGAAGATCAAACCACGATGAACAGGCATCTCGGGCGTGCGCGCGAGTTGTTGGTAAAGGGGATGGTTCAGGCTCGCGCCTCGATCTGGAGCTTGCAGTCCGCCGGGGCGGGGCCTCCCGATCTTGCCGGGGCACTGGGTGTGTCGATAGGGCAGTTGGTGCGCGATTCGAATGTGCAGATGCACATCGAGATCACCGGCACGCCCTGGGAAACCAGCGGCCACGTCAAGGGCGAGATCGAACGCACCGTGGGCGAGGCGGTCACCAACGCACTGAAACATGCGAAGCCTTCGTCGATCAAAATTGTGCTTCGCTTTGAACCGTACCGGTTGATGGTCGAAATCCGCGATGATGGCCACGGTTTTGATCCGGCGTCGTTGCCCGCGCCGCGAGCCGATGGGGGGTTGGGATTGGGCGGAATGCGGGCGCGCGCAACCCGCCTCGGCGCTAAACTCGCGATCACGTCGAAGGTCGATGCCGGAACCACCGTGGTGCTCGAACTTCCTCGCAACCATTCAGGAATGACATGATCCCCATCCGTTTGATGTTGATAGATGACCACCAGATCGTGCGAGAGGGGATCGAGGCGATGCTCGCGGTCGAGAAGGACATCCAGGTTGTCGCGTCCGTTGGAAGCGGCAAAGAGGCCTTGATGAACCTGTCCGGGGCCGCGCCCGACGTGGTGTTGCTGGATTTGAGATTGCCTGAACAAGATGGTCTGGAGATCCTGGGATTGCTACTGGCCGCAAGGCGTGATCTTGCCGTCGTGATGCTTTCGAGTGCCGATGGCGACGAGGCAATTTTTCGCGCGTTGAATGCCGGTGCGGTGGGTTATCTCCTCAAGAACACCTCTCGGGAGGCCCTGGCCGCAGCCGTTCGTGCCGCAAAAAGTGGTTCCACGGTGCGTCTTTCTGCGACGGTCGCGCAGCGTCTGGCGGAGCGTGGATTGGCTCCGCCCCCGAGTGCCCGCGAGGTCGACGTCTTGCGGCGCATGGCACTCGGGGAATCGAACAAGGAGATCGCGGCATCGATGGGCATATCCGAATCCACGGTAAAAAACCATGTGCACTCGTTGCTAGGAAAAATGGGCGTCACCGACCGCACGCAGGCCGTCTTGCTTGCAACCCAGCGCGGCATCATCCCCTGACCAAGAAATTCAGTCCGTGCTGCGGTAGATCGAATGGTCTATACGGCGCCATGCGCGGCCCGGCAGGATGGTCGCATGAGCCGCAGGCAGTTTCTTCGTGGTGCAGGTGGATTCACGCTGGCGTTGCCGATCTTGCCGTCGTTGCAACCTCGAAACACCTGGGCCGCCGGGCCAATTCGCGAGAAACACTTTGTTGCGCTGATGACCGATCACGGCGGTGTTCTGCACGACAATATGTTTCCCGCATCGGCGGGGCTGACCAACAGCCAGCAGTTGTACCCGGGCCATACCGCGAAATGGGGCCCGCTGGTCGCGCGCAATACGGGTGCTGAAAACGCGCTGTGCCCGACCTTGCGCGCAGCCAGCAACATCCTCACGAACGGACTTGTTGGCAAGATGAATGTGCTGGAGGGGTTCCATTGTACGCTCGGTATTTCGCACAACCGCGGTCTGCACATGGGCAACTATGCCGCCAACGACGGCAATGGGACGAGCGGAAAGGCAGCACAGTCTTTCCCCATGCCGACGATCGATCAGGTGATGGGATGGTCACCCTCGTTCTACAAGTCGCTGAATGGCGTCAAAGAGCGCGTGATGGTGACAGGATCTCGCAACGGCTATTCCTATGGCTGGTCAAATCCACAGGCGAGATCCGGATCGATTCAAGAGCTGAGTACGATATTCAGCCCGCGCCAGTTGTTCGACAAAATTTTCGTGCCCGGCGGTTCCTCGGCGCCGGTTGTCGCCCCGCGAAATGCGATCGTGGATCGTGTGCTTGAAAACTATCGACGTCTACGCAACGGAAGCGCTCGCATCTCGTCGCACGATAAACAGCGCCTCGACGATCACATGGGCCGACTGAGTGAACTGGAACGCAACGTCAACGCCATGCCAGCCGCCACGAGCAAACAATGCGGTCAACAACCGAAGCCGCCAGGGGATGGCGACGGTCTTTCCAGGTTCGCACTCTTGAACGATGTGTTCGTCACGGCCTTTATTTGTGGTTCAAGCCGCATCGCTTCGATGAGCATCAACATCCCCCTTGTGCCGTTCTCGGGTTCGTGGCACCAGGACGTGGCGCACAAGGGGTTCGAGTCAGGGCCGCAGTCGCTCCTCGTCGGACACAACCAGAAGGTCTTCTCCGGGATCTTTCTTGATCTGGCGCGCAAGCTCGAAGCGGTCGATCTCGGTGGCCACACATTGCTCGATGACACGCTGGTCGCATGGACGCAGGAGTGCGCTGCTGCGACACATGAATCGTACAACGTTCCCATCGTCACGATTGGCAGCGCCGGTGGTGCATTCAAGACGGGCGTTCACTGCGACTACCGTTACCTGAATCCGAAATCTGAGTATCAATACGTCAAAGGCAAGGGTCTTTATCCGGGTTTGCCCTGGAATCAGTACCTCGGCAACGTGCTCGTCGCGATGGGGATCCCGCGCACCGAATTCGAGACCGGGTCGATGAAGGGATACGGCCACTACAACGTGGACGGCAGCATCCGCACCGCAAGCTCTCCGGGGTCGATCGAGGGCGCCAGCAACCCGCTGCCGTTCATTGTCGGGTAGTCGGCGGATTCTTCCCCGAGTCGTCCTGACCATCTCGCCGTGAGTGGGGTTCACTATCGTTGCCGCCGCGAAAATTCGGCGATAGCCGCTGAATTTTCACAACGCTATGAGTCGTACGTTCCGGTTGGGCTTTTGCGCGATGCGCCTCGTCAAGCGACCCCGTTGAATCATCGCAACGAGGTGTGTCACGTTTTGGCGAAGGCAGTTCGCCCTGGGTGGAGCGTTACCGAGCGGGGACGAACAGGCGCGCTGACGTTGCGTCGGGGCAACGGCGGAGGGCACGTCGCAGGTTAGGAATCGGCACCCTCGGGGCGATCACTTGTTGGACATCACGCCATCCACCGCCGCGTTCTCTATGGCCGGCGCTGCCGCTTCCAGGTGAATCAAGCGAGCGATGCGTCTATCGTCTCTCACGACGGACAGAGCCCGCGCATCGTTGCTGGCCATGAGCCGATCGGCGGTGCGGACCGCTTCGGCGAAGACACTTTGCCGTGCACCATCGCAAATGGCGGTGACAGCAGGGTGTTTGATTTTGCGGTCGACGGAAATGGCATAAAACTCTTGTTGCACGGCCTCTGAACGTCCGACCACGCCAACTCGATAGTGATTCAGAACCTCGTCCTCAATCACCGTGGGCGCAACGAAGACGCCCATTCCAGCTTCGCCAAAGTCCTTGGTCAACGCGCTGTCGTCGCACTCGGCCACCATCCTTGGTCGGATGCCTTCGGTATCGAACCATTGTTCCAACGCCCGGCGCACCGCCGATGGGGCGCCCGGCAAGAGAAAGGGTGCGTCGTCCAGGGACGCTGGAAATTTCCGGCGAACGGCTGTCGCGAGTTTGCCGCTGGCAAAGAACGTTGTGCCGCAAGCGCCCAGCGCGTGACTGAACGCCCGTACCGGAATGTTGGGCCCGGCCGGCGCATCCGAAAGGACCACGTCGACCTTGTGTAGCACCAAATCTGCGAGAAATTCCTCGACGGATTTGTCTGCGCGACAAACCACCTGGACCTGCCGGTCCAGTTGAAAGGCGGGTTCGAGAAACCGTCGCACCAGCGAGGGCGGCAGGACATCCGCCACGCCCACGACCAACTGCATGGGTTTGCCACTCGATCGTCCCTTGATCTCATCCACGAACTCGCGCCCGAGGGTGAAGATTTCATCGGCGTAGCGCAACGCCACACGACCGGACTCGGTGAGTTCCAGTTGCCGCCCCTTGCGCACAAACAGCTTCTCACCCAAAACCTCTTCAAGGCGATGGATCTGACCGCTGATAGTCGGGTGGGCGAGGCGCAACTCCTCACTTGCACGCACGATGCTCCCCTTTTTGGCGACAACCCAGAAATAGAGGAGGTGGTGGTAGTTAAGCCATTCCATGGTGGGCACTAACCTTGGTTGTTGGGTTGGGTTGCTTTTATTTGGCAGCATGGGTTGAGTCAATTCCGACGACACCAAGCGTCTTGAGCCGATAGAACGCCACGGAAAGCACCGTCATCATCGGTCACCACCAGCACATCAATCTGGCATGAGTTAAAGGTCGCAATCACCGATTCAATCGTATCGCTGGGACGACAGCAGATCACGCGTTTGGACATGAAGCCATCAACCGCCGCGTTCTGTTTGGCGGCCGCCGCCGCTTCTCGGTGAATCAAGCCAGCGAGGCGTCCATCCTCTGTGACGACGGGCAGAGCCTGCGCACCATTGCGGGCCATGATGCGATCGGCTGTGCGGACGGATTCGGTGGGTCGAACGAATTCGGTCAAGCTGGACATGAAACGTGCTGCGATCATCATTGGCACCTCCGGGTTGTGGACTCCGCATCTGATGCAAAACCCAGGCCATCTAGTCGCTAGACTGTTGAACGACGGGTATAGCGGTCGGCGTCACGCAGAGCGGCGAAGGGTTTTGACCTCAGTCGTGACGGTTTTTCCGATATTCGACACTGCAACTTCCTCATCGTTCAAAGTCGGTTCCCGCCCTACAGTCGCCTCATGCTGCACGAGTTTATTACCGCCAACCGGCCTAAAATCATCGCCCGTACCAGGGCGTTGGTCGCAAAACGCAATGCGCCCCATGTCACCGAGGAAGAGCTCAAAAACGGCGTGCCGCTATTCTTGGACCAGCTCGTCGCGGCACTGGTTCGTGCAACCACAAATTCCAATGCAATCAGCGCGAGCGCTACCATGCACGCTGGCGAACTTTTGCGAACGGGCTTCAGCATTGGGCAAGTGGTCCATGACTACGGCGATATCTGCCAGTCGATCACCGAACTCGCTGCTGAGACCCACGCGCCCATCACGAACGAGGAATTCCACACGCTCAACGGGTGCCTCGACGACGCCATCGCCGAAGCGGTCACCGAGTATTCCCGACTGCGCGATAGCTCGCAGAGCGAGAAAGCAACCGAACGGCTGGGCGTCCTCGCGCACGAACTGCGCAACAAGCTCAGTGCCGCGATGCTCGCGTTCGCGACACTGCAAGGCGGGCGCGTGGGAATCAGTGGAAGCACGGGGGCGGTGCTGGCGCGCAGTCTGCAAGGCCTCCGGGACTTGCTGGATCGGTCACTGGCGGACGTGCGCATCGAATCGGGCGGCCACACCCCGCAGCGCATCTTGGTTCCCGAACTGGTGCAAGAAATCGAGCTGGACGTGCTCCTGGAAGCCAAAGTGCACGGGAACGGGATTAGCGTCTCGCCGGTTGAGCCCGGCCTCGAAATCCTGGCCGACCGTCCGATCCTGGCCGCCGCGGTGACCAATCTGTTGCAAAACGCGTTCAAGTTCAGCCGCAGCGGGGGTCAAGTGTCGCTCCGAACATCGGCCACCGCGGGTCGTGTGTCGTTCGCGGTTGAAGACGAATGCGGTGGACTTCCTGGGGGCAAGGCAGAGGACCTCTTTCGCCCCTACGCACAGAGGAGTCCAAATCGGCAAGGCGTCGGACTTGGGCTTTCCATCGCACGCCGGGGTATCGAAGCCAACGGGGGTACACTTCGGGTGCAGGACCTACCCGGCAAGGGCTGCATTTTCACCATCGATTTACCTCGCTTCATCGCCGATGGTCCGGTTTCGGACACGAAGTAGGTCGACCGCCGTTACCGATGCGGAACACGTTATCTGCGAAGCCGACGAAAGTTTGCCGAGTCCCTCCGTAGGTGTCCGGCATAGGTCGGCCTCGTTCTTGCTTTGAACAGAGTCATGATGATGGACAGAGGAAGAATTCTAGTCGTGGATGATTCAGAAGACTCTTGCGCCGTCGTCGCGGAAGCGCTGCGTCTTGAAGGCTACGTTGTCGATACCGCGCCAGACGGAGCGTCCGCATTGCGATACCTCGGCAAACGCTCCGCTGACCTCGTTTTGACAGACTACCGGATGCCGGACATGGACGGAGTCGAACTCACCCGGAAGATTCACGCATCGCAGCCGGGCCAAAGGGTCGTACTGATGACGGGCTTCGAATCGGACGCTTCGTTTCGCGCCGTCACGCGGAGCATCCGAAAGCCAATGGACGTTCAGGATCTATTGTGGATCGTTGACTGCGCATTGGCCTGTCGGAGCACCACGAGTTTAGGTGGCCTGTCATGAATCTAACCGTACCACGATCAGATGGCGAGAGCCGCGACCAGATCGCCGAAGTATGGCGGCAGACTGTCCCAGGGATTGTTGAGGACATCGTTGGTCATGTAGATGTATCCGACGGTTTTTTTCGCGGCCTGTACATACGCGAGATCCAGGGTGGGAACGCCGTAGGGAATGACGCCGAAGTTCTCGGGAGGGTATTTTGAATACCAGTCGGACAGCGGACGCAGACCGGATCTTTCGTACACGAGAATCATGTCGACCGTACCCACGTAGCTCGGAGCGGTGTCGGCCCCTGGATTGCCGATGGTGTAATCGAACATTTTTGAGCGCGCGTATGCCGAGAGCCGACGGTAATAGTCCTCGTGCCCGCCAGAGTTCGCCATCTCGTCGAAAAAGATGCCGGACACCGTTGGATAGAACGTCTGCCAGGCGTCCATGTCCGCCCTCACTGTTGCTTCTGATCGATCCGTGTAACCCGTGGCCACGTAGCCAATGACCTTGATGCCAGCGGCGCGTAACTTCTCAATGCCAACGGTGTACGCGGAAATAACGCCGGATCCGGGACCATTGGCAGGGTTGACGACGGCAATCACCGGTACCGATGGGTTGGCGTTCTTGACGGTGACGATGTGCGCCCACGAGGGATCCGTTGGGTAGGTGTAAAGTGGGACCATCGTGCCAGTGCTCTTGGCCGGTGGAGCCACCATCGGCGGGCTCGCCACCGGCGGAACTGCTGGGAGAGTTGCGACCGGCGGCTCTGTGACCGGCGGCGCTACCGGCGGCTCTGTGACCGGCGACTCTGTGACCGGCAACTCTGTGACCGGCGACTCTACCGGGGGAGTTGCGACCGGCGCGGTGGCGAATGGGACCGTGTTACCCGTCGGGACGACCGTATTTGTGCCTTCCAAAACTGTGCCTTCCACATTGTTCTGCGTTGCCGTTTCTGGCTGCGCTTCAATATCCACGACCCTACCTTCCCCAATTATCCCTGGCCCGCAACCGACGGCTACAACCGCCAGAAAGGCCGTCAAAGTTGCCCGAACCGCTCCTGATGATTTCCCGAACCTTTGTTGTTCCATAAACCAGGTACGGAACCTGGTTCGGGGTTAGATGGGGGATGTGTCAGGGTTTGGGACACCTGCCCGTACCACCGTTACGGGTAATACGCGTTGTGGCGGCCTTTAAGGCTGGGTGACGGTCAGTTTATAGGGTCGGGTAAAGTGATCGGGTAGCGCGGCACCCGGGCCCATCGACTGCGGGGCGTCGGACCAGGGCGCAACCCGGAGGATGGGGTCTTGCGGCCCGGGCAACATCGCTGTTTGCAACACCACGGTGCCGCCCTTGATCCCCGTCGCTGTCCGCGCCGCTTCCATGCCATCCGATCCGTACAGGGTAAGTCGCGGCGCAATATCGAGCGGTACATCCTCGATTCGGATCGTGACGCTGCCGCTGACGGCGCTGAACCGGTAGAAGTCATCGAAATCCACGACATTTTCGTTCGCGGATACGCGCCCTGCGAACAGGAACGCTTGCAACCCGGCCCCGATCACGAGTGGTGTCGCGGTTCCGATGTTGTTGTTCGGCTCGAATCTGTCCGGTACCGGCGTGTACGTGGTTGCAAGCGTGAATGTGTAGGGCTCGATGAAGCCTCCGTCATCCGCGATCTCAAGCCGGTAAATTTGACCGGGCAAAACCGCAAGAAAGAAGGTCGCCGCAGCACCCACGCCGACCGGCGCAAATCGGCCGAGTTCGGTGGTTTCATCGCCGGCGTAAGCCGTCAAGCGCAAAGTTCCTGCCCCCGCACCCATCACGGAAGTCTTGACATATCCACCCGTGCTGTCGCTGGGTGCCTTGATCTTGTAAGCATGAACGTCGCCCTTTCTGCCCACGCATCCTTCCAGCTTTGAGCCAAGCGTGTACTTATCTACTTTGACGATCCCGCACGGAAGTTCGTCCGCTGCACCTCCGCCACAAGAGGTCGCGCTGATTGCCAAGGCCACCGCCGTGATACGAAATACCCGGTTCATCATCACGGTCCCTGCTTGGGCAAGATCTGCTGACCCACGGAAACGTAGCGTGCTGCGATAAAGTCCTTGATGTACGCCACGCTCCATTCGAAGTGCTCGGTTGGATACATTTTCAACGTATCGGCCTGCGCAATCGGCCGAATCTGCCCCGCTGCACGCTCGATCTGCGCATGGAATATCTCGATGGGAATCTTTCGCATGACTTCATCAAGCTTGCTGTAGTACCGATCGCGCAGAGTCGTCTTGAGAAATCGCGTGAGCACACTTCTGTCGAAGTTTGCGAAGATATCGCGCGTAGGTAGTTCATTGAGCGATCCGAACGTATTGTCCGGATCCCACGGCAGCATGAACAATCGCCCGGTGGTCGGGTCGTAATACTCATAAACATCGTCGATTTCGAATTCGCTACCGAAACCGTCGGTGTTGGAGAGGATCGCACTCGCGGCGAAATAGGTCAGCATGTTGTCGACGTCCAGTGCTTCGTTAAGCCGAGCCGGCTCTTCGTGCACGATGCGAAGCGCCTTCCCGATGACCATGTGTGCTTCCGGCAGATGTTTTCCTTTCGCATCCCACGGCAGGGGGATGTAAAGCGCCGGCTCCATTCCCAGGTAACCGTAAGGATCCACGCCGCCCACGCCGCGTATTCGGTAAAGCGTGCCCTTCGCGTCAGCAAAACGCCCTTTGAGACTTTCCTTGCTCCAGATCTCTTCGATCTGGTACGCACCACGCGACTGCCCGTTGACCCAAAGCTGGGTCGATACCTCTCGTGGCGCCGGCATGACTTGCCGGTAGTACCAATACGCCAATTGATCGCGGATCAAAAACGGATCATCCCAGGAACCGGTCAACTTGATGGAGTCGAACCCGCCCAGTTTCTTTGTCGAGTCGAATGCGTCAAGATCAACGCGTAGGGAAATCTTCCTGTTCCCTGGCACACGCGACGATTCTCCCGATGGACGAATCCCTGCATTTGCGATCACCACCCCGTCCACAGATACCGTCGCACGCCGCGGCTCATCTCCGGACGAATCGTCCAGAATCGACTGCCAATCTTCGGCCGATAGAAATAGCCGCACATCGTGAACGCGACTGTCGTCAAAGATGACCAGGCTCGCTTGTTGCGCCACACTGCTTTCCGCGGGAATCGTTCCGGGTTTTCCAGCCTCCGCCGGGAGTCGGTCGCCCAAGCCGTCGGTCGACTTGCCGGGGTCGTCATCGCCACCGCATCCCCCCAACCAAGCGGGGGTAGTAAACGCAAGACAATAAATCGCTGCCACGAGGGATGGGGATATGGATGTTTTCATTTTATTGGCCATGGTGAATGTCATTGGCGACCGCCGAAAAGACCCATGTCGGCACGGCTGCCGTCGGCGTCGGTGATCGCGGGATCCCCTGCATTCACGCAGGCACTCGTGTTGTTGAGGTGAAAGTCACCACTGGCCACGTTTACGAACAACGGATCCTGCGCGATATTGCCGTTCGTCTCGATGGGACTCGCCATTCCCGAGAAGGTCGCGGGCTCTGTGCTGTTGTAGTTGTATTGCGGTAAGACCACGACACTTGGCGTGGCCGGCGCTCCCCCTGCCGTCACCGACGAACCGCCGACGTTGTTGAACAGGATGGAGTTTGCCACCACCAAGTTGGCATAGCTGGTCCACAGTCCGGCTCCGTCGGGGGCCTGGTTGGCATGCGCCACGATGAAGGAGATCCTGCCGATCGGGTCGGTCGGCGGGCATGGACAGACCTGGTTCCAGTTGCCGTTGGCGCCGATGTAAAGCGCGCCACCGCGGTCGAGGGATTTGTTCCGCTCAAACACCGAGTGGTTGAGCGAAAATGTGGTAGCGCGCAGAAACATTCCGCCGCCTTCGGCCGCGGTGTTGTCGATCACCGTGAGACGATTCAAGGCGACCGGTTGAAAGTTGTCGTCCAAGTGGATACCGCCGCCGCGCCACGCGCTGTTGTTCGCGATGAGCACGCCCTCAATGCTCGCGCCGTCCCAGGGTGCCAGCCACATGAAGATGCCGCCGCCCTTGCTGGCCTTGTTGCCGGTGATTTCGCCGCCACGAACGACGCTCGAATCGTTGTCTAGATCCATCCCGCCGCCGGTGTAGGTGGCTGTGTTGTTGCGGACGATGTTGTTGATCACCTGGCAAGGCAGATGCGAGATTCTGATGCCGCCGCCGGTGTCGTTCGCCGTGTTCTGCTCGACCAAGTTGTCCTCGATGCGGCAGTTGCTCTCGAAGATCCTGATGCCGCCGCCGTCGTCGCCCGAGTAGTTATTCTGGAAGCGATTGTCGACAATGGTCGTTTCGCTCATGTGAACGTAGATCCCGCCGCCGTCGTTGGTGCTGGTGTTGCCGCTGACCGTGTTTCCTCTGAAGATCTGCTTGTGAACGCCAAGGTACACACCGCCTCCGGTCCACCACGACGTGTTGTCCGCAATGATGTTCGCCTCAATGAGCGCATCGCTTTCGTGGTACAGACCGCCACCTGCGAGCAACGCCACGTTGCTGCGAAACTCGTTGTTCTGAACCACGACCGAACCCTCTTCGATCGTCAGACCACCGCCCCGAACCGCGTCATTTCTTGCGAAAATACTGCCACCAACAGTTCCCGAACAACCCACGAGCAGGGCGCCGCCACCGCGGCTACCACCCTTGTTCGAATCGAACGTCGTCGCGGACACGTTGACAGCGCACGCCGTAGCAGCAAGCCCACCGCCGCCATCCGATTCGTTTGCCGTTAGCACGTCGTCAGCGAGGGTAAGCGTACTGCTGCTACAGCGAATGCCGCCTCCGGTGCCATCGGCCCTCCCATTGCGAATCGTGAAGCCGCGGATCGCGAGGCCCGAACCGCCGGTGTTCTGTACCACGAGGGCCGTCCCACCACTGCCCGCGTCCAGGATCGTCACGGCGGCCCCACCGGTGCCCACGATCTGAAGCGGCTTGTCCAAGACCAGCAATCGCTCCGCATAAGTGCCCGGACAAACCTCGATGGTCGAACCCGCTGCCGCTGCAGCTATCGCCGAAGCAATGGTCCCATAGGGCGCGACGCCGTCGGGGCACACGGCGATCACGCCTGCCACCGGGCCCGTGCCGCCGGTACCCACGTTGCCGCCGGTGCCGCCGGTATCAACGCCACCGGTGCCACCGGTATCAACGCCGCCGGTGCCACCGGTGCCACCGGTAGCAACGCCGCCGGTGCCAACGGTGCCGCCTGTCTCTTATACA
>ENA-ORBV01004785-ORBV01004785.1-microbial-mat-metagenome-genome-assembly--contig:-NODE-4785-length-25581-cov-7.594103_pt1 | contig 25581 bp, 22 predicted proteins | sample MGYA00237777_ERZ505514 | MGnify/ENA primary metagenome ERZ505514 (study PRJEB26160, sample SAMN06269048) | microbial mat metagenome | isolation source: Oligotrophic lake microbial mat | place... | reverse complement strand
GTTCAGGGCCGCGATGTCAAATTCTGCAAGTTCCGTGCTCACCTCACCCTTGGGGCTTGCACCACAAACGGGCGCTGCGGACCCCGATGTGACGCGAGAGGGGCAAGATCAGGGCTTCAGCAGGTCGAACAAGGTGCGTGCGATGACCCGGGTGGCGCCGCGCAGGTCGGACAGCTGCAGATGTTCATCAGCGCGCTTGGCGTTGCTCTCCAACACGGTGCGCGGTCCGGCGCCGTAGATCACCGCCGGCACGCCGTACTCGCCATAGAGGCGCACGTCGGTGTACAGCGGTGTGCCGCTTTCGGGGATGGCTTGGCCAAACACCGCCTGGCCGTGATGCTGGATCGCTTCGACCAGCGGGCGGTTGCCCGGCAGCGGCTGCAGCGAATGCGCCATCAGCAGGCGCTTGATGTCCAGCCGCACGTTGGGGCTTTGTTGGACCGTGTTCTCGATCAATGCACGCAGCTCGGTTTCGACAGCGGCGGCATCTTCTTCGGGGATCATTCGGCGGTCGAGCTTGATCACCACCTTGCCCGGCACCACGTTGGTGTTGCTGCCGCCTTCGATGCGGCCCACGTTCAGGTAAGGGTGGGTGATGCCGCGGACCTGCGACCGGCGCTGGCGCAACACGCCGTTGTAGGCGTACAGCGCCGTCAGCAGCTGGTTGGCGGCTTGCAGCGCGTCCACACCCGTTTCAGGATAAGCCGCGTGTGAAGCCAGACCGTGCAGGGTGACCTCCATCTGCAGGCAGCCGTTGTGTGCGGTCACCACCTGGTAGCTGAAGCCGGCGGCGATCAGCAGGTCGGGCTTCGTCAGGCCCTGCGCCAGGAGCCAGCCGGGGCCCAGTTCACCGCCGAACTCTTCGTCGTAGGTGAAGTGCAGTTCGACCGCACCTTTCAGCGGCAGACCCAGCGCTTGCAGCGCGCGCAGCGCAAAGGTGAAGCTGGCGAAGTCGCTCTTGCTCACCGCCGAGGCGCGACCGTAGAGCTTGCCTTCCACCACCTCGCCCGAGTAGGGGCCGTGGGTCCAGCCTTCACCCGGCGGCACCACGTCGCCGTGCGCATTGAGTGCGATCACCGGGCCGCCCTGGGCAAATCGCTCGCGCACGATGAGGTTGGTGATGGACTGCAGGCCGTGTTCGCTGACCACCGCCTGCGGCACCGGGTGTTCTTCGGCCACCAGGCCCATCGCGGCCAGCAGCTCGGCGGTGCGCTGGGCATGCGGCGCGTTGTTGCCGGGCGGGGTGTCGGTGGGCACCTGCACCAGGGCCTGCAGGAACTGCACTTCTTCGTCGAAGTGCGCGGCAATCCAGGCATCGAGTTGTTCGTGGGCGTTCATGCAACAGGCCCCCGGGCAGCCGCTTCGCGACCGCCGCCCCCCAAGGGGGTCAGGAAATCTTGGGGCTGCCCTGCGCTTTCCCGGGCCAGGTCTTCGATCAGGTTCATGAATGCCGCGACACAGAGTTCGGTGTCGTCGGCCGTGATGGTTTCCAGCGGGTTGTGGCTGATGCCCGAATTGCCACCGCGCAGGAAGAGCATGGCCTGCGGCATCACCTCGTGCAGTTTCATTGCGTCGTGGCCCGCGCCGCTGGGCATGCAGAACACGGGCAAGCCCAACGCCTGCACCGCGGCTTCCCAGCGCTGCTGCCAGGCCGGCGCGCTGGGTGCAGCGCTGGCGGACATGGTCAGCTCCAGCTGGTGGCTCAGGCCACGCGTGTGGCTGATGCGGTCCAGCTCGGCGCGCACGTCCGCACCGAGCGCGTCGCGCGATTCGTTGGTGGTGGCGCGCAGGTCCAGGCTGAAGTGGCAGGCCCCCGGCACGACGTTGATCGATCCGCCCGGCACCTGCAGCATGCCCACGGTGCCCACCACGTCGGGCACGGCACCGGCGCGCTGTTCGACAAACAGCATCAGTTCGGCCGCCGCGCAGGCGGCGTCGCGGCGGCGGCCCATGGGCGTGGTGCCGGCGTGGCTGGCCTGGCCGGTGAAGCTGCCCACGTAGCGCAGGCCGCCGTTGATGCTGGTCACCACGCCCAGCGGCAGGTCCCGTTCGTTCAGCACCGGGCCTTGTTCGATGTGCACTTCGACAAAACCCAGATAACGAGAAGCATCACGCTTCAGCGCGTGGATGGCGTTAAGCGTGGCCGGCAGCCCGGCGGCCTGCATCGCGTGCTGCATGCACACACCGTCGGCGTCTTGCTGGTCCAGCCAGGCCGGATTGAAGTCACCCGTGAGCGCGCCGCTGCCCAAAAAGGTGGCCTTGTAGCGCTGGCCTTCTTCTTCGGCGAAGCCCACCACTTCGATGCCAAACGGCAGACGCCGGCGCTGCGCGCTGAGTGTCTTCACGATGGCCATCGGCACCAGGATGCCCAGGCGGCCGTCGTACTTGCCACCGTTGCGCACGGTGTCGTAGTGGCTGCCCGTCAGCAGGCGCTTGGCGCCCGGTGTGGTGCCGGCATACACGCCCACCACGTTGCCGACGGCGTCGAGGTGCACGTCGTCGAAACCGCAGTCCTTCATCCAGACCTGCAGCTGCTGCGCCACCGCCCGGTGGGCATCGGTGAGGTAGGTCACCGTCAACTGGCCCAGTTCCTTGAAGACAGGGTCGCTGTGCGCGGCCAGAACTTCGGCCCAGTCCCACACCTGCTGGCCCTGCGTGGGTGTGATGCCGAACTTGTCGTTGAGGCGCATCTCGGCGATGCGGTGGATGTTGCGCAGCGCCTCGGCCATTTCGAAGTCGGCGTGACCTGCAAGGCGGCGTTCAAAAGCAGCGATGACCTGCGCGCGGTTCAAGCCCAGTCCACGCGGGCCGCGCACGGCCAGGATGAAGGGCCAGCCGAACTTGCTGTTGTAGGCATCGTTGAGCTGCTGGATATGTGCGAATTCTCCAGGCGTGCAGTCGGCAAGACCCGCCCTGCCCTGCTCGTGGGTGCTCTCGGCCGTCAGGCTTTGGCTCACCATGGCCTTGCCGGCCAGTTCAGGATGGGCGCGGATGAGCTTCAGCTGTGTCTCGCGGCCGATGCCACGCACGCTGTTCACCAGCGCCAGCTTCAAGGCCGCCAAACTGGCAAAGGGCCGCTGGTCAGCCGCCCCTTCGGCGACCCAGGGTGAGTGTTCGTAGGTGCCGTCCAGCAGCGCGACAAACTCGGCGGCGCTGGCGGTGTTGACTTGTTCGAGCGTGAGCATCGCGGCCCCTCCTATCGCCAGACAAATGCCGTGGCCGCATCGAAAGGATGCGTGGCCTTCCAGTGCCGCGCGATGTCGATGCGGCGGCAGATCCACACCCGGTCGCGCGACTGCACATGGTCCATGAAACGCTGCAGCGCCGAGATGCGCGCGGGTTTGCCGAGCAACCGGCAGTGCATGCCGACGCTCATCATCTTCGGGCTCTCGCCGCCTTCGGCATACAGCGCGTCGAAGGCGTCGCGCAGGTAGGTGAAGAAGTGATCGGCGGTATTGAAGCCCTGCGCCTGCACGCAGCGCATGTCGTTGGTGTCCAGCGAATAGGGCACGACCAGGTGCGGTGCCAGCGAGCCATCGCTCTTCTGCACCTGCAGCCAGAATGGCAGGTCGTCGCCGTAGTAGTCGCTGTCGTATTCGTAGCCGCCCTGTTCCACCACCAGGCGGCGCGTGTTGGGGCTGTCGCGACCGGTGTACCAGCCGGTGCCCGTATCGGTTCCGGACACACCGGTCAGCTGCTTCAGCAGTTCGGTCGCCACGCCGATGTGCTTGCGCTCGGTGGCTTCGGGCATGTGCTGGTGGTGGATCCAGCGCAGGCCGTGGTTGGCGACTTCGTCGCCGCGCTGCAGGAAGTGTTGCACCAGTTCCGGGTAACGCTCCAGCGCCGAGACCACGCCAAACACCGTCATCGGCAGGCCGCGCTGGTCGAATTCACGCAGGATGCGCCAGACGCCGACACGTGAACCGTACTCGTACATCGACTCCATCGTCATGTGGCGGTTTTCGTAGGCCTGCGCCGTGACCAGTTCGGACAGAAAGGTCTCGCTGGTGGCGTCGCCGTGCAGCGGGTTGTTCTCGCCGCCTTCTTCGTAGTTCAGCACAAACTGCACCGCGATGCGGGCGTTGCCGGGCCACTGGGCATGCGGGGGTGTGCGGCCGTAGCCGCGCAGGTCTCTGGGGTAGGGCAAGGCGTTCATGACACGTGCAGCAGTTGTGCGAGGTCGGCGACCCGCGGGTGGAGTTGAAGGTTGCGCTCGACGTTGCCGAGGTGGCTTTCCATCAACCTCGCTGCAGCCCGTGCGTCACGACGCTCGATGGCGTCGACGATGGCCACGTGTTCAGCGGCCGAGTGTTCGGCCGAGTGCGCCGACTGGTACATCAGCGCGATGAGCGAACAGCGTGCCAGCAGGTCGGCCAGCAGCTGTGCCAGCACCTCGTTGCCCAGCAGCCGCGCCAGCACCACGTGAAAGTCGGCCAGCAGGCGCGTGCGGCCGGCGACGTCCACCCGCGACACCGCATCGTCTTCCTGCGCCAGATGGGTTCGCAACTGGGCAATCTGCGCCTCGGTGATCGCAGCGCACAGCTGGCGCGCCATCTGCAATTCGATCAGTTTGCGCACCTCAAAGACCTGGCGCGCCTCTTCGACGCTGGGCTGCGCGACAAAGGCACCGCGCGCCGGCTCCAGCGTCACCAGGCGGTCGCGGCTGAGCTGATTCAGCGCCTGCCGCACCAGCGTGCGGCTGACCTTGAACAGGTCGGCAATCTGCTGCTCGACCAGCTTGGTGCCGGGCATCAGACGGCGTTCGACGATGGCGGCGGTGATGGCGTCGACGATGCGCTGGGTGCTGCCGGGTGGCATGGGCACCGGCTCCTGTGCCGGCAAATCGGGCCGCGAAGGCCGCGTTGCTCGTGCCGATACAGCCGCGGATCGCCGCGGCGGGCTGATGAACTGAAGGTTGGCGCGGCTGCGGGCCATGGGCGGGACCAAGGGCGATCAGGGAGTGGCGTTGACGTGTATCCCAAAGTGTATACACTTTGACATCTCGCGCTGCTTGGCGCAAGCCCCAAGAGAAAGGCCCATGGGACACCTCAGCACCCACGTGCTCGACACCGCCAACGGCTGCCCCGCCGCTGGCATGAAGGCGGTACTGCAGCGCCTGGACGCCACCGGCGCTGTCACGCTGAAGGCCATGACGCTGAACGACGACGGCCGTGCCGAGGGTCCGCTGTTGTCGGCCGACGAGATGGCGGTGGGCCGCTACCGCTTGCTGTTCGAAGTGGCGCCATATTTCCGCGCCCGGGGCGCCATGCTGCCCGAGCCGCCGTTCATCGACACGGTGCAGTTGGACTTCGGCATTGCCGACCGAGAGGGCCACTACCACGTGCCTTTGCTCGTCAGTCCTTTCAGCTACAGCACCTACCGCGGATCCTGAAGCTGGCGCCACGGGCATGCGGCTTGCGTGCCCAGGTGCTTCACTCCAGGAGCGACAGATGACACGAACCCTTCGCCTGCTTTCACTGCTGTCCTGCGCGCTGCCGCTGGCGGTCCAGGCTGCCTACCCCGAAAAGCCGATCCGCCTGATCGTCACCTTTGCCGCCGGCGGCGCCAGCGACATCGTGGCCCGCGCCATCAGCGAACCCTTGGCCAAGGCCCTGGGCCAGGCGGTGGTGGTGGACAACAAACCCGGTGCAGGTGGCACCATCGGTGGCAATGAAGTGGTGCGTGCCGCACCTGACGGCTACACGCTCATGCTGAGCAACAGCACGCCGCTGTCGATCGGCCCCTTCACGTTGCCCAAGCAACCTTACGACCCGGCCAAGCAGTTCACCCACGTGGCCATGCTGGGCATCGCACCTGTGGCCATCATGGCCAACCCCAAAAGCGGCCCGGCCGCGCTGAAGGAACTGGGCAAGTTCCAGAGCTTTGGCAGCGGCGGCCCGGGCTCCATCGGCCACATCGTCGGCGAGATGGCCAAAGGCGCCATGAAGATCGACATGACCCACGTGCCCTACCGTGGCGGCGCGCCGATGACCACCGACCTCATCGCCGGCACCATCCCGATCGGCATCGACGTCATCACGGCCTTCGTGCCGATGATGAAAAGCGGCCAGATCAAAGGCCTGGCCGTCACCTCGCGCAGCCGCAGCCCGCTGGCACCCGATGTGCCCACGGTGGTGGAACTGGGTCTGCCTCAGCTGCTGGCCGAAAATTACTTCGGCGTGTCGGGCCCGGCCGGCCTGCCCAAGGAAGTGAGCGACAAGCTGAGCAAGGCACTGGCCGACATCGTGGCCGACCCCGCCATCGTCAAGCGCTTCGAAGAGCTGGGCATCACCACCGTGAAGATGAGCAGCGCAGAATTCAGCAGCTTCGTCGTCAAGCAGATCAGCGACTGGGCGCCGGCCATCAAGGCTGCCGACGTCAAGAACTGAACCGCCAACCCAGACCCGTCGCCGATGGATTTCACCTACCTTCTCGAATGGGTCAACCTGCTGCTGCGCTGGGTGCACGTGATCGTGGCCATCGCCTGGATAGGCTCGAGCTTCTACTTCGTGTTCCTGGACAACAGCCTGACGAAGCCCGAGTCCGACGAGCTCAAGGCCAAGGGTGTGGATGGTGAACTGTGGGCCGTGCACGGTGGCGGTTTTTACAACCCGCAGAAGTACCTGGTGGCGCCCAAGACGTTGCCCGAGCACCTGCACTGGTTCTTCTGGGAGAGTTACTCCACCTGGTTGACGGGTTTTGCGCTGTTCGCGGTGCTGTACCTGTTCAACGCCCGCACCTTTCTCATCGACACCCAGGTCTACGCCTGGTCTTCACCTGGGCTGGCGGTGGCGGCTGCGCTGGCCTTTCTGGTGGTGTTCTGGGTGGTCTATGACCTGATCTGCCGTCTGGTCGGTGAACGATCGGTTGGCGGAAAAAACGGCATGGTCGGTGGCGACGCCCTTGTGGGCGTCCTGGTGCTGGTCTACATCGTGGCCGCTTCGTGGGCCGCCTGCCAGCTGTTTGCAGGCCGCGCCGCCTTTTTGATGGTGGGCGCGATGATCGCCACGGCGATGAGCGCCAACGTCTTCTTCTGGATCATTCCCGGCCAGAAGACGGTCATCGCGCAGATGAAGGCCGGTCAGCCGGTGGACGCCATCCACGGCCAGCGTGCCAAGCAGCGCAGCGTGCACAACACCTACTTCACGCTGCCGGTGCTGATCTCGATGCTGTCCAACCACTACGGTTGGCTCTACCAGGGACCGAACAACTGGGCCGTGCTGGTGCTGCTGATGCTGGCCGGTGCACTCATCCGGCACAGCTTTGTGGTGCGGCACAAGGCGCTGGTGCAGGGCAAGCGCGTGCCGTGGGAATACGCAGCCGTGGGCACCGTGCTGCTGCTGGGTTTGGCGGTGTGGATGGCGCCGCCGCCGCAGCCCAAGGTGGCTGCAGGCGCCCCGGTGCCCACGCTGGCCGAGGTGAAGGCGGTGATGGACCAGCGCTGCGCGCTGTGCCACAACGCCCAGGTGCAGCAGAAAAACGTGGCCCTGCACACACCCGAACTCGTCAAGCAGCACGCGCAAGCCATCTACCAGCAGAGCGTGGTGCTCAAGCTCATGCCCATGAACAACTCCACGCAGATCACCGACGCCGAGCGGTCGCTGATCCAGCGCTGGTTTGAAGGCGGCGCACCCACGGCCGGCGCAGCGCCTTGACCCTCCCACCCGCGCGGCGACGGACGATCCTGGCCACCTTGCCCGCGCTTGCGGCGCTTGCGGCGCTGTCGGCCCTGGCCTTTTTGCAAGGCTGCGCATCGACGCCCGGCACTTCATCCGGCACTTCATCCGGCAGATCGCCTGGCACCGCGCCAGCATCCCGGACCGGCGGCGGTGCGGGTGCCGCCCCTGCGCCATCACCAGGCGTTGCAGGTACAGCGGGCCGGTCGGCCGCTGCGCCGGGCACAGGCGCAGGGGCCACCCCGTCGGCCCCTGCAGAACGCGCCCAGAATCCGCTGACCACCGAACGCGAGTGGCTGCAGTCCTGGTTTGGCGGCACGCCGGTGCAGATCGAGCAGCAAGGCGATGGACCGGTCAGCATCGCGGTGCCGCTCGAGTTCTGCTTCGATGCCGGCAGCAGCCGGCTGTTGCCCGCGCTGGCTGCCGTGCTGGACAAGGTGGCCCAGAGCTTGCGCCGCACACCCCAGGCACAACTGCAGACGCTGGCCGCGCCCGGCGACAGCGCTGCGGCCTCGCCGCTGGCGATGCAGCGTGCTCGGCAGGTCCGTGCACGGCTGCTGTCGCGCGGCGCGGCAGCGGGCCAGCTGGCACCGCCCACGGCGACGCCACAGGCCAGCGTGCAGTTGCTGCTGGCTTTGCCATCGCCCTGATCCGCCGCCGGGTCGTGGTGGTGGCAAGCCCGGCCGGCGTATCCTGCCGGCTGTCCAGCGCCCCTCGATGACCCGCGCCCCTCGATGACCCGCACCTTCCGATGACTTTCGCGCTGTGGTTGACGATTGCAGGCGCGCTTCTGGTGGTCATGGCGCTGGCCGGCACCATGCTGTCGCGCATGCCGGTGAGCACGGCCATGCTCTACCTGCTGGCCGGCCTGGCCGTCAGCCCCTGGGCCCTAGCCCTGGCAGCGCCCAGCCCCTTCAAGGACGCCAAGGTGCTGGAGCACCTGGCCGAGGTCATCGTGCTGCTGTCGCTGTTCACCTCGGGACTGAAGATGAGCGTCGGCCTGCACGACCGGCGATGGTTTCCTCCGCTGCGCCTGGCCTTGCTGTCCATGGTGGTCACGGTGGCGCTGATTGCCGCCGCCGGCGTCTGGCTGCTGGGCCTGCCACTGGGTGCGGCCATCTTGCTGGGCGGCATCCTCGCCCCCACCGACCCCGTGCTGGCCACCGACGTGCAGTTGGACAACCCCGGCGACCGCGACCAGCTGCGCTTTGCGCTGACCGGCGAAGGCGGCCTGAACGACGGCACGGCCTTCCCGGTGGTGATGCTGGGCCTGGGCCTGCTGGGTCTGCACGACATCGGCGAATGGGGCTGGCGCTGGGTGGCGGTAGATCTGCTGTGGGCCACGGCCGCCGGCCTCGTCATCGGTGGGGCGCTGGGCAGCGGACTGGGCCGCCTGGTGCTGCACCTGCGCCAGCGTTATCACGAGGCCGTTGGGTGCGAGAACTTCCTGGCGCTGGGACTCATCGGCTTGTCGTATGGCTTCGCCGTGCAGGCCGACGCCTACGGCTTTCTGGCCGTGTTCGCCGCCGGCCTGGCACTGCGCCACACGGCCAAGGATGTGCCGCCCCCAGGAGCAGTTTTGCTTCAAACCGTGGTGGCGGCAACGAACGAAGCCGACCTGGCGCTCAACGAAACCAAGAGCGCCACCGACCCCGTGCACGCCAGCACGCACATGACCCGCGCCGTGCTGAGCTTCAACGAACAGCTCGACCGCATCGGCGAGATGGTGGGTGTGGTGGTCGTGGGCATGCTGCTGTGGGCCGTGCCCTGGCTGCCGGCGGCATGGTGGTTCGTGCCGCTGGTGCTGTTGTTGGTGCGTCCCGTGGCGGTGGCGGTCGGCCTGGCAGGGTCACGCACTTCACGGAGTCAGCGGCGGCTGATCGGCTGGTTCGGCATCCGCGGCATCGGCTCGCTTTATTACCTGATGTACGCCGTCAACCACGGCTTGTCTGATGGCCTGGCGCAGACCTTGGTGTCGTTGACGCTGGCCGTGTTGGTGAGCTCCATCGTCGTTCACGGCATTTCGGTGACGCCCCTGATGACACGCTACCGCAGCCGCAGAAACCGCCCTTCGGCACCGTCGGGCTGAAGGCCTGCGGGCGCTTCGGGATCAGGGGCGAGGCCCAGGCGACTGCGCGTCCGGCACTTCACGTGCTTCAACATCGACGATGGGGCCCTGTGCCCGCCCAACCTGCCAAGCCCTCGTGCCCTGCCCTGCCGGGCGGCGCGCGCGCTGCATCGTCGAACTGAAAACACCCACCGCCGGCCGGCGCCCTCGCAGCAGCGCCCAGGTCACCAGGCCCAGCGCCAACAGTGCACCCACCAGCAGCGCGCCCAGCATCAGCAGGAAAGCAGCCAGCGCCAGCACGATGCGCAACACCGCGCCGACCAGGCCACGGGCAGCCATCCACAAGGAAGCACCCGCGGACGAAGCGGTGCGGGGCGACAAGCGGGGGGCACGCGGATCGATCATGGCAATTTTCACTTTCTTGAATGGGCAGCAGTGCAGCGTCGAGTCGACGGCCTGACCCCTGTCCGAAGACCAGTGTGCCACCTTGATCCGGCGCGGCCAGGCCAGCGGCGCTATCCGCCTACTGGCGGCGGGGTGCCCAGGTCGCGAAGAGGCCGGGAACGGGTGGTCGCCCAGGCACCGCGTACAGGGGGGCACGCCTTGCGCAAGCGCAAGGCCATCGCATAGGATTCGGCGGTGACCCATGTCACTCCACTGCCACCGGAAAGCCCTCATGCCCATGACCCGTCTGCTGCTTCGCGGCCTTGTCTCTGCCCTTGTCTGTGTCGGTGTCTCTGCCGGTGTCGTGACAGGCGCACAGGCCGCCACGGCCTGGGACGAAGCCGCTTCGGGTGACCTGGCCAACCTGGGCACCAGCCCCACGTTGGTGTCACTGGGTCTGGGTTCCAACACCCTCACCGGCACCACCGGCCGCGACGGCGCAGGCGTCGTGGACCGCGACTACTTCACCTTCACCTTGGCCGACGGTTGGCAACTGGACAGCCTGATGCTGCTGCCGGGCACCACCATCCTGGGACCGTCGAGCCTGGGCTTCGTTGCGGTGCAAGCCGGCTCGCAGATGACTGTCGACCCCACGGGCGGCGACCCCACCAATCTGCTGGGCTGGTGGCACTACAGCGAAAACGACATCGACACCGACATCCTGCCGCTCATTGGCCTGGGCGGCGGTGCCATCGGCTTTGCCGGGCCCTTGCCCGCGGGCATCTACACCTTCTGGGTCCAGGAAACCGCCACTGGCAGCGCGGCCTACAACTTCGATTTCAACGTCACCGCCGTGCCAGAACCTTCCATCGCGCTGATGTTGATGGCCGGCCTGGCGGGCCTGGGTTTCCTGCGCAAGCGCGGAAACTGCTGATCCGCCGCTTTAACCTGGTCGCTTCAAACGCCGCCGACTCAGGCGGCGCTTGTTTTCAGGTAGGGCAACAACTTGTGCTGGCCAGTGACGGTGATTTTCACCGCGCGCCCATCGGCGCGGCGCAGCCATCCGGCTTGGGTGACCCAGATGGCCGCTGGCAGTGGCCGGTGTCCACTGACCACGCGGCGGCCAGTTCGCTGGCGCTGACGTACTCAGCCGACACCAGGTAGGTCAGCATGCGCGACCGCGCCGGGTCGGCCACGATGGCGGCCACGCGGGCCAGTCGCAGTTCGTGGGGTGGGGTCATCGGCTTCGGCACCCGCGCTCGTAGGCGCCGGTGTGTCTGACTTGCAGGACCCGGCCTACCGACAGCTGCCGCAATGAACGCTTCTTTGTCGGCTCAGGGCGGGTCATGATGTTCGACCCACCAACGATTGCCACTCCAGCCGCGACCCATGCCTTCCTCGACCCGCCGTCTTCAATTGAAACTGCTGCTGTGGGGCGGCGCCGCCACGGCCGTGTTGCCGCTGGCCGGCTGCTCGGCCGTGCGCCTGCGCCACTCGATCGAACTGGCCAAGGCCAGCGAGCCGCTGCAGCGCAGCGTCGCCAACCCGCAGACAAGATTGTTGATCGTTGGCGACAGCACGGCCGTGGGCACCGGCGCCAGTTCGCCCCAGACCAGCACGGCCGGCCTGCTGGCCCAGGCCTTCCCACGCCTGCACATAGAAAATCGCGGGCGCGACGGCGCCACCTTTGCCGACCTGCCGCAACAGTTGAGCGGCAGCGAGCGTTTCGACATCGTGCTGATCCAGGCCGGTGGCAACGACGTCATCCGCATGCGCGATCTTGACGTGGTGGGCAACGAGATCGACGGTGTCACTCGGCGCGCCAAGGAGCGCGCCGCGCTGGTGGTGTTGATGCCGGCCGGCAATGTGGGCAACGCACCTTTTTTCTTCCCTCCGGTGTCCTGGTTGATGACGTGGCGCGCGCGGCAATTGCACGGCCATGTGCGCGACGCGGCGGCGCGACACGGCGCCGTCTACGTGAACCTGTTCAAGGAACGTGACGTCGACCCTTTTGCACTGCGACCCGATGAGCTGAACGCACGCGACGGCCTGCACCCCAGCGATGCCGGCTACCGGGTGTGGTTCGATGAATTGATGTCGCAGGCCGGGCTGGCGCAGCGGCTGAGCGCTGGGCCAGGGCCTGGCGCCAGGTCGCCGGGCGGGGTCGCAGCGGCACCGGTGGGGGTGACGAACGAGCCTGACCGGCCCTTCAAGCCCGTTGGCTCGACGCCCTGTGGACAAGAGCTGTCTTGGCTGGCAAAGTAAAGTTAAAGTGTTTCGCTGCTCGGTTTAAAACCAACAGGCCAGCGCTTGCCAGCGACATGTAGGGACCATCGAGGCGAACGCCCGGGCGAGAATCCGGTGTCATGGCGCCAGCTGATCTTTCACAGCCTGCCAACATCAGACAACTCGGCGCGCCATGAACAAGAAGATCGACACACCCGCGACACCCGGTCTCGCAAAATCTCTCACCGGCATCACCGGCCTCGATGAAATCACCGGTGGCGGGCTGCCCACCGGGCGGCCGACGCTCGTCTGTGGCAGCGCAGGTTGCGGCAAGACGATGCTGGCCACGGAATTCCTCGTCCGCGGCGCGACCCAGTACGGCGAGCCGGGCGTGTTCATGATGTTCGAGGAAAGTGCTGCCGACCTGATTGCCAATGTGCGCTCACTCGGCTTCGATCTGGATCGGCTCGTGAAGCAGAAGAAGATCGCGCTCGACCATGTGCGCATCGAGCGCAGCGAGATCGAGGAGACCGGCGAATACGACCTCGAAGGCCTCTTCATCCGGCTCGGGCATGCCATCGATTCCATCGGGGCCAAACGCGTGGTGCTCGATACCGTCGAGGCGCTGTTCGCCGGGCTGCCGAATCACGCCATCCTGCGCGCCGAATTGCGCCGGCTCTTCGGCTGGCTGAAGGCTCGCGGCATGACGGCAGTCATCACCGGCGAAAAGGGCGAGGGCAACGCCATCACGCGCTACGGGCTGGAAGAATACGTGGCCGACTGCGTGATCACGCTCGACCACCGCGTGCACGAGCAGATATCCACCCGCCGCTTGCGGGTGCTGAAGTACCGCGGCTCGGTGCACGGCACGAACGAGTACCCCTTTCTCATCGGCGAGCGCGGCATCTCGATGCTGCCCATTACTTCGCTGCGGCTGAATCACGCGGCGCCCACCGAACGCCTTTCAACCGGCATCGCGCGGCTGGACGAGATGCTGGGCGGTCAAGGCGTCTTCCGCGGCAGCAGCGTGCTAGTTTCCGGAACGCCCGGCACTGGCAAGAGCAGCCTGGGCGCGGTCTTCGCCGAGGCCGCGTGCCGCCGCGGCGAACGGGTGATGCTGTTCGCCTACGAGGAATCGAGCGCGCAGGTCGTCCGCAACATGGGCTCCATCGGTCTGGACCTCGCGCCCTGGGTGAAAAAGGGCCTGTTGCAAATCCACGCCTCGCGGCCCACGCTGCAGGGGCTGGAGCAGCATCTGCTGACCATTCATGACACGGTGAAGGCATTCCGCCCAGCGGTGGTCATCATCGATCCGATCAGCAATCTCACGCTCGAGCGCAGCGAGGCAGAGGTGCAGCCGACTTTGATGCGGCTCATCGACTTCTTCAAGCAGCAGCAGATCACCACGCTCTTCATCAGCCTCACCACGGGCGGCAATGGCACGGGCACGGGCGCAAGCACGCCAGAGGATTCGCAGGTCGGCGTGTCGTCGCTGATGGACACCTGGCTGCTGCTGCGCAATGTGGAATCGAATGGCGAGCGCAACCGCATGATCTTCGTGCTGAAATCGCGCGGCATGGCGCACTCCAACCAGATGCGCGAGTTCGTGCTCAGCGATGCGGGCATCGATCTCGTGGACGTTTATCTCGGCGCAGACGGCGTGCTCACCGGCAACGCACGCGTGGCGCACGCGGAACATGAGCACGCCAGCGCCGAGTTGCGGCGACGGGACCACGAGCGCAATCTGCTGCGGCTGGCAAGCCGGCAAAAGGCCATCGAGGCGCAGATCGCTGCGCTGCATGCTGAAAGCCAAGCGGAAGAAGCCGAGGCGAAATTCACCATGGCGCAGGACAGTTGGCAGGAAGCGAACACCCGGCAGATCGACGCAGCCATGGCGCAACGGCGCTCGGGCGGGAAAACCAACGAAACAAAGACGAAGGGCAAACGATGAGCAAGCCCCAGATCATTGAACTGCGCCTGTACGTCGCCGGCCAGACCGTGAAGTCGCTCGCCGCCTTTGCCAACCTCAAACGCATCTGCGAGACGCACCTTGCTGGCCAGTACCGCATCGAGATCATCGACTTGCTGAAGACGCCGGCGCTGGCCGCAGGCGACCAGATTCTCGCGGTGCCCACGCTGGTTCGGCGGCTGCCCGAACCCATCAAGAAAATCATCGGCGATCTCTCCAACGAAGAGCGCGTGCTGGTCGGCCTGGATGTGCAACCGGCAAGGCCGTGAGCTGGTCATGAACAAGCCCGCCGCTCCCAGCAACGACCTCGCCGCCTTCGAAGCCGCCGCCACGGCGGCGCCGGACACGGCCCATTACGTCCTCAGGCTCTACGTCACCGGCACCACGCCGCACTCCACGCGCGCCATCGTGAATATCCGCAAGATCTGCGAGCAGCACCTGCGAGGGCGGTATGTGCTGAAAGTCGTCGATATCTCCCGCCACCCCACGCTGGCCGAAGGCGAGCAGATCATTGCCGCGCCAACCCTGATCAAGAAGCTGCCGCTGCCACAGCGCCGCTTCATCGGCGACATGTCGCAGACCGAGCGCATTCTGCTCGGGCTCGACCTGAGAAAGTCGGCAGCATGAACCCCGCGCACGCGAACGGTACGCCGAGCAGCGCCTCTGACATCTCGCCCGAAGAACAACTCCGCGCCGAGAACGTCGCGCTGCGCCAGAAGCTGGATGAGGCAGAGGACACGCTGCGCGCCATCCGCACGGGCGACGTCGACTCGATCGTGGTCGAGACCAAGGACGGCCCGCAGCTTTTCACGCTGCAAGGCATCGACGCCGCGTCGAACCAGTTTCGCGGCGAGATCCTGGCGCAGGTCGGCGACGCCGTCATCGCCGTGGATGCCGAGCAGCGCGTGATTTACCTGAACGCCGCTGCCGAGCGGCAATACCGCGTTGCCGCCAGCGACACGCTCGGGCGTCAGCTTGGCGAGGTTTACACCCAGCAGTGGTCGGGCACGGAGACGGCAGCCGGGATGTCGGCCGCCCTCCACGAACGCGGCGAATGGCGCGGCGAGATGGTCCACCGCAGCCACGATGGCCGCGACATCGCCGTGGAAACGAGCGTCACGGCCCTGCGCGACGCCATTGGTACGCCAGCCGGCTACGTCGGCGTCTACCGCGACATTACCGAGCGCAAGCAGGCGCAGGAGATGCTGCGCAACAGCGAAGAACGCTACCGGCGCGTGGTCGAAACCGCCCACGAAGGCATCTGGACGATCGATGCCCAGGGACGCATCACTTATGTGAATCAGCGCATGGCCGATCTGCTGGGCTATTCGCCGGCGGACATGATGGGCCGCGTCCACACCGATTTCATGTGGGAGCAAGATCGTCCCAAGGGCGATGTGGACCTGGAACTGCGTCGCCTGGGCCTACCCCAGGTCTGGGACCAGCGCTACCGTCGCCAGAACGACAGCGAGCTGTGGACGGTGGCGTCCGGTAGTGCGTTTTCCGGTCCCGACGGTGTGTTCACTGGCGCGCTGGGCATGTTCACGGACATCACCCAGCGCAAGCAGGCGGAAGAGGCTTTGCGAGACAGCGAAGCCCGGTATCGGTCGCTCTTCGAGAACATGCTGAACGGGTTTGCATATTGCCAGATGCTCTTCGACGGGCAAGGCCAGCCAGACGATTTTGTCTATCTTGCGGTGAACGACACTTTTGAAAAACTGACCGGCTTGGAGAACGTGACCGGCAAGAGAGTCACCCAGGTCTATCCGGAAATCAAGGAACTGAACCCGGAGTTGTTCTACACCTACGGCCGAGTTGCCTCGACAGGCCAACCGGAGCGATTCGAGGTCGATTTCAAGCCTTTGGGCCTGCGTCTGTCGGTCTCGGTTTATTGCCCGACGACAGGTTACTTCGTCGCCGTTTTCGATGACATCACCCAGCGCACGCGGTCGGAAGCGGCGTTGCGGGAGAGCGAGCAACGCTTCCGCATCATGGCCGACGGCCTGCCGCTGATGATCTGGGTGCACGACGCCCAAGGGGCGTTGCAGTTCGTCAACCAAACCTATCGTGATTTTTTCGGCGTGACGACTGAGCAGGTTTGCGGTCCGAACTGGCAACCGCTGGTGCATCCCGACGATGTGGCGGCTTATGCCGGCGAGTTCAGCGCCTGCGCTCAGGATCGCCGCCCCTTCCACGCCCTGGTTCGTGCGCGCCGGCTCGAAGGGGACTGGCGATGGCTCGAGTCCCGCGCCCAGCCGCGTTTCTCCGCCTCAGGCGAGTTTCTGGGCATGGTGGGCGCCAGCACCGACATCACCGAGCGCAAGCAGGCGGAGGACGCGCTGCGTGAAAGCCAGCAGTTCACCCGCAGAATCCTGGAAAATCTCTTTGCCTTCGTCGGCGTGATGACGGTGGACGGCACCTTGATCTACGCGAACCGCGCGCCGATCGATGCGGCCGGCATTCCGGCCAGCGAGGTGCTCGGGAAGAAATTCTGGGATTGTTTCTGGTGGAGCCATTCCCCCGAAATCCAGGTGCAATTGCGGGACGCGTGCAAACGTGCGGCCAGCGGCGAAATCGTGCGCTACGACGTGCCGGTGCGCATGGCAGGCGACACGCGGATCTGGATCGATTTCCAGGTCGCGCCGCTGCGCGATACCGAAGGGCGCATCACGCATCTGATTCCATCGGCGATGGACATTGCGGTGCGCCGCGCTGCCGAGGAAAAGCTGCGCGCGAGCGAGGAGCGCATCCAGCTGGCGACCGAGGCCACAGCGGTGGGCGTCTGGGAGCGCAACGTCCACACGGATGCGCTCCGCTGGGACGCGCAGATGTTCCGCCTCTACGGCATCGCGCCGACGGCGGATGGTTTTGTGCACTACAGCGACTGGAGCGGCGCCGTGCTGCCGGAGGATTTGCCCGAACAGGAACGCATCCTGCAGGAAACCGTGCGCCACGGCGGAAAAAGCCGCCGCGAATTCCGCATCCACCGACGCGACGACGGCGCAGTGCGCCACATCGAAAGTGTCGAAACCGTGCGGGCGAACGCGCAGGGCGAAACCGAGTGGGTGGTGGGGACGAACCTGGATGTGACAGATCGGAAGACAGCGGAGATTCAGTTGCGACAGTTGGCCGCCGACTTGTCCGAGACCGACCGCCGCAAGGACGAGTTCCTGGCGACCTTGGCCCACGAACTGCGCAACCCGCTGGCCCCGATCCGCAACGGCCTGCAACTGATGAAGCTGGCGGGTGGGCAGTCGGCGGCGATCGAAAAAGCCCGCTCCATGATGGAACGCCAACTGACGCAGATGGTGCGCTTGATCGATGACTTGATGGAAGTGAGCCGCATCAGTCTGGGCAAGCTCAAACTGCACAAGGAGCGCCTGCTCTTGGCGACGGTCCTGAACAGAGCCGTGGAAACCACCCACGCGTTGATCGACGAGATGGGCCAGGAACTTATCGTCACGATCCCCGATGACACGCTTGTTGTCGATGGCGACATGGCACGGCTGGTACAGGTCTTCGCGAACCTGCTGAGCAATGCTGCCAAGTACGGCAACCGGGGCGGGCACATCCGACTGACAGTCGAACGTCAAGGCAGCGACGTGGTGGTGACGGTGAAGGACACCGGCATCGGAATCGCCGCCAACCAGTTGCTCGAAGTCTTCGAGATGTTCACGCAGCTCGATGCGTCGTTGGAGAAGTCCCAGGGTGGCTTGGGCATCGGGCTGACGCTGGTGAAACGTCTGGTGGCACTGCACGGCGGCAGCATCCACGCACACAGCGACGGGCCGGGAACGGGCAGCGAGTTCATCGTGCGACTGCCGGTCGTGAGCGAGGGGTCGGCCGTGCAGGCGCCGGACGTCGACGACGCGCCAGCAGCCACGAAGTCGCTGCTGCGCATCCTGGTCGTGGACGACAACCGGGACGCGGCAGACAGCTTGTCCGAGATGTTGAAGATGATGGGCCACGACACGCGCACGGCCTACGACGGGCAGCAAGGGGTGGACCTGGCCGGCGAGTACCGGCCCGACGTGATCCTGCTCGACATCGGCTTGCCCAGACTGAACGGCTATGAAGCCTGCCGCCTCATCCGTGAGCAGCCCAAGGGCAATGGCGTGGTGATGATCGCCGTGACGGGGTGGGGGCAGGACGAAGACCGCCGCCGCTCGCACGAAGCCGGGTTTGATCACCACATGGTCAAGCCGGTGGACCCGCAGGCCCTGATGAGCATGATCGCCGTGCTGAATGTGGGCCACGCGGACCAGCCGACCAACCGCTTCGACTGACACGGCAGCTTCGGTTCTGCGGAGTCGACAGGCGCAGCACCCTCAACGGTTTCCGTCCCGCCGGCCCAGCAACCCAGGCCCGGGGTGCTCGTTGCGCCCGGAGGCCGCCCAGCGCGCCCTGGTTCTGCGGGCCGCAGACGAGCCCGCCGTGGGACCGTCGCGGCCACTTCTCCTTATTCCCCGCCAGTTGGTCCTTGCGCAGTCAAAGCACCATCCAGTTCGTGGGGACCAGTGATCGCTGTCAGCACAGGAATGCGAACGATAAATTCGCTTCCCTTTCCAAGGCCGTCGCTCTGGGCGATGACCGTGCCACCGTGCATCTCGACCAGCCGGCGCACCAGATTCAGTCCGATTCCGAGGCCACCTGCGGCTGCAGTGGACGTGTCTTTGACTTGGGTGAAGAGGTCGAACACCCGAGTCAACATGTTCGCCGCCAGGCCGATGCCGTTGTCATGGATTCGCAGGACCGCCACGGCGCCTTCCGTCAGCAGGGCCACACCGATGCGGCCTGCCTGCGGGGTGTAACGCGCCGCGTTGGTCAGGAGGTTGGCGACGACCTGTGTCAGTCGGGTCTCGTCGCCATCGATCCAGACCGGCTCGCGCGTCAGGCTCTGTTCGAAGAATTGTGCGCGCGTCACCATGATCGGACGGATGAGCTCCACGGCACTGGCCACGACCGCTTTCAAATCTGTCGGCTGGCGATGAAGCACCGCTTTGCCACTGCGCACAAGCGAGATGTCGACGAGATCCTCGATCAGGCGGCTCATGTGGGCGGTCTGGCGCTCGACGACTGCGGCCGCCTTCAGGCACGTCTGGTTCGTCCCGGCCAGCCGAAGCAGCGGGCCGACGTGGACGAGGGCGGCCAGGGGCGAACGCAGTTCGTGCGCGAGCGTCAAGAGGAACAGATCCTTGTGATGATCTGCCTCCTCGAGTTCGCGGGTTCGCTGCCGCAACTCGGACTCGAGCCGGCGTTGCTGCGTCATGTCGCGTACAGCCGCTGTCACCAGATTGCCGGATTCGCTTGCCAAGGGGCTGAGGGAGACATCAACCGGAAACTCCTGGCCGTTTTTGTGTTGTCCGTACAACTCGAGCCCGTTGCCCATTCGGCGCGAGCGAGGCGCGCCGAAGTAGGCTTGGTAGTGCTTTTGATGCTGTGTGCGGAACCGTTCGGGCAGCAGCGCGTCGATGGTCCTGCCCAGCAACTCTTCACGTCCATAGCCGAAGAGAGCCTCGACCTTTGCGTTGAGCTCAACGATGACACCGGTGGCGTTGGTCAGCACCATGGCGTCCGGCGCGGCTTCAAGAAACTCGCGGAAAAAGCGTTCGACCCGGGCCGCGCGGAGCAGCACGCGGGCGCTCGCGACGACCAGGTCCGCGCCGGCAGCCTCGGTCAATTGGAGATTTGCCCCTGTTGCCGGATGATCAGCCGACGCATTCAGCTGCAGGACAGGAATGGAGGAAGCGCCAGCCAGGTCCCTCAGCCGAGGAATCTCGGCAACCGTCATGCCCGCGGGGTGGTCCAGGATGATGAGGGCCGGAATGAGCTCGACGAGTCGCAATGCCTCGGTGCTGCTGCAGGCCTCGGCAACTCCGAATCCGGCCCGGCGCAGTGCGGTCGAAAGCTCACTGCGCGCCGCTGGATCCGCGACGACGGTCAGGACGGTCGTGATGCTCGGCTCGAACACGGTTTCTCCGGTCGTCAGGCTGAGCGGGAGCGCACGCCAATGCCTTGTCGCCGCTGGCGCTCTTGCCACGAGTACATCGTCGCTCAGCTTCACTGTCGCGCCGTCGACGTCGGTTTGGATGAGGGTGCGGACCTGCAATCTAGGCCCTTTCCCTCGGCCGCGTTTGACATGAATCAAGCATGCGCGCGGCTCTGCACGCGCACGCTGCCCAACCAGCGCAGCCTGCGCAATCAGCGCAACCAGCAAGTGGTGCGGCCGACCCCGAACTGGCACCCTAGGCGCCCGCTTCTCTGCGGATAGCCTGGCCGCAGCGCGCCCTACCCTCTGTCCCTTGGCCGCGGAGGCAGTTGCGCCGGGGCCGCAAGCCTGGGGAGCCGTCGGTGTCCGCGTCCAAGCATCAGATCCTGAACCTGTTGGCAGCCCTCGAAGGCTGCCAGCCGCTGTATGCCGGCGCCATGCCGCTTGCCGAGGACGTCGTGCGCGACGTATTCGCGGCAGCGGTTGCCGGGCTGACACGAGCCCCTGGCTTTGCCACTGCCAATCAGGATTGCAGGGAGCTGTCCCTGATGGTCAGCCTCACACACGCATTGATCGAGGTCACCTACCTGCGCGCGCAGTTGCAGAGCCAACTGCAATCGGCCGCTGCAGAAACCGCCGGGCTCTGCGCCCGCATCGCCGCACGTTGAAAGTCCGGACATCTCATGACCGCATGGAAGAAAACCGTCAACCGGTTGCGCGCCAATTCGCGAGCTGCGCTGGCCCTGCTGCTGCTGGCCACCCTGGTGGCGAGCGTGGTCACGCTCAACGTCGTGGCCGAACGGCAGACCAGCGCACGCAAGGTGGTCGAGACCCTGCAATTCGAGAAAGACCCGGACGCCTGGCTGGTGCACCAGCACAACGCCTCTGACTTTCGGCAGGCGCTGAACACACAAAGCGTGGCCGCAGTGGGGTTGGCCAACGCCCACCCGGGCTTGGTGCTCTACACCTTGAAGAGCGGCGAACGCCGCAGCACGCTGATTCCCGGTTGCACGGCCGGTGGCTGCGCCGGCACCGACCTCGACCGCATCGGCAACAAGAGCGCCGAGGCCGGCTTCGCCCTCGTCGCCATCGATGTCGACCCGCGGCCTGCCAGCCGCCGTTGGTCGGAGGCGATCCAAAGCCTGGGCGCGCCCGTGCTGCTGATCGCCGCCATGCTCGGGGTCCTGGTGCTGGCCACGCGGTTGCAGACCGGCATGGGAGCCGTGACGGATCGCCTGTCGGTGCGCCCCGAGACACGTTTTGCCGACGTCGTCGGCAATGCCGAGGCGAAGGCGGCACTGCAGCGCGTCAAGGCCTTCATCCACGACCCCAGCCGTTTTGCCAAGCTGGGTGCGGTGGCGCCACGCGGCGTGCTGCTGGTGGGCCCACCCGGCGTCGGCAAGACCTTGCTCGCCAAGGCGCTGGCCGGCGAAAGCAAGGCCAGCTACATCGCCGTCGACGGGTCGTACTTCACGGCCACGTTCTATGGCGCCGGCGTCAACAAGGTCAAGGCGCTGTTCAAGCTGGCCCGCCGCCACGCCCCCTGCGTGCTCTTCATCGACGAGATCGACGGCATCGGCAAGCGCACGCGCGGCGGCGATGGCGGTGCCGAGTCCGAGCTGAACCGCATCATCAACCGCGTCCTCGTCGAAATGGACGGTTTCGATGCGCTGGACAACGTCGTCGTGGTGGCGGCCACCAACCACGAAAGCAGCATCGACGACGCCATGCTGCGCCCGGGCCGTTTCGACATGCTGGTGCGCCTGGCCCTGCCGACCTTGCCCGACCGCCAGCGCCTGTTCGAACTGTGCCTGGGCAGGGTCCAGCACGACGGCTCGGCCGACACGGCAGCGCTGGCACGCATGACGGCGGGGGCGTCGCCCGCAGCGATCGCCAACATCGTCAACAAGGCGACCACCAAGGCGGCCGAAAACGCGGCCGCCCAGGTCACGGCCGATGACCTGCTGCGCGCGGTCGAGACACATCAGCTCGGGGGCGAGGTTTCGCCGATCAAGGACCTCTTCACGCAAGACCTGCGCACCCGGCTGGCCTATCACGAGGCGGGCCACGCCCTGGTCGGCCACTGGCTGGGCGCCGGGCGGGTCGAACGTGTGACGATCGAGCCCCGGGGCCAGGCGCTTGGCGTCACCTACATCACGCGTGCGCACGAAGACCCGCTGTATGAGCAGGCCGAGCTGACCAGCCGCCTGGCGATGACACTGGCCGGGCGCGAGGCTGAACTGCTGGTCTTCGGCGGCGTCTCGACCGGCGCCTCCGAAGACCTCAAGCAAGCCTCGGAGTTGGCCATCAAGATGGTCGGATCGCTGGGTTTCTCGGATGTCTTCGGCCTGCTCAGCGTGGCCGGCGTGCCGAAGGAACTGCTGGGCCCCGACATTCAACGCGCCGTGCTGGCCGAGGCACGCACGCTGCTGGAAACCAGCCAGGTGAGCTGCCGCCAGGTCCTTGTCGCCCAGCGCCCACGGCTCGACGCGATGGCCGCACGCCTGCTGGAATGCGACGTGCTGTGTGGCGATGCGCTGGAGCAGTTGCTGGGGGACGGGCACCGTGCAAAACGGCTGCCGCCGACCCTTGCGCCAACACTCGCCGCGCCTGTTCGCCAGCGCACAGAAGAGTTGCCGGTCACGGCATAGAGTCGCGCCAACGAGAGCGGCTGCGGTGCGCCAGCCGGCCTCGAATCTCAACTCTCAGCGCAATCCGGGGAATGCAATCATGAACAGAATTGTCTGGCTCGTCGGCGCCGTCGTCATCGTATTGTTCATCCTCGGGTACTTCGGCCTGCGCTGAGTATCCGTGTTGTCCAGCGGGCGCTACACCTGACGGGTGGCGCGCCGGGCAATCGCGCTGGGCAATCGCGCTGGGCAATCGCGCTGGGCAATCTATTCCCCTTCGCACCTGGCCAAGTGCAATCGACTCAAGCTATCCGTAGATCGCTGGCTGGCGCTGACGCATCGCGTCCGCGTCATCGCGGCCCAGTGCTTCAATGACCGGTGCCCAGGTGGTGCCGTAGGAAGGCAGCGAGTCGGCCGCGAACATCGTGTGCGGCCAGTCCGAGCCCCAGACCATGCGCACGCCGAACAGACCGGCCAGTCGGCGGATCTGCGGCACGAGCACGGTGTAGGGCGCTTGCGCGCCGAGCCGGTACCAGCCGGACAGTTTGAGCCAGGCCCCTTGTGCGGCGAGGTCCTCGACGGCCTGCCAGTCCGGGTCATCGATCGCCACATGCGTGCCAAAGCCGGCGAGATGGTCGAGCACACAGGTCAGGCCGCTGTCGCGGTGCAGCTCGGCGACTCTCGGCAGCTCGGCGGCGCGGGTGTACCACTGCACATGCCAGCCCCGCCGGCGCAGGCGTGGCGCGAGTGCGCTGAAACGCGGCCCCGGTGACGCGCTCTCACCGACCGGCGACACGAGATTGAATCGCACACCACGCACGCCCAGGTCATGCATCGCGTCCAGTTCGACCTCGGTGATGTCGTCGTCGACGACCGCCACGCCCCTGTGGCGACAGGGATCGACCGCGAGTGCGCGCAGCATGAGTGAGTTGTCCGTGCCGTACACGCTGGGCTGCACCAGCACGAGATGCCCGACCCCGTGGGACCGACCGATCGCCTCGATCTGGGCCAGCGGCCGATCGACCGGCCGGTAGTGCCCGCTGTGCGAAGCCAGCGATGCGTCGAAGACGTGGACATGGCAGTCCCAACCGTCGGCGACAGACTCAGTCACGGGTGATGCCTCGCTCCTTGATCACGCGCGCCCACAGCGCCTGCTGGGACTTGAGGAACTGTTCCGGCTTGCCGGTGAAGACTTCGCCGCCGAGCGCACGCACGCGGCCCAGCACTTCGGCATCGCCCATCGCACGCGCCACGGCGGCGACGAGCTTGCTGCGCACCTCAGGCGTGATGCCGGCCGGCGCCAGGATCGGGTTCCATTCGAGCACCTCGAGACCGGGCACGCCGGCTTCGGCCATGGCGGGTACGTCGGGCAGTGCGCGGCTGCGTGTCGCCGCGGTCACCGCTAACGGCCGCAGGCGGCCGGCCTGGATCAGACTCAGACTGGAGGCGACGTTGGCGAAGAACAGTGGCACTTGCCCGCCCATCACGTCATTCATGGCTGGCCCGCCGCCGCGGTACGGGACGTGCGTCAACTGCACCTTCGCAAGCTGCTCGAACAGCGCGCCGGACAGGTGCTGGGCGGAGCCGTTGCCCGAAGACGCATAGGCGATGGTGTCGGGCTTGGCACGTGCCAGTCGCACCACGTCTGCGACCGACCTGGCTTCGAAACCCGGCGTGCAGACCAGGACGTTCGGGAACTGCGCGATGACGGCGATGGGAACGAACGAGGTCTCGCTGTCGTAGGGCAGCTTCGGAAACAGCGCGGGGTTGACGGCGAAAGACGACGCATCAAACAGCAGCGTCGTGCCATCCGGCGCGGCGCGCGCCACCTGGCCTGCCGCAATGGTGCCGCTGCCACCCGGCCTGTTGTCGACGATCACGGGCTGCCCGAGCGCTTCGGCCATCTTCGGCGCGATCAGTCGCGCCATGGCGTCGGCGCCACCGCCTGCGGGGTACGAAACGACCAGGGTGATGCTCTTGCCGCCACCGATATCGGCGGCCGCGAAGGCGGGAAACGACAAGGTTGCCGCCGAAGCGGACAGGAACTGACGTCGGGTCGGGTATTCGGAATTCATACGAAGCTTCCTCAGGTAATCGTGACGCTGTAGTGAAACGCGAACGCGTCGCCGTGCGTGATCCGCAGTTCGACGCAACGGCCGGCGAGGTCGTGGGCCTGCCGGATGACGCTGACGCCGGGATGGCCGCAAACGAGTTCGAGTGCACGCGCCTGGGCTGCGGTCAGCGGGGAGAAGCTGATTTCGTCGGTGGCGCGGGCCACGGCCACGCCGCAACGTTCGACGAAGAACGGGTAGAGCAGATCCCCCCAATCCGACAGCGGGACCCCGAGCAATGGCTCGAACAGCGGAAGGGGCAGCCAGATCTCCTCGAACAAGCGGGGCTGTCCGCACAAGGAGCGGAGCCGATGCAGTCGAAGGACCGGATCGCCGCGAGCGATGCCGAGGCGCCGCGCCACTTCGGCAGAAGCGCGGACGGACTGCCGCGCCAGGATTCGCGACTGCGGCACCTCGCCATCGCCAGCGCCGAAGCGGAAGAAGCGCAACATCGGCGCGCCCGACAGCCCGGCGCGCACGAACGTGCCCTTGCCGTGGCGGCGCTCGATTAGTCCTTGTTCGGCCAGC
>ENA-ORBV01004784-ORBV01004784.1-microbial-mat-metagenome-genome-assembly--contig:-NODE-4784-length-25586-cov-7.218982_pt1 | contig 25586 bp, 23 predicted proteins | sample MGYA00237777_ERZ505514 | MGnify/ENA primary metagenome ERZ505514 (study PRJEB26160, sample SAMN06269048) | microbial mat metagenome | isolation source: Oligotrophic lake microbial mat | place... | reverse complement strand
GTGCCGGTCTGATGAGAGCAGCGACGCCGAGGATGAGCCCAATGTTCGCGATGTTCGAGCCGATGACGTTGCCGAGCACCACCTGGCCATGCCCAGTGCTTGCGGCCTGAATGCCCACGATGATTTCGGGAGCCGAGGTCCCGTATGCGACCACCGTCAGTCCGACGAGGAGCTGCGGGACGCGAAGTGACAGCGCGAGCGCGGAGGCCCCACCCACGAACCACTCCGCGCCGAAGTAGAGAAGCAGGCCACCGCCGAGGAGCTGGATCCACTCGTTCACCCGATCTCCAGGGCGAGGCGAACCGTGCTTCGCTGATCCCACAGGAGCTCCGCCACAGGCCCCTGGGACTGTTCGCGCCCAAGCCCGACCAAGCGCCCAGCAGCGAGCGCGATTCTCACGGACACGATGGGTTCGTGGGCGTCGAGTGGGGTCACTCGAGGTCCACGGCTTTTCCACGAACGGCAATCTCCACTCGGAGTCCCTTCGCCGCCATGGCGGCACGAAGCGGTTCCTGCTGATCAGGCTCGCCGTGGACCAAGAAGAACCGTCGCGTAGCCGTGCCGCAGGCATCGGCGAACGCCAGCAGGTCGTTGCGATCGGCGTGAGCGCTGAAGGAGTTCAGCACTTCGACTCGAGCTCTCAAGTCCCGTTGGACGCCCCAGATCCGCACACGTGGTTGTCGCTCGACCAGCCGGCGCCCGAGCGTGTGCTGGGCCATGAATCCGACGATCAGGATCGTGTTGCGCTCGTCCTCGACGTGATTCCGAAGGTGGTGGAGAATGCGCCCGGACTCGGCCATACCGGCTGCGGAGATGATCACGGCGGACCCCTTGAGGTCGTTCAGTCGGATGGACTCTTCGCGCGAGCTGACGAACTGCGCACCCTCGAATCCGAAAACCTCGCCGTGCTCCTTCAGGAAGGCCCGTGTCTCGACGTCAAAACACTCGGGGTGGAGCTTGAACACCTCCGTCACGTTGAGAGCAAGCGGCGAGTCGATGAACACCGGGATCCGCGGCAGCCGCCCCGCCCGCGTAAGCTCGTTGAGTGCGTAGACCAACTCCTGTGTCCGGCCTACGGCGAAGGCTGGAACGATGACCTTCCCACCGCGTTGTACGGTTTCCTTGATGACGCGCTCGAGGTCGTCATGCATCTGCTCAACGGTCCCGTGAGTCCGGTTGCCGTACGTGCTCTCCATCACGACGTAGTCGACAGGCGTCGGCGGGTACTCGGGGTCGCGGATGATCGGCAGCCCTTTGCGGCCGAGGTCTCCGGTGAAGACGAGGCGTCGTACCTCGCCACCTTCCTCCACGTCGAGAACGACCTCCGCAGAGCCCAGAATGTGACCGGCCTCCAGAAAACGGGCGGTAACGCCAGGTAGGGGTTGGAATGGGCGGTGATAGGGCATGCCAACGAACTCCCCGAGGGCTTGTACGACGTCCTCCTCGTCGTAGAGCGGCTCGACGGGCTCGAAATTCGGGTCGTCAGCGAACTTTCGGTTCAGGTACGCGGCGTCGGCCTGCTGGATGCGCGCCGAGTCATGCAGCATGTACGCGCAGAGGTCGCGCGTAGCAGGCGTCGCGTAGATCGAGCCGCCGAATCCCGACTTGACCAGCATCGGAAGGTTGCCGGAGTGATCGATGTGCGAGTGCGTCAGGATAGCGACGTCAGCCGCGATCGCCTCCCGCGGGAGGCTGCGGTTGCGTCGACGCGACTCTTCGCGCCGACCCTGAAAGAACCCACAGTCTATGAGGATCGAGCCCTGATCGAGCTCGAGTAGGTGCATCGAGCCGGTTACTTCCTGAGCGGCTCCGAGAAACGTCAGTCGCATGCTCAATTGAGCCTCCGTGGGTGAACGATAGATACTGGCAGCGCAACGACTTTGGATACTAGCAGCGCCACGGCGAAGTCCTCTCCCGCATGGGCCCGACAGCTCGGCCGATTGCCAACCCAGAGCGCGAATTCACGGGCGAGGGGCCCGTTCTTCCGAGCCTTGCCCGTGAACAATCGTGACGATGGCCGCGAGAATCCTGGTAAATAGGCGTCGCTGCCGGACTAGTGGCCACCAGTCGTAGAGCAGCACTTCCAGTGGGCGCCACATCGCGACCCACCCGGTGATGACCAAGCCCTCGCGCAGCACGGGGCGAAAATGGCCCGAGGGGAGCATGGAGGTGAGCTCGGCTAACGTGAGAAACACCACCAACACCAACAGGCCGACCAAGAGCGTGAGTTGACCCTGACGGACGTGGTGCCGAATTCGACGCCGCAGGCGATCAAGTTCGTAAATGAAGTGGGCACGAACGGCTTCCACAATCGTGGTGTCCTCCACCGTCGGTGACGGCAGTTCGGAGACCCAGACTACGAGCTTGAGATCGGTCTTCGGCGAGATTTCCTCGGCAGCCCCAACGATGTACTCGACCGCGTCCGGGTCGAGGTCGCGCTCGCGAAACGGTGCGGGATCCCGACCGTCGAAGAGCTGCTGGGCGGTCTTGACCTTGATATCGATGCACACCTTGCCATCCTCGATGCGGTAACGCGGCTTCGTGCTCATTCGGCGTTCACGTGAAGCTGCGCAACCATGCTTTCGAGCACGGCTAAGCCGACCATGACTTTCTTAACGAACAACGGATTGTGGGGCGCCACCACGAAGCGTGGATGCTCGGACCAGATTTCCCGCAGGCGCTGATCGAGCGCGAGAGCCTGCTCGTTCGACTCGATGCGCGTGGGGTTGCCACCTTCGACGGAGACGCCGCCAACCGCCGCGCTTTCGAAGAAGATGACCGCGTCGTACCTGCCGAGCTGCTGCTCCCCATTGCTCCCGACCGCCTCGAAAAAGCCCGCTATCGCCGCCTCGTGAACCACGACGACTCTCGCGCCGATCTCCCTTCGAAAGAGGTCGGGAGCCGTCGTTTTGCCTCCCCGCAAGAGGTTCATCGCCCGGCTCCAGCCACAAGGCGCCGCGTTCGCCGTCGCACGATGAGCTTTCTCAGCTCCTCGACCCACAGCACCAGGCTCGCCACTGCGCCAATCATGACGACCTCCTTTAAGCTGAAGGGGACGGTGTGAAAGACCTCGTTGAGTGGCGGGAGGAAAACGACCGCAGCCTGGAGCGCGTTGCCTAGAACGAGACCACCGATGAGCCATGGGTTCGTGAGGATGCTCAGATTGAGGGCGGAACGCGTCTCGGAGCGGCAATTGAGCACGTTAAACCATTGGCATACAGCCAGCACGGTGAATGTCTCCGTCTGGACTTGCGGAAATGGCACACCCAGCGAGAGTCGATAGATAAACCACCCTAGCGTGGACCCAGCCATGGCTGGTGTCATGAATGCCATGCGCGAGAGGAGAATTCGGGTGATGAGCGGCTCGTGCGGTGAGATAGGCTTCTGCTGCATCTCGTCGCCTTCAGCGGGCTCCATGATGAGGTTGATCGTGACTGTTCCCTCGGCGACTAGGTTGATCCACAAAATCTGCACGGCCGCGAGCGGCGGCGGATAGCCGAGGATGAGCGCCGCCACGAGAACGATCACCGCAGCGATCGACGTGGAAAAGAGGTACAGGACAACTTTCTTGAGGTTCCGATAGACGATGCGGCCCTCTTCCACCGCCGCTACGATGGTCGCGAAATTGTCGTCGGCGATGACGATCTTCGCCGCCTCCTTCGCCACCTCGGTCCCCGTGATGCCCATCGCGACGCCGACGTTGGCTTTGACGAGCGCCGGGGTGTCGTTCACGCCGTCGCCGGTCATGGCGACGACCTCGTGTCGCTTCTGGTAGGCGCCGACGATGCGGAGCTTTTGCGCCGGGTGGACCCGCGCGAAGACCGAGATGCTCTCGATGCGCTCGGCCAGCTCGGTGTCCGACATCTGCTCAAGCTCGCGCCCATCCACCGCGCCGTCGCCCTCCCGCGCGATGCCCAACTCCTTGGCGATGGCGTACCCAGTCGCCTTATGGTCGCCGGTCACCATGACCGGCTTGATTCCGGCTTCGCGGCAGCGCGTCACCGCGTCCTTCACTTCGACGCGAGGAGGATCAATTTGGCCGACCAGGCCCAGCAAAACGGCCCGGTCGCGGAAGCCGGCAAAACCGACTCGCCCGTCTATCTCCGCGTTCTCGATGACGGCAACCGCGAGCACTCGCAGAGCCTCGCCGGCCATTCGCTCGGCGGCCGTGCGCATCGTTTGGCGTCCCTCTTCATCCAGCGGATCGTCGGCCCCGTTTCGGCGAGCGGCGCAGCAGAGCTCGAGCACCGCTTCCGGAGCACCCTTGAGGAAGACGCTTGTGCCATCCTTCGTCTCGTGCTGGGTAGCCATCATCTTGGAGGCTGAGTCGAACGGAATTTCCGCTCGGCGCGGGTAGCGAGCGCGCAGCTCGGAGGGAACGATACCGCCCTTGATGGCCGCGGTGAGTAGCGAAACCTCGGTGGGATCACCGATTGGCTTCCAGCGTGGCTCGGTCTCCTCCGGTCCTTGGAGCTGAGCGTCGTTGCAGAGCGTGGCGGCTTCCAGGAGCGCGCCGAGCTCGCGGTCGACGGCAGGGTCCACCTTTCGCTCACCCTCGACGAATGTCCCGGTCGGTTCATATCCGACGCCGGTGACAGCCACCTGTCGCCCATCCGCAAGATGCAGCGCAGTCACGGTCATCTCGTTTCGCGTCAGCGTGCCGGTCTTGTCGGTGCAGATGACGGTGGTCGAACCCAGCGTCTCGACGGCGGATAAGCGGCGGACGACAGCGTTGCGGCGAGCCATGCGCTGGACGCCGACAGCCAGCGCAACCGTCATCGCAACGGGGAGTCCTTCCGGGATCATCCCGACCATCTGGCTGATGCCGACCATCAGGATCTCCGCAAAGGGCAGGCCACGCAGGAGCCCGATCGCGATGACGAGGGTGAACATTCCGACAGCCCCGTAGATGATGTACCGGCCGAACTGCGAGATCCGGCGCTCAAGCGGCGTCTTCTGTTCCTCCGCTCCCTCGGCAAGAGCCGCGATGTGACCAATCTCCGTCGCCAGCCCTGTGGACACCACCACGACTCGGGCGCGTCCTGCCGTCACGTGGGTGCCCGCGTAGACCATGTTACGGCGGTCAGCGAGTAAGGTGTCCGGGGCAAGAGGCACGAGTTCCTTGCCCACGGGAGCCGACTCGCCCGTGAGCGCAGCCTCCGCGATCTGAAGCGCAGCGCCCTCGAGCAGGCGCGCATCGGCGGCGACAGCGTCGCCGGCCTCGAGGATAAGGACGTCTCCTGGAACGACTTCGCGGGCCTCGACGATGACCTCCTGACCGCCGCGCACCAAGCGCGCCTTGTGCGTCGCGAGTTTGCGAAGTCCCTCCAGGGATCGCTCTGCGCGCCCCTCTTGAAACGCCCCGATCACGGAGTTGAGCAGCACGACCGTGAAGATGACGATCGCGTCCTTCATGTGGCCGAGCGCGAGCGCGATGCCCGCCGCGACGAACAAGAGATAGATCAGCGGGCTCTTGAACTGGCTAAAAAAGACCGAGAGCAAGGAACGCCGCTTGGGCTCTTGCAGCGCGTTGGGCCCGAAGCGCTCGAGCCGCAGCCGGGCTTCTTCAGTGGAAAGCCCGGAAGTGGCGTCAGACTCGACCGCAGCCACCGCGTCATCCGCCTGCAACGTGTGCCAGCGGCTGTGCTCGTTGCCACGAGCCTCTCCTGATGCCTGTTCACTCTCCCGCGTCATGCGAGCGACCCCCTGCTTTTCTTCTTGGTGGTGTCGTTCATCTGGACGGGACCTCTTCATGCCTATGCCACCCATGGCCATGGGGCGCATAGCAGCGTTCGTGCCAACGCGATGCAAAGCGCTGACTTAGTACTGCCTTTGGTAGCCGCTCCCGTCTAACACCGAAAGGCCCCGGCGAAGAGACTGCCCCATGGGGCACATGCAGGTCCTGCGCGAGATCGTTATTGTCACGCAAGAAGTGCGTTTGGCGGTGTGTTGCTTGGTGACGTCGCCGGGCAAGAGCGGCGAATGGCGGCGTTTACGTGCGCTGTAAAAAGGCTTCTGCAACCTCGGGGGGTGGCTCGGTGTGTGCAAGGGCGGGCTGATCGACACTGCCGTATACAGCGCCAAACCCTACGACCGCGAGTACCTCTTGGGTGGGGTGGGCGGCGATCGCGTGTCCTGGCGTTTTCACGAATTCTCACTCAGCGCCCAAACGGCGTCCACCGCGCAAGGCGCAAAGGCCGTGTGCCTCTTCGTCAACGACCAGGCAGACAGCACGTGCCTCGCAGCGCTTGCGGCGCTTGGCGTGAGGCTCATCGCCATGCGCTGCGCCGGCTACAACAACCTCGACCTCGCCGCTGCCCGCAAGCTAGGCCTCGCTGTGGTGCGCGTTCCGGCCTATTCGCCACACGCCGTCGCCGAGCACACCGTCGGGCTCTTGCTCACGCTCAACCGCAAGATCCATCGCGCCTACAACCGCGTCCGCGAGATGAATTTTTCTCTGAATGGCCTCGTCGGCTTCGACCTGCACGGTAAGACCATTGGCCTCGTCGGTACCGGAAAGATCGGACGCATTGCAGCGGAGATCTTCCGCGGCTTTGGCACTCATGTCATCGCTCACGATCTATCCCCATCGACCGAGTGGGCGACTTCGAATGGCGTTCGGTACGTCGCCTTAGACGCCCTGCTGGCCGAGAGCGACATCGTCTCGCTGCACGTTCCGCTACTTCCAGAGACTCGCCATCTGCTCAACGCGCAGACACTGTCAAAAATGAAACCTGGTGCGTTCATCGTCAATACCAGCCGCGGAAAACTTGTCGACACCGGCGCCCTGATTGCAGCGCTCAAGTCCGGCCAGATCGGCGGCGTCGCGCTGGACGTCTACGAGGAAGAGGAGGGCCTTTTTTTTGAAGATCTCTCGGGACAGATCTTACAAGACGATGAGCTCTCACGCCTGCTGACGTTCCCCAATGTGCTGATCACCGCGCACCAGGGGTTTCTCACCCGCGAGGCCCTTGGCGAGATCGCGCGCGTGACGACACAGAACCTCCTCAAGTTCGAAGCCGGGGAACCACTCTTGGAAGGAACGACTCTATGAAACCGCCCGCAAACAGCAGCTTAGTGCAGCCCGACTCATCGTCCGAGGCGCGTCCCTTCATCAAATGGTTCGCGGATATCACCATCGCCGACGTCCCGCTCGTGGGTGGCAAGAATGCTTCGCTTGGCGAGATGGTGCGCGAACTCTCCAGCAAGGGAGTGAAGGTCCCCGACGGATTTGCCATCACCGCGGAAGCGTATCGCCATTTCATCCGCGAGGCACGGCTGGATGACTTCATCCGCACCACGCTGACCGACCTCAACACGCATGACATGGCCAACCTCAGCCAGCGAGGGCACGCGGTGCGGCAGGCGATTCGCAGCGCAGAGTTGCCGGCGGATTTGCAGGAGCAGATCGGCGGGGCCTATCGGCAGCTGCAAGGCGGTAGCGTGCAGCCGCTCGACGTTGCCGTGCGCTCGTCGGCCACGGCTGAGGATTTGCCCGACGCGAGCTTCGCCGGGCAACAAGAGACGTACCTCAATGTCCAAGGTGTCGCGTCGCTACTTGAGACGTGCAAGCGCTGCTTGGCCTCGCTCTTCACAGACCGCGCCATCAGCTACCGGGTAGACAAGGGCTTCGAACATATCAAGGTCGCACTCAGCATCGGTGTACAGCGCATGGTGCGCTCGGATCTCGCTTGCGCCGGTGTCATGTTCACCATCGACACCGAAAGCGGCTTCCGCGACGCGGTGCTCATCAGCGCGGCATACGGTCTGGGTGAGAACGTCGTCCAAGGCTCGGTCACGCCGGATGAGTACACCGTCTTTAAGACCACCCTGAAGACAGGGCACCGGCCCATTCTACAGAAGAGCGTCGGCAGCAAGGAGTTCAAGCTCATCTACGACACGGGCGGCGGGAAGATGGTGAAGAACGTCCCCGTCGCACTGGCCGATCGCGCGAAGTACGCTTTGAACGACGACGAGGTGCTGGAGCTCGCACGCTGGGGCTGCATCGTCGAAGACCATTACTCCGCCAAGCGCGGGGCACCGGCTCCAATGGACTTAGAATGGGCCAAAGACGGAAACACCGGCGAGCTGTTCATTGTGCAGGCGCGACCTGAGACGGTTCAGTCGCGCAAGAACCCCGACGTACTCGAGACGTTTCGGCTCGGTCGGCGCAGCACTGTGCTCGCCAGCGGCCGGAGTGTTGGCGAAAAGATCGCGACGGGGCGAGTGCGCGTCATCAAGAGCGCGCAGTTCATCGGCCAGTTTCAAGAAGGGGAAGTGCTCGTCACCGACAAGACCGATCCGGACTGGCAACCCATCATGAAGAAGGCCGCCGCCATCATCACGAACCGTGGAGGCCGCACCTGCCACGCGGCAATCGTCAGCCGTGAGCTTGGTGTGCCAGCCATCGTCGGTACCGAGCAAGGCACCGAGGCGCTCACGGACGGTCAGATCGTCACCGTGAGCTGCGCCGAAGGCGATGCGGGTTTCGTTTACGATGGTGCGTTACCCTTCGAGGTACAACGCACCGACCTCAAGGCCATCGGCCGACCACGCACCAAAGTGATGATGAACTTGGCGAATCCGGAGGAAGCCTTCTCGCTTTCGTTCATCCCGAACGAAGGCGTTGGGCTCGCACGGATGGAGTTCATCGTCACCACGCACATCAAGATCCACCCCCTCGCGCTCATCGACTTTGACCAGCTCACCGATGCCGCGGCAAAAGCCGAGATCGAGCGGCTTACCGTCGGCTTCAAGGATAAGCCGCAATTTTTCGTCGACAAACTCGCGCGGGGCATCGGTATGCTCGCGGCGGCGTTTTACCCGAAGGATGTTATCCTGCGCCTGAGCGATTTCAAAACGAATGAGTATGCGAATCTCATTGGCGGGAAGCCGTATGAGCCGCACGAGGAGAACCCGATGCTCGGTTTCCGGGGCGCGAGCCGCTACTACCACCCGCGCTACCAAGCCGGCTTTGCGCTCGAGTGTCGAGCCGTTAAAAAGGTGCGCGATGAGATGGGTCTCACCAATCTCAAGGTGATGATCCCGTTTTGCCGTACCGTCGACGAAGGCCGCCGTGTGCAGGCGGAGATGGAGACGCACGGTCTGCGACGCGGCGAAAACAGCCTGGAAATCTACGTGATGTGCGAGATCCCCAGCAACGTCATCCTTGCGGAGGAGTTTGCCGAGATCTTCGACGGCTTCAGCATCGGCTCGAACGATCTGACGCAGCTCATCCTCGGCGTTGACCGCGACAGCGAAATCGTTGCCCCCATTTTCGACGAGCGCAACCCTGCCGTGAAGAAGATGATTGCCCAAGTCATCGCCACCTGCCGAGCCAAAGGTCGCAAGATCGGCATCTGCGGCCAGGCTCCGAGCGACTACCCGGAGTTCGCGCAGTTCCTGGTCGAGCAAGGCATCGACAGCATCTCGCTCAATCCCGACACCGTATTGAAAACGACGCTGGCGATCCTGGAAACCGAGGCCAGGTTGAAGAGCAATCGAGCTCGGTGATCGACTCGAGTTTGAGCGTTCCGGCGTTGAGCGCCGCATCTAGAGTAAGCCGTTGAATCCGGATCGTTAATCTCTTCGCGAACACGGTCGGGCACGACGAACTCGTGGCCCGGAAGGCGCCCGCAGAAATCGAGCCGAGAGACGTGCATTAAGTTGATCAGAACGTTCGAGTCGGTGACGACGATGCGAACGATGGCTGTGCTCACGGGGGGCTGTCCGAGGCATCTGCGTCGATGCCAGCGTCCTCAATGAGCTGGTCGAGATCCGTGGCGGGAAGACCGACCAACGAGGCGAGTTCTCGCAGCTTGCCGCGCGACAATTCATCGCGTCGGTAGGCTTCGAGCGCCAACCCCAGGAAGCGGTGCTTGAACTCGCTTCGCATCTCGGTGTGATCGGGCTCGGGAAGCCCGAGGTGCTCCGCGAGTTGCTTTCCCTTCCCGGCCTCGTCGAGGCGCTTCAGCTGCTCGAACTCGGCCTCATTGACGAGGCGCAAGTTTCGCAGCCGATAAAGGACGGAGCGGCGACTGACCACGAAGTGATGCGCGAGCTGCACGACGTCATAGAGCTGGAGCGTCTGAGTGCCCGGCTCAGTTCGCCCTTCGACGTTTAGACTGCCGGATTCGTCGAAGACCTCGGCATAGGTTCGACTTGGCTTCCCCTTGCCAAGCCCACCAACGAACTGACGAAAGCCATCCTCGGGCATGAGAAAGTTCGCGGCGAACGCGTTCGCGCGAACCTCGATTAGGTTGTCGCGCTCGGACGCTCTGCTGATGAGGCCGAAGCGTTCTCGATCCGCCACGACGTGCGCGTACTCGTGGGCGAACGAGAAGCGTCGGCGGAGGTAGTGGTGCCCACGGTTCGCGACGACGAAGAGCCCCACCTTGCGGTCGCTCAGCGTCAAGCCCGAGACGTCGTCGGGAAGATCAACAAGCCCAGTCCGCACCCCCTGCGATTCGAGCAGTTCCGCGAGATCGGGCAACGGGCCAGTGCCCAGACCGAGGCGTCGACGCTCCTCCTCAGCAAGGCGCTGCCCCTGTTGGATGGACTCCCACCGCGTCTTCGGCGGCGGGAACGGATAGGACGCCACGGCTGTGAGATCGCGATCGATGCCGACGAGTCGCTCCAAGCTGGTCAGCTCGCGGCCGATCGCCATGCATTCGCGGAGCTTCTCGAGCACGATGGGCTGTCTGACCACTTCGGGTTGAGCACGAAAGAGAGCCGCAAGCGTGTCCTCCTCTTGGAAGGACGCACCGATGAACTCGTGAATGTCGCGACCGAACAAGTACGCGAGCTTGTCTAGCTCCAGGCTCGAGACAGACCGGTTCCCGCCTTCCATCTGCACGAAGGTCGGGCGCGAAAGCCCGACGTGCTTCGCCGCCTCGTCCTGCGTCATGCGGCACGCCTCACGCGCCGCGCGGATTCGTCTTCCTAGCTCTTGCTGAGTGATCGCCAATAGGTGGTTGCCTCACCTTACAAAGGTAGCTTTTCAGACCCCAAGTGTCAATATAAGGTTTTTCTGTTCGAATTTTGGCGCCAATGGGGGCTTCGCAACCGGGGAACCGGCCCTGGATTCGAGTGGTTTAGGTCCGAGGCCGGACTGAACAGCTTCTCACTGTCGCCGAGCAAGTGGGTGCAAGCTACCGGCGCCATCAGCATTTACTCAAAGGCTGGGCGCGGCGGCGGAACCTACGCCCACCGCGACATCGAATTCGGTTCGTGGCTCAGCCCCGAGTTCAAGCTGTACCTGATCAAGGAGTTCCAACGCCTCAAGGACGACGAAGCGGGTGCCGGGAAGAAACTGCGGGCTAGCCAGCCGGGCTCCACTGGTCGGGTGTTGCGAGCGCAATCGGCGTGTAGAAATCGCTCGGCTTGATGGTGAGCAGCGAGCACTCGACCCGTGACAGTACTTCCTCCGCTAGGCCCCAAATAAAAAGGCCCGGCGCAAAGTGACCGACACTGCCCATGACTAAGTGAGACACTTTCTCCGCCGCCGCCATGTTGACGATGGCGTCCGCCGGGTCACCTTCCACCAGATGCCCGTGAACGCCCGAAAGCCCGTGCAGCTCCCGTGAGAGGAGCTGTTCCAGGTCGATTTGCCGCGCCCGATGCCAGCCCTGGACGAACTGCGCGAAGGCGTCCGAGCGGAGGAGGCCTCGATACACATTGAGCTTCTGTGTATCAATGACGTGGAGCACGTGGAGCGGCGCCCCGTAGACCTCCGCCAAGGAGCTCGCCGCCAAGAGCAACGCGCGGGTGAGTTCGAGGCTTGAGTCGTCATCCGTCGGATCCACCACGCAGAGCACCTTCGGCGCATCCAGCAAGCGCCGACGGGGGCTCATCACCAGGACCGGCACCGCGCTCTTGCGCACCAAGTGGAGTGCCGTGGTGCCGAAACTGGTCATGCGTCGCACCTCTCGGCCTCGCGCTGCCTTCACGATCAGATCATGACGCCCGCCTACCGCTTGCCGAATCAACTCGAACGCAGGATTGCCGCAGGTGACCTTAGCTTCCACGGGCATGCGCTCCACGTTCTCTTGAAGCTGTTCGTCGCGCCGTTGAAGCATGAGTTCCAACAGTTCTTGCTGCGCGACAACTGGCAAGCCGGGCGGAATTCGGGTTGGCACAGGGGGAATCACATCCATAGCCATGAGCCTCCCGGTCGCGTGCGAAGCGAGCCGGATGCCCTCGGTCAATGCAACCTCACTCTCGGGCCGACCGTCCGCGTAAACCAATACATTCTTCCAAATGGACATGTGCTTTCCTCCAATTCCGTTCAACTCATCTCGCGTCTGTCTGCCTGGCTGCACGCTCGTTCGCTCCCCCGTTCCCCAGTGGGGTTGGGGCCGCCCTGTCATCCTGCGTGCGGACGGTCTGGTCCGCTTCGATCATCGCTGTGCGCATCTGTTCGCTCAGGCTGGCGAGATTGCCTGGCGAGTGCGGGATGAGAATCGCGTTCGTACGCGACGAGGCCCCGATGTCCTTCAGCATGTCGAAGTACTGGGTCATCAGGACGAGGTTCATCACGTCCTTCGCCGTCGTGCCTGGCACTGCCTTCTGAAACGCGTCAACCGAGTCTCGGAGGCCCTCGACGATGGCCTTTCGCTGGTCGGCGATGCCCCGACCTTGCAGCGCCTTGCCTTGGGCATCTCCTTCGGCCGCCTTCACTTTTAGGATCCGATCCGCTTCGCCTTTCTCGGTGGCGGCCACCCGCATCCGCTGAGCAGCGTTGATCTCATTCATCGACTCTTTCACCCTCGAATCCGGCTCGATGTCGGTGACGAGAGCCTTGAGGATCCCGTACCCGAAGCCGTCCATTACCACGGCGAGTTCACTCTTGACGATGTCGGCGATCTCGTCTTTTTTCTCGAATATATCATCGAGTTTGATCTTGGGCACTCGGGCCCGCACGACGTCGAAAACGAACGACGTGATCTGCCGGTTTGCGTCGTCGAGCTTGTAGAACGCGTCGTAGACTTTCTCGGGCAGGACGAAGTACTGAACTGCGACGACCATCTGGACGAACACGTTGTCCTCCGTCTTGGTCTCGATCGTCACGTCCAGTTGCTGGACACGCAGGTTCACCCGCCCGATCACCCGGTCGATGAAGGGAACCTTGACGTGAAGCCCCGGGCCGGCTTCCCGCACGAATTTTCCGAGCCGTTGAACCATCGCGACCGTGCGTTGCTCGACTGTGAAGAACGTGGCGATGACAGCGAGGCCGAGTGCACCCGCCGCAAGGAAGAGGATGAGAGCTAGAGTATCGGTTGGCATTGGCGCTCCTTTTTGTGTGAGGCAGGTACAATGTAGTGTCGGAGAACATAGAGGCAATTAGGAAGTTTGCTCTCGATACGTAGTTTACAACGACGCATCGTGCGCAGAAGATACTGGTCCGAAACACGCCGATAAATCTCTGTCGGTTGCGAGCCCTGAGCCGGTCAGCGAGCGGAGGGCCGAAAGCGCCAGCGCGCACTTGGTGCAGCGCAAGTGGTGGGCAGCGCGTCATCCGCGCGAAATCAAAATCGTTCAGCGTCCCTACGTCGTTGGAGCTCACGCTCTACGGCCCGGCCGGCACGCTCGGCGGCGCGATTGACCGCCACTCGAATGTCCACGTCGATGTCCTCAATGAGCACGTTGCCTGAAGGTCGCAGTGCGATATCGATATGACACTGCTTATCGACGCCGCCACGCACGCCGTTGGCGTCATCGAAGCGAACCGTGACCTTGGCAACACGCTCTCCAAACCGGCTGAGTGCGAACCGCAAGCGGTGATCCACGTGGGCGCGCAACGCCTGATCAACCTTGATGTTCCGAGCATGGATATATACCACCATGAATGGCATCATCCTATGGCTGGGCTCCGGCGCGCGTGCCGACGATGTCAGCTGACCTGTCGTTGAGTTTGACCAGGTGATGGACGTTCGGCGTCGAGCTCACCGACAGCCGACCCGGCACCGGCACCTGTAACTGCAAGCCCAGGAAGAAGGGACGCGTTCCGGCGCGGGCAAAGATCGCCACTCCTCGAGTCGTCGGACGGACTTCGTTCGTGAGGTAGCGCTGGACGCGTTCGAATGTCTCCTCGCATTGGTCGGTGTACCAACTAACGATCGGTGTTTCCGTCTCTTCGAGCGAAATGAGTGTCCTGATGTGACTGCTGAGCTGCTCTCGATCTATCGCCTGTGCGGCTCCACTGGCCGACTGCTGATGCGCCTGCATGAAAAACCTCCAGTGTTGATTGTTTCGGTCCCCGCTTTTGTAGCCGCGGCAACATCCGTAAACCATTAGAAAGTCTTGACGTGATCTGTAGGTCAAACCTGCCCTACGACCTGGCCCTCTTGCTTGTTGGCCCGTCGGGCACCATCGGTTGTCCCCCAAGCAACGCATTGGGGCGTACGGGGCAGGGCAGTGGCTGATAGCTAAGCAGCCATTCCCCCAGCATTTTCTGCGCAGCTTCACGGCTGACGCCCAATTGACGCTCCAGATAGGTCAAAAAGTCGAACGGGAGCGTCTCAGAGTCTTGAGGGATGCTAGCAGGTTGCATGCTGTTCTCCTTAAACCGGGCCTATTGCGTGACCACTCGCTGTGGGCTGTTTCGGTCCTCGCTTTGTAGCCGCGGCAACATCCGTAAACTATTAGAAAGTCTTGACGTGATCCGTAGGCCAAACCTCCCCTACGACCCTACGACCTGGTGTGATTCAAACCGCGACTCCGTCACACAGTCACGCGCTCCGTCTCCCCGCCAGAGCGCAGCGACTGGCAAGGGGAGACCGCCGAGCGAGCCGCGCTTCGCGCGAGCACGGCGAGAGGGGCACCAGTCGGTGTTAATTCATGCTCTCACCACTCGGCTCCCCGAATGATTCGCTCAAAAATTGGGCGCCCCTGGGCGTATGAGGCAAGTCAGTGGCTGCAAGCTGAAGGCGCGGCCGTAAACTATTAGAAAATCGTGACGTAATCCGTAGCTTAAACCTTGCTATGTTCCCGGCATGGAATGGCTGAACTACCAACACCTGCTCTATTTCTGGGTTGTTGCGAAGGAGGGGAGCATCGCGGGCGCGAGCAAGGAGCTTCGCCTCGCGCACCCGACGATCAGCGTGCAGATTCACGCGCTCGAGGAGGTGCTCGGCGCGAAGCTGTTCGAGCGGCAGGGTCGCGGGTTGGTGCTCACCGAGTTCGGCCGCGTCGCCTTTCGCTACGCCGAGGAGATCTTCTCGCTGGGGCGCGAATTTCTGGATACCGCGAAGGGGCGACCAAGCGGGCGGCCACTCCGTCTCGTTGTCGGGGCGTCGGATTCCCTCCCAAAGTCCATCGTGTACCGAATCTTGGAGCCTGCATTTCGCCTTGATGAACAGGTGCGCGTCATCGTTCGAGAGGACCGCTCCGCGGAAGCGTTCATGGGCGAGTTGGCCATGCACGCCGTCGACGTTGTCCTCTCGGATGCGCCAGCCGCCCCTGGAACGTCAGTCCGTGCGTTCAGCCATCCACTCGGCGAGTGCGGCACCATGTTCTTCGCGGCACCCGAGCTCGCCAAGACTTGCCGGCGGCAGTTCCCACGTTCGCTCGACGGTGTCCGTTTCCTCATGCCGAGCACCAACTCAACGCTGCGCCGAGCGTTGGAGGAGTGGTTCAACGCTCTCGACATACGACCGAACGTCGTCGCTGAGATCGAGGATCTTGCGCTGGCGAAGGTCGTCGGAGAAGCGGGCTTCGGCGTCTTCGCGGCGCCCGATGTGATCGAGAAGGATATTCTGAAGCGGTACGAGGTGCAGGTCGTCGGGCGCGTTGAGGCTCTGCGACAACGGTTCTACGCCATTTCGCTCGAGCGCAAGATCAGACACCCTGCTGTCGTCGCTATCTCCGAGAAAGCACGAAATGAGATCTTCGCTTGAGATGCGGTGCTCTCATTCTAGTCAACGCCACCGGGTCGGAAGGAAGAGCAGAGGCAAGAGCAAGCCGTTTCGCTGGTGTCGAGCTGCGCCAAACGAACGGGGTCAACAAGACACTCTCAGACGCGGATTTCTTCAGCAAGGCCCCCCTGCGCCCTCGCGTGAATAGCCGCTTCGCCGCTGCTACCTGGAAACGACCATTCGCTCTCAGTGCCGATGCCGGTGATGCGCGTCCGGGAGATGCGGGTGGTCGTGGACCAGTGGCTCGTGCCGATGGAAGTGACTGTGCGGCTCTCCGGAAGGATCGCCTGGCAGGTGCTCATGGCGATGGTGCTCATCGTGCTCATGCAGATGCTCGTGCTCGACGGCGGCGTGTCCGTGCTCGTGCGAGTGGCGCTCGCGGAGCAGGAAGACCACGCCGAGTGCCATAGTCGCCATCGCGACGCCATCGTGCCATCGGAGCGAGTCGCCGAGAACGGCCACCGAAGCAAGTGCTCCAACGAACGGTGCCGTGGCAAAATACGCAGCCTCTCGCGCGGCGCCGACCAAGCGCAGGGCATAGGCGTCGAGGACAACGCTCACCCCGTAGCTGAGACTGCCGAGCACGAGCGCACCAGCGACGTACCGGCCTGAAGGCAGCGCCCCCTGCACAACGATCAGGCCGAGCGCAGTGTTCGTTGCTCCGGCGACGAGGGTTTTGACGCGGACGATGGCGAACGGATCGCGAAGGGACAGCTTCTGGGTGAGGTTGTTGTCGAGGGCCCAGCAGGCGCACGCAGCGGCCAGGAGCATCACGCCGAGCGAGTCCGCTCCGACGCTGCCCGGGTCGAGCTTGAGCACCAACGCGCCTCCGACAATCAAGAGTGAAGCGACAGCGGCGTAGCGCCCAAGGTGCTCGCGAAAGAACAGGACGGCGAGCAGCACGGTGAACGGGGCCTCGAGATTCAGAAGCAGAGAACCAGTGAGCGCTGTGACGCGGCTCAGGCCGAAGAGCATGAGCACCGGCGCTGCGATGCCGCCGGAGAGCACCACAAACGCCAGCGTCGAGATGTCTCTCCGACCGAGATGTGCCTCCTTCGTCGGTGGTGCCAGCAACCGGTGGGCCCACAGTCCGAGCGCCGCGCCGAGGTACAGGAGGCCCGCGAGCAGAACGGGCGAAACCTCCCCGAGCAGCACCTTGGCGAGTGGTGCGGAGAGCCCGAAGAGGGCGGCCGCGCACAACCCGAAGGCCGCTCCGCGAGCTTGCTGACCCAGCGGCCCACGCGCGCGCGCCGTCATGCGGTCTCAGGCGTCGGGTCGATGACAGCCTCCCGCGCCGGCCGAGCGAGAGCACCGAACTGCCGATACAAGGCGGGCACCACGAACATGTTGAGTGCAGTCGAAGTCAGTAGCCCGCACAAGATGACGATCGCCATCGGTGCCTGGATCTCGCTTCCCGGCTGACCCGCGGAAAGTGCCAAAGGTACGAGGCCAAGGCCTGCTGCGAGCGCCGTCATGAGGATCGGTACGAGGCGCTCGCTGGCTCCCCGGCGTACGGCTTCACCGATATCGTTCACGTCTTCTTCTTTCACGAGATACCGGATGTGCGAGACGAGCATGATCCCGTTGCGCGTCGCGATGCCGAACAACGTGATGAATCCCACGAGCGAAGCCACGGAAAGCACACCCCCCTGAAGGAACACGCCGGCAGCGCCTCCAATCAGCGCGAGCGGCAGATTGGCCATCACCAAGACTGCGTCGCGTGCAGAGCCGAACGCGGTGTACAACAACCCGAGTATGCCGACGAGGCAGACGAGGCTGAGCAAACCGAGCGTTCGAGTGGCTCCTGCTGCGCTCTCGAACTGCCCGCCGTAGACCACGCGGTATCCTTGCGGAAGTGAGACCTCGCGGTCCACCGCCGTCTGGATGTCTCGAACGACGCTGCCGACGTCACGCCCGGCGACGTTGCAGCTCACGACTAGCTTTCGCTGCACGTTCTCGCGCCCGATCTCGTTTGGGCCACGATCTCGCTGAATGTTCGCGAGGGCGTGGAGTGGCACTTGCGCTCCACTCGGGGTCGTCACGAGCGCATCTTCGAGATCCTCGATGGACGCTACGCGGCGAGGATCCGTCCGCACGACCAGGTCGAAAACCGCCTGGCCCTCCATCACCTGCGAGATGACGTGCACCCCAGAGGCAATCTCGAGGGCGCGCCCGACGTCGGTGATCCGCATGCCGTAGCGCGCGATCGCGCCCCGGTCGAAACGGACCCGAACGAATGGAATATCGGATTGCTGTTCACGCGCGAGATCGACGACGCCGGGCACGCCCCGCATGGCGGTCTCGACCTGTGCGCCGAGACGCCGAAGCTCGGAAAGGTCGTCGCCGAAGATCTTCACCGCGATGCTGGCTCGCGTCCCCGAGAGCATGTGGTCGATGCGATGGCCAATCGGCTGACCAATCGTGATGTTCATGCCAGGCATCATCGAGAAGTCGCGGCGAAGCGCTTCCAGGAACTCTTCACGGGAGCGAGCCGTCTCGCGCAAGCTGACATCGAGCTCGGCCGCGTTGACGCCCTGCGCGTGCTCGTCCAACTCGGCGCGCCCGGTGCGGCGCGCGACCGAGACCACTTCGGGATGCCGAAGCAGGATCCGTTCGAGCCGCCGCCCCATCGCGTCGGACTCTGGTAGCGAGGTCCCGGGCAGCGTGACGGCCGCGATCGTCAGCGTTCCTTCGCGAAATTCGGGTAGAAACGAGCGTCCCGAAAACGCAAGGGCGACCAGCGCCGTCAAAAGGAGTGCGAAGGACACGGCGGCAACGGCACGCCAATGTTCGAGCGCCCCGTCGAGAAGTGGGGCGTAGCGCTGTTTGAGCCACGCAGCGAAGCGCGGCTCGTGCGCTTTCGACACCGCCTTAGATCCGGGAAGGAGAAACGAGCAGAGTACGGGTGTCACCGTGACCGCGACCAAGAGCGAGGCGGTCAGCGACACGACATAGGCAACGCCGAGCGGGGAAAGCAGACGGCCCTCCACGCCCGAGAGGAAAAACAGGGGAAGGAACACGAGGACGACGACGAGGGTCGCGAACACGATGCTGCTGCGGATCTCCCGACTGGCGGCCAGCACAACCCCAAGAGCCGGCTGCCTCTGGTCGGTCGGAAGCAAGGCATTGAGCCGAAGTCGCCGCACCACATTCTCGACATCAATGACGGCGTCGTCGACCAACTCGCCAACGGCAATGGCCATGCCGCCGAGAGTCATCGTGTTCAAGGTCGCCCCGAACGCGGAGAGCGCGAAGATCGCCGTCACGAGTGAGAGGGGGATGGCGACGATGGTGATCGCGCTCGCGCGGCCACTCGCTAGGAAGGCGAGCACTATCAAGAGCACCAGCGCGACGCCGTCGCGCAGCACAGCAAGCACGTTGCGAACGGCGACCTCGATGAAATCGGCTTGGCGAAACACGTTCCGCTGGATGCCGAGGCCCGCTGGCATCGTGCGGAGCAGGTCGTCGAGCTCGCGGTCGATGCGCTGGGTCAGCTCGAGCGTGTTCGTGCCCGGCTGCTTCTGAATGCCGACGATGACCGAAGAATTCCCGTTGTACGAGCCCTCGCCGCGTCGAAGCGCGGCCCCCATGCGCACCTCGCCGAGGTGCCGGATGAGCACGGGCTCTTCGCCGCGCTGGGCGACAAGCGTCTCGCCGACATCTTCCGGAGTGCGGACCCGCCCGACGCCGTGTACCAAGTATTCCTGCCCGCCCTGGTTGATGAAGCCAGCCGAGACACTCGCGTTGGTCTGTTCGAGAGCACGTACGACCTCATCGACGGTGAGGCCGTACGCGGACAGACGCTCAGGTCGGATCACGACTTCGAACTGCCGCCGCTCGCCACCGGTCGCGATCACCTGGGACACGCCTGGCACAGCGAGAAGCCTTCGTCGCAGAGTGAAGTCAGCAAACGTCCGTGCATCCATCGGCGTCGCTCGGTCCCGCGACGTCACGGCGACGAAGAGGATCTCGCCCATGATGGACGAGATCGGCGCAAGGACAGGCGCCTCGACCTCGGCGGGAAGCGTGTCGCGCACGAGCTGAAGCTTCTCGCTGACGATCTGGCGGGCCCGGAACACGTCGGTGCCCCAGTCGAACTCGGCGTAGATGATGGAGATGCCGACTCCGGTGGCGGACCGCACGCGCCGCACCCCGGGTGCCCCATTGAGCGAGGACTCGATCGGAAACGTCACGCGTGTCTCGAGCTCCTCGGGCGCCATCCCGTGGCCCTCGGTGATAACGGTGACGGTGGGGGCCGTGAGGTCAGGGAAGACGTCTACCGGCATGCGTGAGGCGGTGAAGGCGCCCCAAAGCAGCATCACTGCCGCCACCGCGAGCACGGCCAGGCGGTGTGAGAGTGACCATCTAAGAATTGCGTCAATCACGTCGGGCTCCTTCAGTGCGCGTGCCCGTGGGCGGGGATGGAGCCGCTCGACGCGGCAAGCTTCACAGACCAGGCGCCGCGCGTGACCACGTGCTCCCCGGCTCGGACGCCGCTCAGAACCTCGACGAACCCGCGGTCGCGTGCGCCGAGACGAACCACACGCCTTTCGAAGGACTCGCCTTCGGCCTGTACGAAGACGACGAAGGTGCCGCTGTCATCGACGAGCGCGGACTCCTGAACAGCGACGGCGCGTCGTTCTTCACCATTGATCAAGAACACGCGACAGAACGCTCCCACAGGCAGGCGAGCACTCGCGTTGTCGACGGCAAAGAGGATGGGGAGCGTTTGGGAATGTGAGTCGATGACGCTGCCGCGAGCCACCATCGCCTCCGCAGGCAGGTCAATCGCATCCTCCCTCCCTTCGACCACAAAGTACGCTCCTCTGGGCTCTCCCAGGCGGCCAACATCGGCCCCAGGTACACGCGCCTCGAGCCACAGCTGCGTCAGATCGGTCACGCGAAATAGCGGTGCACCCGCTTCGACGAAGGAGCCCGGCGCAACGTGTACTTCCGTGACCGTGCCCGAGAGGGGGGCCCGCAGCTGGACGGTGCCTTCGCCGCGCCCGAGAGGGCGATCCACGCGACGGAATTGGTCGAGGCGCTTCTGTGCCGCGGCGACCGACGCCTGGGCTTCCTCCGCAGCGTGGAGGGCGTCTTGCACGCGCCGCTCGGGAACTGCCCCTTCGCCGCGGAGTCCCTCCAGACGTTGGCGCTCACGTTCCGCGAAACGCAGCTCAAGCCCTGCGCTCGTTACCGCGAGCTCGAGCGATGCGAGGTCCGCGGCTTCGAGGCGAGGCGCGAGGGCGCCGAGAAGGTCGTTAACCGCCACACGCTCACCGAGGCGAGGGAAGGCCCTTCCACTGGTGGCGACGCGGCCCGCGACGGGCGCGCTGACCACCACTTCGCCATCGGAGCGCGCACGAATCGTCCCCGAGACGCTCAGCGTCGGACGAATCGGTCGCTCCGAAACGACCGCGGTCCCAAACTCGATCGGCCACTGCTGCTCCTTAAGGAAGGGGATGCGCCCAGCAGCCGTTGGCTCTTCGGGAATGCCCTTGCGAGCGGCAGCGGCATTTTCATAGACGGTGACGTCACCGAGATCGTGGTTCGCGGAAAAGCCCTTGGCGCGAACCTCGACGATGAGCCGGCGCACGCCGCTGGACGCGGGCCTTGCGACAGGGCGGAAGATCCCCGGGACAGTCGGCGCTTGGCTTTCGAAGCGTTCTTCACCGATCGGGCCGCGGAGCACCACCGACACGCGCCCGTCGCCGAGCGCGGAGAAGGGCTGGAGCTTCGTCACGTGGGCTGCGCAAGGCGAATCCTGCCCACGCACGAGAGCGGGAAGCTCGATGAAGAGCTCGCTCTCGTCGGTCCAGTGAGTGAAGGAGAGGGCAGGGCGCTCATCCGCCGGCGCGCTCGCATGCGCGTGCTCATCGCCATCGTGGTGGCGATGCGAGTTACACGAGGTCGCAATGAGAAGGGAGGTGAGAAGGATAAACAGCCGCTTCATGGGACTCCTGTCATTCGATTGAGCTCGATTTGGGCTCGCCTTGCTGCGTGGGCCATGTCGTGTGCCGTGAGCGCGTCATCGGCAGACCCACGGTACGCGTCGAGCAGTTCGAGCAATCCAAGCTCACCACCCTCGTAGCCAGCCGATGCAATGCGTACGAGGTCGCCCGAGGCGGCGGTGGTCTGCTCGCGAAACTCCGCGGCTGCTCTGCGCAGGCGAACGCTTTCTGCTCGCGCGCCTCCTAGCTCAGCGTCGAGCTCGGACTCGAGCAGCGCACGCCGTCCTCGCGCAGCTTGCGCTTCGCCTTCCGCGACGCGTGCGAGCCCGGACGACTGGTCCCACAAAGGAACCGAAAGGGATGCGCCCAGCAAGAACCCGTCGGTGCGCCCTTCCCGCCCGAGGTCGATCCCCTTCCAACCACCCTCCAGACGAACATCAGGGACCCACCAACGCGAGGCCGCAGTGCGGTCTCGCGCCGCGGCGTCGATACGCAAGTCGAGTGCGCGAAGGTCGGGCCGCGAGTTGCTCGAAGCTCGCAGAGTGGGCAGTGCCGCAGCGTCCGCCTCCGGCAAGAGCGCACCCGTCACGACAGGCAAGGGCCCACCCGCACCGAGAAGGGCGGAGAGCCTCGCTTGCGCTCGCTCGAGTGCAGCTCGCTCGGTCTCGAGGCGGCCGTTCGCGACGGCACGCTCACGCTCCAGGCGGCGGCGGTCGTACGTGGCGGCGTCACCGCGCTGCTCACGGCGCGTGACGATGGAAAGAGCTGCGTCGATTCGCACGATCCAGCCCGCGAGCGCTGCGACACGGTCCTGCCGAAACAGCGCCTCATAGAAGCGCAGTCGCGCATCGGCCGCCACCGACAGGCGTGCCACTTCTCCGTTGCTCCGTGCGGCGTGAGCGCGTGCCTCGCCCGCTTCGCCGTGCAGGCCGCGTCGGTTGCCGAGGTCGATAGTCTGGCTGAGGGAGACATAGCTCTCGGTCGTTCCGAAGTTTCCAAACGTCTGCTCCCGCGTGTAGGAGAGCTCGGGATTGGGGTAGGCGCTCGCGGCTCGGCCGCGTCCCTCCTCGATAGCCACCTCACCCTCGATCGCATCGGAGAGCGGCGTGCGACGCAAAGCACGGGCGACGACCTCGCCTTCGGTGAGCGCATCGGCGCGCGAAAGCTCCTGTGCCTCGACGCGGGCCGCTAACGCGCACACGAGTGCGAGCGCCATCAAAGACCGACCGAGGATCGGTTTTTTGAACAGACCAATGCGGGGCAAGCGAAGGATTACCATGACACCTCAATGCGCGATGAAGGAGAGCAGCGACTCGGTCGCGTGGTGGAGCTCGTCAGCAAGGGCGAACAGGCTCACAGCGGTGACCCCGAGGCCGATGGCGAAGGGACGTAGCGACGCGGGCTCCTTCGGCTCGGCGAGCAGCGACTCGACACGCCGTGCGACGGCACACTTGCCAAACGCAACGGCAACCGCGCAAAGCTCGCTGGTCGCTGCGTGCTGCGCCGTTCGCTCGACCGTCAGGATCGCAGACGCGACTGCGACGCGGTCACCGACGCACCGTGCCGCCTCCTCGTCGCACGCCTGCTCCGCAGCGATCTCGAGCTCACTGAGGAGCCAGCGCGCCACCGCAGGTAGATGCACGACAGCAAGGGCGCGAACGATGCTCGCCACCAACGCATCTCGGCGTCGAACGTGAGCACGCTCATGGGCGAGGACAACCGCCAGCTCCTCGGCATTCAACGCTTCCAGCAGACCTCGAGAGAGGAGCACTCTCGGGCGCAAAAGTCCCGCTGCGAGGCATACGGGCTGCGTCGTCTCGATAACCGCAATTCCCAGGTCAGTGCGCCGCTCCGCGGTCTTCGCAAGGGCATTGACGATTCGCGTCGCTTTGACGAGGCCAGCCGCCGAGAAGGCGCCACGAACGAACGCGTAGCTGAAAGTAAAGACTAGTCCGAGCAGCGGCACCAGGCTGGCGCCGAACTCTGGCAGATGCATAAAGCAGAGGTGCGCGTGGCCGTCGTCGTGCTCCGGGCAGTGGTCGAGCTCCGGGATGGCGAGCGCGATCAGCGAAGGCAGGCTGGTGGCGAGCAAAAGGACGAGGGAGGTGAGCACCGGCAAGGATGCCAGGACGACGAGCGCACGATGGCGCGTTCGCGGCTCCCAGCCCGCGATTCGGGGCTTAAGCGCGCGCGAGAGAGCTGCGGTGGCCAACGATCCGAGTGCCAAAAACAGCACGAAAGCTAGCAAGAACAGCTGCGCGCTATGCATGACAGGGCTCATCGTGAACCTCGCCCAGAATTGCGAAGGCGCTCCGCCACGAGTGCTTCCAATCGGGCAAGGTGTTCTGGACCCGCGCGCTCCGCGAGATCGACGAATGCGGACACCACGGCTTCGGCTTGACCCTGCATCAGGTTGCCAACGAGCTCGCCCAGGAGCCCGCGGTGAAACTCCTCGCGGCTCAGTCGCGCGCGATAGACATGCGCGTGGCTCACCTTGTCGCGCTCAAGCAGCCCCTTCTCGAAGAGTCGCTTGAGAGTCGACTGGATGGTGTTGAGGGTGATGCCACGCCGCTTACCGAGCGCGGCATGGACGGCCTTGACCTCACCGTCGGCACCTGACCAAAGGTGGTTCATCACGGCGCTCTCGAGCTCACCGAGGAGCGGAGGGCGTACGGGTCCCTTGAGCACGAAATGAAAGTACTTCGCAGAACACCGACCGTCAATCGGTATTCTGTCCGAGAGCCAGCGGGGTTGGTGGTGTGGAACAAAACGCCTTCACTTTATCGAGGTTTGAAGGCAGTATGTCCGTTCAGGTGTCTTTGGGCTTACGTGCCTCCCGCTCTTCGCGGATCGCTTCCGAGAGGATCGCTTGCTTGACCCAAGCTGAGACCGTCTGTTCCCGCGCGAGCGCTAGGAGCTCGATCCGCTCGCGGAGCTCTTTGGAAATCCGAACCTCTAATCTTGCGTTTTCAGTCATTCGCACCCTTTCGGTACCTTGAGTTTTAGTCGAACTGCGAGTTTTCGGAGCTGCCGTGTCCACTCTTCTACGGGAAAATCGTCGTGAATTATCTGAAGGCTCCGCAAAAGCTCGAGATGCGCACGCAGGCGCGATGGGAGCATATCCGCGATCCTGGTAACCAAGTTTCCTTCCATGCGCCAATCGTACTCTGCATCTGCGATCAGGCAGCCAACGGCGCAGCATTCGCCTTCTGCCGAGTGGTACCGGCACATTCCATTTTCATAGGACTTTTTCCCCTGCTTCAGCAAGTGCGCTGCGACGCTGTTCAAGATCGTTTGTTGTTTCATTTTGCGTCCAGGAGGTCATATAAAAGGCGTGTGTGATATCTGCCACACTCCTGTGGCATCGGGCCCGCGATTCCGCCCACACGCCAAGCTTGGATTTCTGCGTCGGCGAGCCATTCGTCGAGCCCGGTGGAATCCCCAAGATCGAGATCGAATTCGGCGGCCAACTGCGCTGCGCTCCGCTCTCCGATTACAGTCAGTCGGTATTCAAGATACGTCATAATCCACCTCAAAAAAGGCGCAGAGTGTGTGCTCCGCATTTTTGTCGTTAAGGACTTCGACCGAACGTTGGGAATATTCCACGTTGAAGTCTTTTTGTGCGCGCCTCAAGCGCCCTAGGAGGTACGCCCTGGGCGTACGTCCCCAGTCCTGTCTCTTATACACATCTGACGCTGCCGACGAATAGAGAGGTGTAGAT
>ENA-ORBV01004783-ORBV01004783.1-microbial-mat-metagenome-genome-assembly--contig:-NODE-4783-length-25594-cov-5.353607_pt1 | contig 25594 bp, 18 predicted proteins | sample MGYA00237777_ERZ505514 | MGnify/ENA primary metagenome ERZ505514 (study PRJEB26160, sample SAMN06269048) | microbial mat metagenome | isolation source: Oligotrophic lake microbial mat | place... | reverse complement strand
CTAACACTGAGATAGAGGGGCGCATGGCCGACGTAACGATGCTGACGCGAACATCGCCGTTGGCAATTGGAAGTTGGCCGTCAACTGGAAGTGCACCGACATGTGCTCCCGTCTTAGTGACTTGTTAGAAAAGACCGGAGAGCAAGACGCCAGGGTAAGGTCGCAGTGCAATTTTGGTAATACACGTCACCGAAAAGCCTAATTGAGAACAAGCCTGGCCAGCGGAAGTTAGATACCAGAGGTCCAATGAGCCGAACCCCAGAGCCCTTAGCCAATGCAAAGCTTTGGCCACGAGGGGATTGTATCAGAAGTCCGCTGAGTCGAACCAAGGAGGATTTGCCGGGCGCACTGCCCTGTGCGGTGCCCAGCGCGAAAGACGGGTAAGTAAGAAGCGTCACAGCCCGGCATTTTCTAACACTAAGGTAGAGGGGCGCATGGCCGATGCGGCGATGCTGACGCGGATACCGTCGATGGCAATTGGAAGTTGGCCGTCGACTGGAAGTGCACCGACATGTGCTCCCGTCTTAGTGACTGGTTAGACTGGCAGCGCGCGGTGACGGTGCGCGGCGGACGGCCATCGTGAGTGAGGCGATGTGCGCCCGTGCGAGAAAGCAATAAAGCAGCAATCAAATTCATAAGATGGATCCCCTATGGCTAGCGTCCGTGGACCCGCCCGACCACGTGGTTACCGAAACACAGATGGCCTAGAATACAAAGCAAAAAAACCGGGGATGTCGGCTAGCTGACTGGCTAACAAAGAGGTAGAGGGGCGCATGGCCGATGCAGCGATGCTGACGCGGATGTCGCCGATGGCAATTGGAAGAGGGACGTCGACTGGAAGTGCACCAACATGTGCTCCCGTCTTAGTGACTGGTTAGCCTTGCCGTCTCGCAAGGCAGAGTGAATCATTTACGAATCTACCAACTCGGCGCGCATGAGTCATTGCAATAAAGTGACCGCCAGTAGCAATTCGTTCGTCTGGCTTAACTAAGAATACTGGTATTATAGGGTCCAGGCATCCATGAATCGACCTAACTGTTCGGAGCCGAGACAGATTGACGCCATTCCAACGATAAAGCGCTTGCAGACCCCATCGAATAAATGGCGCGCCGCTCTGCTTCGCCATTTTTGCCAGAAGTGAAAATCGACCTTTTGTGCCAATTAAACTGATCGCGCCATCACCCAGGAGAAAGGACGCGGCATTTGTGAGCCGATGAAAAGGTACGCATTTCGGTTGTAGACAGCTGCCAATCAACAAAAGCGTATCATTGCCAAGCTGCGCCGAAATTTCCGCGGCAATCATGCCGCCCATTGACGACCCAGCCATGACATCATTGCGGCTAATGCCATATGTTAATATGCACTTCTGCGCGTAATCACCAAAATCAAGGCAGCCATCATGAGGCGGCCAATTGCAATACTTAGCATCGGATACATGGCGAGACAGGTCTGCATACATTTCTGAGGTAGCGCCCATACCAGGAAATACGAAAAGTCGAGGCATGGCTAACACAGAGATAGAGGGGCGCATGGCCGATGCAGCGATGCTGACGCGGAGACCGCCGATGGCAATTGGAAGTTGGGCGTCGACTGAAAGTGCACCGACATGTGCTCCCGTCTTAGTGACTGGTTAGACGGGCAGCGCGCGGTGACGGTGCGCGGCGGACGGCCATCGTGAGTGAGGCGATGTGCGCCCGTGCGAGAAAACAATAAAGCAGCAATCAAATTCATAAGATGGATCCCCTATGGCTAGCGTCAGTGGACCCGTCCGGCCACGTGGCTACCGAAACACAGAGAGCCTAGAATGCAAAACAGAAAAACCGGGGATGTCGGCTAGCTGACTGGCTAACAATGAGATAGAGGGGCGCATGGCCGATGCAGCGATGCTGACGCGGATACCGCCGATGGCAATTGGAAGATTGGCGCTGACTGGAAGTGCACCGACATGTGCTCCCGTCTTAGTGACTGGTTAGACAAGAACGGGTACGCCCATCACCTATGTATTGCGAAGGGTAACGATCACGAAGAAAGCACCGAAGCATACCAACCACATCCGGATAGCGGAAGCACAAAAAACTGGCATTGCCAAAGGTGACATTTCCGATGCGAGCATCGGTCGGTCCGCCATTTGGAACTAAGAAAAGCCGAACCACGATAAAACCAAGAACGCGGAAGTAGTGTCCCATGTCCCGATCGAGTCGAATACCGAGCATCTGCCGGGCGCATGAACAGGCGCGCGAGGCGGCGCCAAAGACGGGTCACTAAGCAAAATGTCAAATCCGGATTTGGCTAACACAAAGGTAGAGGGGCGCATGGCCGATGCCGCGATACTGACGCGGACACCGCCGATGGCAATTGGAAGTTAAGCGTCGACTGGAAGTGCACCGACATGTGCTCCCGTCTTAGTGACTGGTTAGGCACGGCCACTGGAGTCATTATCTTCCATTACCGATTCTTGGCCTATTCCCCGTAGACGGTCAATGATGGCAGGGTCCTTGCCAACATATCGAACGCACTGAAATTCAGCACCCCCAACGACTTCCAGCATTTGGTCTAAATCTGGCTTGGAAACTGGTTGCCTGCGTACGTAGCAGTATTCTTCGCCCTTCGGACCAATTTTGAATTCAAACATGTCGGGTGCCACGGTTGAGGGGACGTTGCAAAGCGTACAGCAGTCGGCCGCCACAAACCAATCGCCACTGACGTTCTCGGGAACCGGACGCTTGATGCGTGGTGGCGGAGACGATGTAGTTTTGCGATATATGAATCCCATTTAAGTGCCTAACACAGAAGTAGCAGGGGGCATGGCCGGGACGACGAAGGTCGCGCCAGCAACGTTGTGGGCAATTGGAAGATGTGCGTCTGCTGGAAGGGCATGACATGTCCTCCTGCTTAGTGGCTTGTTAGCGGCGAGGATATTATTTTAAGACGGGACGCCAGGACCATCATGCCAGCGCCCGAAAGCATGTTGATCCGGTAGCAGTAGCACCCATCCGGGAGATTAAGGTCTGCTGACATCTCGGCAAGTGGTTCGCTGACCGTTATCCTATCGATGCGTGATTCGGAAGGACTGCCCGCATGTCCAGTGAGAAGTACGAACCATATTTTATGAAACTTGAATGCATAACTTATTGCCTCGGAATCGACTTTCAGAGACACCTTCCAGCCCTTACTAGTCCAGGTAGCAGATACCAAGGCCACAGCGGATCCGTGCAAATTGTTGGCCGCGAGGAAGTCGTTGCCGTTCATCAGGTCGCTAACGTCAAGGTATCGGGGACCATGGCCGGCGTAGCGATGGTCGCGCCAGGAGCGCTGTGGGCAATTGGAAGATTTTCGTCCGTTCGCGTCGGCATGACATGGGCTCCCGATTAGCGACTTGTTAGACAACGGATTCAAGACAGCCTTGCGTTCGGATACCAATAGGAAACGTAACAATGATCCAGTGGGGCGTAAAAGAAGTCGAGTAGTGTATATATTGACGCGGGCATGCTGGAAAAAAACTTGCGGGTAATTGGCCCGGTTGCGTTGAAAGTGTGCGGTAAGGTGCGTGATTTTTCTAGTCTTCCGTGACGGATTTCGACACGGAAGATGCAGCAGTAAGTGGCGATATACAAACCAAATACAACCGAAAACATGAGAATGGACTTGCGCCACCGAGGCATGCTGATGTTGCCTAACACAAAGGTACGGGGGGACATGGCCGAGTTGGCAATGTTCGCGGAACGACATTGTTGGCAATTGGAAGATATGCGTGTACTGGAAGCGCGTGACATGTCCTCCCGGTCAGCAACTTGTTAGCCACGGTCACGGACTGACCTTGATCTGCACCTGAGCCCCATCGGGTAGCAATGATATCTGTCTGGCTATATCGCCATAACACTGGACGTATTCAGAAAGGGGCGTTGTCCGCCAGTTTTCTGGCGAATATTTGCCGCCAAGTATAGCCGGAACAATAAATGATATTACATGTCCGTCGGGAATATCGCCACGAGCCGAGGCGAAGGAGGCTAGCCACCGTTCGCAGGTCCAGTCTTTTACGAACCCGGCATCTTGCCAAAGATCGCCATATTGTCCTTCTGGACATAGCCGTACGACAGCGCTGTCTTCCACCACAATACGGTAGATGCTTTCCTGACAGACCACGAGGAGATTACCAAAGCGGTTTGAATCAAGGATGGCGTCTATCTGTGCGGGAAATGCCCAGCCCCAGGAACTGCGTAATTCGTCGAGAGCGATCATGGCGGAGTGGCTAACATCGAGGTATCGGGGACCATGGCCGGCTTGGCGATGGTCGCGCAGGGAGCGCCGTGGGCAATTGGAAGATGCGCGTCAGTCGCGGCGGCATGACATGGTCTCCCGATCAGCGCCTGGTTAGCCAGGAAATACATTTACTTCGAGTCATCAAGTAATCGTTGAGCGAGCGATGATCCATCAGGGAGTCCGCCCCAACCGGCTCCAGTCCAGTTCCACATCGTTTTGATGTTGAGAGTAACGGGTTCACTGAAGGCGCTTTCCTTGGCAAGACCTTTGATTATATATAAAACATTATTGGTTCTTAATTGCCCAATAAATTCGCCATTGTCAATGGCATCGATCGACAATATCTTGATGTCGCGCCTTACATCGCAGGTGATAAACCGCGAAAGTGTCTGGCCGGGACGATACATGCGGCGCCGATACCAGTCACGTATGCGCTTAAAAAGCATTGCTCTTCCGGATTGGCGTGTGAACGCGCTGGGCTAGGGCTAACACAAAAGTAGAGGGGCGCATGGCCGATACACCGATGCTAACGCGGACATCGTCGATGGCCACTGGAAGATGTGCGCTGACTGGAAAACAAAGCACATGCGCTCCCGTCTTAGTGACTGGTTAGGCTTCGACTTGTAACGCAAGCCATTGCATAAAGGCAAGGGATGAAGGCCAAATCTCTTCTGCGCATAGATCCATGCCTGCCTTGGTGAAGGGAAGATAGTTTCCATCATACTTGGGGTCAAGCCCGGCTGTCTGGATAGTACCATTTGAAATCAGGTGTATTTCATTTGTGTGAGCGTTTACCATGTAAGGTGCACCATCGCCAGCCGAGGCAAAGATGACAAATCCGGCAAGGAGAGAGTGCCTTAACGGCACCGCGTCTAGATTATCTGACCAGAATTCCGTCCAGCCTAGCCATCCAACATAGCCAGGATCAACTTCAGAACTTGGCTGGCATTCAAGAAGAAATTGTCTTGATATGGAGTTGAGACTTCGGCCCATTTGAGATTCTATGACGAGGAGCAAATCTAGCGGCAATCCCTGTTTGCAGACAGTATATCCGCACCCTTCGGATTGCCCGCAAAGTTTATGAAAAAGTTGAGACTCGGGGAGCAAGCAAGCCTAACACAGAAGTAGCGGGGGACATGGCCGAGTCAGCGATGGTCGTGTGGAAAGCGCTGTGGGCAATTGGAAGATGTGCGTCTGCTGCAACGGCATGACATGTTCTCCTGCTTAGTGACTTGTTAGGTCCGACCGCAAAGCCTGGATGCAAACGCGGGAGCATTCGCCTTATGGCAATAGGCCCAAAGAGGCATCAGTGCCATGATGTCGGCGGGTTTGTAGTGCTGCCTGAACACCGACCAGTTAGCTTCGTCTTCGGTGACGTGTTCGATGAAGGCACACTGGACGGCAGTCGAAACAGCGCCGCATTGGTCAAGGCACCACCTGGAGTATCGCATCAGCGCATCACGTCCAATTGCATCGAGGTCCGGCCAGCAATCGTTCAGCGCAATCCACGCCGACATTGCATTTGGGGCAAGGCGGATGACTTCCCCGCATTGAGGAGCAACTTCAAGACCGACCTTCATCCATGTGCGCACGGAAAAGGACCTAACACAAAGGTAGAGGGGCGCATGGCCGATACCGCGATGCTGACGCGGACAACGCCGTGGGCAATTGGAAGGTGGGCGTAGATTGGAAGGGTACCGACATGTGCTCCCGTCTTAGTGACTTGTTAGCGCCGCGGTTACCCATTTATCGCAACGAAAGCCCGGGCAATTTCTTCATCAGAATCGTTGCATTCATTTACGGTGAATGAGCAATTTGTTAACCGATCCTTCCAATTACCCCTGATGGCTATGACAACATCAGTCAAAAGGTCTTTCACGTCGTCAATACGCGAATCGTCATTGGCATCAAGCATGTATTCATGCAACGCCTGCCAAATATCTCCGCAGCTATCCAGCACCTCAGAACCAATAAAGCCACTGGCCGGATAATCCCATTCACCAGTTGACGGGAGTGCTAGACCATTCGCTGTGGTATTAATCGCAATGTAAAACGACGGATCTGGCTGACCACATTCGAAGACCAACCCAATCCCGTTCAGGATGTAGGATTCCGAGGCCTTGGCCACAGCCCGGTCAACGCACGTATATATCCTTGGCGTATGTGCTGAAAGGTTCATCGAGGCGCTAACATAGAGATAGAGGGGTGCATGGCCGATGCGGCGATGCTGACGCGGACACCGCCGATGGCAATTGGAAGTTGGACGTCGCCTGGAAGTGTACCGACATGTGCTCCCGTCTTAGTGACTGGTTAGCGTCTGGCCAGTGCGTCAAAGTTTACTGGGTATATAACGACACGTCCATTGACGTTGCGATACTGTACGTCCCACTTCTTTGGTATCTGAGCCATCGCCGATCCGAGGAGCGCCAGATCGCAGGAGAGTCCGCCAAAAAAGCATTTTGCAGCGATAGCAACATTGGCATTTGATTCATGCGGCAGAGTGCATCGAAGGTTGATTTCTCGGCGCTTTAAGCCACCCCAGTGCATGCTTAAATTGTCGCCCGACTCTTGAGTGCTGTTAACTTCAACAATGAGCTGCCCCCTGTCAGATCCAATTGGAGTATCTCGGATCCATGAAGATGTGGCTAAGAATCCCAGGTGCGGGTAGTCAAAGCCAATTGGCCCTTCGGTCAATAACACTGCATCCCCAGCGGTGGCGACAAGCATTTCCCAATAAATTCGCCATCCGAAATACGATGGGTAAAGATGCCCGCTAAGGGTGCATTTTACTATTTTAAGCCGAGTGGACGGAACCTTTGACTCGTTCGTTGGATAGATCAGGAATTGATTGTAGGAAAACTTCATATAGACGCTAACATCAAGGTAGCGGGGATCATGGCCGGTGGAGCGACGGTCTCGCCAGCAGCGTAGTGGGCAATTGGAAGGTGCGCGTCAGTTCGCGTCGACATGACATGATCTCCCTGCTTAGCGACTGGTTAGGCCGGTCAAACCAACCTGCGCACCTGAACCAAGATGGCTACCGATACGGCAATGATGACGAGACTTAAACCCAGTTGCTTCCATTGAGGAATAGAGTTCCAAGACCGAGCGGCTTGGGCGAAAGGCATCCCTGTGATCAGCAAGGTGGTTCCGAGACCAGCGGAAATTACGGAGGTGATCATGATGGCATAAGCGGCCTTGGTCGCATGAAAAGAGGAACCAAACCAACCGGATAACGCGCGCGTGCTGACAGCGAAAAGTGCAATGCCAAAGAAGCACAGGACACAACCTGCGGTGCGGTACTTGTTCAAGCGAGGCCTAACAAAGAGATAGAGGGGCGCATGGCCGATGGGGCGATGCTGACGCGGACACCGCCGATGGCAATTGGAAGCTGAGCGTCGCCTGGAAGTGCACCGACATGTGCTCCCGTCTTAGTGACTGGTTAGAAAAAACCGTAAAGTGCGACGGCCTAGATATTTTAGCCAAGAAATGGCTGGCGGGAAAAGCCCGATCAAGCGCAGCGCCTTGTTTGTGGCGCGCGAAGATCATGGGGAGCTAATCTTTTGCTGCGCATTCGGGATTGATGCTTTTAGCTCGCCCGTAATCGGATTGTAAGAAAGCATATTTATCGTGAAGACTTTGCGCGTAGATTTCGGCCTTTCATCTGCGAGCCAATAAGTCAATCCGAGTATTTCGCCTTTTTCGACGGAGTAGGATGCAATAAGAATCCCATCACCTAAGGGCCACATTTTAAGTTCCGACTTAAGTCCCGGCATCAAGTCTAACATTGCGTCACCCTGGCCGAGGTGGGCAAGTAGCTTGGATGCGAAGTTAATATTTTGACCAATACGGACGGTCGTATCGTTTTCATCTGCGGCCCGCAGATGGGCGCAATTGACAAAGAGGCATGTCAGGAGAAGGGCGAAGGTGATGAGGCGCATTGTTTTTCTAACATTGTTTATACGTTCGCGCGACCGCATAACCCCGTGAAATCCGTTCGTACGAACTGATATCCTGGCCCACGGCCTGGATAAGGGGTGAAACTAGGCGGTCAGTAGGAGCTACTGCTTGATCCTGCCGGAATGCCCTTATTTGGGTCTTTATGAACCCGTCACAATCCCTGGCCGTTCCCTCCAGTGAAGGGACTTCGCCCAGCAAACTGCCGGATGGTGGCGTAGAGATCGGGGCGCACATGTCGTGGACAATCTCCCCGTCTCCTAGCGCAAAACAAGCAGTGCCTGGGTGCTCAGTCGAGGTGCTGAACGATCCACCAGCGTACGGATATTCATCGCCGACCCCGGCACCTGAGTCAGGTCGCACACCTCAGCGCATCCCACTGGCCGATATCGGGCGTGCCATCGAACGAGTGTGTCTGGTCCGCCATTATTCACGCCGCACGGCGGCAACCTATATCCATTGGGCACGCCGCTTCGTGATGTTCCATGATCGCCAACATCCGGCGGACCTAGGGCCGATCGAAGTCACCGCCTTCATCTCCGACTTGGCTGTACGTGGCCACGTGTCAGCGTCGACGCAACACCAGGCGCTCAATGCCCTGGTGTTCCTCTATGGCCAGGTGTTAGCTCAGCCTTTGCCGCCAGGCTCCATCCGCGCGGTGCGGGCAAAGCGGACTCTGCATCTGCCTACCGTCCTGTCGCGGAGTCAGGTTGCGGATTTTTTCAATCATATCCGTGGCCAAGCCCGATTGGTCGCGCTGTTGCAGTATGGTGGTGGGCTGCGCTTGTTGGAGGCACTGCGCCTGCGGGTGAAGGATCTGGACCTGGAGCGACACCTGGTGGTGGTACGACACGGCAAAGGCGGCAAGGATCGCATGGTGCCGTTACCGCTCGTGGCGATTGAACCGTTGCGGCGACACTTGCAGGAGCGCTTCCAGCAACATCGCCTGGATCTGGATCAGGGCCTGGGTGAAGTGCATCTGCCACATGCCATGGCACGCAAGGCACCCACCCTGGCTCGGCAATGGCCGTGGCAGTACGTCTTCGCTAGTGGTCGCCACAGCCAGGATCCCGACGACGGCCGCAATAAACGGCATCATCTGGACGACCACCACATCCAGAAGACCTATCGTCTTGCCTACCGGGCAGCCGGCATTTTGGTGCCTGCCTGCACCCACACGCTACGTCATTGCTTCGCCACCCACCTGCTGGAACGCGGTCAGGATCTGCGTTCGATCCAGGAATTGCTCGGACACAGCGACATCAGTACCACCATGATCTACACCCATGTCTCCACGCGTGGTCCGGGTGGTGTCGCGAGCCCGGCGGATGACCTGTTGCGCGACAACTAGCCACGCTGCGGTTTGATTGGTTGTCTTTCTTCAGAAAGAAGATGGACGATGGACGATGGGTATCACCTCAGGGCTACCCAAATATCTAGCTCTGTGTCATTTCGTATGGGTCCTTTGCTGACCGGAGATAATGCCTGACAGCGAACAGGAGACGCAGAGACGCAGAGACGCGGAGGAGGCGAAAATGGCCTTGCGCCGACATCCCTGCTTTTTTACCCTCATCCGCTCTTCGCGTCTCTGCGTCTCCTGTTCAATTCGATGCGGTTTCACGCTCAATATAGTTGGGCCCGCCGAGCCAAGGGCAGGGAAAGCTGATCCTCCCCCGGTTTTGTGGACGCCCCGCATAACCCGTACGTGGAGTCGGGGGAGGATCACAGGTTGAGCGACTGTAGCGCCGCCACCTCTCGATGCATGCGGCGGCGACGCTCGGCATCCCTCTGATTATTCAGTCGCTTAAGCACCATCGGAGTGGTCACCACTCCGGTCTGGTCTTCAACGACGTGTGCTGACCCCTGCCCACCAGAGCCAGCTCTGGTCGTCACCTTCCACCGACCACCCCAGATTTCCTCTGCAGGCATGAATCCTCAGGCTCCTGGGGGCAGCAACTTGGCAATGCTTTTGGTCATGAGGCCTCTCGCTCCGTGACTAATACCCACTCATCCTACCCCTTCGCCTGCGCTCCATCCGCCAGGCGACAGAGCAACTCAGCACCCTGCTTCAGCTTTTCATCCGGCACGGTGTAGCAGATGCGGAAGTGCGACGTGCGTTCGCTGAACACCGAGCCGGGGATGATCAGCAGGTTGTTCTTGATCGCGAGATCGACGAACTGGTCGCCGGTCAGGCCCTTGGGCGCCTTGGCCCACAGGTAGAACGCGCCGTCCGGTGGCGCGAGCTGAAATCGGCTGGAGAGGATACCAACCATCAGATCGCGTTTGCGCTGATAAGCCGCGATGTTCGCACTGTTGTCCACCGTCGGACAGGCGAGCGCCGCGTACTGCACGATCGACGGTGCGCAGACAAAGCTGTACTGCTGCACCTTGGTCATCGCTTGGATGATTTCCGTCGGCCCGCAAGCGTACCCGAGGCGCCAGCCGGTCATGCCGAAGGATTTGGAGTGGCCGACCAGCACGACGGTGTCGGGGTAGACCTCGGCCATCGAGGTCATCGGCACGTAGCTGAACGCGCGGTAGATCTCGTCGCTGATGATGGTGATGCCGTGTTTCGCGCAGACGCGGCCGATCGCTTCGAGTTCACTCTTGGGAAAGATGCGGCCGGTGGGGTTGCCTGGGCTGTTGAGCAGCAGCAGCTTGGTCTTGGGCGTGATCAGTTTTTCCAGGCGCGCCGCGTCGATGCCGAAGCCGGTGTCGTAAGTGTCGAGGTACACCGGCTTGCCACCGAAGAGGTTCACCAGGTGTTTGTACATGACGAAGTAGGGATCAGGGATGATCACCTCGTCACCGTCATCGACGAGCGCGAGCAAGGCGAGGAACAACCCACCGCTGACGCCGGAGGTGATCAGCACCTGCTCACCGGTGTAGTCGCGACCGGTGTAACTCTTTTCCTCTTTGGTCACCAGGTCGCGCAGTTCAGGAATGCCCTGCGTCTGCGTGTAGGTGTTCTTGTCGGCGTGGATGGCGGCGATGGCCGCCTCTTTCACCTGGGGCGCGACTGCGAAATCCGGCTGGCCGATGGACAAATTGATCGGGTCCTTAAGCGACTTGGCGAGATCGAAGATCTTGCGAATGCCGCTGGAATCGATGCGCGAGACACGTTGGGCGAGTTTCATTTTTTTTTGGGCATGCGGAGTACGGGGTATGACGTGCGGAGCAGGACAACCGGTCCACCCCTGGCGTGCGCATGCTTGTTCGGATGCTGGGATCGCAAGCGTTGAGGTCAGGAACGAGGGCAAAACCATCACCCAAGCGCTAACATTACCCTCGCGGCTATTTCCCGCGCAACTTCACCAAGGTCAGCTGGTTCATCTTCCCCGACTGATATTGGTAATCGACCTGATCCATGATCTTGCGCATCAGGAACACGCCGAGCCCGCCGGCCTTGCCAGCCGCGACATGGCTCTGGATGTCGATGTCGGTCATCTGATTGGGATCGAACGACATGCCGTTGTCGACGATCTGGATGTGGAACCGCTCGATGTCCACATCCACAGTGATCTCGATATTGGCGGAGCCGCGTGGATGTCCGGCGTAGCCGTGTTCGATGATGTTGGTCACCGCCTCGTCGACCGCGATCTGCAGGCGATTCAGGAAGTGCCCAGGGAAATCACCGACCGCCACGCCACGACTGACCAAATCGCGCACCTGCGACAGGTAGGCGTGATCGTTGCTGATGGTCAACTGATGATGGAACTTCATGCGGTAGTCACGTTGCGGACGGCGATGATGGTGAGGTCGTCGGACTGCTCGGCGTCCCGGCGGTGGCCGGCGATGGCCTCCACCAGCTTGGCGATCTGACCGCGAGCATCGAGGCGACCGTTTTGAGCGATCACCTGATAGAAGTTCTCTTCACCGAACTCTTCGTTGGCGGCATTCATCGCCTCGGGGAAACCGTCGGTGTAGATATGCATGGTATCGCCTGGGCCCAAAACCGTGGTCTGCTCCTGGATGGTCTTGTCGAACAACGGCCCTTCGTTGAACCCCAGGGCGATGCCCTTGCTGGTGGCTAGTTCGTAGGCACCAGTACGGGCGCGGTAGATCACCATGGGATTGTGACCCGCTGAGGCGTAGGTCACCGAGCCGGTGTTCTCGTCGAGGATGGCGTAAAAGGCGGTCACGAACATGCCGCGTTTGATCTGCTTGGAGATCAAACGATTGGTCTCTTTCAGGGTCTCGGCTGCGCGGTTCAGGTACTTGTTGGCGACCAAGCGCACGATGGTTCGCGTCACCGCCATCACCATCGACCCTGGGATGCCCTTGCCGGATACGTCGGCGATGATGAAGCCCCACATGCCGTTGCCGAGCGGGATGAAGTCGAAGTAGTCGCCAGACACCGCCTTGGCGCCCTGGTAGAACGCGGCACTGTCGTAGCCCATGATGGTCGGCGCTTCGGCTGGCAACAGCTGGCGCTGGACTTCGCGGGCGATCGAGAGTTCGTACTCGGCCTTCTCCTGTTCGACCAACGCCGATTGCGCGATCTTGAGATTGCCGGTCATGCGGTTGAACTCGCTAGCAAGCGTGCCGATCTCGTCGTTCGAACGCGCCTTGGTTTCGTGATCGAGTTTGCCGCGCGCGACCACCTTCATGTCGGCGATTAGCATATCGAGCGGACGGGTGATGTTGCCAGCCAGCCAGTTGGCCACCGCCACCACCACGCCGATGGCGATGAACACCGCGATGCCGATGATCAGGAAAAGATTGTTGCTGACCTTCTGCACGCTCTCGGCTGCGATGTCCACACGCACATTCGCTGGTTCGGTGCTGACTGAGCCTTGGCCGAAAGATTTGTTGAGGGCGATCTTGAAACGGTAGATCGGGATGTCGGTTCCACCGACGCGTTTGGTCTGCTCCATCACCGTGATGCCAGGTGGCAGGGCAACCGAACCGCCGACCTTCGGCACGTAAATGCTGGTGTAGTTTTCACCCTTGGTCGACTTCTCTTCCAGTTCACCGACGCCGACCTGCGCGATCTCGGTCACCGCCGGGCAGTCAAAACGGATGGCGAGGATATCGCTGAACTTGTAGTTGCCGTTGCCGCCCCAATCGCGCGCATCATTCAGGTAGCCCATCAAGTCGCGTTCGATCTCCGCACGTGTGGGACGTGGCGGTAGCTCGACATCCTTGAACAACGGGTCATTGCGCAGGCGATTGATGTACTCCAGGCGTGCATGGACGGCGGTGCCGATCTGCGCCACTAGGCGCGCGATCTCGATACCGGAATGCTGCTTTTGACCGAAGAGGAAGGAGTTGGTGGTCATCGCCATGGTGACGCCGAGCGCGATGAGCGCGGCTGCGGTCACCCCCGCCAACACCAGCATAAACTTGGCGCGCAGGCCCATGCCGCGCTGACCGTACTGCTTGTTCTTGCCCTTGGCGCCAGACCCGTCGCTACGATTCCCCGTGGTGCGACGATCCATCGCCGCAGTACGCGGGCCCGAACCGGCGGCGGAGTGGACGCCCGAGCCCGGCATCGGCGCATGCACGCCAGAACTCGTCGCTGGTGCTTGTATGCCGGATATTCCGGACGCCGCCTGACGACCTGCATCCGACACTCCGGTCGCGGCGCGGGGCGCGGGTCGGGCGCCAGGGCGTGACTGGGTGTTCGGGCGTTCGGTGCGGCGGGTTGCCATCGGCGATACCTTTTACCTTCTAGTGCAGGAGCGCGGTCGCCAGGATGCCAGCGACTGCCCCAGCGGCGAGGTCATCGGCCATGATGCCAATGGCGCCGGGCAAACGCTCGAACCAACCGACCGGCCAGGGTTTGGCGATGTCAAACACGCGAAAGCACAGGACTGCGAGCAGCACTCCGACAAGTGGAGCGCTGGCCAGAGTGGAGGCCGGGATCAAGGCGATGGCCAACCAAGTTCCGGCGACCTCGTCGATCACCACCGGAGCGGGATCGCCAGAGCCGAAGTGACGCATGGCCGCAGGTGCACTGAGCAAGCCGAGGAGCGTGCTCGCAACCACACCAGCCAACAACACTCCGGTGATCATTCCAACTGGCAGCATGGGAATGGCAGCCCAGGCGACCACACCAGCAGCGATGCTGGCCCAGGTCCCTGGACCTGGCCGCAGCCGACCGATGCCAAACACCGTAGCGCAGCCTACTGCCACGCGCTGAGTCAGCGGGGGCAGCGTTGATTCAGGCATCGACGTCGAGTTCCCCGAATCGTCCTTTGACCAATTCCACCAGGGCCGCGGTGGCGTCCTTGGCGTCGTCGCCTTCGGCGGTGATGACGAGTTCGGTGCCGCACTCAGCAGCAAGCATCAGCAGCTCGAGCACGCTCTTGGCATCGACCACCATGTCGTCCTTGCCGATATGAATATCCGAACTGAAACGGCTGGCAGTCGTGGCAATCTGGGTGGAAGGGCGGGCGTGCAGCCCCATCTTGTTGCTGAGCACCACCTTGGCCTCGACCCTAGGCATCCGAATCCGATCCTTTCATTGCCTTGATAGGCAGACCTGCCTGGGCGGGCTTTTTCTAACACCCGTGAACCGGGAAGCAAAAGGTCCCTCACGCGACCCGACGTACGCTGGCGGTTTGTCGGTGAGTCACTCGCAGCCGATGCCTCGCGGATGGCACCTGCGGTGTTTTCCTGCGGCTATTCCCCCGGCTACTCCCCTCGAAACAGCCGTTCCGCGAAACGGCGGTCGAGCTGGTCGATGCGGCGCACGCGTTCGGCGGTGTCATCAATGTCGTAGGCAACGCGGCGGAAGTACACCGCGTCACCGCTGAAGAGCGTGTAGCAGGCCAACGGATTGCGATCGCGCGGCTGACCAACCGACCCGACATTGATCAGGTACTTGCCGTCGGACACGTCGAAACCGTTGGCCAGTTCAGCCGCCGCGAGGAAACAACGGTCCTCAGTGAACACCCCAGGGCGATGGGTATGGCCGACGAAACACAGGCGTTGGAAGCCGGCGAAGATGCTGTCCATCTTGTCGGAGTCCGAGCCTTCCCACAAATCGCTTTCGAGCACGTACTCCATCACCGGGTCGCGGGGGCTGCCGTGCACCAACAGGATATCGTCGATCTCGTGGCGGATCGGCAAATTCTGCAGCAGCTCCATCAGCGCCTTGCGCTGGGCCGCCGGCTGGACCTTTTGCAGGGTATCGCGCGTCCAGTCGATCGCACGTTTGGCCGCAGCGTGGAAACCGTACGCGCCGTAGAGCAGCGCGTGCTCGTGGTTGCCCATCAGGATGAGTTTGCAGCGCGACGCCACGATATCGAGGCACTCGCGCGGTTGTGGGCCGTACCCAACGACGTCACCCAGGCAGTAAATACGCTCCACCGTGCCGACCGAGTCGAGGTCCGCGAGCACCGCTTCGAGTGCGGCGAGATTCGCATGGATGTCGGAGATGAATGCGATCACGGGAGGTGCCGATGTTCCTGGTGGTCAGTTGGCCGTGAGTGATATGCGCGCGCGCGGACAGCGTGAGGCGAGACTGTGGACCGCTCCACGGTCCTGTCTAGTTCCGCTCGCTTACCGTGATCGCGATGAGGCGCCTAGTGACCGAACTTGGCTGGTGCCAAACGCCGCACCATCCGCAGAGCGGTGCTGCGCGATGGTAGCACCGCTACGTGGATGCACCTGCGACGCCTTGACCTGCGGCACGCCGCCCCCTCAATCCGTGGCAATGCGGCTCCCGCGACTTTTCAGCGATGGAATGGTGCTCCAACAGCGTCTTCCGATCCCCGTGTGGGGCTGGTCCACGCCCAATCAGGTGATCCGCGTGACCCTGGCCGGACACGGGGCCGACACTATCGCCAACGCCCGTGGCATGTGGATGGTCAAACTGCCTTCGTTGGCGGCCGAACCCTATCTGGGGCAGGCGCTCGACTTGGTGGTCCAGGGCGAAGCCACCGTGACCGTCCACGATGTCACCATCGGCGAGGTCTGGCTGTGCTCCGGCCAATCGAACATGGAATGGCCGCTGGCCTGCAGCGCTGATGCCGGTCGTCACTTGGCAGCCGCTGATATTCCAGACCTGCGGTTGTTCACCGTCGCGCGTGCCGGAGCGACCTCGCCAAAGGATGATGTGCAAGAGGACGCCTGCTGGAGCCACAGCGACGCCGAAAGTGCTGCGCGGTTCTCGGCGGTGGCGTGGCACTTCGGCGTCGAGTTGCACCGCGCGCTCAAAGTGCCGGTCGGACTGATCCACAGTTCGTGGGCAGGAACTCCAGCCGAAGCCTGGATGAGCCGCGCGTCGCTCAACAGCGATCTGATCACGCGGCCGATCCTTGATCGCGTTCCGGCGGCGCTACCGAAAGCGGATTCGCCGACCTTTCAGAAACAACTCGCCACCTGGGAGGCCAAGGCACGCCACGAAGATCCCGGGAATGCGGGTGTACGTAAACGCTGGCATCTGACCAAACACGATGACAGCGGATGGAGCACCATCGAGCTGCCGCAACCCTGGCAACGTGCCGGACTGACCAGCGAAGGCGCGGTGTGGTTCCGCCGCACCCTCACCATCCCAGCCACCTGGAAAGATTGCGCACTGGAGTTGTCGCTCGGTCCGATCGACCACTTCGATGTCGTCTATGTGAATGGCGAACGCATTGGTGGCACCGGTCCTGAAGTTGCCGAACCACGCATGTTCCCGCGACGTTATCCGATTCCGGCAAGCGCGGTGACCGGTCGCACCCTCTGCCTCGCAATACGGGTGTTTGATCTCGGCGGCGTCGGCGGCTTCACCGGCTCGGCAGATCAGCTGTGGCTGCGCCCGAGTGCGACCACTAAGGTCGGCGGTAAACGCAAGGCGCCCAGCAAAAAAACCAAGACCAGTACGGACGCCGTCGAACTCGCCGGTCCGTGGCGGTATCACGTCGAACTTGCGCTTGCGCCCTTAACCGAGGTGCCACCTCCGCCGCTGCACAACGCCCACCAGCACGTGCCCGCATCACTCAACAACGCGATGGTCCAACCGTTGGTACCCTACGCGCTGCGTGGCGTGATTTGGTACCAGGGTGAAAACAATGTCGAGCGCGCCGAGCAGTACCGCGTGCTGCTACCCTCGTTGATCCGCGACTGGCGGCTGGCCTGGGGTCAGGGCGACCTCCATTTCGGCATCGTGCAATTAGCCGGTTACGGTGCACACCCGGTGGAGCCTGGAGCGAGCGCCTGGGCCGAAGTGCGCGAAGCGCAATCGCTGGTGACCGCGGGCAACCGCATCGGCCTGGTCACCGCCATCGATGTCGGTGATGTCCACGACATCCATCCGCGCGACAAACACACCGTCGGCACTCGGCTCGCCGCCTGGGCTCGTGCCACCGTCCATCAGCACCTGGTTCCCTGGAGTGGCCCACGTTTCAGCGCCATGACCGTCGCCGGCAACGAAGCGCACGTCACGTTCACCACGGCTGGCCTGCGCACGCGCGACGGCAAACCACCACGTGGTTTCGCTCTCGCCGGACGCGATCGCAAGTTCGTCTGGGCCGAGACCAAAGTGGTCGGCACCACCGTGACCCTGAAACACCCGCAGATCAGCACGCCAGTGGCGGTGCGCTACGCCTGGGCCGATAACCCAGACATCAACCTCGTGGACGATGCCGATGCGCCAGCACTGCCGTTCCGTACCGACGACTGGCCGTTATCCACGGCGGGAAAACGCTGACTGTAGATAGAGCAGTGCGGGTCCAGGGGCGGCAGAGCCCCTGACCGCACATCAACCCACGACGAACGAAGCGCAGGTCCAGGGCCGGCAGAGGCCCTGGCAGGCGTGAGCTACCAGAGTCCACGAACAACCATCCCCCGAGCGAGCCTGCGCGAGCGAGCGGGGACTAAGTTTGCTGATTTCCAAAACAACGTGCAGCGAAACACCGTGACGAAATCACGGTCGCCTCACGCCCCGTGAGGCGCAAGCCGACGCTAACTCACTCAGCCCCCTTTGCGCTTCTGCTTCGCCAAGCGTTCCAAGCGCCGACGTTTACGATCTTCGCGTTTGGCTTCCTGCTTGGCCAGACGCTGGTCGTGTTTGTTGTCGCGCGGGCTGGGCTTGCCTGGGAGGTCCACCGTGCCGCTGCGTTTGCTGCGTCCACTGGGTTTGCGCGGCGATGTCGCCGAAAACCGCGTCGATTCACCATCGATTGGCTCGGTGGCCGAGCGCGGTGCGCGTGCGCGTTGGACCAAGCCCAGCACCACGTCGCTGCGTTCGATGTCGGCGGAGGCCACCAGCACGTCGAGCTGTTCGCCGATGCCAAGCACGCGTCCGCTGCGTTTGCCGACCAGGGCGAAACGCTCGGCGTCGTAGTTGTAGAAATCGTCCTTCAGCTCGCGCAGCGGAACGAATCCATCCATGCCGGTTTCGGTGAGCTGGACCGTCAGGCCACCCGGCGTTGCGCCAGTAATGACGCCAGCGAACACCTCACCGATGCGTGCCGCCAAGTAACGCGTGGCCTTACGCGCATGCAGATCGCGTTCGGCGGATTCCGCGCGTTGCTCCAGATTCGACGACTGACGTGCGAGCGCATCAAGGTAGCCGCGACGTTGCTCGGTGTCGTGGTAACCCTTCAGCTTAAGGGTGTATTTCACCAGGCGATGGACCAGCAAGTCCGGGTAACGACGGATCGGGCTGGTGAAGTGGCAGTACGACTCGAACGCCAGCGCGTAGTGGCCGATGTTGTCGATCGCGTAGACCGCCTTCTTGAACGAGCGCAGACACAGCAGGTTGAGCACCAGACGTGCAGCCGGCGGTTCTTTCGCCAGATCGAACAACATTTTCTGCAGACCAAAACGGTTCTGGATGCGCGAACTGTCGAGACCGTAGACCTCCAGCAGGTGGGCGAAGAGCTTGATGCGTTCGGCATCCGGCTGTTCGTGGATGCGGTAGACACACGGCGTCTTGTGTTTTTCCAACCACGAGGCGACCGCGCGATTGGCCAACAACATGCACTCTTCGATAAGCTGGTGCGAGATGTCGGTGGTCTCGTGCGCGATGCCCGAGGGCACGCCGTTGACGTCGAGCGAGAAGCGATGTTCAACCGAAAACAGATTGAGCGCGCCAGATTTTTCGCGCGCACGCCGCAAGCCCTGGGCAACGTCGCCGGTCTGACGCACAACGTTGAGCAGATCCGCTGGCCACTTCTCCTCGCCCGCACGACCTTCGAGCACGTCGAGCGCTTCCTCGTAGGTCAAACGATGACGCGAGTTGATCATGGTCTCCGCGAGACGCGTATCGACCAACTTGAGGCTCTTGTCGAGCGTCAGGAATGCCGACAAGCAGTAACGATCGCGCTTTGGCACCAAGCTGCACAGACCGTTGGAGAGATTCTCCGGCAACATCGGGATCACGCGGTTGATCAGGTAACAACTGGTCGCGCGTTGCGCGGCTTCCTGATCAAGCGGTGAATGTTGCGTGACGTAGTGGCTGACGTCGGCGATGTGCACGCCCAGGACCCAGCGACCCTGCGCATCTTTTTCCAAGCTGATCGCGTCGTCGAAGTCCTTGGCCGTCGCCGGATCGATGGTGTAGACCAGCTTGTGACGCAGGTCCTCACGATTGCCGAGCGGGAAGCTGTCTTTGTAGGCGGCGGCCTGATCGGTGACTTCCTTGGGGAACTCCCCAGGCAGGTCGTGCACCAAGCAGACGTAGCGGAAGTCGGCGACCTCCGGCGATTCGTCCGAAAGGATGCGCGTCAGGTGGACGCCGGCGGCGCCGGTGGGATCGACTTCGACCGTGCCAACCACCCGTTTGCCCGCCTGATAGGCGTTGCTGAAACCCGAGAACGTACCGAGCACCGGCAGTTCGCCTTCGCGACGATTGTCGCAAACCAGCACCATGCCGCCGGGCTTAAAGTTCACCGTGCCGACCACTTCGCGACCGGAGCGGCGCAGGATACGCGTGACCAGCACCAGGCCGTCCTCGCCGACCATCGCCTGCGCCACGTCGCCGGGACCGGCGCCGATGAGGTACTTGGGGTTCACCGGCAGCACGCGGCCATCGGAGAACTTCGCCAACACGCCACCGGAGTCGCCTTCGGCGTCTTCCAGAATGACCGAGAACTCACCGCCGGTGCCAGAGACCTGGTAACGGCCAGGACGCACTTCCAACACGCGGCCTTGTTCGACCAACTTACGCAGCGTGACGCCGAGTTCGCGACCGTGCATGCTACCGCCCAAGGCAACCGCCAACTGCGTCGCAGTCGCACCGGTGGGCAGCTCCTGAAGTTTGGCCAGCAGGGTGTCGATGTCGGAAGCGGACGCGGGTGTGGGTGCCGGACGCGGCGGCGCGCCACGCAGTGGCTGCCTGATCCGGCTCTTCACGAAGTCCTTGGCCGACCAGCCGTCTGAACCGCCAGAGGGTTTGCCTGATGCGGCACCTCCCGACTGCTTCCCTGAACCGCCGCTGAATCGCCCGGTAGAGGCTCCGCCGGACTTTCCTGTTGATGCCGCGCTGGACTTTCCCCGCTGCTTGGCCATCTTTTCCCAACCTTTCCATCGCCGGTCATGGACCGGAAGGCCGCAGCACACGCGGCGCCTTCTTTCTGTCCAGTCCCCAGTCCGATCCGTGATGACAGGCTACCAGACCATGCCCACCACTCCCGCTGTTGTGTCTGTGTGCCTGCCGGTGCAGCCGGTGCATCAGCCATGATGCGTGGCCAGCTCCCTGCCACCGATCAACTGCTGGCGGCACTCACCGTGGCCCGCTTGGGAAGTTTCACCAAAGCCGCGCAGGAACTCGAACTCAGCCAGCCGGCGCTCAGCCGCCAGGTCATGGGCCTGGAACGCGCGCTGGGCGTCAAGCTGTTCGAGCGCGTCGGCCGCGCCGTGCGCTTGACCTCGGGTGGCGAGGAACTGGTCGGCCGTGCCGGGCCCCTGCTGGAAGAACTCTCACGCGTCACCAGCAACCTCTCCGCCGCCAACGGCACCTCGGCCGGGCGCGTGCGCCTGGGTGCCAGCGAATCAGTGGCGGTCAACTCGTTGCCGTCGATCCTGCGCCCGTACCTGCTGGCCAACCGCCGGGTGAATCTGCGCCTGATCTGTCGCACCAGCGATCGTCTGCCGGAGATGGTCGCCAGTGGCGAACTCGACCTGGCGGTGTGTGCGGTCGAGTTCGATCCGCCCGGCCTAGCGTGCAAACGCCTGTGGGAGGAGGAACTGGTCCTGGTCCTGCCGGTCAACCACAGCAGCCGCAGCCGCGCGATCGACAGCTACACCAACGAGGAATTCATCCTCCTGCCGCCGACCACGGTGACGCGTCGGCTGCTCGACCGCGCTCTGGCGGACAAAGGCATCGAACTGAAGGTCGCCCTTGAACACGACAGCCCAGAAGTGATCAAGGCCATGGTGCTCGCTGGCCTTGGCTTGGCGATCCTGCCCGAACCGTGTGTACGCAAAGAGACCCGCCGCGGTGAACTGGCGGCCTGGCCTTTCAGCGACATCAAAGTGGTACGTCAGATCGTCGCGCTCAGCGATCCACGTCGGCAGCCGTGGCCGGTTGAGACCGCGTTGTTGGATGCGCTTGGGCGATACGGTCGCTGAGCAAGCTACGAGCTACGAGCTCGTAGCTCGACGCTGGTAGCTCGCAGCTCCACGTTGCGATCAGCAACGTCGTCCCAATGCTCCGCGCCCATGCGCAACCTCCTGCTCCTTCCCCTCATCGCACTCCTCGCCATCGGCGTCAGCGGGTGCCAGATGCGTGGGGCGAAGAAGCCCGCGGCACCACAACCGGTCGCGACCAAAGACTACAACAAGCCGCTCGGCGCGGGTGAACAGGCGCTGGTCGAGGTCGACATCAACAGCCTGCCGGCGCTGAATCTGTCGAACGAGGATCGCGCGCTGCTGCAGCAGGCGATCGGGCACAGCCTGAGCTACCTCAACAGTCCGAGTGTGATCTCCACCAGTGCCAACCGCCGTTATCCGGTCGGCAGCATCACCAAGGATCAGGTGATCCGCAGCCTGCACGCGCTGAATGAACTGCTGGAAACCACCAGCGACGAAGCGCAGTTCAACGCCGCGCTCAAGAGCCGCTTCCGCGCGCTGATGAGCGTTGGCTGCGATGCGCAGGGCACCGTTCTTTTCACCGGCTACTTCACGCCGATCCTGAAAGGCAGTCGCACGCCGAGCGCGGTCTATCGTTATCCGATCTACAAGGTCCCGACCGACTTCATCAAGGGCGCTGACGAAAAAGATGTCGCTCAGCAGCGTCTGAGCGACGGTGGCACACGTCCGTATCCGACGCGCGCCGAACTCGAAGCCAGCGGTGCGCTGAAGGGTCTTGAACTGCTGTACTTCAGCGAGCCGTACGATCCCTACGTGGTCGAGGTCCAAGGTTCGGCCAAAGCGACGCTGCCAGATGGCACGCTGGTGGAGGTTGGCGTCGGCGGCATCAACGGTCATCAGTACCACCCGATCGCGCAGGACCTGGTGACCGAAGGTAAGATCCGCAAAGAGGAACTGTCGCTCGCCTCCGTGCGCGCGTACTTCAGCACTCACCCGGATGAGTTGACCCAGTACACCAACCGCAACCCACGCTTCGTGTTCTTCAAGGAATCCAAGGGCGGCCCGTACGGCAGCCTGGGACGTCCGGTGACCAGCGATGTCTCGGTCGCCACTGACAAGAGCATCTTTCCCCCAGGCGCTGCCTGCCTAGCGATCACCAACGCCACCGGGGCCAGCGGGCGCGGCGGCTCCTACACCGGGTTGCGCCTGGATCAGGACAGCGGCGGCGGCATCCGCGCTGCCGGTCGCTGCGATCTCTACATGGGCCAAGGTGATGGCGCCGAACGCCGGGCCGGCAACCAGTACGCCGAAGGGCGCCTGTACTACCTGCTGCTGAAAGACTGAGTATCCGCTCAGGGGCTCCGCTGGCTCCGCTACCTGCGGCCCTGCGGGCCTGGCCTCACGGGCTTGGTCGTGACTCGGCTTCGTCGGCTTCGCCTCCTCACCCGTGGGCGGATGGGCTACGCCCATCCGCCCACCGCCAACTCCGGCGCCAGCCCCATCGGGCAGCGACGGGGCCCCAAACCGGAGCAGTTACAAGACTGAGACATCCGGCCGGCGGCCGACCCCTGGACATTGAGCCGCCCACCAGCGGTCGGTGCAGGTTCCCATGGTCCGGATGCGGGCCACGGCTAACGTCCCGCGCTGGAGGTCAGCCATGCGTCACGTCCCCTTCGCCGCGCTCCTGTTACTGTCGAGCGCACTTGCTGCCGTCGAGGCGAAACCAGAAGCGAAGCCAGACGTCAAGCCCACGGACTCTGCGACGACGCCCGCAACCACCACGCCGCCGAGCGCAGCGCCGGTTGCGCCTGACAAAGCTGCCGAACCGGCACCAGTCGCGCGTCAACCTGATCCGACTGCCGCGATCGTCGCGGAAGGCCGCTACGTCTACCGCCAACGTGACCTTGATGCGTTGATGTTGATCGCCGCGCGGCACGCCAAGACGCGTTTCGGCAAGGCCGAGGAAGAGCGCGTGCGCGAGACTCTCCTCAACGCACTGCTCGCACGCGAACCGCTGATGGATGCACTCGCGACGTTGCCGAATTCCTTCAGTGCGCCGGAACGCGAAGCGTTGTTGCTTGATCTGCTCGACTACCAGGCGGAACCGGCCAAGGCCCCGACTGCACCGTCACCGAACGATCCGACTGCGCCGGTCAGCGCTGCACTCACCGGCACCGGGGCACCTGCGACTGCGGCGGCAGCTTCAGTGCCGACCAACGGTCCGTTGCTGATTCGCTTGCCGCCGCTCACCCTGGTGCGCACGTTGCCCGGAATCGGGCAACGCCAACTCAGTCTGACCATTGCACTGTTCTTCCGTGATCAGGCACAGGCCCAGAAGCTGCAGGACCGCGCGCCATTAGTGCAGGACGCCATCCTCAGCCACATCCAAGGGCTTTCTGCAGCCCAGTTCGTCGAGCCAAACCAACTCACACTCAAAGACGCCATCACCGCCGCGATCATCGCCAAAGTCCCGGATTTTCCGCCTGACGCCGTGCTGATCCCGGAAATGGAAGCTGGGGTACCCGATGGACGCGATGCCACGCCCAAGGCACCGTGACCTGAATTAACCCGAGATCCGGCGGTGCTGAGTGCGGAGTGTGAGATTGGAAGACCAGCCGTTGCACCAACTCTCGCCGTCACTCGAAAGATGAACCGCCGCGCCATAACTGCTTGTTCTTCTGCTACGCACCTCGCACTGCGCACCTCGCACTGCGCACTGCGTTTTCTAGGTTAACCTTAAAGACGCAGCGATCAGCCGAGTTTCGGCGGCTCTGGCGAAGCAGGTGGTTCTGCCCCTTCTGGTGATGTCCTCGGGCTCACGTCGGTGGTCGTGCTGACCGGCAGCGGCGGCCCGGCAGCGGCTAGACGTTTGACCTTGAGCGCTTGCCGGGTCTCCCGCAATTTACGCACGCTGTCGAACACTAGTTCCTTCTTCTGCGAGTCGCGGCGTGCCGTCCGCAACAACGCCGCAACCAGTACGAGCGCTGCCACCAACAACACCATCCAAATGAGTGAGAAGTCGTAGTCCGCGACCGGCTGCATCGCGGTGAATTCATTGGTGACGAATAAAAAGGTGTGCGCGCGATCGCTCTGCCGCTTGATGCCGAGGCGGCGATCGCGATCGACGTTGGTGGGAACCTCCATCGACCGTAGGCGCAGGAAGCGACCGCTGGCAGTGATGACTTGCCCAGGCTCGGGCAGCGGCTGATGGGTGATCGCCGCCAGTTCGAAGGCACGCAGAATGAGTTTCCGTTTGGTCTTGACCACCCCGCCGTCGTTGACGTCCCAATCACCCCAATCCTCGCTCCACATGATGATCCGCACCACGCGCGATATGCCGAACGGCTGATCATGCGCCACCCCAGTGTCTTCCCAGGCATGGAAGACATGGCCGCGAATGGTGAAGGGCTGGCCACGATATTTGACCGGTTCACGGTGGATCGCGCTGCCCGTTTGGTTGGCGCTCCCGACCTCCTTGAGGTCGGCCGGTGTGGTACGATCAAGCAGGACTTGACCGAGCGTGTAATAATACGGCCTAGTTTCGACCACCAGCAGATCGTCATCAACATTCTGATAGACATCCGCCGGCAGCCGCCATTCCCCACGCATGGTGTAGGGGTTGTCGACCGTCCGTTGCACCGCCGGCTTGTTTGCGATGCGCGCGGCGATCAGTGGCAACTGCACCAAGGTCACTACGGGAGACGCTGCCACTCCAGGCGTTGTGGTCGGCACCGCCTCGACTGAAACAGCGGTTGGTGCCGCACTTGGTGCCGTGGCAGGCGCAAGCGGATCCGCCTGGATTTCAGAAGGCGCTAGCGTGGCGAACCCGAGGTAACGTCCGACCACCACAATCTCATCACCAATCAGCAGGTTGCGTGCGTTCTCCGGAGCCAGCACCTCAAGGTAT
>ENA-ORBV01004782-ORBV01004782.1-microbial-mat-metagenome-genome-assembly--contig:-NODE-4782-length-25599-cov-5.210563_pt1 | contig 25599 bp, 17 predicted proteins | sample MGYA00237777_ERZ505514 | MGnify/ENA primary metagenome ERZ505514 (study PRJEB26160, sample SAMN06269048) | microbial mat metagenome | isolation source: Oligotrophic lake microbial mat | place... | reverse complement strand
ATACTGGCGAACAAAACACCCAGCGAGTAGGGCTGGCTGAACCTGTCGATGAACTGCTGGATCGGCTGGCGGCGCTCGCGGGCCGACGTAACCATATCCAGGATCTTCTGGATGCTGGACTCGCGCACGGGCCTGAGCACCGTGGCTTCAACCGCGTCATCGGTATTGATGGTCCCCGCGAAGAGCTCATCGCCTGGTACGACAGGGCGGGGGATGGCCTCGCCGGTGATCGCGGACTGATCGAAGCTGGATTCTCCAACTGTAATCTTACAATCGGTTGGCGCGCGTTCGCCCGGGCGAACGCGGATGGTTTCACCGGTGACTAAGGTGGACGCGTCGGCCAGCACCCATCCCTGCTCCGCGCCGGTGGGGCGCGAAGCGGGCGAACCACTGGGCGCCACGGCATCAGGTCGCAGCACCAGGCAGTCTGCCGGGAGCAGCGTGGCCAGCGATGAAATTTCTCGGTTGGTCTTTTCGGTGGCGAGGTCTTCGAGGCTGCCGGCCAGCACGAAGAGTGTCAGCAACAGTGCCCCTTCGGCCGGATGGCCGATGAAGGCGGCGAGGGCGGCCGCCACCACCATAAGCACATCGATGTCAAAGGCTTTGGCGCGGAGCGCCTCGTACGCCGCGGCAACCCCGTACACCATGCCGATGGCCAAACTTGTATAGGCGGACACCGAAGCGGCAACGGGCAAGTGAAGCGCCGTGAATCCGCCTGATAGCAGGAGCAACGCTCCGGCAACCAGAGCGGCAGCAAGCTGAAAATGGGGAGAGGCGGGGAGCAATATGGAAGGCCAACGGGCCACCGGGGCAACAACAATTGTAAGCCGCCGATGGGCCTCGCCTCGCACTCGCGAGCGTTTAACATCACAAACGCAGCCTTACCAGGACGTACGCGCCTACCAGCCCGCGCGCATTTGCGCAACAACATCCTTGGCGAGCCGCTGGATAGTGGCGTGCTGGCCGGTTTCGATCCGTTCGCCCACGCCGGTTGCCGGAATAAACGTATCTGTTCCGGTAAAGTTACGTCTGGCGCTGAGCATCTTCCCGCTGCGTTCGTCACGCCAATTAAAGTCGATGGTGATCTGGTACGCGAGTTCCTGGATAAGCCCGGTGCCAGACCTTACGTTCATTCTACGCATGGCGGCGGAGGTAATTACCGCGGCGAGCGTTGAGTCGGCGTTTGATTGTTCTGAAACGATGCGCAGATCGCTGCCTGATTGCAACTCTTTAATTACAGCCTCGGTAAGCTCAGCCTCGATGCCCGGCGTAGTCGAAAGGTTCTTAAAGACCGGTATCCAGACCGTGGACACATCGCGGGGGAAGGTCGATTCTACCGAGTAGCCTTGACGCGGATCCTTCGCGCAACCGGGAAGAGGTGCCCAAGCGAACCCCAATAAGCACCCTGCGACCAGTGCGACTTTGCGAACATATACGTGTGCGGCAGAGGCTAGGTTGGGGCGTTTCATCAGCGCGTGCTCGAGGAGGAGGCGGGTGGTAGTACGGGAGGCACTTGTGGAGAGGCTGGAGTAGTAGAGGGCTGCGTGGGCGACTGGTTAGGTTGCGCTGCGGGGTTTAAGGCGGGCTCGCGTGCCAGATCATTTTCGCGAGGCTTACGTCTTGGAACTTCCAACGGCCAGTTATTCTTGGTAAGGATGTCCGCGGCGACTTTGGCAGCACCGGTCGAGGGGTGTTGTCGAATAAGCCGCTGAAGGGTCAGACGCTGTGCTGGCGGGTCGCCACGTCGGCTGTACCATCCTGCCACTTCCAGCATTTGCTGCGCAGCCGATTCGTCCAGCCTGGCGACCAATGCATCGCCCATCCCGGTCTGTTCGGCATCAAGGGGGAACTCGGCCTGGTAACGCTGAATCTGGAACTTAGCTTCGGTGAGGCCGTTGGCATCGTAAAGCGGGCCCTTGAACTGCGCAATGTTAGCGTACACCAAACGCTGGGTGGCTTTTTTGCGATGGTCGCTGCGGGGGAAGAGGCGCAGGAAGACATCGTAAGTTTCCGCGGCCATCCGCAGGTCGCGTTGTGTGTAATAATAATCAGCGAGGGTGAGCAGCGCGCGCTCGGCGAGCCGGCTTGCGGGTAACCGCTCGTTGATCCGCATGATCGCCTCTTCGGCGAGGGGGATGCCGGTATCAATCCGGATGAGGCCCAGAGATTTCTTACGAAGTCCGCCCAAGTACATCTTGGCCACCACCAGCTCGCGTTCAAGCGCGCGAACGAAAAACTCGGAGCCCGGATAGTCTTGGATAACCCGCTCGTAGTCGTACAGCGATTTGAACTCGTCATCGTTTGCAACATGAGCGTCGCCGCGAACAAGATAAGCTTCGGCGAGCGAGGGTTTGCGGGTTGTTTCGTTTTCTTCGATCCAGGTATCGAGCAGGTCAATAGCTTCGGATGGCTTAGCGGTCGCGAGTAACATGCGTGCCCGAGCGATCACGTTCGCATCGCTGGTAATCTTTGTATCCTCAACTTGCGCCGCAACTTTGGCCGCTGGCTCAAGACCTTTGGGTGTAAGCTCAAACTGCTGAGATTGGGCGGAAGCAACGCGGGAGAACACTCCGCACCAAGCCGCTTGAAGCAGAAGAACATAAAAGGTGAGTCGGTAAATCGCGGACGGGGCGGGCATGGAGGGTGATGGTAGAGAGGTGTGGCGGTGCGGGAGCGATCTAAACGGCTTTGAAAGCCGCGCCTAATCAGCTTTGAAAGAAGGGAAGTCCTTCGACGGCCCGATCTAACTGGTGTTTAAGAAAAGTTACCAAGGCGATTGGTATCAAACGCTTTACCAGCAACGCGTGAGCAGCTAGGAACGCGGCGTCGGCGGGGGCGGAGTGTCTGTCGGGGCACCCATGTACATCTCGGAGGCGGCGACCTTTTTAGAAGTAGCCAGCCGCGCTGGCTTGACCTCCGCAAAATACTTATTCACGACCCGATCGAGTGCGGCACAAAGCGATTCGGGGCTGTAGGGTTTGGCGATGAAGGTGACGTTGGGAAGCGAGAGTGCGTTGGCCAAGGCATCGTCATCGGCGTAGCCGCTGGTGAGAATCACCGGGGTGCTTATTCCCATTTCTCGCAGGGACCAGAGCAGCTCAGGTCCGCTCATTCCCGGCATGGTAACATCCAGCAGAATGGCGGCCAGATCAGTGTTATGTTCTTGCACATGCGCGATCGCGGCGACGCCACTGCTGGCTTGCAATACACGGCAGTGGTGTAAACTCAGAGTGGTAGCCGCGAACTCGCGAACAAGGCGTTCGTCGTCAACTACTAATACAAGCGGGGCAGTCGCGAGGTTGTCGCAGCCCTCTCGCTCGTGCGTCCGCGAAGCGGAATGCGCTTCGATTGCTGGCGAATCGCTCACTTGATGCTGTCGCGAGGCTTTGCTCGCGGAGAGTGGGAAAAGAACGGTGAAGCGGGTGCCCACATCGGGCGTGCTCTCAACTTTGATCGCTCCCTTGTGGCCTCGCAGAATGCCCAACGCTGCGGCGAGCCCCAGCCCCCGCCCGGTGAATTTGGTGGTGAAGAAGGGGTCAAAGATGCGTTGAAGTGTGGCACGATCCATGCCCTTGCCGGTATCGGCGATTTGCAGGTAAACATAAGTACCCGGCGGCGCATCGGTAGTTACGTAAGTCTTGGCCAGGAAATCGGCGGTCGCTTCGAGGGTGCCGGTAGAGATGCGGATGGTACCGATATTTCCTTCGAGGGCATCGGCCGCGTTTGTCAGGAGGTTCATCGCCACCTGACGCACCTGGGTGGCATCGACCTCTACGCGCGGGAGGTTCTGGGCAACCTCCATCTTAATTTCGGCCGTGGGCGGCAGGTCGACGTGTAGGATCTGCACAAGTTCGACGATCATCGCCGAAAGATCGAGCTGCTCCGCGACGAGCTTACCCTTGCCCGAGTAGGCGAGCAGTTGGCGAGTAAGATCGGCAGCGCGCAGCGCGGACTGTTCGATCGTGGTGAGCGTGCTTCGCAGCGGAGAGAGCTCGGGCACGGCGCGCTTAGCGAGTGATGTGTTGCCCAGGATGCTGGTAAGCAAGTTATTAAAATCGTGGGCGACTCCCCCCGCCATCACGGCGAGGCTTTCGAGCTTATGAGTGTGAATTAACTGCGCCTGCAGGCGGTCGCGCTCGTACTCGGCTTGCTTACGTTCAGTGATATCGTGAATCACCGAGAAGAGCAGGGTGCGACCCGAGCGGACAAGGGGGCTCGTATACACTTCAACGGTGCGTTGGGTTCCATCGCGTCGCGTGTGAACAAACTCAAAGTAGTTTCGTTCGCCGGTTACGGCCTGGTTCATCGCCGCGGTTACGGTGTTTGACTCGGCCTTGTTAAGTTGCGATATCTTTGCCTCCCGGAGCTCCTGGGGAGAGTAACCATAAAACTCCGCTGCGGCGAGATTAGCATCGATGATATCGCCGGAGTCCGCGGCCACAAGAAGCATAACTGATTTGTGGCGCTCGAACATATCGCGGAAGCGCTGCTCGCTCTCGCGGAGCGCGAGCGCGTCCTGCTTCTGGCGCGTTACATCCCGGACAATGCAGTGCAGAATTGGCCGGTGGCCGATGGTGCTCATCCGCACGCCAACCACAACGTCAATCACTGCTCCGTCGCGCCTTCGGAAACGAGTTTCGTAAACATCGCTGCCCCTGCTGAACAGCCGACGGGCAGCGGCCGCGTCCTCCTGAACTTCAAAGTAACTCAGAGCGATCCCTGTCAGTTCGTCGGGCCGGTAGCCGCCCAGCAGATCGCCCATCGTCGGGTTCGCTTCCGCCAGCACCTGGCTCACGGGGTCCACTAGCATAACGCCGTATGGAGACTGCTCAAAGAGCGACCGAAACTTACGTTCCGCGTCGTACACCCGCTGCTGTGACTGTTTGCGTTCGGTGATGTCTACGAGCACGCCGCGAACCTGCGGAGATCGGTTCGGAATCGGCGTGACGCTCACGAGATCGTGAAACCAGACGGTGCGCCCGTCGGCGTGAACCATGCGGTATTCGAGCGTATGGTCACGCCCGGCCCCAATCTCTCTGTAGCAGAGCTCCGCCACAGCGTCGCGGTCTTCGGGGTGAATAGCGTTCATCCAAAAGTCGGTTTGGTACCAGCGATCAAGTGGAAAGCCGAGCAGGTCAACCGCTCGGGCGCTCACATACAGAAACTTGCGCTGGACGGGGTCAAAGTCCCAGGCGATGACATTCGAGCTATCCAGAAGCAGGCGGTATCGGTCGCGACTCTCGTGCAACCTTGATTGGGCACGCCTGCTCTCAGACGCCGAGCACGCCAAGCAGAGCGCGGTTGCTGCAACGACGGCGATAAACGCGGCGAGGAGCTTGATGCCGTCCGCGAATGTGGTGGTATCAAAGGGGCCCCGGCCGCTCATGGTCGCGAGCACTGCGACGCTGGCGAAGAGGAACGTAAGTAGCGATGCACCAAGCGGCCCAAACCGCATCGCGCCCCAAATGATTGCTGGCATCGGCAGGAAGGCGAGCGGGTAGCCGCCCACATGCTGATTGAACCGTTGGCTGAACGCAACCCCCACTGTAGCGCAAACGAGTAATGTTACCGTAATCGCCTCGGCCGCCCGCCAGGCTGCCAGCCGGCGAGGGTGGCCCCAAGTCGCAATCAGGGGGGTGATGACGAGTATCCCCAATGCGTTACCAACATACCAAACGGAAGCGATGTGCCAATACAATGCCCACGGTTCACGACCTGCAAGGCATATCGCCAAAGCTCCTAGGAGCGAGGAGACAACGGGAGCAATCGGCGCGACGACGAACAAAAGAGAAACACAGTCGTGCAGTCGGCCCATGCGGGCGTCAAAATCAAGCACGTGGCGTAATAGCCACCAACCCAAGATTAACTCAAGCGAGTTACCCGTCGCCATCAACAGTGCGTGCGACCAAGGCAACCCCGGCAGATGCAGAACGTTGGCGATGAAGGCACCCGCCGCGACTGCGGGAAGCAAACGTATGCCAAAAAGGAGCACGCAACCCAGCGAGAGCCCCGCCGGAATCCATATAAGCGTGGAAGCATCGATTATGGTCGCGAACGAAAGGCTCCAGCGCGAAGTAAAATAATGTAACCCCAACAAAACTAAATTCGCAGCGACCATCTGCCAACCGGAGAGGTTGTAGCACGGCTTTCCCCTGAACGAGGGTGCGTCGGAAACACCAGCCTCGGCATCGCGAGGCCGAGCACTGACAGCAGGAATCGAACGAGCGGATGCGGGTTGCATCGGCAGTGGGGGAAGCGTCGGATGATCCTTCATTGGTCAACAGGGAGGTATGGAGAGAAACGGACCAGAGCGCTAAGGTGCGAGAATCGCCCCTCATTCACTCTGCCGAGCAATCCGCGTTCGTACCCGAAGCAGATTTGGCCTAAAAGCAGATAACGACCCTCTAAAGGTACTCACGTGGCAGCGGCAAGATTGTTAGAATTTAACCTTGATCTTTAGACGCGCACTTTTCTGCGTTATCCTCACTCTGCCGCGGCGAGTGGAGGTACGCTTTCACCGTGCCCATTCTTCATGTGATTCAAGGCCCTGACAAGGGGCGGCAGTTTGAGCTTGCCGACCACGAGCCCCAGTTGATCGGACGCTCGAGCGAAGCGGTGCCGCTCAACGATAACGCGATGTCTCGCCGACACGCGGAGTTAACTCCGGATGACGGCGTCTGGTATATCCGCGATCTTGAGAGCCAGAATGGCACATTTGTCAACGGGAGCAAGATTGCGAAGCGGACGCAACTGATTCCCGGAGATCAGGTGCGTGCCGGTCAGACGCTGTTTGTCTTCGGGGCAACCGAAACCGCAGCCCCCGACGCCGTGCGGATCGTTGGACCCAAGCGATTAGACGCGTCGGTAGAACGGGCCATTCACAGCGGCACGTTATTTCTCCAGCAAGGAAATGACGACTCGGCAATCTTATCGGAACCTGAGCCCAAGGCCGCCGATCATCTCCGTGTCATCTATCGCCTTACGACGCTCCTCTCCAACCGGGTGATGAGCGGCTCTGAGTTGCTCAAGGGCGTGCTTGACTTGGTATTCGCGGAGTTTCATCCCGAGCGCGGATGTATTATGTTGATGGCCGCCGCGGACCCTTCCGCCCCGGTGCCCCCTGATGGGCAAATGACCGCCGCGGCGGTGAAATATCGGCAGGCGCCGGTAAACGCCGACGAGGCCAAAATACTGGTAAGCCGAACGATTCTTCAGCACGTTGTTACCAAGAGTGAGGGAGTGCTTTCAACCAACGCCATGACCGACCCGCGGTTTGCGAAGGGCGATAGTGTGCAACAGTTTAATATTCGCTCAGCGCTGTGCGCCCCGATCAAGTATCGTGAACGGACATTCGGGGCTATTTATGTCGATAGTTCGATGGTAAACTATACATTCACCGCCGCACAGTTGGCGTTGTTGACGGCCATCGGCCAGCACGCCGGGCTGGCGCTCAACAATGCGGAGTTATACCAGCAGCGGCTTCAGACCCAGCGCTTGGCGGCGATCGGCGAGACCGTCGCCACTCTCTCGCACTCAATCAAGAATATTCTCCAGGGGCTGCGGGGTGGGGCGGACGTGGTGGAGATGGGCCTGAAAAAGGACGACCTTCGCCTGGCTAAAGGCGGATGGGGGATTCTCCAACGTAACCTGGATCGAATCATCGGGCTTACGATGAACATGCTCGCCTTCTCGCGGCAACGAAGGATCGAGCTGGAGCTAACTTACTTAGGGCCCCTGCTCTCTGAGTGTGCCCAACTCGCCGAGCCGGTGGCGCTCGCAAAGAAAGTGGCGCTGATCACCGACTTCGATACCGATGTTCCCCCGATCGCGGCGGATCCATCGCTCATCCATCAAGCGGTGATGAACCTGCTCACCAACTCCATTGAGGCGGTGCACGCCGAGAGCGGCGTGGTTACATTACGGTGTATCTACCATCCCGCCCCATCAACGCTAAGAAAAGTGACCGCAGCGCAGGCTTCTAAGCGACCCGTGAACACCGGCTCGCTCGCCGCGAGGGCCATCATTGAGATCGGAGTAATTGATAATGGGCCGGGTATTCCCGCCAGCAAGCAGGCGTGGATTTTCGAGCCTTTTAACACAACCAAGGGCGCCAAGGGAACCGGCCTGGGGCTGGCGGTAGCCAAGCGCGTGGCCGAAGAGCACGGGGGAATGATGATGCTCGAATCAAGCGAGGGACAGGGCGCGCACTTTCGCTTGCTTATCCCAGCGGATTTAACCCCCGCGTCCGATCCTAGTGCGACCTCCGCGAGTAAGCAAAGTTCCAGCCCGTTACCCCAGGGGCCGGGTCTGGGGGGCGAGAGCGTCCGCCCCGCCTGGTAGGCTGAAGATCGCGCCCTTAGGTGGGGTTATGGTGTAAACTCTTCAGCGAGAAGGCGAGGGGAACGCGAATATTATGTAGCGTGCCGGTGAGTGCGGCCAGCCTCAGCGGCGGCCAACGGTTACGTTTTCAAATCATCGTTATTCTGTTTCTCTAATACTTATGACTATTCCACGCACAAGCATTCCCCCCGGCAAGCTGCGCATCGGCGATATTTTGTTATATCACGGCGTCGGCATTTTTCCGCGGATGATCCGGCTGTTTGATGGCTCAGAGTACAGCCACGTGTCAATCTTCGATGGTGCCCGGGTTGTCGAGGCCGTCCCGCCCGGCATCGTCGCTGGCGAAGTTGCCAAGAGCGTGGCGGGTGCTGCTTATGTTCATGTCTATCGTTTCATTGACTCAAAGGGCGTGGGCCTGGCGACGCCCTCCTGGCCGGTCGCGCCCCTCCTCGCCAATATCCAAACATATGTTACGCGGGGCGATCGGTACGCTTATGAACAGTTACTGTTGCTTGCGGTTCTCGCCGCGACCCGCACCGCAACCGCGCGGCTCCCTTTGTTCACCCGCCGCTTGATCCGCGATGTGCTTGATGAAGGCGCCGAGCTGCTGACGCGCCTCTCCGCCCTGGGACGCGAACCGATGATCTGCTCTGAACTTATTTTTCGTTGCTTCGCTCACGCTGCTCCCTCTTATCCGGTTGCGATCCGCGGCGTGAATGTCGCCGCGCGCACCCGCACGCCTCGATCTCAAACAGCCATGTACAGCGATGATCCCAAGCTCGCCGCGTCCGCACGCGTTTTCCTCAGCCAACTCAATAAAGAAACCGGCCGCCCCGGAATCTCTGCGGCGGCGGTCAAGTCGTCGCGGCGGAGAGGAACCACGCCGGTTCCAGACTTCGTAACTCCCGGTGATTTGATCCGCAGCCCCAACTTTCACGCGGTGGGAACGCTTAAAATCGCCACGGGCTAAGCTCTTCCCGCATCCGACGCGGCTACGGATGGTGGCCGCGTGCAAACCCGCGAACAAACGCCCGCCACGATAGCGTAATACGATTGCAATCGATGCCCGAAGAAGCAGGTACATCATCGTCAATCACCACGTACGCCGGTTCATCGGGGCACAGCGCAAACTCCCCGGTTAGCGGCGTCGACGACACCGGCGGTGCGGGCGGGTCGTCCACGATATCCGGCTCAGTGGTGCGGGTGAATCCGCTCGTAAAACTACTGGCGTTGTTACTCCTCATCGGAGTCGTGATTGTCTCGGCAGTTGTTATATTGCCGGTGGCGGTGGTGCTTGTTGCGCTCTTTGTGCTCTGGCTAGTCTACCGGCTTATTGCGTTACGATTAGCGCGGGTGTTCGCCTCTGCCCGCGCCCCCAACGGCGCGCTGGACGGACGGCGTAACGTGCGCGTCAGACCCCCACCGGAACCTTGACCACCACGAGGCCCGGGGTCAACGCGCGAAAACATAATATCGCGAGGTCGCGATTGCGAACGGGCGGCAACTAGCCGCGAGCGGGTTTATCGGCAATGGCTTCTTACTTCCTGGCCGCGTCGAGCACAACATAACCATACGGCGTCAGAGAGATGCGGGCGGGTACGTCGGGCATTCCGGGGATAGGCCCTGATGGAAGGGTCGCGGCAATCACCGCTGCTGAACTTAAGTTGATTGCCACCGTAACACCCGCCGAGCCTTTGCGCGTCATCGCGAAGCACCAGACGGCGGGCTGATCGGTCTTGATAGCTACGTATTCTCCGTCGCCCAGCACAGGGGTTGTGTGGCGAAGCGCTGCGAGCTCGCGGTAAAGGTTGAGCAACGAGTCGGGCCGGGCATCCTGCTCTTGCACACTAGTGCCATCGTTATCTTGCGAAGTGCGCGCCTTGAACGCACGCTCGTGCAGAGCGTAATAGTTGCTAGTCACCGCCGAGTCCGCGGCGATGGCCGCCCACTTCATCGGCTCGCGCCGGGGAATGTCGTTGGCATCGCTGCCGAAACTTCCCGCCACGCCGAGCATCCCCAGCTCGTCCCCATAGTAAAGCACGGGCGGAAAAGGTTGTAACATAAGTATGGCCGCCGCGGCCCGCAGTCTACCCGGGTGAGTCACTCCGCCGATGGCACTGGCAACGCGATCAACGTCGTGATCGCCGATAATGGCCATTGACGTAAATGTATCCGGGCAGGCCGTGAGCGTCGCCGCCATGCTCAGATAGAGCTTATCCGCTTTCTCCTCTTTTAACGCGTCGCGTGCGGCAAACTCAAAGGGCTTGGTGAAAGCCGCGTCATGGGTGCGTTCACCCTTGGAAGTGCGGAGTAGTTCAGCGCCGAAGCTCGTCCAGTCCTGCTGCTCGGCGAATGTAAATACGTTAGGCTTGATCGTCTCAAGCTCCTCGCGCCAATCGTGCCAGAAGGTATCGATGTGGTAACCTAGACCTTCATCCCCCTTGTCATACTTCATCCACACGTGGTCGAGCCGATAGCCATCAATGCCGCCGTGCTCTTCCATGAGCCAACGCTTGGACCATTCAATTACAAGTCGTTTCGCGGTGGTCCGGCGCAGATCCCAGTTAACAAACCCCACCGTATCGCCGTTCCAGGTCTTGAAATCATAACCAATGGACTTCGTATTTCCCGCATCGGTGAAGGCCAGCAGCGTTGCGTATCCGCTGGCCGGGTTGTTCACTGCCCCTTTGTAGTAAATGCTTTGCTTATTAATTCCGTATACCACCAGATCGAGAAACACTTTGATTCCCGCACCGTGGCACGCCTTCACCATCGCAACAAACTCCGCTTCGTTTCCAAACCAAGGGTTCAGTCGATCTGCGGCGTCGTGCTGGTAGCCGTGATAGGCGGGGCTGGGAAAGATCGGGTTCAGCCATATGGCAGTGACACCCAATGACTTAAGGTACGGAATGCTGTCGCCGATTCCCTTGAATGTCCCAAACCGATACTTGTTCTGGACAGAATCTGCAGCGGTGCCCGCCGCGGGCGCGTGCCGCCATGCGATCGGCATGATGTGGTAGAAAATATCGCGTGAAACATTCATGGGAGTAGCGGAACTGGAGGCATCTGAAGCACCCACTGTGACAATCTCCGTCGGGCGTTGCTGGCCAGCCTGTTTCTGCGATTGCGAGACGACCGTGGCCTGAGCCGCAGCGTGCGGCGGGCGGGCGAAACCGGCGATCAAGCCGACGCACACCAAGGCGATGCCGATCCAACTGCAAGTGCCTGTTCGGGCCGGTCCGCGCTGTTCGCTGGCAGTGCGAGGCTGTCGGCGGCTGCCCATTCGTGAACCGATCCGTAACTGGTTGAAGTGGGCTTTGGGCATAGCCCCAGACGGTACGCGCGGGTCGCCCGCCACGGTGCCCTGCCCGACGCTGGAAAATGGGCCACTCGGCCAGCAGTCGGGTCGATACGATGAAGCCCGCTATGAATCTCACGCTGATCCAAACTTATATGCAGTCACAGTCGATCGATGGCTGGTTGCTTTACGACTTTCGCGGCAGCAACCCTATTCTCACGCAGTTGCTGCCGGGCAAGCGATGGACAACCCGGCGCGTGCTCTTTTTTATTCCGGCGAAGGGGCAGCCGCGACTGCTGGTGCATCACATTGATCACGGCCAGTTTCAATCCCCGGGCTATCCCCTGGATAATTATTTAACTTGGCAGGATTTGCGGGCGTGGGTGGCGCAGTACGCCGCCGGGCGGGTGGCGATGGAGTACAGCCCCGGCGGGCACCTGCCCGCGATGGGCATCGTCGATGCGGGCACCGTGGAACTTGTGCGATCGTGCGGGGCGGACGTTGTGAGTAGTGCAAACCTGGTGCAGGCGAGCGTCGCGGTCTGGTCGCCCTCGGCCATCGCGGGCCACGCCAGGGCCAGCGAGCACTGCGCCCGAATTATGAAAGGGGCTTTTGATTACATTCGCACCCACCACGCGCGGGGCGCGGATGTAACTGAACACGATGTGCAGCGGTGGATCCAGGGCGAGTTCGCCGCGGCCCAGCTGGAAACCGCCGATGCGCCCATCGTCGCGGTGAACGACCACGCCGGCGACCCCCACTTTGAAGTCTCGGCAACAGCCCCTTCCCGCATCGTGCGGGGCGACTGGGTCTTAATTGATTTATGGGCGAGAGAGCCGGGCACACAGCACATCTTCTCAGACATAACATGGGTGGGCTATGCCGGTCGGGCGGACCAGTTGCCCGCGCGGCACCGCGCCGTCTTTGAGGCGGTCAAGGCCGGACGCGACGCCGCGTTGACCTTCGCCCAGCAGCGATGGTCTCGTGGCGAAGTAACCCAAGGGTGGCAAGTAGACGACGCCGCACGGGCCGAGATTCAAGCCGCCGGGTTTGGCAGCGGAGTTAAGCATCGCACGGGCCATAGCCTAAGTGCGGGGCCGAAGGTACACGGGGTTGGTGTCAACATCGATAATCTTGAAACCCACGATACCCGCGAACTGCTACCGGGCATCGGCTTCACGATCGAGCCCGGTGCTTACTTTCACGATCTGGGCATCCGCCTTGAGATCGACGTATACATGGATCCTGCCAAGGGCCCCGTGGTCACAAGTTGCATCCAGGACGAAATCGAGTTTATCTGACGCCAAGGTCATCTCGCCTCTCACGCGAGTGAGCGGCGCTAAGTACACGCATCCCTTTCATGCGGCTTCATAAACTTACGTTACCGGCATATCTACTGTTTTTCGTACTTGACGCCGCCCTTTTCCGGGTCGATCATCACGCGGGAAACATCTTGTCGGCGAAGCCCGCCCGACTCTTGAAGCACCACCATGTACCACCGTCCGGGGATGTAATAGTACGAATCCTCGGCGAAGAGCTGCCCATCCTTGAAGTAGCAGTTGGTGGTGGATTTCAGCATCCCGCATTCGTCATAGATAAGAACCGTGTACGGCGCGACCGCCTCGGGGGCGAACGAACTTTGGGTGATCCCCGAGTATGAGTGCAATAGGCCCAGCCCGCGGCGTTTGGGCCGATAGACGCAGGAAAGCAGCGGTCGTGTTTTATGCTTCATATAGGATACCTTCTTGCCCCACCCTGCAGCGGCTTATATCTTTATTCGCTTAGGTAATGAAAAGAACTCGTCCATGAGCCGGTCTGCGCGACCGCTCAAAGTTGCGCCACGATCTAGCGAACTTTTATAGATTCCGACTTGTGATCAACCGCAAACTCCCAGCTTCGCTTTATCTTGGCATCTTCCGCCATTTCCAGCTCAAAGCGATACCAACCACCATGAGCGTACTCAAAGGTGTGCGCGAACTCCACGGCGTTGTTGACCAGGGGACGGACGTCCTCTGCCACGATGCGACCCGCCGGGTCATACACTCGCACTCGGAACTTTTGATTCGGTCTCGGGTCCGGGGGGCCACCGGTAAGTCGTGACAGCGGCGCGTTATGCAGGACGCCCCGCGGAGTCAGCCGAGGACGATAAATCATGGCAAGCGGCGAGACAAGCAAACCCGAAGCTGGGTCGTTCTTAGCTGTAGAATGCGGTGAACCTTGCGCCTTGTTGGGCGATGTATCAGCCGTTTTCACTGCCGCGTCAAGAGACAGCGAATCTGCCTCAACTTTCTTCGCCTCCGCCTTTGCCTTCGCGGTCTGGTCACCATAGATAAGGCCGCCGATCCCACCGATCACTCCGCCAGCAATAGCACCGATTCCCGCACCCTCGCCACCACCCGCAATAGCACCGGTACCGGTCCCCACTGCAGCTCCTCCTAACGCTCCGATCCCCGCCCCCTGCGCTCTCGTCCGACTTGCGTCCGAGCTGCAACCTTGGACAAACTGCAGGCAAATGCATGCGCAACTTAAACGCAGCACCAGCCCCGCCAAACGCTGTAACGCTTCTCGACTTAGCAAACTAATTTTCCTTTCCTGAGACCTAGAAACCTACCTGTGCATGATGCAGTGCCCACCGCTCCGCGCGTCTTGCTCGTCTTCCTTACTTCCACTCACTTGCCGATGCTTGCGCCGGTAGTCTTCTTGGACCCACTATCTAGTACGAGCAAACCGCCCCTAACCCATCACGCCATTTACTATACCGGCAAAAAAACCAGACATCAGGCCTTCCAGCTTTGAGCTGGTCTGAAACTCTGCCCCTGCCAGTTCCTTCTATGGGGGCCGCTCTGGACCCGTTACATCGCCACTTCGCATATTCTCGCAGTTCGGTTCCCCGCGCGAGACAGGCAAGAGCGGGAAGGCTGCGGCTTGATCACATCCAAACCTAGGCACTCGCTATCAGCTAAAAGCGAAGTTGACGCCCGGAAGCCTAGACGTAAACTTGCTGCAACGCCACCCAGTCACCGCCGGCAATCTCATCAAAACCGAACCGAAGGTGTCTCGCCGGTTCGGTGTCGCGATGAAGTCGATTACCGAAATCCGTTGACTATCTCATAGTGCCCAACGCCGCGGCGACGGACGCTGTACTGATACGCCTCGCAGCTGCCTTGGTGGGTCCGCAGCTCGCAGCGATACCACACATTGGTCGAGTATACGAACAAATTACGAAAATCAACACTCCCATCGCGGTCTGTCGTCTCTGATCCGTAGTAGCGTGGCTGACGGTTCGCGTTGGTGTAAAGATCGATCCGCACACCCGCACCCAGCGGATTACTTTCGAGCGTCGGGCCAGCCAACTCGTCCGTCACAGGCGAGCTGTCCACCACCTCCCCCTCTCGCAGCGTGCGGTCCACTTCAGTGTCGTCAACTTCCGTCTCAGCGACGAGTTGGCAACGCGATTGCCCAACTGGAGACTGAAAGCCAACCGGCCGGGCGGACGTCCTCAGGCCCATGAAGTTGTGTTGCGAACCGCCCCGAATGGGAGTTACCGCCTTACGGTTGGGCCACAGGCACTCACTCTGTCCGTCGCCCAACGCGGCGGTCGGCAAGATTGCCATACCAACAAATACATTCGCGGGCTTCGTCCTCGCGGGTCGGCTCCTGCGGTTTCGCTTTTGCAGTCCTGATGTCTCTAACGTCCTAGATTGCTCAAACGATGCGCACACTATTTGGCTCTTGTTAAGTCACCGCGTTAACTGGCTCTTCACACTAGTATGGCGATAAAAGTGCTGTCCTTGATACGAGAATAATCGATTTTCCTTCGAGATGGCGAGGAACAACCATCCGCCCTCTCGGACGCTCATCAAAGCGGTCAGGTTAGAGGATGCCTGCTTCTACCTTTAACCGCGACCGGAGATCTCACGACGGCCGCGCCCAACCGAGCATGTCTATGTCAATCGCTGGTACGTCAATCGGTCGGGTAAGTCCCCTCCAGTGTGTAAGCGAAACACCGAGGCTGTGGGGCGGGAGGCTACACCCGTCGTCCCGCGCCTCGCCAGTGTTCAGATGCGCAGCGTTACAACCGGGTTCCCCAAAAGGGCAACGAAACTGAACATTTCAGATTCAGCGCACCACGACAAGGTTTGGGTGGCCCAGTATTGCGCTTCGCAGGTATCGCACTTAGTCGACCCGATTCGTCCGATTAGGGCGATCTGACAGACTGGAGCGTTCGGAGGCGGGAGGCGTTTCAGAGAGTTGCTTCGGAGCACGGAGAAGGAACTGGGTGTGCAGCTCATCGAGGGCGGCGCGAAGGGGGTCAGTCTCTCCCAAACCTTTGGCGAGCGACTCTGCCATCTTGAAGCGCTCTTGCCGGCGTCCCTGAGCTTCATCACAGGTTATCAACTTGGCACCGAAGTAATAATACATCACTTTAGCACGCAGGGGCAACGCACCAACATCAAAACTGTTAAACATCTTCTGCGCCTGAAAGCAAGTCTCCTCAACTGCGGCGCGGCGGACGATCAACTCGCTTAGGACATCCAGTCGCGGTCGCTTGGCGGCCTGCAACTCTTTGATTCCCTGGTCGAGCAACAGTTCTGCGGCTTTCTTCTGGTTTCGCATCACAAAGGAATCTGCGCGGATTTTTCCGAACGTCCACTTAAGCTCTGGCAGAATATCTTTGCTCGCGTCAAAGCTTGGCCAGTTCGAATCCACGAAGTTGTAGAAGTTCATAGTGGGCCCGTCGGACTGTTCGGAGTTGTCCGCAGCCTTCGCCGCCGCCAGTGACGGCAGGAAAGACTCCGCCCAATCCCGATCCGCGGCCGTCCCTTCGGCGAGAGCAAGTTGAGCCATCGCGCTGTAAAGAAGCGGCAGTAACGTGAACTGATGCGATTTGCCGTACGCTGCCGCGGCTTCGGCGTGGAACTTTTCGACGCCTTTCACCACTGCCGGGTAATCTCCAAGCTTCAATTGCGCCGCAGCGAGGCTGCTTTTGGCCCGGATAATATTACGGTTTCTTGCCGCCGCCGCGGGTGTTAGATCGCCAAGTGCCTTGGGCATGTCAGGAATTAACTTTGTCAACTCATCGGCAACCTTTTGCGGATCGCTGTAAATCGGCACCGCAGCGAGACGAGCTTCCAGAATACAAATCAATCGCTCGTCAGGGTTGGGTCGCTTCAGCCGTTCGATCGCTGCGAGGCCGGTGCGTGTTGCGTCCCCCTCCGACGCGGCTTGGTCCGCAACATTTGGGTCTTCAACCAAAAGTGCTTCCATCTTTGCGATGGCTGCTCGCGCTGCCAACTCGTCGTGCTCGGGCCCTTGAAGCGACTCTAACTCGGCTTCGGCATCTTCGGCGTACTTGATCGCTCCATCTCGGTCAACTTGCGATGCCGCACATCGCGCAGCGGTGACGAAGGCTTCGATTCGAACTTCGGAACTGAGATCCGGCTGCTTAAGCAATCTATCGATGGTCTCCCGGGCGCGGGCGTACTCGCCTTGGGCCATCAGGCCGCGTGCTGGCAGCACCGTGAGCAACGGAGCGATGGGGAGATCAAGTTGAAGCTCGCCCAGTTTCTCTACGAAAAGGATCATTTCCTTAGAGTCTACTTTTTCCGGAGCTTCCGGATCGGTGAGCCGATCAATCATTGGCCGCAGCACTTGGATGATTTGCTCTTGTTGCAGGTACCGCCGGTTGCTCGCCTGGCTCTGTTGCCACGCGACCAACCCGATTCCGACGGCAACGCTAGCCGCAGCCGCGATCGTAACTGTTAAGCCCGGTTGCCGCTTGCAAAACTTCCTGAACACGTAAGAAAACGTGCGCGGGCGGCAGCGCATCGGCTCGAACCGCAGAAACCGCTCGATGTCGTGCTTGAGCTCAGTAACAGTCGCAAACCGGTTTCGTCTGTCGGGGTCGATGGCGCGGAGTAAAAGATAATCCAGGTCATCGCGTAGCACGCGGACAAACTCTGCTTCGCTGATGCCGCGTTCATTCGCCAAATCGCCCAGCGAAGCGGATTCGCTCTGCTGCTGCCGCTGGCCACTTTGTTGTGCCGGGGGCGAGTGCGACACCGCACTCCCCGGCATCAACTGCCGAACCCGCTCGCTCGCCCGAGGCGGCGGCTGCGTCCGAATGAAATCGGCAAGGTCGTCCGGCTTGCATGAGTTAATCGCCGTGCGGTCAAAGGGATAGACGCCAGCAATTAACTCAAACAGCACGAGACCCAGCGCGTAGATATCCATTCTTGCATCGGGTGTATTGTTGGGGTTCATCTGCTCGGGTGCCATGTAATCCAAAGTGCCCGCGAACTGACCCGAACGCTCCTGCGACGCAATTGAAAGCTGGCCGCCCTTACTAAGTCTGGCGATCCCAAAGTCAATTACTTTGGCCGTAGGTGTATCACTGCTTCTTGTGACCAGAATATTGCGAGGATTAAGGTCACAGTGAATAATATTAATTTTCGGCGTGTGCGCGTACTCAAGCGCCTCGCAGACCCCAATAAATAGTCGCAAGCGATCGTTGATTGTAAGTTTATTCTTGGTAGCATACTCTGTGATTGTGCCGCTATCGGCGTACTCTTGAACAATGTAACGTTCTCCCTTCTCCGTAATGCCCCGGTCCATGAACCGTGCGATATTGGGGTGTGTGCAAGTGGCCAGGATGCTGCATTCCCGCTCAAATCGCTGGTTATCGTGGGGCGATCTGCTCTCCTGCATTATTTTTACCGCCGCGTACTGCTCGGGAACTTCAGCGTGATGGGCCTTAAACACTCTTCCAAATCCGCCCTTGCCCAAGAACTCGCCAAGCACAAAGTTACCCACTCGCCGCGACGGAGGCGGAGTGTTTGAGCTGAGCTGAGCCCCAGATTTAGGGGGTGCAACCAGAGGTCCAAACATAGATTTGTCGGCGCCCGATGATCGCTCGAGCTCGTTGAGCTGGTTGATCAGTACCGCCGTGCGCAGCGCATCGCCACTACACTGACTTCTGATGTACTCGGCCCGTAGCGACTCAGGAAGGTTCTGAGCCTCACTCAAGATCTCGCTATCACTGAGCGGGTGCTTCGTCACCTGGTCGTCGTCGGGCGTACGGGGGTGTAATGGCTCCTTGGGCTCGTCGCCAGCACCGGTGTTCTCAGGAGCATTGGGGTTGGGCGTCGTCATAACAGTATCCTGAGTATAAGTTAGAAATGAGGTGTGCAATAATTACCCTTGAGAGGTATCGACTGCCCCTTGGGAATCTCAGTCCAGTTCACCCTCGGCATCGCCGCGACGAACTAAAAACTCTCTAATAAACTTCTCCGCCGCGAGCTTACGTGTTTCAACCTGTTTTTTGGTAAGATCCATGGCCAGGCAGATCTGCTGAATCGTCATGGCGGTGAAGTATTTGAGCTTCGCCACTTGAGCCGCTTCATAATTCTCCGCCTCTAGCGCGGTGATCGCTGCGTCCAGCCGCAGCACATGTCGCGGGCTGGTTGCTTGCGCTTCATCCACGCTATCCAGTTGAACCGAGCGCTGTCCCCCGCCGCGTTTGGCGGCGTTCTTGGCGCGAGCGTGCTCAACCAGCACTCGGCGCATCACTTCAGCCGCGGCACCAAAGAAGTGCGCTGGGGATTGAAAGTTATTCTTTCGCGCTTGCATCAGCCGGAAATAGGCCTCATTAACTAGCGCCGTCGCCTGAAGCGTGTGGTCGCCGCGCTCCCTGCGCATCTGGCTTTCGGCCATCACCCGCAACTGATCGTAAACCGCAACCAAAAGCTTACTGCTCCCGTTGCCACCGGGAGTATTCGCATCCTCCAGAAGTTCCTTCATCGTCTCGGGGTCGATGGTGGAATGATGAAAACTATGCTCGGTTGAAGTTGACACAAATAACTTTCGTTAGGCCGATGAAATGGGAACTCGCCGCGAACGCTGGAACCGCCCTATTTAAGTGCGGACCAGCTGCGAAGGCCGGGCATCAACGACCTTGCTTAGTATAACATCCACCACCCCACACCCGCCACCTTAGAACACCGCTAACAATCGCTGCTTTCAGCAAACTTGCACGAATCAGCACCGCTGCCCATTATCAAATCTACTTCAGCCGCTGCCTGAACCTGCACCCGCGAACGCCAACTGGCGCGACGCGGCGGTCTGCTCTGGCCCTTTCGTCCAAAGCCGTGGCGAGAGAAGTAGAGCTTCCGCTCCAAACTCGTGCCGTTTCTACAGCGATCTTCCGCGCGGCCCACAACCTACACTAACAAACCACGATCTCTCGGCCAACCGAGCCAGAAGCACAGGCCAGCAACGCCCGGAACCGCAGCCCCAACCAAATGCCACCACGAGACCGCCGCGGCTTGCCCAGACCACGCCCGGTCTGCGGTAATTTCCAGCGGGGCGGTAATGGGTGAAGTGGTCAGCAGCGCCTCAATGAGCGGTTGCGGTGCCCAGCTGAGCGAGCTTGCGCCAAGTGCCGCCAAGGGGCCCACAGCGCATAGAAAAATCTGCAGCAGCATCGCTCTCCATCGGGGTATTCCCCGGCCATTGCGCGCTCGCAAATGCGTCCTTCGGAGTAACGCCGCACCCAGAAAAGCCCAGGAAGCGTAAGAAATCAGGAGCGCCGTCGCCACGCTCGCGGGCCACGCGCTCATCCACGGCATGCACTGGGCCACAGCCACGACCACAGCGGGAACAAGCATCACCAAGCCGTCCAAGGCAAACGCCCCCCCTAGCTCAGCAGGCCCCCCGGGCGGAACTTGCTGACTCAGCCGCACCATCGGCCAGAGCACCCCGATCCCCAGCCCCAGCATCGCGAGCAGAATCGACGCTGCGGGACGGGTCACTTCATAGCTGACATACCCGACCGAACTGCTCGCGCTCGCAAAGGCGAAAATGCTCGAACATAACACGTAGGCAGTCCACCAGATGACAAACTGGCGGGGCTCGCCGCGTCGATGGGGATAAGGGTCGTACGGAACTTTCATGAAAACGGGGCCAAGATGATAAGAGGGGCGAAGTCCGCGTATGGCGTGATAAGATGTGGCCTGTTGGGCGGAGTTTTTAAACGCGCGTGGGTGGGCGGATCTACACTCTTCGCCGTAGCGGCCACCTTTCCAGCTCAAAGCGACGGACCGCGTTTTTTACCCGCAAGGGGTTTTTCCCCTCGCGGGCGTCGACCCTAGGCTCCGGGGGCGGACCCGGGCGTCCAACAATGGGTGGGCCTCACTACTCCCGGCGAAGCGGGGCAGCTCCAAGGGAGCTTTGGACTTACATTGAAGAAAGCAGATATGGTAGATAGCACAATTTCATTAACGTTCACTCTCGCGCAGAACACCCCCGCCCCCGGCGGTCTGGGAACCATGCTCTGGGTGATCATCGGTATCGTCACCCTCGTGGCCTTCTTTCTCATTATTTTTCTTCTCCAGTTTCTAAGCCTGTATGTTCAGGCGCTCACCAGTAATGCAAGCGTGGGGCTGCTCGACATGGTGGGAATGAAACTGCGCAAAGTAGATATCCGTAACGTTGTAATTAATCAAATCCGAGCGGTTAAATCCGGGATTGATATCTCAACCAATCAGCTCGAAACGCATTATCTCGCTGGTGGCAGGGTGAGCAACGTCGTTTCCGCCATGATCGCCGCGAGGGGCGCCCGCATCGATCTTCCCTGGAACACCGCGACCGCCATCGATCTGGCGGGCCGCGATATCCTGGAGGCCGTGCTCACCAGCGTCAATCCTAAAGTAATTGATTGCCCCGCCCCCGGCAGCGCACGCTCCACGATCGATGCCGTCGCGAAAAACGGTATTCAGCTTAAGGCCAAGGCGAGGGTGACGGTTCGGACCAACATCGCCCGCCTGGTGGGTGGTGCCACCGAAGAAACAATCATCGCCCGCGTCGGCCAAGGGATTGTTTCAACAATCGGTAGCGCGGAAGATCATAAGCACGTGCTGAGTAATCCCGAAGAGATCAGCCGAACGGTCATGCGTTCGGGCTTGGACGCGGGCACCGCTTACGAAATTCTTTCGATCGATATCGCCGACATCGACGTCGGCGAAAACGTTGGTGCGAAGCTGCAGGCTGACCAGGCGCAATCAAACAAGCAGATGGCCCAGGCCGAAGCTGAAAAACGCCGCGCCCTTGCAGTTGCAGAAGAGCAGGAGTTCAAGGCTCAGGAACAAAAGAACCGTGCGCTGGTGGTTCTGGCGGAAGCCGAAGTGCCCCGTGCCATGGCCGAGGCTTTCCGCAACGGAAACATGGGCATCATGGATTACTATCGCATGAAGAATGTCCAGGCAGACACCGCGATGCGTGGCTCAATCGCCGGTGATAGCCCCGCCCAGCAGGCGAGGTAAACGCGGAGAAGCCCCCCCCGTCCGAGGCGACACGGGACGCCCCCGGTCAGTGTTATAACTTATGCTCGCCAGCGCAATAATGTAACTTGGGATCTTCTCTAGTGCAGCGGGGTCTGGCAGGGCACGGCTCACCTTAGAATCATCAGCTTGATTGTTGGTCGCTTTTACGTAAGTAGAAAACGATGTCGGCTCACGAAAACCCCATGGATGTCTCGCACTGCAACGTGCTGCTCGTCGACGACAACCCGCAGAACCTTGAGTTGCTGCTCGCCTACCTCGAGGACTTGGGGTGCGAGTTGCGCCAGGCCAGCGACGGCCTGGGCGCCCTCGAAGAAGTCAATCGCCGTCACCCCGACATCATTTTACTCGACGTCATGATGCCACGCATGAGCGGGTTTCAGGCCTGCGCCAAGCTGAAGGCCGACCCGGCAACCAGAGAGATCCCAATCGTAATGATCACGGCGTTGACAGAAGTCTCCGACGTTGAACGCGCCGCTGAGTGCGGCGCGGATGATTTCCTTACCAAGCCCGTCAACCGGTTGGAACTGGTCACCAAGGTTCGCATCCTCTTGCAGTCCAGTCTGGTACAGCGCCAACTCAAAGAGACCATCGCCAAGCTCCGCAAGGCCGATGGCGCTCCCGAGGCATAACTCGCGACCGCCGATGAAAGTGACTGGCGGCCCCCACCCCCCAAAAAAAGGCACCGGACAAGCACCGCGAGCGGCTCTAGCTCGCTCGCAGCCCGACCTTTCCCGGTTCTAGCCTCCAAGTCGCCGCGTGAGTACTCCCACCGTGGCTCTTTTATCGGTCCATGGCTTACCGCAGGGCGGCAGGGAGTTTATATTCGCTGTTTTATTAATATTCTGTTCACCGCCAGTGTTTGACTGACACTAGGTTTATAATAAAGGCAAATTATTTTTGGTCTTGTATCATAATTGGAGAGAGAAGAATGCAGCTTGTTTTCCGTGATGTGGGCCTAGGCCAACCGTTGTCCGTTGCTTTAGCCAGCCTGTTTGTAGCGGCGCTTTCCGCACCGCTGCTGGCTCAGTCCGCATCAATTAAGGGTGTGGGCTTGCTCAGCGGCGACACCTTAAGCTTTTCAGCGGGTCCTTCCGGGTTAAGTACCGATGGCCAAGTTTGGGTCGGTACGAGCGCACGGGTGCCGTCGGGCGGAATGGGGCGCTCTCGCGCAGCCCGGAAGGCTAATAATAACTCAATCTTTGATCTTGGTGTTCTCGCTGGGTCGCAGGATTCCATCGCCACCGCGTGTGATCAGAGCGGGGGGGTCGTCGTCGGACGCTGCATCGGTGGCACCGTCACCCGAGCTTTTCGATGGCAACTTGGACTCCTAACTGATCTCGGCAGGCCCGCCTACCCCGGTATGATCGCCGCGTCGGCGGTAGGGATAAGTGCTAACGCGGCGGTGGTCGCTGGCAGCGGGACACTCTCGGCTGGCGGACCGATCGGATGGTCGCTCGCTGGGGGTAACTTTACAATCGTGCCCCCGCTCGCCAACGGAACAAAGACCGAGGTCGCTGCGATAAGCGGGGACGGTGTCGTAATTGTCGGAGCCGCGGACGTGGCGGGCAGCCGCTTGGGTATGCGCTGGACCAAGACCGGAGGAACCGGGCTGCTCCCTCTCCCGCCCGGCCAGCTCTTCAGCGCGGCAACCGCAGTTAACGCGGACGGTAGTGTAATCGTTGGAGTGGTGGGGGCCGGTACATCGGAGTCCGCCATTATCTGGCGTGGGTCAACCTTCATAATCCTGAAGCGGCTAGCACCCACCGACACAACCGCCCGCTGCGTGGCGGTATCGCCCGATGGTGATGTTATTATTGGCGAGAGTGCTGACGCGACCCGACGCAGGGTCTGGGTTTGGACGGCCGACTCGGGGCTGATCGCCCTGGATGAAAGACTCTCGCAACAGGGTGCGGACGTATCTGTCTGGAACATAACCAGCGCGAGCGCCATCGGTCGCGGCGGGCTTACATTCTCGGGTACGGGTGAAATCACGCTGCCCGGCGGCGGGCGGCGCGTCGAAGGCTTTATCGCTTCGCTCATAACTCTTTGCGCCAGCGACTGGAATGGCGACGGCGGCATCGACGGCTCCGATGTCGATCAATACCTCGCCGCTTGGACGGCCGGTATTGGTGATATTAACCTCGATGGCGGCGTTGATGGGAGCGATGTGCAACTCTTCTTCGAACGCTGGAGCGCGGGAATCTGCTAAGCCCGCTGAAGGCGATCTGCGGTATAACAAAACTATCGTTCGCTTCGCCGCCGCAGTTGTCAGAACCCGCGCCATGACTCCGACAGCGCGCGGGGCTTAAGCGCAGTCGCCATCCGGCCCCGCAAAGTACCCGCCCAGTGCCTCAATGGCCCGGGCTTAACGTAATTGTATGAGCCGTGGCCCCCGCGGCCAGCGGCGTCGCCGTCCCCGCCGCCCACGCCGCTTGCATGTCGCGGTAGTGGGGGCTGGCCGGGTTGCCCGATTGGCCGGTGGGCATGTGCAGGAGACTTCCCTGCTCGTTTCCCGGTGAAATTACCATTCGCATCGAGGCACCGAAGGTGGCGGTTGCTACCCGCAGTGCGCCACCATCGCCCGACTGCGGCAGTGCCTGCATATTGAACGCCCGGGCCAACGGGCCGGGCAACCCCTGAGCGAGCGGATGATTGATCGCCGACGTGTTGACGATGCCCCACGCCGCGTCCGACCCGGCCTTTGATTTTTGCAGGTCTTCAAGTGTTGCCAGCAACTCGCGCTCAAAGAACGCCGCCCACGTCGGCAGTCCACCGGGCACCAGGTGTGCAGGCCGCTCCTCAAGCACACGAATCAGCGGCTCATCGCGCAGGCCAAACTCAAAGTTAATATTCGCCGTGGCCGCCGCCGCTATCGCGGGCCCGAGCAGCGCCTCCGTCACCCCCGCGCGCAGACGCTGCGCAAACCGCCGCACCAGCCGATATCCCACCTGATCCGCGTCGGCGGTGCCGTTCCAAGCCTTCGCCAGCGCCCGCGCCTTCACCAACCCCGCGCTCTCTCCCTCCAATGCTAATATTATATTTCGCGCCGGTTCAAACCGCTCAACCCGCGTGTCCAGGGCTACCCGGTGAAGAGCCGCCGCCGTCCAATCGGTTCGTGCTGTTAAGATGTCTGTCGCCCGCCGCGCCCTGTGCGGGTCGTCGCCATCAAATCCAACTACCGCGGCGGTGGCCATGTCCCACACCCGGTTGTTCGCCGTCGCGATGACGCCGCTCGCAGGGTCCACCAACCGCGGCCGCTCTTTGTCAGAGAGAAACCCGTTCCAAGTCCTGGCCCCATCCGCCCACGATGTGGGCACGCTGCCATCGAAGCCCACTCGCTTGGGAATCGCCCCGCTCAAAATGTAACCAATGCGTCCATCGTTCGTGGCCACTACCACGTTCTGCGAGGCATCGATGTTCCCCGCGAGGTAAGTTAATATATCATCCAGCGAGGTAAACGCGGCCGGGTTGTCCAGCACGTGCAGCATGTCAAACCGAAAGAGCTCCGGGTTCATCGCCGTCCACTTCAGCGCAAGGTCGCGCCCTTTGTGGCTGTCTCTTATACACATCTCCGAGCCCACGAGACTAAGGCGAATCTCGTATGCCGTCTTCTGCTTGAAA
>ENA-ORBV01004780-ORBV01004780.1-microbial-mat-metagenome-genome-assembly--contig:-NODE-4780-length-25617-cov-7.416797_pt1 | contig 25617 bp, 17 predicted proteins | sample MGYA00237777_ERZ505514 | MGnify/ENA primary metagenome ERZ505514 (study PRJEB26160, sample SAMN06269048) | microbial mat metagenome | isolation source: Oligotrophic lake microbial mat | place... | reverse complement strand
TCGGAGGACAGCTCGCCGCCGGTGTCGCGCGCGGCGGGCTGCGCCATGGCACGATGATCGAAGAGGAAGCTGCGGATTCGGCCCAGCTCCGTCCGCACCTCGGACCACTCCGCCGGAGAGGGGGTGTCGACGCGCAGGAGGTCGCAGACCGCCTCCGAGGTGCAAGCGAGGCACGCGATGACCCCGGTGTGCGGCGGCGCAAAACCAAACACGATCTCAGGACCGCCGGCCCGCGTGGGCGCGTCCGCATCGCCGAGGGGCAGGCGCGAGAGCGTGCGCAGCCGCAGGAGGGCCTCGATAAGGCTGGTCTTGCCGCTGCCGTTGGCGCCGATGACGAGGTTGAACGGCGCGAGCTGCAGCGTCGTATGGCGCAGAGCCTTGAAATTGCGGAAGGCGACGGAAGCGATCACGCCGCCACGTTGACGGTTCTCGCGGCGCTCCGCGAGTCCCGAGACGTGACACCCTTCCCATACTCATGCCGGCAGCCGGTCATGTTCCGACTGTAGGCCCAGCCGCTGGTCGGGCTTTGCCTTGAAGGAAAAACCGACCACCGGTCGGTTCTACAGGAAAGCCACGGCTCAAATTATCCCCGGCCGTTGGTCTCAACCCCTGCAAACGAAAAAGGGCGGACCATCGGCCCGCCCTCGTGAATCCGCCGGAGACTGGGGCTTAGAACTTATAAGTAGCGCCGAAGGTCGCGCGCCAGGAATAGGTCGTGTAGTCCTCGGGATTGTCGGGGCGCTTGAAGCCCTGGTAGGAAATCTGGGGTTCGTCCGAGAGGTTGTTCACGTTGAAGAAGAGCTTCAGGTTTTTGGTGAGCTGGTAGCTGGATTCCCAGTTGAGGGACTCGTAGGCGCCGAAGTAATCGTCGAAGGCGGGGCCCTGCGCGTCGAGGCCTTCGAGGAAATCGGAGCGGTAGGTGTAGTTGAGCTGCGCGCGGAACTTGTCGGCGGCGTATTCCAGCGAGGCGTTGAAGATGGTGTCGCTGAAGCCGTAGGTGGGGAGTTTCTCGGCGAGGCGGCCGGGATACTTGCCGTCGCTCTCGGTAAACGTCGCGGAGAGCCCGACGCCGAAGCCGTCGAAGGGCTTGGGCAGGAAGAACAGCTTCTGGCGGGCGATCAGTTCGGCGCCGTAGTTGACCGCGCCCAGGGCGTTGAGCGTGGTCGAGTAAACGAGGGCGCCGTTGGGGTCGATGACGGGGAAGCCGTCGGCGTCGGTCGTGTTGAAGCGTTGGGTGGCGCTGTAGTAGAAGCCTTTGACGTCTTTGTAGAACACGCCGACCGAGTAGAGGCCGCCCTTGGCGGTGTAATATTCGAGCTGCATGTCGTAGTTGTCCGAGATGGTCTCGCTCAGGTTGGGATTGCCGCCGGAGATGTTGCCGGTGGCGGGATCGAGCGTGAGGCCGGCGACGAGGCGGTCGATATCGGGGCGGGCGTAGCTGCGGTTATAGCTCTCGCGCAGAATGAGATTTTTGCTGAGGGCGTGGCGGAGATGGACGCCGGGAAGGCCGACGGTGTAGGTGCGCTCCTTGCGGACCCGGGTGGGGGCGGTGGGCGCGGTGCTGCGAAACAGGAAGGTGTCGGATTTGAACGTATTCTGTTCGACGCGGAAGCCGGTGATGAGCGTGGTGCGACCGACGACGAGCGTGCCCATGACGTAGGCGGCGGCGATGTCTTCCTCGGCTTTGAAGTCGTTGACGACGTTGGCCGAGGCGGCGGCGTTCGCATCGAGGACAAAGAGGCCGGGGCTGGTGTTGAAGAGCGACTCGACCTTCTTGATATCCGGCTCGAGCACCATGGGGATGCCGAAGACGGTGCGGTTGCTGCGGCGGAGGAGATTGCCGTAATTAAAGCCGCCCGCGGCGGTGCCGGTGCGATAGACGCGTGAGGTGGCGTCCTGGGACTTCTCGTTGACGCGGTATTTGACGCCGAATTTCAGGGCGGCGGTGACGTCGGTGCCGACGAATTTCTTTTCGAGGTCGGCCTTGATGCTCGTGGCTTCCTCCTCGGCTTCGTTGGGGTTCACGGTGAGATCACCGCGGCTGACGGCGGAGAGATCGAAAGGGTCTTTGCCGTTGAGAACGGTGTAGACCGGTCGGTAGCGGACGGTTTGGTCGTAGCCGATGTTGAAGCCGGGATTGCGGACGGTGTAGGCGAGGCTGCGGGTGCGGCTGGCCTCGTTGGCGGAGTAGAAGCCGTCGTAGGTGAAGGTGACGGTGTCGAGCTGGTGCTTGCCGCCCAGCGAGAGACCGTAGGCGCTGTTTTCGGATTCGCTCTCCTCGTTCTGGTAGCGGATATCCTCCGTGCGGCCGGCGATGCTGCGGCCGGTGTTATAGGTGGCGGAGAGGATGCTCTTGGTGCCGGTGGCGCTGCCGAAGCCGTGATTGGTATTGATGTAAAAACGATTGCGGGGCTTCTCCGTCTCGACGGAGTAACGGCTGTAGAACGGCCGCAGGTAGAACGACGCGACGCTGCTCAGACGGTAGTCGAGGGAAAGATTGGCGCCGTAGGATTCGGTGTCGCGGAAATTGGTCTGCGGCGTGCCGTTGGTGTGGAAGAAGAGGGGCGCGGTGAGGCCGAAACCGGGCTCGTTGGCGGGGGTGAGGACGCCGTAGTCTTTGTCGATATTGTCGTAATCGCGGGAAATTTGGTAGCCGGTGACGTTGAGGGCGATGCCGAGATTTTTTTCGGCGCCGCCGCCGACGTTGATCAGGTCGAGGTAGGTGAGGCCGGCGTTGAAGCCCACTTTTTCGTATTTGTCGTAGTAGAGCCCGCTGCCGGTGACCTCGATGGAGCGACCGTCGCGCTCGAAGGCGGAGCGGGAGATGACGTTGATGATTCCGCCGATGGCGTCGCCGTCGCGGTCGGGGGTGGCGGCCTTGACGACCTCGATGTTGCTGATGCCGTCGCCGGAGAGCTGGTTGGTGGAAAAGCCGCGGCTGTTGCCGGAGGTGGGGAGGCGGTTGCCGTCGATCTGAAAGGAATTATACTTCGATTCCATGCCGCGGATGTTGACGCCGGAGGGGCTGCCATCCTCGTCCTCGTTGACGGTGAGGCCGGGAAGGCGCTGGAGCGCGTAGCCGATGTTGCCGCTGATCATCTGGCCGAAGGTTTCCTCGGAGACGATGTTGACGATGCCTTCGGCGGTTTTTTGCTGGTTGATGGCGAGGGCCTGGCCGCGGACGGACTCGGCGACTTTGAAGGCCTGCATCTGCAAGACAGAGCTGCCGAGGGCGGCGTTCAGGGTGACAGTCGCGCCACCGGAAACGGAGATGGATCGGGTAAACGGATCGAGGCCGACGTAGTCGACTTCGATGCGCTGTGGACCGGCCGGGACCGCAGCGAGGTTATAACGGCCTTCGGCGTCGGTGTAGTCGGTGATCAGGGTGCCGATCACCTTAACGATGGCGCCTTGCAGGGATTTCCCGGTGGCTGCGTCGGAGACGCGGCCGGAAAGGGCACCGGTGGCTTGGGCCAAGGCGGAGCTGGTGGCGAGACCGGCGGCCACGAGCATGAGCGCGGCGCGGCGGACGAGTGCGGCGAAGATCTGAGGATTCGACATGACTGATTGGTATCTTGGTTGGTTGGCTGGCTTCTGGACTGGTTTCGATGGCCGGTGCGGTGGTTGAAACGGGTCCCGCTTCCAGCAAACCGCGCGAATCTAACAACGCTTCGTGACGCCCAGATGACGTGGTTATGACATTTGAGTGACGACTGCTTTTCCGGCCGTCATTTGTCACCCAAGTGTCGTCGAACGGTCACGGATTTGACACATTCCCAGCGCAATCTGGCGGTCCTATGCGCGTTCTTCGACTCGTCACCCTGTCCTTCCTCTTCGCCGGCGGCCTCGCCGCGCAGCCCGTGACCACGGTCACGACCAACGGTCAGACGTTTGCCAACCAAGGTCTCGTCGGCGTCGGCCGGATGCCGGCCAACCTCAGGGACAAGTTCGGCGAGACCTTCGGCTCTTTCTCGGCATTCGCCTTTGCTCCCGGCTCGTGGCGCCGCACCGCCGACGGTGCCTACACCGGGACTCTGTTTGGCCAGCCTGATCGCGGCTACAATCTCGCGGGCACCACGAACTACGTTTCCCGGATCAACCGCATTGCGGTTATCTTCCGGCCGGCCTTCGCCGGAGCCACGACACAGACGCAGGTCGGCCTGGTCCTGAGCGACACGATCCGCCTGACCGAGGCCGACGGCACACCCTTCACCTCGCTTGATCCCACCCCGGCCGGCACCGGCACCCGCCCCGGCCTGCCCGCCATGCCCCAGGCCTTCAACGGCCGCCTCTCGCTCGATCCGGAAGGCATCGTCGTCAATGCCGACGGCACGTTCTGGGTAAGCGACGAATACGGTCCCTACGTCTTCCGCTTCGCCGCCGACGGCAAACTCCAAGCGGCGATTCGCCCGCCCGAAGCGCTGATCCCGAAACGCAACGGCGCCGATTCTTTTGCCTCCAACAATCCCGGTCCCGGCCAACCGGTCCCCGCGCCGGCCAATCCCACCACGGGCCGCCAAAACAACCAGGGCCTCGAAGGCCTTTCGATCTCCCCCGATGGCAAGACGCTCTTCGCCCTCCTCCAGTCGGCGACGCGCCAAGACGGCGGCACCGGCGGCACCGGCCCACGCCGCTTCACCCGGCTGCTCGCCTACGACCTGACCGTTCCCGGCACGCCGACCCTGCGCGCCGAATACGTGCTCGCGCTACCCACCTATCTGATCGGCACCGCCGCGCGCGTGCCCGCCCAGAGCGAGCTGCTCGCGATCAACAACACGCAATTCCTCGTCTTGGCCCGCGACGGCAACGGCCGCGGCTCCGACTCCGTCACGTCGCTCTATCGTGCCGTGCTCGTATACGACATCACCGGCGCCACCAACATCGCCGGCACGCCGTATGATCTTCCCGCCACGCCCGTGGCCCCAGGCGGCGTGCTCGCCGCCGGGATCACGCCCGTCACCGGCACCGTCCTCGTCGACCTGAACGACACCGCTCAACTCGCAAAATTCGGCCTCAACAACGGTCCCGTCGACAACGTGAACACCCTCTCGGAAAAATGGGAGGCCCTCGCCCTGATGCCGTCGCTCGATCCCACCGCGCCCAACGACTGGTTTCTCTTCGTCGGCAACGACAACGATTTCATCACGACCGACGGTTTCCAAGACGGCGCCGCCTACTCCGCCGCGCTCGACAACGACAACATGGTCCTCGTCTACCGCGTCACGATTCCCGGCCGCGTGGTCAATTTCTCCAGTCGCGCCCTCACCGGTTCCGGCAACTCCGCGCAAGTGCTCGGCTTCGTCGTCAGCGGGGCCAAGCCCCGGACCGTGCTGGTCCGCGGCGTCGGACCCACCCTCGCGGGCTTCGGCGTGACCGGGGTTTTACCCGATCCGACGCTCACCGTATTCAACGCGGTCGGCCAGACGCTCTACAGCAACAACGACTGGGCCACCGCTCCCCTCCTCACGGGTCCGACGGCGGCGTTTGGCTCCACCCCGGCGGCGATTTCGGCGGCGGCCCAGCAAGTCGGGGCCTTCGCCCTCGGCGCCGGCAGCCGCGACTCCGCCCTGCTCGTCAACCTCGACCCGGGTGCCTACACTGCGGTGGTGTCCGATGCGGCGGGCGCGACCGGCGTGAGCCTGATCGAAGTCTTCGAATTGCCCTGATGCGGAAGGCTGCCGTTGCGAGCTGAGAGCGGAGAGCTGAGAGCGCAATCTTCGGAGGGCCGGCAGAGCTTGGGATACATCGCAGATGGATTCACCGTTGGGTTTTGCTCCCAGCTCTCGGCTCTAAGCTCTCAGCTCTAAGCTCTCAGCTCTCAGCTCTCAACTCTCAGCTGCATTCCTCCGGCGGCTGCTCACTCACCGGGGACGACGACGATGTCGTCTCCGTGCAGGCCGCACCATACGCGATCGCCCTCGTGCAGGGCCTCGAGCATGGCGCTCTCGTTGGCCACGAGCGCGCGCAGCACCAACCCGCGCCCGGTCTCCAGCCGAAGCAGGTCCGTCGCCCCTTGGAAAATTTCCTCGGCGATGCGCGCGGGGAACACGTTGGCCGTCGCCAGCGGTTGTTTGCTCACGCAAATCTTCTCCGGCCGGATGGAGAGCAACACCGCCCCGACCCCGGCGGGCACGGCGGCGGCGGGGACGGTCAGCTCCAGGCCGTCGGCGAGCCGCACTCGCGCGACGGCGGGGTCGCGTGCGACCACGGTGGCGCGGAGGAGATTGGTCTCGCCGACAAACTCCGCCGCAAACGGCGTGGCCGGCCGGTGATAGAGATCGGCGGCGGTGCCCAGTTGCTCGATCCGCCCGCGGTTCACGAGCGCGATCCGGTCGCTCAGCACGAGCGCCTCGTCCTGGTCGTGGGTGACAAAAACAAAAGTCAGCCCGAGCCGCCGTTGCAGGCGTTTCAACTCCAGCCGCATCCCTTGGCGCAGCTTCGCGTCCAGCGCGGAGAGCGGTTCGTCGAGCAACAGCACGCGAGGCTGCGGGGCCAGTGCCCGCGCCAGCGCGACGCGTTGACGTTGTCCGCCGGAGAGTTGGTCCGGCCGGCGATCCTCATATCCCTCCATCTCGACCAACGCCACGGCCTCGCGCACCCGCCGCTCGCGCTCGGGCGCGGCGCAGCCCTGCATCCGCAGGCCAAAGCCGATGTTTTCGCGCACCGACAGATGCGGGAACAACGCATAACTTTGGAACACCTGGTTGACGTTTCGCCGGTAGGGCGGCGTCGCCGTCACATCCGCGCCGTCGAGCCAGACCGAGCCGGTGTCCGGCGTCTCGAAGCCCGCGATCAGGCGCAGCAACGTCGTTTTCCCGCAGCCGGAGGGACCGAGCAGAGTGAGGAACTCGCCGGCCCGGACGTGCAGACTGATCCCGTCGACGGCGACCGCCGAGCCGAAGCGTTTGCTGATCTGGCGCAGTTCGATCATCGCGCGGCTGTCAGGCGAAGCTGCCCGGCCGGGCGCCGCGACGTTGCAAAAACCAGTAGGCGACGGCGAAAAGCAGAGTGAAGACGACACCTAGCGCGGCGCCAAACGGCCAGTCGCGCGCTTGGAAAAACTGGTTCTGGATGACGTTGCCGAGCATCGGCACCCGCGCGCCGCCGAGCAGGTCCGTCACGGCAAACATCCCGATCGCCGGGACGAAGACGAGCAGCACGCCCGCGTAGATGCCGGGCTTGGTGAGCGGCAAAATGATCTCGGTAAAGGTGCGAAACGGTCCGCAGCCGAGATCGTAGGCCGCCTCGATCAACGCACCGTCCACCTTCTCCGCGCTGCTGTAGATCGGCAGAATCATGAACGGCAGATACGTGTAGACGAGGCCCACCACCACCGCGAACGGCGTGTAGAGCAGCTCCAGCGGCGCGGAGACGAGACCGAGGCCGAGGAGCAGGCTGTTGAGGAGTCCTTCGCTCTTGAGAATCGTGATCCAGGCATAGGTGCGGATGAGGAAACTCGTCCAAAACGGGACCATGAGCAGGAGCAACAGCCGTTGCCGGAGCGCCGGCGCGCAGCGCGCGACGAACCAAGCGACCGGGAAACCCAACAGGACGCACAGCCCGGTCGTCAGCGCGGCATACCCGATCGACCGCGCAAAAACCATAAGGTAGGTGGCGTCGAAGACCCGGCCGTAATTTTCCCAGGTAAAACTGAAGACGACGCGGCCGATCTCGTCCCGCTCGCAAAAGCTGAACACCGCAAGAATCCCGAGCGGGACGAGCACGAACACCAGCAGCCAGATCAACAACGGGGCGAGCAACAACCACGCCCGCCATGGCGGCGCGGAGGCGAGTCCGGACGTGTGATCCCGTGTGCGCGCAACAGTCATGCGACGGAGGCCACGGGCGCCCTCAGCGGGCGCTCTTCAGATCGGTGACGAGCTTGTCGACTTGCGCGGCCTCTTTGCCGATGGCGCGCATCGCGCCGAGGACCGGTGCGCCGGGCGGATAGCTCGCGGGGTTGGCCAGTTGCTCCGCGGAGAGCAACTTCCGCGCGGCGGCGTTGGGATTGGTATAAGGGAAGGCGTCCGAGATCAGTTTGCTCACCTCGGGACGGAGCACGTAGTCGATAAAAAGGGTGGCGGCCGCCGGATTCGGCGCGCCTTTGGGAATAGCCATGAGATCGACGAAACGATGCGCGCCCTCGACCGGGAGGACGTAGACGAATTTCTTGTTCTCGTTGTAGAGGAGCGCGGCTTCGCCGCTCCAAACGATGCCGAGATCGCAGTCTCCGTTTAACAGCGCGGTCTTGGGCGAGTCGGAGTCGAAGACTTTGATGAGGGGAATCCAGCGGGCCAGGATCGGGCGCGCCTTCGCGATGCTGGCGGCGTTGATCTCGTTGGTCTGGCCGCCGGCGACATAGAGCGCCCAGGTGATCAGCTCGCGGTTGTCGTTCACCACCACGATGCGGTTCTTGTGCCGCGGCTGGAAGACATCGGCGTAGCCCATGATCGGCGTCTTGATCCGCTCGGTGTTGACGACGATGCCGACGGTGCCGGCCATGTAGGGCACCGTGAATTTTTGCGCCGGATCGTGCGGCAGGCGGAGAAACTCCGGAGCGAGGTTCGCCATATTCGGCACCCGCGAGAAATCGATCGGCGCGAGGAGACCGTTTTTGATCATGGTCTCGGCCATGTAATCGGGCGGCTGGATGAGGTCGTAGGCAGCGCCGCCCGCGAGGAGCTTGGCCAACATTTCCTCGCCCGAGGCGAACGTCTCGTAGTTCACCTTGATGCCGGTCTCTTTTGTAAAGCCCTCGATCACCTTGGCCGGGACATACTCGGACCAGGCGAAGAGATTGAGCTCTTTATCGGCACCCGAAAGCGCGACGGAGCAAACGGCCAGCGAGGCGAGGGCGAGGACACGGCGGATGGATTTCATGATCGGGCGGCGGGGGAGGATTTTTTGAGGTGAGCGGAGAAGAGGACGAGCGCGACGGTCGCGACGACGAAGAGCGCCGAGAGCGCGTTCAACATAGGATTGAGGCCGACTTTCGCCATGCCGAAAATACGGAGGGGCAGCGTGGCGGAGCCGGGACTGGCAGTGAAGTAGGTGACGATGACCTCGTCCATCGACAGCGTAAAAGCCATCAAGGCGCCCGCGATGATCGCGGGGCGAAGGAACGGCAGGATCACCAGGCAAAAAGCGCGGAAGGGCGTCGCGCCCAGATCGAGCGCGGCCTCTTCCAGCGCCGGGTCAAGGCCGGTCAGGCGGCTCTGCACCGCGATCAGCACAAAAGGAAAACAGAAGGTCACGTGGGCGATGATCACCGTCACGAAGCCGAGTTTGAGGAGGACCGTGGTGAAAAAAATCAGCAGGCTGATGCCCATGACAATCTCCGGCATCACCATCGGCACGGCGATCAGCGTCCGCAGCGGCCCCTCGAAACGGAAACGGTAGCGGTGCAGCAGCCACGCGCCCGTCGTGCCGATGACGACCGACAGGACGGTGGTCACGGAGGCGATGACGAGACTGTTGCCCAAGGCTTCCACCAACGGTCCGTTGCGCGCGAGGTCGCCAAACCACCGGAGCGTAAAGCCGGTCCACACGATGTTGAGGCGCGAATCGTTGAACGCGAAGACCAGCAGGACGGCGATCGGCGCGTAGAGAAAGCCGAAGACGAAGAACGTCCAGCCGCCGAGCATCGTCCGAAGCGCCCGGTCACCGTTGACCGGCCGGATACGCGGCAAAGAAGACGGGGCGGGCATGGCCATGCGAGAGCAAGAGCTGTGCTCGCGGCCACGCGCCTTGCAAGCCTGCGATCGCCGGGCCTCGGACCACGCCGGGCGAGCGAGTGCCGCCGCGCGCCTACTTGCCGCCGAGGAAACGGTTCAAGAGGTCCCCTGCCCCGCTCTTCTCGTAGGCAAGCCGGACGAGGGCGGCCTGAAGTTCTCCCGTATCGGGTTTCCCGAGCGTGCCGGTCACCTTCAAGGGCAAGGTGCTGGCGAGGTAGCCGAGGTCGTCGGCGCGGCCGGGATCGAGCGCTCCCAATACCTTCAAAATCTCGCCCGTGCGCCCGCGCGCCCCGAGTTGGAACCGCATCGCCAACGACTGCGCAAGCAGGGGCAGTCCGGCTTGGTGGATGAGGCGACCCGAACCGGCGAGCCGGAGTTCCGGGGCGATCAAGGTGAAATCTTTCAGCACGGTATTGAGCGCGGTGTCGCGGGAGACGACGACGTGCAACTGGTCGTATTGGATCGCGGAAATCGTCTTGGCGAACGTGGCGGCGGCTTCGACCCGGGTGCCGATATCGGCCGCGTCGCGGCGGCCGGTGACCGCGCCGGCAACGCTGCCGAGGAAGGCGACGGCCGAGGCCGCCCGGGAGGTGCTTTCGGCCTTGGCCGCAAACTCTGCGGACAAGGCCCGAAAGATCCCGCCTTTGCTCGTGAGCGTGAAATCGCCGTGCGCCCGGTCGCCCAATTCGCCCAAGTTCCGGGCTTGGCCGGAAAAACGACTCACGACGGAAAACTTGCCCTCGACCGTGGGCGGTTGGCCGGGATTGAGGACCCGAAAGACCGGCGCCGGGTTGAAGTTGGCCATGTCCAAAGTCCCCGCGAGGGCATAGGGCTCGGGTGCGCTAGGGGTAAAGCCGAGCCCGCCGTTCAACTTGAGATCGCCGCCTTCGCCTAAGCCGGCGCGCAGACCCACGAGTTTCAGCGCTCCGGCATCGATCTTCAGGGTGCCAATGATCGCGGAGACTTCAAAATCTTTCCCGTAGACGACCTTCTTCAACGCCAAGGCAACCTGGCCGGTCAGACCGGCCCAAAGCGGCTCCTTGTCGCGGCCCGGCGATTCGACCCCGGGGCCCGGCTTCGACGTCGAATTCGTCGCAAACGGCGCCGCCAGGATCCGCACATCGTCGGCGAAGACCACCGTGCTGGTGACCGTGCCGTCGACGGCGACGCCGGAGGCGCTCTTGAGCAAGGAGCCCGCAAGCGTGAGATCGGAACTGCGATCACCGCGCGTGAAGACCAACGGGACATTGAGGGTGATCTTGCCGCCGGGTTCAAAGTCGGCCCGCACCGATGCGGTAATACCGGGCAGCGTCTCGGCGGTGAGCTTCGGATCGGCGACCAAGTCGCTGAAGGCGAGGTTGACCTGCGCTGCGGTCTTGGCGGTCGTCACCGTGGCGGAGAAATCGACGGCGACCGTGCCGCGGGTCAGACCCGCGAGACCGGCGGCGGCCGGTTGGGCGAGGAGCGCCGGCAGGTCGGCCGAGGCGTTGCCGGTCGCCTGCAACGGTTGCGCCGGGCCCGCCAGTTGACCGACCTTACCCTCAAGCCCGAGCAAGGTGCGGCCCGCGCTCTGCAACGTGCCGGACGTGATCGTGGCCTGCCAGCCGGCCGGAGAGTAATCCGCCGCGACCAGGACCGAAACGTCGAGCGCGCGCACGAGGTCCTTTCCGGCGCGTTCCACCACGAGGCCGGCAACGGTCAGTGGCGCGCGGGGCTGGAGCGAGAGACCGCCGTTGTTGGCGGTGGCGACGAACTCCGCGCGCAGGTCGCCGCCGGAGACGCCGAGGTCCGGGACGAACGGACGGGCCCACGCGAGCGGCAGGCCCAGCACCGAGATCGAGACCAACTCGCGCGCGGGATCCGCAACTTTGAGTTCGCCGGTCTTGGCGTTGAACTCGAAGGGTTGGAGTGCTCGCACCGTGGCCACCGGACGCTCGCCGGCGATCTCGACCTGCAGCCGATCCAACCGCGTGGACCCACCCCGCTGCGCGAGATCGAAATCCGCCGACAGGCGAATCCGACCGACGGCGGCCAATTCGGGCCTGAGGACCGCGAGCTGATCGGCGGTGACGTCGATCCTTCCGACCGCACGGATCTCGGACAAACCGGAATCGGTGGCGAACTTGCCTTCGCCAGCGGCCATGAACGCGGGTAAAGGGCGACCGAGGGAAAACGGCGCGAGGTCGGTGGAGCCTACATCGATCTTCCACGTGCCGCCGAGTGCTCCCCGGGCGGCGGTGTAATCGGCGGCCACCGCCACAAGTTGCCGCGACGGCGTCGCCAACAACACGGCATAGGTCTCGCCGGTCGGAGTGCCGGTTGCGCCGACGGTGGCCGAGAGCGCCACGCCGGCGGGAAACTGCGGGCCGGTCGCCATCGCCTTGGACTCGGCCGAGAATCGGGAAAAAGTTCTTGGCGTCGCCATCGTCGCCACCACCTCGGAGCGGACGGTCACGCCGGTGACGGCCAGATTCTCGCCGACGAAGGTCGCCGTTGAATCGAGCACGAAGCGGCCCTCGCTCCCGACCGCAAGCCCGCCGCCCGTGAGCTTCACCTGGATCCGAGCCGCCGGCGCTCCGGCGAGCGTGGCCGGGAGCAGGACCTCGCCTTCGAGATCGACCCCATCGAGGGCCAGATCGACAGGCAGGCGGAGTTGGTCGAGAAGCGCGGAGAAAACCGGGCCGGCCGCTGCGGCCAACCCGGGCAATGCGGCCGGGGACAAGAGCGCAACCGCACGCGGAGACGGCACGGAAGGGCCGACCGCCGCGGGCGCGGTTTTGGTCAGGTCCAACGTCCAACCACGCGCGACGAGCCGGGAGACCGCGACGCGCTTCGAGGAGACCGCCGCGTAGAGCGGCAACGTGGCGGAAAGAGACGGCAGCGTGAGCACGGCCCCGTCCTTTTCCCAACGCACGGTCTTGAGTTCGATCTTTCCCAAGCCGGCGTCCACCGCCTCGACGGAGGCGCGCAGTTCGGGCCGGGCCGCGAGAGCCTTGCGCACCGCCCACGTTTGCACGCCGGAATTGAAGGCGAGCACGACCGCGATCAACGCAAGCGCGGCGAGCGAGCCCAGCGCGAGCAGAAGTAGGCGGACAGGTTTCATGGGCGAACCGAGGACACGGGGACGAACGCGGAGTTGCAAGATGCGTGAGACTAAAGTGGCGCCATCGTCCGAGTTCCGGCTTCAGGGCGGGCGCTGCGGGCTCGACACGCGCCGCGCCCGTGAGCCGAGGCCGGTTTAGTTCGCCATCACGGCGTCGGCCAGGCCCATGGCCTTGCGGACGCGGGCGACGGCGACGTTGTAACTGTAGAAGGCCTGAATCTGGTTGGTGCGCGCGGTCGTGAGATCGACCTGGCTTTGGAGCACGTCGAGCTGGGTGGCGGTGCCGGCGCCGTAGCGGGCGTTGGCGAGGCGCAGGCTCTCCTCGGCTTGGGCGACGACTTTCTGCGAAGCGGCCGCGAGCTCGTTCGCCTCCTGGAGCGAAGAGATCGCCCGTCGCACCTCGACATCGATCCCGAGCGAAGCCTCGTTGAGCGCAAGGCGGGACTGCTCGGTGACGGAACGGGCTTGGGCGACGCGGCCGGAGGTGGCGGCACCGTCGAAAATCGCCCACTGCGATTGCACGCCGACGAGCCAGCCGTCGCGCGAATCCCCGAAATCGTTACCGAGGCCTTTGCGGAGTTGCCAGCCGCCGAAAGCCGAAAGGTTCGGGTAATAGTTGGCTTTGGCCGACATGACGGTCGACTCGCGGGCGTCGACGAGCTTCGCCAGCCGGGCCAGTTCGGGGCGGCCGGCGCGGGCGGCGTCGAGGGCCGTCTGGAGATCGTAATCCACCGGGGTGAACTCGAGAGTGCCGACGAACTCCGGCACCTTGCGCAGGCTCTCGCGCGTGTTGGTGACAAAGCCGAGCGACTGGCGCAGCGCCTCGATGGCAAGGCGGTGGGCGTTGCGAGCCGTGATGAGGGGGACCTGGGCGTTGGCGAGGGCGACCTCGGCGCGGAGCTTCTCGAAGCCCGACACGGTGCCGGCGTCGAAACGGTCGGTGACGTTTTTCAACTGTTGTTTGAGGAGATCGACGTTGGACTCCTGAACCTTGATTTTTTCCAGAGCGAGCAGGATGTCGTAGAAGCGCACCCGCACCTCGAGCAGGGCGTCGTTGACCACGCCCTTGAGTTCGAGCAACGCGGCCTCGCGGGTGAGCTCGGTGCTCTTGATGGCGGAGCGGATACCGCCGCCGGCAAAGAGCGCCTGCGTGGCGGTGAGGCTGAGGGCCCACGCGCGATCCGAGGCGGGAAACCCCTGCGAGACGGACTCGTCGTTACGCTGATAATTTGCGCCGGCGGAGACGTTGGGGATCGAGCGGGCCTTCACCTCGACGAGCACGCCGTCCTGCTGCTTGATGCGTTCGCGGGCCTGGCGGATCGCGAAATTGTTATCGACGGCGAAGCGCAGGGCGGTCGGAAGGTCGAGCACTTCGGGCACCTCCCGGGGTGCGGGAGCTGGCGCCGGCTGAGCCGCAAGCGGAGCAAGCGCGGAGCCGAAAATGAAAGCGAGGAAACGGGCGGTCTTCATGGGTTTATTTGGCGGCAAGCAGTTCGGGCGAAACGGTGGACGCGGGTTCATCCGCGACACGCTTGTGCGAGTGATTCTTGGCGAGCAGCACGTAGAGCGAAGGGAGAATCAGCAGCGTGAAAATCGTGCCGATGGCCATACCGCCGACGAGCACGAGACCGATGCTGTTGCGGGCCGCGGCGCCGGCGCCGGTCACAAGGACCAGGGGGAAGTGGCCGGCGATCGTGGCGACGGAGGTCATCAAGATCGGGCGGAGGCGCGTGAGGGTGGCCTCGCGGACGGCGTCGATTTTTGTGTGGCCCTGTTCCTGAAGATGATTGGCCCACTCCACGATCAAGATGCCGTTCTTGGCGATGAGGCCGACGAGGGTGACGAGGCCGACTTGCGCGTAGATGTTCATCGTGGTCGTCCACCCGTCGGTCCAATAGTGCATATTGGGGTTGGGCATTTTTAGGACGGTGAAGACGAGCGCCCCAAAAATCGCGAGCGGGACGGAGCCGGCCAGGACGACCAGCGGATCGCGGAAGGAGTTAAACTGGACCGCGAGGACGAGGAAGATGAGGACAACCGCGAGGATGAAGGCGGGGAGGAACTTGTTGCCCTCGGTGCGGAGCTGTCGCGACTCACCGGTGTAGTCGACGACGTAGCCCGGCGGCAGGATCTCGCGGGCGGCCTCTTCCAAGACCTTGAGGGCCTCGTCGAGCGTGCGGGTGGTGACGCCGGAGATCTTGACCGCGTTGAGTTGCTGGAGGCGGTTCAACGAGCGCGGGACGGTTTTGTTCACGATGGTCGCAATGGAGCCGAGCGGCACCACTTGGCCGCCGGGACCGGTGACGTAGAGATCCTTCAACTGCTCGGGATTGAGCCGCTCGGCGCGAGCGATCTGGGGAATGACCTTGTAACTGCGACCGGCGATATTGAAGCGATTGACGTAGTTACCGCCGAGCGCGGAGCCGAGATCGGCGCCGACTTGGGATAGACTGAGACCGAGGGCCGCGACCTTGTCGCGGTCGATCACGATTTCCGCCTGGGGCTGGTCATATTTCAGGTCGATCAGCGGCGGAAAGGCGAACTTGCCGCTCATGGCCGCCTTTTGCTGGATCTTTTGCGCGAGCTCCAGCAGGCGGTCGGCATCGGCGGTCGAGGCGATGACGAACTCGACGGGAAAGTTGCTGCCGCCGGGGAGCGCGGCGGGCGTGGTGGCGAAGACCTGCATGCCGGTGACCGTGCCGAGCTTGCCATACAACTCCGGCAATATCTGTTGCACGGTCCGGTCGCGCTGGTTGAAGGGCTTTACGACCATGCCGCTGAAGCCGTCGGCGCCGACGGCCGCGCCGGCGGCGCCGCCAAACATGAGTTGAAAGGTGAGATCGACCTCGGGCGTGCTGAGGAAAGCCGCTTCGGCCGCACGGGCGTAGACGGCATTTTGGTCGGCGGTCGCGTTCGCCGCACCGGTGAGAATGCCGAAGATGACGCCTTGGTCCTCGGCGGGCGCGAGTTCCTTGGGCGAAAACATATACATCGGCACGGTGAGCACCGAAATCACGACCCACGACATGTAGACGGCGGGACGGTTGTGCAAAGTGCGGTCGAGGACCCCGGCGTAGGAATCGCGGAAGGCATCGAAACGGCGGTTGACCCAACCGGAGAATCCCTTGTCGGCGTGGCCGGCCTTGAGGAGATGAGCGGCCATCATCGGCGAAAGCGTCAGGGCCACGATCCCGGAGATGGTGACGGCGCCGGCGAGCGTGAGGGCGAACTCGCGGAAGAGGGAGCCGGTAAGCCCGCCCTGAAAACCGATCGGGGCATAGACGGCGGCGAGCGTGAGCGTCATCGCGATGACGGGGCCGACCAACTCGCGCGCACCAATCAAGGCGGCGTCGAGCGGCGTGAGCCCAGCGCGGAGATGGCGCTCGACGTTCTCGACGACGACGATCGCGTCGTCGACGACGAGACCGACCGAGAGCACGATCGCGAGCAGCGTGAGCAGGTTGATCGTGAAACCGAAAACCTGCATCAAAAAGATGCCGCCGATCAGGGAAACGGGGATCGCCATGATCGGGACGAGGACCGAGCGGAACGAGCCGAGGAAGAGGAAGATCACGACGACGACGATCAAAAGCGTCTCGACAAGCGTGGTGCTGACCTCGCGGATGGCGTTGCTGATGTATTCGGAGGCGTCGTAGCCGATGCGAGCGCTGAGACCGCTGGGGAGGTCCTTTTTGAGCGCCTCGAGTTCGGCGCGGACGCGCTTGACGACGTCGACGGTGTTGGCCTGCGGGAGGGGGAAGATGCCCAAAAATACGGCGGTCTGACCGGAGAGCCGCACCCGGGAATCGTAATCCTCCGAGCCCAGCACGACATCGGCGATGTCCTCGAGACGGACGATGGTGTCGTTGGTCTGGCGCACGACGAGCCGCTTGAATTCCTCCGCCGAGCGCAGGTCGGTGTTGGCGGTCAAATTGACCTGAACGAGGGAGCCCTTGGTGTTGCCGACGGCGGCGAGATAGTTGTTGGCGGCGAGAGCGGCGCGGACTTGGGACGGGCTGATATTGAGCGACGCCATGATCTCGGGCTTGAGCCAGATGCGCATGGCAAACGTGCGTGCGCCCAGAATCTCGGCGCGCTGCACGCCCGGCACGGCCGAGAGGCGCGGTTGCACGATGCGGACGAGGTAGTCGGTGATTTCGCTTTGGTTCAGGATCTCCGAGGCGAAACTGATGTAGGCCGAGGCGAACTGGGAGTCGGCGGATTGCACGCTGATCGAGGGCACCTCGGCCTCGGGCGGGAGATCGCTGCGGACCTGGTTCACCTTTGCGCTGATTTCGGCGAGGGCCTTGGTCGGCTCGTAGTTGAGCTTCAGCCGGGCGGTGATGAGCGAGAAGCCTTGGAGACTCTTGGACTCGACGTAATCGATGCCGTCGGCGGCGGCGATAACGCGCTCCAGCGGCGTCGTGATGAAGCCGCGGACCAGTTCGGCGTTGGCCCCCACGTAGACCGTGGAAACCGTGACGGTGGCGTTATCGCTCCGGGGATACTGGCGGACGTTGAGCGAGCGATAGGCTTGGAGACCGGCGATGATGATCACCAGATTGACCACGATCGCGAGGACCGGGCGTTTGATGAAGAGGTCGGTAAAGGAAGATTTCATTGGGTGAAGGCGCGTGGGCGATGCGGCGCGGGAACCCCTGTCGGGCGGGGATCGCGGAACGCGGGATCGGAAGGATCAGCTCTCGACGGGTTTCGGCTCGAGCTCGGCCTTGGGCGCAAGCGTGTTGTCGATGATGACGGCCATGCCGGGACGGAGTTTGAAAGCGCCGCTCGTCACGATCTGCTCGCCGGCCTTCAAGCCGGCGTTGACGATGACAAAATCACCCTTGGCGGAACCCAAACGGACGAATTGTTGGCGGAGGATTTTCTCCATCACGCCGGATTTCTCGTTTTTCTTTTCGTCGATGACGAAGACCGAGTCGCCATAGGGGGCGTAGAGCACCGAGGTGGAAGGAATCACGAGGTTGGCGGCGGTCGCGGGGAGGATCACGGTGACCTTGGCGAACATTCCCGGCCGATAGTGCTCGGAGGCGTTGGCGAGGGTGGCCTGCACGCGGACGTTGCGCGTGGCGGTATCGACCTCCGGCGCGATCGCCGTGATGGCTCCCTCGATGGCCCCGGCGGTCACCGCGTCGCTGCTGACGCGGATTTTGCCGCCGACCGCGATGAACGGGAGACGTTGCTGCGGGAGCGAAAAGTTGACGTAGATCGGGTCGAGCGTCTGCAACGTGACGATGGCCTCGCCCTCGCGCAGGGACTGACCGAGATTGACCAGACGCAGGCCCAGGCGGCCGTCGAACGGGGCGCGAATCGTCTTCTTGGCGATGAGCGCGCGGAGATTGGCGACGGCCGCGGTCGTCTGGCGGAACTGCGCGTCGGAAGCGTCGAACTCGGACTGGGAAACCGTCTTCTCGGCCAGTAATTCCTTGCTCCGTTTAAGGTTGATGGTCGCGAGCGCGAGGCCCGCTTCGGACTGGCCGAGTTGCGCCTCCTCCGTGGTGGTATCCTGCCGGATCAGTATGTCGCCGGCTTTCACCTTGGCCCCGGACTCGAACGAGATGGCCACGACCTTGCTGGCGAGTTCGGTCGAAACCGTCACGCCCTGCACCGCGACGAGGGAGCCGATACCCGTGAGGGTGTTCTCCCAGACCGCCTCGGTGACCGGGGCGGCGGTGACCGCCTCGGGCGGCGGAGCGAAGGCCGCGCCGGCCGCGGCCATGGCCGAGAATTGAAGGATTTTTGTGCCCGCGAGAGCACCGACGATGGCGAGGAGGCCGAGGATCGTGAGCGCGTAGGTGGTGATTTTCTTGATCATGAGAAAGAGATGGTGAACGAACGGTTCGAAATGATTTGGGGATATCCGGCGGGGAAACGTTCACCTCAGCGCGGGCTCTTGAATCTCGACCGGCAAAGCCCCGGCCGGGGACAAGGTCGAGGCGTGTTGGAGAATCTTGTTAAGCAGGCTCACGAGGGTCGTGCGTTCGGGCTCGGAGAGGGGTGAGATCAGCCGGGCCATGATGCGAAAATGGTCGGGTAGCATCGTCTGCATCAGTGTGTCCGCCTTGGCGGTCAGACGCACCGACATCATCCGACGGTCGTCCGGGTCGGGCTCCCGCCGCACGAGGCCGTCGCGCTCCAAGGTGTCGATCAAACCCGTCATAGTCGCTCGGGTCACCCCGGCGGCTTCGGCCAGTTCAGCCGGGGTGCGCGGCCCGGGGACGCAGGGACCGGCGCTCGCGGGCATCGCGCGGCGGTGCGCCGGATTCCAAAGCAGCATGAGCACGCTGAAACGACCGTGAGAGATATTATGGTCGGTGAGATTTCGCTCAGCCACACCGAACACCTCGTCTCCCGTCCGAAGAAGGTGCAAGAACACCTCGCAAGCCGAGGGATCGAGATCAGGAAATTCTTTGGCGCCTGCGAGCAAACACTCGTAGCGGGGTAATTCCTTGAGAAGCAAGAGAGGCATTGGGCGGGTGGCGGCTGGAAAATTACGAAGAGCGGATATAGTTAGGAGGCTAACTACAAACGCAAGTCTTTGCCCCTGGTTGTAACATGAAAGCCACTTTCCCGCGTGAGCGGACTAGGTTAGAATCCGGCAGACGGAGCGATGGTCGGTGAGAAAGAAACGATGGATCAAAGGCTGCGAGCGGCGGCGATCACCGCTTCAACCGTGATACCCAATTCCTTGTAAACGAGCGGGGCCGGCGCACTGATGCCGAAGCGATCAATGCCCACGACCTTACCGTCGAGACCGACGTATTTGCGCCAAAGATCGCTCACCCCGGCCTCGACCGCCACCCGGGCCCGACACGACGGGGGCAGGACGCTGTCACGGTATTCGGCTGTTTGGCGGTCGAAGCGTGAAAACGACGGCAGCGAAACCACCCGCACGCCGGCTCCCAGCTCCTTCGCGGCGTCTAGGGCGAGATGAAGTTCGCTGCCGGTTGAGAGCAGGACGTGGCTGAGTGGGGCCGTCTCCTGGAGCGCCACATAGCCACCCTTTAAAACACCGGCGCGGCGAACATGCGGGGGAATGTCGTTGAGGACCGGCACGGCTTGCCGCGAGAGCGCGATGAGCGTGGGTCCGTCCGTCCGCTCCAGCGCGGCCGCGAAGGCCCCGGCGGTTTCTTCGGGATCGGCCGGGCGGATGACATCGAAGTTCGGAATCAGCCGCAGGGAAGAAACGGTCTCCACCGGTTGGTGAGTCGGGCCGTCTTCGCCGACGCCGATCGAATCATGGGTGTAGATGTAGATCACCGGAAGCTTTGAGAGCGCGGCGATCCGCATCGCCGGCCGTGAGTAGTCGGCGAAGACCAAGAACGTGGCGATGCTCGGGCGGAAAATGCCGTCGTAAGCGACGCCGTTGGCGATGGCGGCCATCCCGTGTTCGCGGATGCCAAAGCGGATGTTGCGGCCTTCGCGGTGGGCCGGATCGAAGTCGGCGGCGCCGTTGATGAGGTTGAGCGTGGAGCCGTAAAGATCGGCGCTGCCGCCGATGAGGAGCGGGAGTTCGGCGGCGAGGGGTTGGAGCACGTCCCGTCCGGCCGCGCGGGTGCCGCCGAGTTTCACGTCCGATGCGAAAAGAGGGATTTTCGCGGCCAGGTGGGCGGCGCTCGGATGCGTCGCGGCGGAATCCAACAGCGCGGACTTCTCCGGGTTGGCCGCACGCCAAGCCTTCAAGGTCTTGTGCCACCGGTTCGACTGGCGGATCAGGCGGGCCTTGTGTGCGGCAAAATACGCGCGGACGTCATCGCTCACGAAAAAATGTTCCTCAGCCGGCAGGCCGAGCGAGGCGCGCGCCGTCGCCGAGAACTTCGCCCCGCCCTCGCCATGGCCTTTGGCCGTGCCTTGGACCTCGGCGATACCCTTGCCGATGACGGTGCGGGCGATGATGAGCTGGGGCTTCTCGGACTTGGTTTTTTTCGCCTTGTTGAACGCCTTCAGAATCGCCGCGAGATCGTGGCCGTCGATGGTCTGAACCTCCCAGCCGATCGCCTTGAAACGCTGGGCGGTATTCTCGCTCTGGGTCTTGTCGGCCATCGCGTCGAGAGTGACGTCGTTCGAGTCGTAAAACAAAATCAAGTTATCGAGCTTTTGGTGACCGGCAAAGGCGACCGCCTCCATGGCGACGCCTTCCTGCATGCAACCGTCGCCCGCGAGACAGACGACATGATAGTCAAAAATCGCGTGCTCGGGGGTGTTGAAACGCGCGGCGGCCATTTTGCCCGACATCGCCATACCCACGGCGTTGCCGACGCCTTGGCCCAAGGGGCCGGTGGTGCATTCAACTCCGGGGGTTTCATGGAACTCGGGGTGACCGGGGGTCATGCTGTGCAAAGCGCGGAACTGCTTTACCTGCTCGATCGGCAGATTGTAGCCGCTGAGGTGCAGCCAGCCGTAGAGGAACATCGAGCCGTGGCCCGCCGAGAGGATGAAGCGGTCGCGGTTCAGCCAACGCGGGCGCTCGGGATTGTGGATCAAGGCGTGTCCGTAAAGCACGGCCCCGATCTCGGCGGACCCCAAAGGTAAGCCGAGGTGGCCGGAGGAGCAGGCGTGGACCGCGTCGATCGCGAGTCCGCGAGCTTGGTTTGAAGCCTTGGCGAGAAGATGGGTTTGCAGCGTCATGGAGAAGGAAGTGGTGTTCGGAAATGGTTTGATCGGTAGGCGGCGGGAGAATTTTCAGGCATGAAAAAGGCGAGCCTCAAAAGGCTCGCCTTGGCAAGATCACTCCATCGTCCAAGCAACGCCTTACGAAGCGGCAGCCGGGGTCACCGCGACGGCGGGCACGACGGGAGCGACGACAGGAGCGGGAACGACGGGAGCGACGACGGCCTTGGCGCGAAACTCACGCTCTTTGACGGCCACGGCGGCCTTGCCGGTCCGCGTCCGCAAATAATAGAGGCGCGAACGCATCACCTCGGACTCGCGCTCGACCTCGACTTTTTCGATGTTGGGCGAATTCACGGGGAACACGCGCTCAACACCCTCGCCGTAGCTGATACGACGAACGGTGAAGGTCTCGTGGATACCGGCGCCTTTGCGGGCGATCACGATCCCTGAAAAAACTTGGATACGTTCTTTGTCGCCCTCACGGACCTTGGTGTGGACGCGAACACCGTCGCCGACTTTGAACGGCGCGGTGTCTTTTTTCACCTGCGAAGCGGTGACTTGGCTGATAATCGGGTGCATACGTTGAGTTTAGTTGAGTAAATCGGGTCGGACGGAGGCTGTTTTCTCCAATTGCCGCGCGGATCGCCATTTTTCGATTTCGACATGGTTGCCCGAGAGAAGAACTTCGGGAACGGACATGCCCTTGAATTCGGCGGGACGCGTGTATTGAGGAAAGTCGAGCAACTTGTTAGTGAAGGATTCGTGCGTCAACGACTTTTCCTCGCCGAGCACACCGGGGATGAAACGGGCCAGCGCGTCGAGCACCACGGCGGCGGCGAGGGTGCCGTTTGTGAGCACGTAATCGCCGATACTGATCTCCTGATCGATCACCCGATCGCGGATTCTTTGATCGATTCCCTCGTAGTGTCCGCTCAGCATCACGAGGTGCTTTTCCCGCGATAGCGACAGGGCCAAGGCCGGCGAGAGCGGAACGCCGTCGGGCGTCAGATAAATCCGGCGACAACCCGGGGTTTGGAGCTGCTCGATCGCGGCAAAAACCGGCTCGGGTTTCAGCACCATCCCGGCTCCACCTCCGAAGGGACGATCATCGGCGGTGCGATGTTTATCAATGCACCACCGCCGGAGGTCATGCACGCCCACCGCCAAGTGCCCTGCGTCAATCCCACGCCCCATAATGCTTTCGGCAAGAAACCCGTCGAGCATCCGCGGGAAAAGCGTGATGATATCGATCTTAAGCATTGGGCGTTCGTTGGGTTGGAAAACAAAAATCGCCCGAACCTCGCGGCCGGGCGATTGCAGAAAACTCGGTTCGTCCGGCGCTCAGCTCGCAGCGGGAACGGGTGCGGATGCGGGCGCGGCGGCCTCGGCTGCTGGCGCGGCGCGGCGCGCCCGCTTGATCATGGAACCGACCGTATCGCTGGGCTTGGCACCCTTGCTGATCCAATAATCGACGCGATCCAGCTTCACCTTAAAGCCATTGGTCTTGGCGCGCGGGTCGTAGGTGCCGATCGTTTCGACGGGGGCGCCATCACGGCGAGAGCGGGCTTCGGCAACCACGACGCGGTAGTGTGGCTGATGGAGGGCGCCGATGCGGGTGAGACGGATTTTAAGAGCCATGTCGGTGAGATTTTCGGTTCGGTTCTGAGTTAAAAAGAGGAGAAAAGCACCGGCCAACAATCGGCTTGTCAAGCCCCTACTCCCGCCGCTCTGTTCCCTTCCTTATGCTCAAAGCCGGCATCGTCGGACTGCCCAACGTGGGTAAGTCCACTCTCTTTAACGCCCTCACCCGCTCCCGCAAAGCCGAGGCGGCCAACTATCCGTTCTGCACCATCGAGCCCAATATCGGCGTGGTCGTAGTGCCCGACGAGCGCGCCTACGTGCTCCAAAAGATCGCCAAAACCAACGTCGTGATTCCCGCCGCGATCGAATTCGTCGACATCGCCGGCCTCGTCGCCGGTGCCAGCAAGGGCGAGGGCCTCGGCAACCAGTTTCTCGCCACCATTCGCGAAGTCGACGCCATCGTCCAAGTCGTGCGGTGTTTCGAGGACGGCGATATCATCCACACGATGGGCTCGGTCGATCCCGTGCGCGATATCGAGGTGATCACCACCGAACTCGTGCTCGCCGATCTTGATGCCGTTGCAAAACGTATCGATAAAACCCAGAAAAAAGCTAAATCCGGCGATAAGGAAGCTCAAGCCGAGGTCGCCCTCCTCGAGCGCCTCAGCCCGCATCTCAACTCCGGCCTGCCCGCCAATACCCTCCCCGCCACCCCCGAGGAGAAGAGCATGATGGCCCTCTTCCAATTGCTTACGGCCAAGCCCGTCCTTTACGCCTGCAACGTCGCCGAGGGCGATCTCGCCACCGCCGAGCAGAATCCTTTCGTCCAAAAAGTGGCCGAGTTCGTCCGCGCCCACCACGACGCCGCCTACGTGCCCATCAGCGCCCGCATCGAATCCGAGCTCATCGACCTTCCGGCCGACGAGGCCAAGGCCTTCCTGAAAGACCTCGGCGTCGACGACTCGGGCGTCTCCTCGCTCATTCGGGGAACCTACGAATTGCTCGGTCTCCAGACTTATTTCACCGCCGGCGAAAAAGAAGTTCGCGCTTGGACGATCAAGAAGGGCTGGAAGGCGCCCCAGGCCGCCGGCGTCATCCACACCGATTTCGAGAAAGGTTTCATCAAGGCCGAGATCGTCTCTTACGCCGACCTCACCCGCCTCGGCAGCGTCGCCGCCGCGCGCGAGGCCGGAAAGTATCGGCTCGAGGGCAAGGATTACATGTTCGCCGACGGCGACGTGGCCTTGTTCCGCTTCAACAACTAGACGGGTTTCAGTGGGTCGCCCCGCCGGCGGCGCGCACATCGCGCTTCCTGCGCAGCGCCGTTTCCACGGCGAGAGACAACGCCGTCACCATCGTTTCGAGCGGCATGCTTGGCTGCCCCGCCCGTGCCTGCTCCGGCAAAAACGGCACGTGGATAAAGCCCCCGCGCACCCCGCGTTTCCCGCGCAGCGCGTGCATCAGGCCGTAGAAAACGTGGTTGCACACAAAGGTCCCCGCCGTCTGCGAAACCTCCGCACTTGCGCCACCGGCCCGCAACGCCGCGACGACGGCCTTCACCGGCAACGTCGAAAAATACGCCGCCGGTCCGCCGCGCACGATCGCGCGATCCACGGGTTGCGCACCCGCATTGTCCGCGATCCGTGCATCGTCGACATTGATCGCCACGCGCTCCGGCGTGATCGCCGCTCGGCCGCCGGCCTGCCCGACGCAGATCACCAACACCGGACGGTGCGCCCGCAACAGCCGCCCCAGTTCGCGATTCGCCGCGCCAAACACACACGGCAACAGCGCCCCCACCACGCGGTGACGGGCGATCACGCTTCCGTGCAAATTCCGCGCGATCTCCTGCGAGGGATTGATCGTCTCGCCGCCGAAGGGCTCGAAGCCCGTGATCAGAACCGTTTTCATCGCGGAGAGTTTCAACCTCGCGGGGGTCTCACGTCGAGTAGACACAGAAATACATCAACGCCGCGTTGAAGACCCAGATCGCCGCCGCGTAGGGCACCTGCGCCTTGATCACCGCATAGTCGTCGCGCAACTCCAGCAGCTTGACCGGCACGAGGTTGAAATTGGCCGCCATCGGCGTCACGAGCGTCCCGCAATAACCGCTCAGCATTCCCAGCACGCCCATGACCGCCGGATCGCCGCCGTGCGCCTCCACGATAAACGGCAAGCCCACCCCGAGCGTCATCACCGGAAACGCCGCAAACGCATTCCCGAGCAAGATCGTGAACAACGCCATGCCCCCGCAATAGGCCAGCACCGCCACCCCGGGCAGATCCACGGGCAGCACCGTCGCCACGACCTGCGCGATCGCGTCCCCCACCCCGGCCTTGGCCATGATTCCGCCGAGCGCCGCGAGCATCTGCGGCAAGAGCAGCGCCCAACCCAACAGCTGCAAGAGCCGCCCTCCCTCCCGCACCGCCGTCAATGGCCGCTCCCCGGTCACCCTCAGCGCCAGCACCAACGCCACCGCGCAACCCAAGCCCAGCGCGATCTGCGGCGCCTGTCGCGTGCTCGCCAGCACCTGTCTCTTATACACATCTCCGAGCCCACGAGACT
>ENA-ORBV01004778-ORBV01004778.1-microbial-mat-metagenome-genome-assembly--contig:-NODE-4778-length-25622-cov-5.612253_pt1 | contig 25622 bp, 23 predicted proteins | sample MGYA00237777_ERZ505514 | MGnify/ENA primary metagenome ERZ505514 (study PRJEB26160, sample SAMN06269048) | microbial mat metagenome | isolation source: Oligotrophic lake microbial mat | place... | reverse complement strand
GTATTGGGTGGAGCATTTTGCGTCAGGCGAAGAACGCCCGCCGCTGACCTTGGAAACTGGGAGCAGGTCCTCGATACTGGTCGGTGCAGTGCGGCCGGGGTGGTCAATATGTTCCCACACACCGCACACGTCGAGAGCATTGCAGTCTTTGACCGCCAGGACTGAACCAACTGCGCCGACACGCCCGGTGCAGTTTGCGGTTCAGTTGGTCGCGGTTTTGGCGGCGGCGGGCTTTTCGCCTGTCTTCACCGGCTTGAGAGCAATGTCGCCCTTGGCCTTCGTATCGGAGGCCTTGCCGTCTGCGGCCACGGTTTTAGGCTTCTTGTCGTCCAGCATCACCTCCTCGACTTCCACCACGCGCACTTCCTTGGGCGCGATTCCCTCAATCTTGTTCTCGCGCATGTACTGGTCCATCTCTTTCCAGCCTTCGAAGACAGAGGTCTTGAGCGCTTTCTCGTTTTGCCGGTAACACTCCTCAATGCCACGGACGGCATGTCTGCAGGCGGCTCCAATGGCCTTGCCATCCGCATCGCGCTGCGCGATGCGCGGGTCTGGCCCCAACCCAGGGATTTCGCAGGCGACCAAGAGCAACGCGAATGCGGGAGTAAGCAGGCGAAGGTGCATACAGTGGGTGTGGCCGGTTCCCGCAATTATCGGCATATTCGGGTTTCCGCTGAAACATCTACGCGCGCGCCAAGCACATGAAAAAGGCCCCTTTCGGGGCCTTGTTTTCGCTTACGGACGATTCAAACCGTTATTCGTCGCTACCACCGCCAATACCAAGCAGCAACAAGAGGCCCTGGAACACGTTGTAGATACTCAGATACAGAGCCAGGGTCGCACTGATGTAATTGGTTTCACCACCGTCCACAATGCGCTTGAGGTCATACAACATGAACGCACTGAAGATACCGATGGCCAGCACTGCAATGGCCAGCATACCGGCGGACGAACCCACGAACACATTGATCACGGCGCCAGCCATCAGCACCAGGGCGCCGACTGTGAGCCATTTCCCCATGCTCGACAGATCCCGCTTGATCACGGATGACAGGCTGGCCATCACGAAAAAGATGCCTGCGGTGCCACCAAACGCCATCATGATGATCTCGGAGCCATTCTTGAAACCCAGCACCATGGCCAGCATGCGTGACAGCATCAATCCCATGAAGAACGTGAATGCAAGCAGGATTGGCACACCGGCAGCCGTGTTCTTGGTTTTCTCGATCGCATACATGAAACCGAAAGCGCCAGCAAGAAACACAACCAGACCGAGCCCGCCACCGAGTGAGCGCGTGATGCCGGTGCTGATGCCGACCCAGGCGCCCAGCACCGTGGGCAAAAGGCTCAGCGCAAGTAGCCAGTAGGTATTGCGTAAAACCTTGTTGCGCTGTTCGGCAGAGACCGCGTAGTCGCGGCCGAAGCTGTTGTCGATGGTTTGTACACGGTCATTCATGTGGGTACTCCTTAAGTGCCAAGTCTTGGCAAGTGACCAGAATTCTATGGGATATCAGTTGGCACTGAACACACAGCAACCCGCAAATGCACACGGTGCGCGGGGCTATCGGCGGCGTCCTGACAGACAATCCACGCTTACCCGCGCTTTTGCGGACCAAACCGGTGTTTTTCAATGAAATCAAAACCCCTGCTCGAGTTCGAGGACGTTCAGAGAATCGCTGCTGCCGCGCTGGCCGAGGCCGGGCGTAACGCCTGGGCGGTGTGTATTGCTGTGGTCGACGACGGTGGCCACCTGCTGCATCTTCAGCGTGTTGATGGCGCCGGAGCAATCTCGGCGTCGATCGCCCCGGCCAAAGCCCGCACGGCCGCCCTTGGGCGGCGTGAAAGCAAGGTATACGAGGACATGATCAATGGCGGGCGTCCGTCTTTTTTGAGCGCACCGCTTCTCGAAGGCATGCTCGAAGGAGGAGTGCCCATCCTCAAGGACGGCTATTGTCTGGGCGCAGTCGGCGTCAGTGGCGTCAAGTCGCATGAAGACGCGCAGGTCGCGCGTGCCGGAATTGCTGCCCTGGTCCTGTAGCGGCGCTGTGGCCCCGCAAGAGGGCGGGCCCCCTGATTCAGTAACTCAGGCGCTCGGGCCGTATGTCCTGCAGGATCGTCGTGGCAATTTCCTCGATGGACTTGGTGGTGGTGGACAACCAGCGGATCCCGCTGCGCCGCATCATGGCCTCGCCCTGCGATACTTCGTGGCGACAGTTCTCGATCGACGCATAAAGCGAATTGGGTCGGCGCTCGTGGCGGATTTCGCTGAGGCGTTCCGGGGTGATCGTCAGGCCGAACAGTTTGGCGCGGTGCGGCAATAGCGCGACGGGCAGTTGCTGGCGCTCGAAGTCTTCAGGAATCAGCGGGTAGTTTGAAGCCTTGAGGCCATATTGCATGGCCAGGTACAGCGAGGTTGGCGTCTTGCCGCTGCGGCTGACCCCGACCAGGATCACGTCTGACTGCTCCAGGTCCCGGTTCGATTGGCCATCGTCATGGGCCAGCGAGAAATTGATCGCCTCGATCCGGTCCTGGTACTCCTTGCTCTTGCTGGCGTCGCTGAAACGACCGACGCGGTGGCTGGACTTGATCTGCAGTTCCGTCTCCAGTGGCTGCACGAAAGTGCCGAACATGTCGAGCAACATGCCGCGGCACCCTTCCTGCAGGATCCTCAGGATCTCCATATTGACGAGCGTCGTGAACACAATGGGCTTGTTGCCATCAACCACGGCAGTGTGGTTGATCTGGCGCACAGTCTGATGTGCCTTGTCCACGGTGTCGATAAATGGCAAGCGCACATGTCGCGCCTTCATATCGAACTGGGCCAGTATGGCGTTGCCAAAGGTCTCGGCGGTGATGCCGGTTCCATCTGAAATGAAAAAAACGGTTCGGTTGGGCATGTTTACTGGGTCCGCGCGTGGCGGCGGGTTGGTCGACGGCGAAGAATGCCGGGATGTTGGCAATCTACAATGCCAGCAAGCTTTCCGATTTTGCATCTTTCTCGACCATGCAGCCAACCCAGAGACCGCATACGCCCGATGGCGGTGGTGGCCTGCATCGGCCTCGCCGGGCCCGGCCCAGGCAAACGACCGCGATTTTTTCCCTCTCCGGAGTTATGCCATGTCTGCACTGTTTGGACCGACCGCCCTGGTCGTACCGTTTGAAAACCTGAGAATGACGGACGTTGAGGCGGTTGGCGGCAAAAATGCCAGCCTGGGCGAGATGATTTCGCAGCTGCCCAGTGGCGTCAAGGTTCCGACCGGGTTCGCGACGACAGCCCACGCGTTTCGGGAGTTTCTTGCTTTTGGGGGGGTGGCGCTGAAGATCCAGGATCGGCTGTCGCGGCTCGACACTGAAGACGTACGCCAGTTGGCCACCGTCGGGGCGGCGATTCGCGCAATGGTGGAGGCGCAACCCTTTCCGCCAGCGCTGGAGCAGGCAGTCCGGACGGCTTTCGCCAGCTTGGCGGCTGGTGCGCCGGCGGCTTCGTTCGCGGTGCGATCCTCCGCGACCGCCGAAGACTTGCCCGATGCGTCGTTCGCAGGGCAACAGGAAACCTTCCTCAATGTGGTTGGTATCGATGCGGTGCTGCACAAGATGCGCGAGGTGTTCGCTTCGCTGTACAACGACCGCGCCATCAGCTACCGCGTTCATAAGGGCTTTGCGCATGGGCACGTGGCGCTCAGTGCGGGCGTGCAGCGCATGGTGCGTTCGGACCTGGGCGCGGCCGGCGTCATGTTCACCATCGATACCGAATCCGGCTTCGACGACGTGGTGTTCATCACGTCCAGTTACGGCTTGGGTGAGACGGTCGTGCAGGGCGCGGTCAATCCGGATGAGTTCTACGTGCACAAGCCCATGTTGCGGGCCGGCAAGCGCGCCATCATCCGACGCAGCCTTGGCTCCAAGCTGGTGCAGATGCAGTTCACGACCGCCCAAGAGAAGGCGCAGGGCGGTCGGCTGGTCAAGACCACCGACGTTCCGACCGAACTGCGCAACCGATATTCGCTGACGGACGCCGACGTGGAAAAGCTCGCTGCGTATGCCCTGGTCATCGAACAGCATTACGGTCGCGCCATGGACATTGAGTGGGGCAAGGACGGTCAGGACGGCGAACTCTATATCCTGCAGGCGCGGCCAGAGACCGTCAAAAGTCAGGCCGCCGGCAAGCCGGAACACCGCTACAAGCTCAAGGGGCGCGGAACCGTTCTCGTGGAGGGCCGGGCGATTGGTCAGAAGATCGGCACCGGGCCGGTCCGGCTGGTGCACAACATCCGGGAAATGGACCAGGTGCAGGTGGGTGATGTGCTGGTGACGGACATGACCGACCCGAACTGGGAGCCGGTAATGAAGCGTGCCTCGGCAATTGTCACGAACCGGGGCGGCCGTACCTGCCACGCGGCGATCATTGCGCGTGAACTCGGGATTCCGGCGGTGGTTGGATGCGGCGACGCCACCAGTTTGCTCAAGGACGGCGTGTTGGTCACGGTCAGCTGCGCCGAAGGGGATACGGGCTTTGTCTATGACGGCCTGCTGGAGACCGAGGTGCAGGAGGTCGAGCGCGGTGCCATGCCGCAGATCGGGCTCAAGGTGATGATGAATGTCGGCAATCCCCAGCTGGCATTTGACTTCTGCCAGTTGCCCAACGCCGGCGTCGGCCTGGCGCGCCTGGAGTTCATCATCAACAACAACATTGGCGTGCACCCCAAGGCGATCCTGGATTACCCGAACGTCGATGCCGATCTGAAGAAAGCGGTCGAGTCGGTGGCACGTGGACACGCCTCGCCGCGTGCTTTTTACGTGGACCGGGTGGCAGAGGGGGTGGCGACAATCGCCGCCGCGTTCTGGCCGAAACCGGTGATCGTGCGGCTGTCGGACTTCAAGAGCAACGAATACCGCAAGTTGATTGGTGGCAGTCGTTACGAGCCGGAAGAAGAGAACCCGATGTTGGGTTTTCGCGGGGCGGCGCGTTACATCAGCAGCGAGTTTGGCGAAACCTTTGCAATGGAGTGTGAGGCGCTGTTGCGGGTGCGCAACGACATGGGGCTGGTGAATGTGCAGGTGATGGTGCCATTTGTGCGCACCCTGGAGCAAGCCCGAAAGGTCACAGAGCTGCTGGCGGCGCATGGATTGCGCCGTGGCGACGGCAGCGGCGAGGCGACGCTGAAAATCATCATGATGTGCGAGATTCCCAGCAACGCGATTTTGGCTACCGAGTTCCTGCAGTACTTCGACGGGTTCTCGATCGGATCGAACGATCTGACGCAGCTGACACTGGGACTGGACCGCGACTCCGGGTTGGAGCTGCTCGCCGCCGACTTTGACGAGCGCGACCCTGCCGTCAAAGCCTTGATCCGCCAGGCCATTGGCGCCTGTCGCGCCCAGGGAAAGTACATCGGCATCTGTGGCCAGGGTCCCAGCGACCATCCGGACTTTGCGCTGTGGCTGCGCGACGAAGGGATCCACTCGATCTCGCTCAACCCGGACTCAGTGATCGACACCTGGCGGCGGCTCGCCGGGTGAGCCGGGCGCACAACCCGCACTTCGGATTACCTGCGTTTCAGGGAATACCCCAGGCCTGCCCTTTACCCGCAAATGTTGTCAGAGCGGTGCTCATTGCTGGCCATCCAGTAGTGCGAAGCCCAGGCACATGAACTGAAACCCCGTATATCCTTGCCAGAGCAGTTGATGCCCTGGGGGCGGATCGCCGGCGCGCCCGATGTAGCCGCCGATTTTGGCCACCAATCGCACCGCCTCACCCAATTGCGTCGGTGGTTTCAATCTTTTTTTTGGCGTAGGCGCGCAAGGTGCGTAGCTCAATGTCCGAGAACAGAATCTGTGCGGGCAACTCCGGCACTTCGCGCCCCAGCAGGGTCATCGCCATGATCCGCCAGGCAATCACCAAATTGATGGCAATCGCTCGGCGCAGACGCTCGACGCTCTTGTGTGCCAGGTCCTCAATGGCGCAGCCCGATTTGAGCACCCGGTGCCAGTCCTCGATGCGCCAGCGCAGGCAGTACCAACGCAGACACTGCTGGGCATCCTCGCCCGAGGTGAGTGCCAGCGTAGTGAGCAAGAACCACTCCAGCGGCTCGGCACCCAGCGGCGGATTTTCCTCAACTGCGTGCACCACCCAGATATCGATAGGAGCCTTGTCGGCGTGGTAGTGTGAGGGCACAAGCTGCACTGGCATGTAGCGCAGCGTCACATCGGCCAGACGCTCGCAGCGCATCACGCAGGCCTTCTGTTTGCTTTTCTTGGTCCGCGCACTTTTGCGTGGCACTGGCACGTGCACCCGGCTGACAGCGGGTGTCTCACGCACAGCGGCGAACAACTTGTGGGGCTCCTGCGTGATATTGCGATCATGCTTGGCCCGGATCAGCAATTCGACACGCGGGTTTTTGCGTTGCTCGTCGAACAACTCAAAGAAGTCGGCCTCGCGATCACACACATTGATCAGCCGTGTATTGGGCATCTGGCTGGCCAGCGCGACGATGGTGCGGTGGTGCTCTATCCAGATGCAGTTCTTCTTCTCCTCAATGGGAATGGCGTGAGCCGGACGTTCTTCAGTCCTGGATTTTTCCTGCGGTGCCGTGCAGTCCGCACGCAGCACGCCCAGGGGCAGTCCGTTGGCACTGAGCGCCAGGGTCGAGTGCAGATGCAGGCCCCGACTCTTGGCACCGGTTTGATTGCTGCCAATGACCCCGAGGCCTTGGCAACGGTCCAAGGTGTTGTAGTTCAGATCACTGCCATCTTGCACACACAGCACCACCTTTTGTCCCATCATCCGGCGCACCGTGCGAGCGCGGTGAGGCTCCAGGATGTTGGCCATGCTGACGGCCGATTCCTCAGGGCTATCGATCAGGCGGTAGTACGCCTTGATCTGCGCCCAGTAGCCCTTGGCCACGCCGCAAAAGGCGCGTCCGGGCACCTCTGCTTTGGCCCCGGCCACACTCACCAGACGCTTGGTTAAGCGTGCATCGCCCAGCGCGGCACCACCAAATTCGTGCTGCGCCCAGACATCACTCTCGAGCCCCTGGGTGAGTGACAAGGCCGCCCCACCTGCGTTGGGCATCACGCCCATACGCGCCCTGAAGTCATCTTGCAGTGGGTACACATAGATCGCCTTGGGGCTCAACGCCTTTTTGTTGAACCGATCTTGTCGGCCCCGCCCCTGGGTCTTGCCAATCTCTTGCCAGTTCGCAGCCTTGTAGCAGGTACCAATGAATTCAGCGGTGTCAACGAAACTCTCCACCAATTGTGGGCGGTAGCCGTATTGCTTCTCAAAGTCCTGTGGCATTGCGCCAAGCACCTGGCTCAATACCTTGGAGGCCAGGTTTTGACAGCGTACGCTGGTGCGAACCAAAAAGCGGCTCATGTTGACGCAGTAGTGCAGATAGTCACGCCGCTGTGCATGATTCCAGCCGATCCAGCTGTCACGCGCGCCCAAGTTCAGGGCCGGGGCGGCAAAGCCAAACCCACCCAACCAGCCGTGTGTCGAGCCAATGAGGTAGCGCAACTGGCGCCCCACCAGCGGACCGGCCCCTTGAGGATGCTCGCACAGCATCAGCTCGTTCCAGATGCGCATCTGATCGAGTGTGTTCACCAAGATCAACTCCAGGCCCTGGAGTTGCCCGACCTCTGCAGGTACTCCCGTGGGCTGCGCCACTGGCTCGGGCAGCCGCCTTGGAGAGGATGGCCCCGGCCCCTTGCGGGCCAGGGGCAAGGTAAAGTGGCCCGCACGCTCGAGCTCGCGCAGCGCCTTCAGGCAACCCCCGAGCTGGGCTTGGCCACGCAAATCGTGCAAGCCGAGTTGCTCGCATGCCTTGGCCGCCAATTGACTGCGGTTGCTCGATGGGTTGGTATCGAGCAGGCTGCGGATGCAGACCAGGCCCTCGCTTGCCATGAGTGTGCGCTTGATTTGATTCTGTGCAATGTTCATGCGCCCAAGAGTGCGCGAAAAATGCCTTTTTGTTCAGTCAAACTTTATGGGTACAGGGCAGGGCTAGGCCCCGGCTGGTATCCGGCAGGCAACCCGGCGACACGAGTCGCCGGTTTTTTTGGTGCGGACGCCATGTCACATGCTGTGACTGCCACGGGCTGTGTCAGTGGCGGGCATATAATCATGGGCTTCGCCTTGCCACACCTCACTTCGACGCTGGGGGTGGCTTATTCGACCCACACGCCTGGCGCGCGGGTTTCCCACAAGGAGTATCAATGCGTCACTATGAAATCATTTTGATGATCCATCCGGATCAAAGCGAGCAGGTTCCGGCCATGCTGGAGCGGTACAAGACCATGATCACCGCTGGCGGTGGCAAGGTGCATCGTGTCGAAGACTGGGGTCGCCGCCAGTTGATCTACATGATCAACAAGCTGGCCAAGGCGCACTACCTGTGCATCAATGTCGAAGCCGACCAGGCTGCGATGGTTGAAATTGAGCATGCGTTCAAGTTCAACGATGCCGTGTTGCGCCATCTGACGGTTTCGCGCAAGAAGGCCGATACCGGTCCTTCCTCAATGATGCGTACTGTCGAGCGCGAGGACGCGCGCAAGGCACAACAAGCCGAATTCCACGGTTCGGACCGGGACCGGTAACACTGTTGCGGGAGTGGACCTTTGCTCCAACCGTTGTGAGCTGACTGCCTGTATCGCCGAGCTGGATGCCTTGCGTTACACGCCGGCCGGAATTCCGGCACTGAACCTGAAACTCGAGCACGCCTCAAGCGTGTCGGAAGCAGGGCAGGAACGGCAGGTCAAGGCAGTCTTGCGAGCGGTCGCACTGGGATCCACGGCCGAGCGGCTGGCGCAGCAGCCCGTCGGCAGTCGCTGGAAGTTCACCGGATTTCTGGCATCGGCCCGCAACGGCAAACAGGTTCAACTGCACATTCAGGACATCACGAGCGACCCTTAAGTTTTTCAGGAAATTACCATGCCATCACCTAAACGTTTCAACAAAGACAAGCGCCCCAAGCGCCCGGCACAAAACCTGCTGTTCAAGCGCAAGCGCTTTTGCCGCTTCACCGTGACTGGCGTCACCGAAATTGACTACAAGGACATTGACACCTTGCGCGATTTCATCGCCGAGAACGGCAAGATCATTCCGGCGCGTCTGACTGGCACCCGGGCTATCTTTCAGCGCCAACTCAATACCGCGATCAAACGCGCGCGCTTCCTGGCAATGTTGCCGTACAGCGACCAGCATCGCATCTAAGGGGTTACCACTATGCAAGTCATTCTGCTCGACAAGGTGGTGAACCTTGGAAATCTGGGCGAAATCGTCAAGGTCAAGGATGGATACGCCCGCAATTTCCTGATTCCCTCGGGCCGCGCCCGCCGTGCCACAGCAGCCGCGAAACAGGAGTTCGAGGTAAAACGCGCTGAGCTCGAAAAGGCCGCCGCCGCAAAACTGGCCGAATCCCAGGCCCAGGGCGAGAAACTCGCCGGCACAACCTGCAAGCTGACGCAAAAGGCGGGTGTGGACGGCCGCTTGTTCGGATCGGTCACGAATTTCGACATCGCCGAGGAACTCACGAAACTCGGTTACAAGGTCGCCAAGGCGCAGGTGCGCATGCCCGCCGGGCCGATCAAGCTGGTTGGTGACAGCAAGGTCAGCGTGGCTCTGCATACCGACGTGTTGGTCGAGATCACCGTGTCGGTGTACGGCGAAACTGCCTGATTTTTTTCGGCGGCGCCCATGCGCCGCTGGTCCAGAAACCACCCGGGTGCCAAGCCCAGGTGGTTTCGTTTTTTTGACTGCTGGCTTGTCCAACGCTGTGCACAGCTTGCGCACAGCTTTCGCGCCGCTTAGTCCCAGCTTTCCACTCGACGCGGACCCCGCTGCGGCGTAGCATTGACAGCTTCCAGGAAATCACCATGTCCGCCGTACTTTCTGCCGTAGACGACTACGGCCATGACCGCCAGGTCGCACAGCTGCGCATTCCGCCCCATTCCATCGAGGCCGAGTCGAGTGTTCTGGGCGGGCTTTTGCTGGACAACGGGGCTTGGGACCGCGTGTCCGACCTGCTGAGCGACGCAGACTTCTACCGTTATGAACATCGCCTGGTCCATGGCGCAATCGGCAGGCTTATCAACGCCTCCCGCCCGGCCGACGTGATCACGGTTTTCGAGCAACTGCAAAGCCTGGGCAAGGCGGAAGAGGTAGGTGGTCTGTCCTACCTCAATTCGTTGGCGCAATATGTTCCCAGTGCGGGCAACATCCGGCGTTACGCGGAGATCGTGCGGGAACGCTCGATTCTGCGCAAGCTGGTCAGCGCCAGCGACGAAATCGCCACCAATGCGTTTAATCCGCAAGGCCGTCCGGTGGCGGACATCGTCGACGAAGCCGAACAGAAGATATTCAATATTGGCGAGCAGGGCTCGCGCATGAAACAGGGTTTTCAGGCGATGGACACACTGGTCGTGCAATTGCTCGACCGGGTCCAGGAGATGGCCGACAACCCGAATGACGTGACCGGGGTGCCCACCGGCTTTTATGATCTGGACCGTTTGACCGCTGGTTTCCAGGCCGGTGACCTGATCGTGCTGGCGGCCCGGCCTTCGATGGGCAAAACTGCGCTGGCGATCAATATTGCCGAGCACGTGGCTCTCAACGAGGGCTTGCCTGTGGCCGTATTCTCGATGGAAATGGGCGCAGCCCAACTGGCAGTGCGCATCGTCGGCTCAATTGGCCGGATCGACCAGAGCCATCTGCGCACCGGAAAACTCACCGACGAAGAGTGGCCCCGACTGACCGAGGCAATCGAGAAGTTGCGCAACATCTCGCTGCATATTGATGAGAGCGCCGGACTCACATCGAGCCAACTGCGCGCGAACGCGCGTCGGCTGGCGCGCCAGTGCGGGCAACTCGGACTGATCGTGGTCGACTATTTGCAGCTGATGAGCGGCTCGAGTTCATCCGACGAGAACCGGGCGACCGAACTCGGCGAGATATCGCGCGGTCTGAAGATGCTGGCCAAGGAGTTGAAGTGCCCGGTGATCGCCTTGTCGCAGCTCAACCGCAGCGTCGAGACGCGTCCTGACAAACGCCCGATGATGAGCGACTTGCGCGAGTCCGGTGCAATCGAGCAGGATGCCGACATCATCATGTTCATCTACCGTGACGAGTACTACACCAAGGACGCCTGCAAGGAGCCTGGCGTGGCGGAAGTGATCATCGCCAAGCAGCGCAATGGTCCTACCGGTGTGGTGAAACTGGCCTTCCTCAAACCGATTACCAAGTTCGAGAGCCTGGCCAGCGGGAACACCGGTGACTTCTGACGCCCTGCAGGGACGAGACGCTTAAAGAACCTCGCTGGCGAAATCGGCCAGCCGGGAGCGTTCGCCGCGTGCCAGCGTGATGTGCCCTCCATGTGGCCAGCCCTTGAACTTGTCAACCGCAAAGGTCAGGCCGGAGGAACCTTCGGTGAGGTAGGGGGTGTCGATCTGCGCCAGGTTGCCCATGCAGATGATCTTGGTCCCTGGACCGGCCCGCGTTACCAGGGTCTTCATCTGTTTGGGAGTCAGGTTCTGCGCCTCGTCGATGATGACGTACTTGTTCAGGAAGGTTCGTCCGCGCATGAAATTCATGCTCTTGATCTTGATGCGGCTGCGGATCAGTTCGCTGGTCGCAGCGCGGCCCCATTCGCCAGCGCTGGTATCGGTCTTTCCCAGCACCTCGAGGTTGTCGTCCAGCGCGCCCATCCACGGCCCCATCTTTTCTTCTTCGGTGCCAGGCAGAAAACCGATGTCCTCGCCAACACTGACGGTGGCACGGGTGACGATGATTTCGGTATAACGGCGGTCGTCAAGGACCTGGGTCAGGCCTGCTGCCAGCGCCATCAAGGTCTTGCCACTGCCCGCAGTACCCGTGAGCGTGACGAAATCGACCTCCGGGTCCATCAGCAGGTTCATCGCGAAGTTCTGCTCGCGGTTGCGGGTGGTCACGCCCCAGACCGCGTTTTTCAGGTGGTTGAAATCCTTCAGCGTCTTGAACACTGCGGTTGTGCCACGGATCTCGGTCACGCGGGCATACAGGCTGGGTTCACCGGGCGACTCGAAAAAGACGAACTGGTTGATCAGCAGGCTGGGCACGACCGGGCCAGCGACACGATAAAAAGTATGCGCGCCCTGTTGCCAGCTTTCGACGGTTTGTCCATGGGTGGCCCAGAAGTCGCCCGGCAGCGCGAACGAGCCGGCGTACAGCAGGTCGCCATCGTCGAGCGTCTTGTCGTTCTGGTAGTCGTCGGTGGCCAGACCGAGGGCGCGGGCCTTGACCCGCATGTTGATGTCCTTGGACACCAGAACCACCTCGCGGCTGGCAGTGCTGGCAGCCTTGCCATTTTGCTGGCGCAAAGCTGCCACAACCCCCAGAATCTGGTTGTCGGCTTTGCCCGGCGGCAGGCTCAACGGCAAGGCGTAATCCAGGACCTGGGTCTGGAAGAACAACTTGCCACCGGCCTCGCGGTGTCCGGTGCTGTCAAGCCGCAGCCCGTTGCCGATGTCCGTTACATGTGCCGCCGCCAGCGCGTCCAGTGAGCGACTGGTCTGGCGTGCGTTGCGCGCGACCTCGGTCATACCTTTCTTGTGGCCATCGAGCTCCTCGAGCACGATCATGGGCAGGAATATGTCGTGTTCTTCGAACCGGAACAGGCACATCGGGTCATGCAACAGCACATTCGTGTCAAGCACAAACAACTTCGCAACGCCGCTGCGAGTGCTCTTCTTGGGCCTTGGCGGTACCACCGTCGGCGCTGTTGTTGCCAGCGCGGACGGCGCTTGGGGCAGGGGCTTGCGGACCGTGCCTTTTGCCGTCGCCGGGACGGTGACCGATGCGGCCGCCGGGACGGTGACCGATGCGGCCACCGGGATGGCAACGTCGCGATAAGGCTGCGCGTGGCCCGATGCGCCATTGCCAACGCCCGCTTCAAAGGCGGTGGCTTCCCGCGGCCGGGTGGGGGCGTCGACTTTGCGCGGCTTGGCGGCCGCGCGCGATGGCGCGTCGTAGCTGTCCCTGGAGAGCAGGGCAGCACGTTTGACGGGAGCGGGGGGCAGGGGCATGGTCCGAATTGCTCAGTGTAGGTAGTCAGGGGACGCCAAGGTCGGGCGCCGACAGGGATGGCTGGAAAACGAAAAAGCCGCCTGGGTCCGAGGCGGCTTTTCTGGAGGGTGGCTTGCTGGGGTCAGCGGCATGCGGTTAATTATGCACGAGCACCCGGATTTCTCCCGCCGCCGCTTATGCGGCTTTCTTCAGGGTCTTGACCGCTTTGAGCACGTCGTCCACATGGCCTGGAACCTTGAGCCCGCGCCATTCTTCCTTGAGCATGCCGTCTGCACCGATCAGAAATGTGCTGCGCTCAATTCCCTTGACCTTCTTGCCATACATGATCTTGTTCTTCACGACGCCAAACATGTGGCACATTTTCTCTTCGGTGTCGGCGATGAGTTCGAAGGGCAACTCGAGCTTTTGCTTGAAGTCGTCGTGTGACTTCATGTTGTCGCGCGACACACCGAATACAGTGGCGCCGGCTTTGACAAAATCCTTGTACTTGTCGCGGAACTGCATGGCTTCGGTGGTGCATCCGGGCGTGTTGTCCTTCGGGTAGAAGTACAGCACCATGGTTTTTCCCAGATGGGTGGTGTTGGACACCTTGACTCCACTGGTGGCATTGGCTTCGAATTCAGGCAGGGGTTTGTTGACAACGATCGCCATAAGTGTTTTGAGTCTCGCGTGCAGAATGTGTCAGGGCTTGGCCGAAGAGTTGCAGGCAATTGCTGCCCGGAGCTGACGACCGCAACCCGTTATTTTAGCCGCAAACACAGCTCAAACTTCCTGTTTGGCCAAGTCTTCGATGAGAAACGCGGCCACTACCTTGCGCCCTTCCCCGGCGAGGATGTTGTAGGTTCTGCAGGCGGCCTGCGTGTCCATGGTCTCGACTCCGATGCGCCGTTGCATCAGAGCGCCCAGCCATGCCGGCTGCGCAAAACGGATGCGGTCTCCGCTGCCAAACAACACCAGTTCGGCGTCCAGTGCGGCAATCCGCGCGAAGTGCGCGGCGCCGAGTTCGGAAAAACTGCGGCAGTTCCAGTCAAATCGGTCGCCACCGGAACTGATTACCAGGCTATGCTCAAAACGCTCCCCGTCGATGGCGACCCAGCCTGGGCCGTAGGCAGAAACAGACTGGACAGCGGATTTGTCGGGCTGGAGTTTCATTCGATTCGCGGGTGGGGAATTGTGGTCAAATTATAGGTTTGCTGTGTGTGACGCAGTGCACCGGAGCGCCCATGAAATCCATCCGCAAGTCCACCAAACTCGATAACGTGTGTTACGACATCCGCGGCCCGATCCTGGAATGTGCGCAACGCATGGAGGAGGAGGGGCACAAGATCATCAAGCTCAACATCGGCAACCTGGCGGTGTTCGGGTTTGATTCGCCCGAGGAGATCCAGCAGGACATGATCCGCAACCTGCCGAACTCGGCGGGTTATTCCGACAGCAAGGGCATTTTTGGCGCGCGCAAGGCCGTCATGCAGTACACCCAGGAGCAGGGTGTCGCGGGTGTCACGCTGGACGACATTTACCTGGGCAATGGTGCCTCCGAATTGATCGTCATGGCGAGCAATGCGATGCTCAATGACGGCGACGAGATGCTGATACCGGCGCCCGACTATCCGTTGTGGACTGCGGCGGTGGTGCTGTCCGGTGGCAAGCCGGTGCACTACCGCTGTGACGAGGCCAGGGACTGGATGCCCGACCTGGACGATATCCGCGCCAAGGTCACGCCACGCACCAAGGGCGTCGTGGTGATCAACCCCAACAACCCGACCGGTGCGCTGTACTCCGACGCGATACTGCAGGGCATCGTCGACATCGCACGCGAGAACGGCCTGGTGATTTTTGCCGACGAGGTCTACGACAAGGTGTTGTACGACGGGGCCAAACATACGGCAATTGCCGCGCTCAGCGACGACGTGTTGACCCTGACCTTCAACAGCCTGAGCAAGAGTTACCGGTCGTGTGGGTACCGCTCGGGCTGGATGGTGGTGTCGGGTGACAAGAAACCGGCGCGCGACTATATCGACGGGCTCAACATGATGTCCAACCTGCGCCTGTGCCCGAATGTGCCTGGGCAGTGGGCGATACAGACGGCCCTTGGTGGTTACCAGAGCATCCGCGACCTGGTCGCCGATGGCGGCCGCTTGCGACGCCAGCGCGATCTGGCGTACGAACTGATTACTGCCATACCGGGGGTCACTTGTGTCAAGCCGCGAGCGGCCCTGTACATGTTTCCCAAACTCGACCCGACCCTTTATCCGGTGCAGGATGACCAGCAATTCATGCTCGAATTGTTGCAGGAAACCAAGGTCATGCTGGTGCAAGGCACCGGGTTCAACTGGGAGCGCCCGGACCACTTCCGGATCGTCTTTTTGCCGCATGAGGACGACCTGCGCGAGGCCATTGGCCGTATCGCGCGCTTTCTCGAACACTACCGCAAACGCCATGCCGATCACACCGTGCGTGGACCAATGAAACTTGTTGCCGCACGCGCCTGACGGCCGGCGCACCCCAACCCAACCAAGACACCAATGAACCCGATTCAAGTAGGACTGCTGGGCATTGGCACCGTCGGCAGCGGAACCTTCAGTGTTCTCAAGCGCAACCAGGCGGAGATTCGCCGGCGTGCCGGACGCGGCATCGAAATCACCATGGTGGCGGACCTGGATGTTGCGCGTGCCCAGGCCCTGGTCGGCCCTGGCGTTCGGGTGCTAAACGATGCCCGTGCGGTGATTGCGAACCCCGATATCGACATCGTTGTCGAGTTGATCGGTGGCTTGGGCATTGCGCGCCAACTGGTGATGGAGGCGATTGCCGCCGGAAAACACGTGGTGACCGCCAACAAGGCGCTGGTGGCGGTGCACGGGACGGAAATTTTTGCGGCCGCACACGCCAAGGGTGTGATGGTCGCATTCGAGGCGGCGGTTGCCGGTGGCATTCCGATCATCAAGGCCCTGCGCGAAGGGCTGACTGCCAACAGCATCCAGTGGGTGGCCGGCATCATCAACGGCACGACCAATTTCATTTTGAGCGAGATGCGTGACAAAGGGCTCGACTTCGCCGCAGTGCTCAAGGAGGCGCAGCGCCTGGGGTATGCCGAGGCCGACCCCAGCTTCGACATCAACGGGGTTGATGCCGCGCACAAGCTCACCATCATGTCGGCGATTGCATTTGGTATTCCGGTGCAGTTCGACAAGGCCCATGTCGAAGGTATCGCCGGACTCGCGACGCAGGACATCCAGTACGCGGGCCAACTGGGGTACCGGATCAAGTTATTGGGCATCACCAAACGCAGTACCGACGCCCGCACCGGGCAGGCGCGCGGCATCGAGTTGCGGGTGCATCCCAGCCTGGTACCGATGAAACGCCTGATCGCCAACGTGGAGGGCGCGATGAATGCGGTGATGGTGCAGGGGGATGCGGTGGGCACCACCCTGTACTACGGCAAGGGTGCCGGCAGCGAGCCGACCGCCAGCGCCGTCATAGCCGACCTGGTGGACATTACCCGTTTGCACACTGCCGACGCCGCGCAGCGCGTGCCACACCTGGCGTTTCACCCGGATGCGATGAGCGACTTGCCAGTGTTGCCGATGGCCGACATCACCACTGCCTATTACCTGCGTCTGCGTGTGGCGGACCAGGCCGGCGTGTTGGCACGGGTGACCGGTATTCTGGCCCAGGCCGACATCAGCATTGACGCGATGTTGCAACGCGAAGCCGACGAGGTCGGTGGCAGCGGGGCGGCCAGCGGTGGCACTGCGCAGACCGACCTGATCATCCTGACCCACGACACCCGGGAAGGCACGATGAATGGGGCGTTGGCCCAGATGCAGGCGCTCGACAGCGTATTGCAGACGATTGTTCGCATTCGCAAGGAAGAACTCGCCTGATGCGTTATCGTTCCACACGCGGGCACCCGGCGCGCCCTCGCTTCTGCGACATTTTGCTCGAAGGTCTGGCGCCCGATGGCGGCCTTTACATGCCTGAGACCTATCCGCAAGTCGATGGCGCGACGCTCACGCGGTGGCGCAGCCTGCCGTATGCAGACCTGGCGTTTGAGCTGCTGTCACTGTATGTAGACGACATTCCCGCGGGCGACCTGCTGGCAATTTGCCGCAAGACCTACACCAGCGAGGTCTTTGGCACGCCGCAGATTGTCCCGGTGCGCCGGCTGCAGCCACTTGCGGCGCCAGACCAGGATGCACCGGCAGCGCTGTATCTGGAGGGCTTGTCCAACGGCCCTACCCTGGCGTTCAAGGACATGGCGATGCAACTGCTCGGCAACCTGTTCGAGTACGAGTTGGCCCGACGCGGCCAAGCGCTCAATATCCTGGGTGCCACCAGTGGCGATACCGGCAGTGCCGCCGAATATGCGATGCGTGGCAAACGCGGCTTGACGGTGTTCATGACCAGCCCGCATGGGCGCATGAGCCCGTTCCAGCAGGCCCAGATGTTCAGCCTGATGGACGCAAACATCCACAACATCGCAATCGAGGGAGTATTTGACGACTGCCAGGACATGGTCAAGGCGGTCTCGGCAGACGCCGATTTCAAGCGCAAGTACCGGATCGGCACGGTCAACTCCATCAACTGGGCGCGTCTGGTGGCGCAGGTGGTGTACTACTTTGCGGGTTACTTCCAGGCGACTGGTTCGAACGAAGAGCGGGTGAGTTTTGCGGTACCTTCGGGCAACTTTGGCAACGTGTGTGCCGGCCATGTTGCGCGCATGATGGGGTTGCCAATCCACCAGCTGGTGGTGGCGACCAACGAGAACGATGTGCTCGACGAGTTTTTTCGCAGTGGCATGTACCGGGTGCGCAGCGCGGCCGACACGCGTGAAACCTCAAGCCCGTCGATGGACATCTCCAAGGCATCGAACTTTGAACGCTTTATTTTCGACCTGCTCGGGCGTGACGGGCCGCGCGTGGCGCAGTTGTTCGCCACCGAGCTGGCGCAGCACGGCTTCTTCGACCTGTCCGCTGACGCCGCTTTCGCCGGTGCGGCGCGCCGCTTCGGTTTTGTCAGCGGGAGCAGTACCCATGCCGACCGGCTGACCACGATTCGCGACACCGACGCCCGTTATGGCGTTGTCGTGGACACCCATACCGCGGACGGCATCAAGGTGGCGCGCGAGCACCTGACCCCAGGCGTGCCCATGCTGGTGCTGGAGACCGCGCAGCCGATCAAGTTCGCGCAGACCATCGAGCTGGCACTGGGGCGCGCGCCGCCATGCCCGGCTCGGTTTTCCGGGATCGAGGACTTGCCGCGGCGGGTGCTGGTGATGCCGGCCGATGTGAACGCGATCAAGGCTTACATCGAGCGCCACAGCCATGTGTGACTGCGTTGCAGCGGGTGCGAGGTTGTGCCGACGCCGGGAAAACGCCAACCGGCGCCGCTTCGCGTGACAGGTTCCATGCCGCCACTGTTGCCGCTGGACGATGCGCTTGCGCAATTGCTCGCTGGTGCGCATCCGCTGGGCGAGAGCGAGCAGGTTTCCACGTTTGACGCCGATGGCCGGGTGCTGGCCATCGACGTGGTGTCCCCGCTGCGGGTGCCGCCGCAAGACAACAGTTCCATGGACGGCTACGCGGTGCGGTGTTTCGACGTGCCGGCGGCTGCTATGGAGCTGGCTGTCGGTCAACGCATCCCGGCTGGATCTTCCGCAAACCCGTTGCAGCCCTCCAGTGCTGCGCGCATCTTCACCGGGGCGCCGATCCCCGCCGGTGCAGACGCAGTTGTCATGCAGGAAGACTGCGAATTACTCGGTGCTGGGCAACTGGTGCGCGTCAACCGGGTACCGGTTGCCGGCCAGTGGATCCGCCGCGCTGGCGAGGATGTCGCCATGGGTGCTACCGTGCTCGCCGCCGGAACCCGCCTCGGGCCGGCCGCACTGGGAATGGCCGCCAGTGTGGGGCTGGCCAGCCTGGCAGTGGCCCGGCGGCCGCGCGTGGCCTTGTTTTCCACCGGCGACGAGCTGGTCATGCCGGGTGAAGTTGCGCCGCAGCACATGCGTCCGGGTGCTATTTACAACTCGAACCGTTTTTTCCTGCGTGCCATGTTGACCCGGCTCGGGTGCGTGGTGAGTGACATGGGCATCGTGCCGGACCAGCGCGACGCCACCATTGCCGCGCTGCGTGCCGCCGCTGCCGCCCATGACATGGTTCTGACCAGCGGCGGTGTCTCGGTTGGCGAGGAAGACCACATCAAGCCAGCGGTAATGTCCCTGGGCACACTTGACCTGTGGCAAATTGCAATCAAGCCCGGCAAGCCGTTCGCCTACGGTCGTATTGGTGCGGCCCACTTTCTCGGCTTGCCAGGCAATCCGGTGTCGAGTTTCGTGACCTTCGCGCTGCTGGTGCGGCCATTCGTGCTGCGCTTGCAAGGTGCCACCGATGTCGCGGTTGCGCGCAACGCCATGCGCGCTGATTTTTCCTGGCCCAAGGCGGACCGCCGGCGCGAGTTTTTGCGCGTGCGACGCAACCTGGGTGGGGGGCTGGATCTTTTTTCCAACCAGAGTTCTGGCGTTCTGACCTCTGCTGTCTGGGCCGACGGCCTGGTCGACAATCCCGCTGGCGCCGTGATCAGCCCTGGTCAGCAGGTGGCGTACGTCGCGCTCGCCGATCTCCTCGCCTGATCCGACCATGCAATTGACTCTGCGTTATTTCGCGTCCATCCGCGAGGCCATCGGAACAGGCAATGAGGCATGGGTCACCCAGGCAAGCGATCTGGCTGGTTTGCGCGATGAACTCATAACACGTGGCACGCCGCATGCCCAGGCGCTGGCGCGCGACCGGGTGCTGCGCATGGCGGTGGACCACGTGCTGTGTGATGAACACACGCCGCTGAAGCCTGGTTCCGAAGTGGCATTCTTCCCCCCCGTCACCGGCGGCTGACGGCGGCCGACCGGTCCAGCGCCTGCAGCAGCAATCGTAATTCGGTCAGATGAGCCTGGGTGTTTCCAGTTTGGGCGCAAGGGCTGGGCAGGCCCAACCCTGCCATGTGTGCGCGGTGCTTCTGACCCGTTTGCTGATGCGCATGGCGCTACCCCAACAGCGCGGCGACCGATGCCTGCAGCGCAGTGCCACAATGGCGCGATGAAATTGCCGCGCGTTGCAATCCAGGGCGCCGATTTCGACCTCTCGGCCGAAGTCGCCAGCCTGCGCGCCGCCGATCCCCGGGTCGGCGCGGTGTGCAGCTTTATCGGAACCGTGCGGGACCGCAATGACGGCTGCAGTGTGGCGACGCTGGAACTGGAGCATTACCCCGGCATGACGGAGAAGTCGATCGAAGCCATGATCGATGAAGCACAGCGGCGTTTTGCCATTTTTGCCGCGCGCGTGGTGCACCGCGTCGGTGTCTTGCAGCCGCTCGACCAGATTGTGCTGGTGGCGGTGACGTCGGCGCACCGCGGTGAGAGCTTCCGGGCCTGTGAGTTTCTGATGGACTATCTCAAGACCCAGGCGCCATTCTGGAAAAAGGAACAGACTCCGCAGGGAGCGCGCTGGGTCGATGCGCGGGTATCGGACGATGCCGCGATGCAGCGCTGGGGCATTGGTGCTGCGCACCACAACTGACACAGGAGTACAGGTGATGAAGGGCAAGGCTGCAATACAGATTTTCGCTTTGGTTGGCGTGCTGTTCGGTGTGCTGGCGCCGCCCGTTCAGGCGCAGGTCTGGCCAGCACAGAGCATCCGGCTGATTGTCCCGTTCACGCCCGGGACCGGCATGGACACGATCGCGCGCGCCGTCGCGCCGCGCCTGAGTGAGCGCATGGGGCAACCGGTGCTGGTGCAGAACATGCCGGGTGCCAGCGGCAATATCGGTGCCGACGCGGTGGCCAAGGCGGCGCCCGACGGCTACACGCTGCTGGTGGGTGCCAACACCATGTTGATCGCGTCGCAGTTGTACAAACAGGTGCCGTTCGACCCGTTGAAGGACTTCTCGTCGGTGACCATGGCCGCGTATGGCACGCTGATGCTCGTGGCCAATCCAAAGACTGGCATGCGCAGCCTGCAGGACTTTGTGGACAAGGCGCGCGCCAGGCCGGGCTCTGTCACCTACGGGTCGCCGGGTATTGGCACACCACACCATATGGCGATGGAACTGTTCAAGGCGCAAACCCAGTTGTTCGTGCTGCATGTGCCGTACCGTGGTACCGCAGGATATACGCAAGACCTCTTGTCGGGCGAGATCATGGTGGGTTTTTTGCCGATCCATGTGGCGCAGGGCTTTGTGGCGTCAGGGCGCCTGACGGCACTGGCGGTTGGCAGCGCCAAGCGCCATCCGGTGGCGCCGAATGTGCCGACGATTGCAGAGCTCGGAACCAAGGGCGTTGAGGTGGACATGTGGTACGCGTTTTTTGCGCCAGTCAAGACGCCACCTGCGGTGGTCGCGCGTTTGAACAGCGAGATCAGTGCGATCCTGAAGTCCGTCGAGGTGCGCGAGCTGCTTGGGCGCGCCGGCATGGACGCCAGCGGTTCCACGCCCGAGGAACTCAATGCCGTGATGCGCCTGGACTATCCGCGTTGGGGTGCGGTGATCCAGCGCAACGGCATCACCGGCGAGTAGGCGTCTGTCGGGCTTCGGGTTAGGCCCGCGCCGGGGCGACTGACGCCGCAGCGCCCGCTTGTCAGTTCAGGTACGACGGGGGGAGTGGCGCGCTGGCCGGGTCCGGATCGGTGGCGGAGGCCAGTGTGTTACCGCCGACCTCACGCCATGCCGACTGCTGCATGGCGCGCTCCAGCAGATGCACAAAAGCGTGCATCAACTGGTCCGCCAGCGCCAGCTCAAAACTGCGGCTGGCAGCCCCGCCGGGCAAGTTCTCGGAACAACTCAGGCGCAACTGGCCGTTGTTCAGCGGCGCCACCTGAACCTCGGTCACCAGCAGCGGGCTGTCGAACAGTGGAGCGCTGCGCGGTGCCTGGTAGGGTGTGGAGAAGTCAGCCTTGCCCAGGGTTTCGGTTCTCTGGAACTCCGCCACCGCTTGTTTGCTTTGCTCGCCCATAACGGCAATGTGTGCGCTGGGAAGGCCGCCGCGGCGCGTGGCGTGTTCGGCGACCGCCTTGCCCAGCACGCGCGTGAGTCCGAACGCGAGCCGCCGTGTCAACCAGAAATGCAACTCACGTTCTTCGCGCGTATTGACCCGCACCAGGATGCGGTCCTGTTCTGGCACATATGCGATCGACAACTGGTGGACGTTCACGGTCTGATTTTAGTCAGCCCGATGCCAGAGGTCAGCGCGTGACACTTGAAAACCTCCGAATCTGCCCTACGTGCAAAACAACCCGGAGATTTCAGCCATGCGACTCGACAAACTCACTACCAAGTTCCAGGAAGCCCTGGGCGAAGCCCAGACTCTGGCGTTGACCAACGACCATGCCTACATTGAACCGGCCCATGTGCTGGTCGCAATGTTGCGCCAGGATGACGGTCCCAAGGCCCTCTTGCAACGTGCCGGCGTGAACGTGGGCGGTCTGCTGGCGGCGGCTGAAGCTGCGGTGAAGAAGCTGCCGACGGTACAGGGCCAGGAACAGGTGCAGGTCGGGCGCGACATGGTCAGCCTGTTGCAGGCGGCCGAGAAGGAATCCATCAAGCGTGGTGACCAGTTCGTCGCGGGCGAGTTGTTCCTGCTGGCGCTGGCCGACGGCAAGCAGGACAGCGGCAAACTGGTGCGTGAGCACGGCCTGACGCGCAAATCGCTGGAATCCGCCATCGACGCCGTGCGCGGCGGGCAGAACGTCGATAGCGCGGACGCCGAAGACCAGCGCGAGTCGCTCAAGAAGTACTGCATCGACCTCACCGAGCGCGCGCGCCTGGGCAAGCTCGACCCGGTGATTGGCCGCGACGACGAAATCCGGCGCGCTATTCAGGTGCTGCAGCGGCGCACCAAAAACAACCCGGTGCTGATCGGTGAACCGGGCGTGGGCAAAACCGCCATTGTGGAAGGCCTGGCGCAACGCATCGTGGCCGGCGAAGTGCCGGAGTCGCTCAAGGGCAAACGCGTGTTGTCGCTGGACATGGCGGCGCTGCTGGCGGGCGCCAAGTTCCGCGGCGAGTTCGAGGAGCGGCTGAAGAACGTGCTCAAAGACCTGGCCAAGGACGAAGGCCAGACCATCGTCTTCATCGACGAGTTGCACACCATGGTGGGTGCCGGCAAGGCCGAGGGCGCGATGGACGCCGGCAATATGTTGAAGCCGGCTTTGGCGCGTGGCGAGTTGCATTGTGTCGGCGCCACCACGCTCGACGAATACCGAAAGTATGTCGAGAAAGACGCTGCGCTGGAGCGCCGTTTTCAGAAAATCCTGGTGGGTGAGCCGACCGTGGAGGCGACCATCGCGATCCTGCGCGGACTGCAGGAAAAATACGAGGTGCACCATGGCGTGGACATCACCGACCCGGCCATCGTCGCCGCCGCCGAGCTGAGCCACCGCTACATCACCGACCGCTTCCTGCCCGACAAGGCAATCGACCTGATCGACGAGGCAGCCGCCAAGATCAAGATAGAGATCGACTCCAAGCCCGAAGTGATGGACAAGCTTGATCGGCGCCTGATCCAGCTGCAAATCGAACGCGAGTCGGTGCGGCGCGAGAAGGACGAGGCCTCGCAAAAGCGCTTTGGCCTGATCGAGGATGAAATCGCCAAACTGCAAAAAGAAATCGCCGACATGGACGAGATCTGGAAAGCCGAAAAGGCGCAGGCCCAGGGCAGCGCCCAGGTGCGCGAGGCTATCGAAAAGCTGCGCCAGCAGATCGAAGAATTTACACGCAAGGGCGACTACAACAAGGTCGCGGAGTTGCAGTACGGCAAATTGCCGGAGCTGGAAAAACAGCTCAAGGACGCGCAGGCGGTGGAGGCAAAGAAAGGGCCGGGCGCGGCGCCGCGTTTGTTGCGCACCCAGGTCGGTGCCGAGGAAATCGCCGAAGTCGTGGCGCGCGCCACCGGCATCCCGGTGTCCAAGCTGATGCAGGGTGAGCGCGACAAGCTGCTGCAGATGGAGGACAAGTTGCACCAGCGCGTGGTGGGTCAGACCGAGGCGATCACTGCGGTCGCCAACGCGATCCGGCGCTCACGCGCTGGCCTGGGCGACCCGAATCGGCCGACCGGCTCGTTCCTGTTCCTGGGCCCCACCGGAGTTGGCAAGACCGAGCTGTGCAAGGCGTTGGCCGGCTTTCTGTTCGACTCGCAGGACCATCTGATTCGAGTGGATATGAGCGAGTTCATGGAGAAACATTCGGTGGCGCGCCTGATCGGTGCGCCGCCAGGCTACGTCGGTTACGAGGAGGGCGGCCACCTGACCGAGGCGGTGCGCCGCAAACCCTACGCGGTCTTGCTGCTCGACGAGATCGAGAAGGCGCACCCGGACGTTTTCAACGTATTGCTGCAGGTCCTGGACGATGGTCGGCTGACCGACGGCCAGGGCCGCACCGTGGACTTCAAGAACACGGTGATCGTGATGACCAGCAACATCGGCTCACCCATCATCCAGAGCATGGTCGGGCGCGACAGCGAGGACATCAAGGACGCGGTGACGGCGGAGCTGAAGAACTACTTCCGCCCCGAATTTCTGAACCGGATTGACGAAACCGTAGTGTTCCATGCGCTCGACGCCAAACACATCGAAGCCATTGCGGCGATCCAGATCAAGGTTCTGCAGGAGCGGCTGGCCAAGATGGATCTGGAGCTGCAGGTGTCACCGGCGGCGCTGGCAGAGCTGGCCAAGGTCGGGTTCGACCCAGTGTTCGGCGCGCGCCCGTTGAAGCGCGCGATCCAGCAGCGCATCGAGAACCCCTTGTCGAAGCTTTTGCTGGAGGGCAAGTTCCTGCCCAAATCGGTGATCCCGGTGGATGTGGACACCATCCACGCGCCGGGGCAATTCAGCTTTGAGCGGGTGATTCACTGAGCCGGGGCATTGCGCTTCCTGAGTTGAGCTTGGATCGCTGACTTGGTTTGCGCAGCGCTCAGGCGCGTTCGACCCGGTTGCGCCAGGCCACCTGTTACTGTATCGACTGCGGTTGAAGGTGGCTGCGCGTTCGGCTGTGGTCGGGGTCGGTCTTTGGGGGAAAAACCCATGGTTATGACTGCCTGCAGAATTGGAAATTGGTAGCTCAGACGATACGTTGGTATGGCTGCGCTCGCATGCCAATGTCAAGACCCCGATTGATTCCGCTTTCTTGCACGTTTTGAGGTCTTGGTGGAATCCCCCCGTTTGCAAAAATCTTCGTGTCACAAAATGAGCCTGCCTCCATTGGGGAACGGGGGTTCTCGGCCAGGCACTTTTCAAGCCGGTTTTCAGGCCAAAACTGGTGGCATCATTGCGGTAAAGCTTCTGCAATACGCAGCCAGTCGCCCCTGTGAACCCAGCCAGCCACAATCTGACCGCAGTCATTGAAGCCCTGTACCGCACAGAGTCGCGGCGCATTTTTGCGACGCTGGTGCGCTTGCTGGGCGACTTCGACCTGGCTGAAGAAGCCTTGCACGACGCGTTCAAGGCAGCAATGGAGCCTGTCTCTTATACACATCTCCGAGCCCACGAGACTAAGGCGAATCTCGTATGCCGTCTTCTGCTTGAAA
>ENA-ORBV01004777-ORBV01004777.1-microbial-mat-metagenome-genome-assembly--contig:-NODE-4777-length-25625-cov-6.878034_pt1 | contig 25625 bp, 10 predicted proteins | sample MGYA00237777_ERZ505514 | MGnify/ENA primary metagenome ERZ505514 (study PRJEB26160, sample SAMN06269048) | microbial mat metagenome | isolation source: Oligotrophic lake microbial mat | place... | reverse complement strand
TTTCAAGCAGAAGACGGCATACGAGATTCGCCTTAGTCTCGTGGGCTCGGAGATGTGTATAAGAGACAGACCCATTGTTGAAAAGAAGAAGTAAACTGCCGAATTTGGTCATGTCACCTTCAGCAACATAAGGCAATCCCATCAGCATGTTCATAACATTTGCAATTAAGAACTGGGCCCAGTGTGCCAAAGAATTGAAAGAACTGCAATTCTGAAAAATCAAGATCCAATCCAAAACTTCTTATCAACCCTAATGAAATCTATGGTCCACGTAGACAAAGACCTGGTTCCATATCTATGTAAAGCAGACCACTCCCAGGACAATCAGGTAGCAGCACAGTTTTACTATGGCCATTTAAAAAAAATAAAAAAAACATCGTCGGAATTCAATGGAGACTTAATTGTAAAAGTTGGAATGGTCATACAACGATTCAAAAAAGTCAGAAAGGCACTCAGATGATTGTCAGAAAACTCCAATGTTAATTGCAGAATCGTTGGATTCTTCCGACTATCTCAATGATTGGAATCCTGCCTGATTTGCTGCTAAGTAAAAAGAAAAAGTCGGAACAACTATCCGATGATTTGTACAGAATCGCCATAAACTTACGAGGTTTGTACAAAATTGTTGTAAAATTCCCATCATCGGATTTAACTTCCTATGATTTGAAATCATCAGATTGGAGACTCCGAGGATTTTCCCACGATTTCCGTTAATTCATTTCTCACAGTGCACCAGTAGGAGCTACTAGCTAGTACTGGATTGTCCAGCACTGGTGAGTCTGCAATCAATGCCAAAAGAGTTGACGCAGCATACAAAGTTAACACAGACATTAGCAGGTGCAATTTTTGCCTAGCCGATGTCTCATTGGAAACACTGCAAGACCAACAAAAAAGAGGTATTACCTATTTATTCTCAAAAGCAATAGCCTTAGAAAACAACCCCAATAATCACTGTAAATTAGCCACTCTTTGCTGTTGAGCATGGTTCCAGTCAAATGGTAGAGAATGCCCTTGCATGCACACACTGACGACACTTTAAGATGCAGCTCATAGGGCACTTACCACAACCAAAAACATCCTTGGTAATCATTAGAGCACAGTTCACAGGAAGACACACTGCACAGAGCCAAGGTTCCAGCACAAACAAGAGAACAAACTGTAGTCATGGATGAGGCACCTGGAGAACATGAAGTGAAAATACGGGTTAGCTTGGTCCATTCTAAAGCTCTAACTTAAACTTCTGTTTTCCTGTGCAGCTCAAAAGAAACAGCCCTTTGCTGAATGGAGTAGCCAAACATTTCATAAATAGTTGCAAAATCATTATCTTATGCATTTGTAAGTTTTAAATAAATTTATACCCCGTTTAAGACAAGCCAAACCATTAAATTGCATTAGCTTGTTTAAGAAAAACGTGTTCAAACATTTTCCTCTGCCTCCTTACAGAGTTCTTGTCTTGGAGGAACATCCCGTAGATCATGCCATTTTTGAAAGCAGGTCAAACCTTCACAATCTGTCTCCTCATGGCACAGATACACCATTTTCCCTTGAAAGTGTTTGGGGATATGATTTCTGTCGATTTTCACGCCAAAATGCTTTTCGAATGCCATCATGTAACAGGCAGTGCACCCTTTGCTAGTTTTCTCTCCGCAACGCTGATGGCCTGAAACTGCCGTTGGACATAGCTTGCAGCAGAGTATGCAGGGACCTGTACCAGTTTCCGGCATCGATTTTTTTGATTTTGAAATTAATTTCGCCGCCAAGTTGAAACCAAATCTTGTTGTTGGCTTGTAGGACAGCTGGGGTATATGGAATGCCGAGTCAAAGCCGCAGTCGCTTTGAATGCCAATGTCGCGTGGTACCTTGAACGGATTCCTCTTGCATTCATCAATGGCCAAGTGCAACTTTCTGGGGTCGTTTGGATCCATTGCTGAGTGTCTCCATTTATAGCCACTGTCATTGCCTTCGCTTTTTTGGCCGGGCGACGTGTCTCGAAAGACTGTAAACGTTGTGAGGACGGATACATCGTCTCTGTCCCTTTCTACGTTTAAATTCCGGCCTACGAAAGTCCCATCATCGGCGTAATCCGCGTCGTCATTTTCACCCTCAGCCTCAATCATGTCGTTGGGGTCTACGCTGCTGCCCTTGATCCCCCATCTCTCGCTTATCTTCTTTTGCGACTTCGTGGGTACACGCTCTGGTGGTGCTCGTAAACGTGGCTTAAAAGGAACAGGTGATTTCTTTCGATCAGCGACAGGCATCTGGCCGACACTCATTTGACCAGCAAGCGGGGTCGTCTTAGGAACTGTTCGAAAACCATCTCGAAACGGAGAGGCACATTTTTTGGCTGTTTCTTTGATTGCCGTGCATTCTGGAAGGGAAGCCTGGCGACGCGTCCTAAAGGTATGCTTTGTCACGTGACTCACGTCGCTGCCCTTATCCTTTTCTTCGTCGTTATCTTCATTGCTATCGTCCTCGGCATCCTCGTCGTCAGCCTCGTGCTCTCTCTGTTCTGCATCGTTTTCCTCCGGCGAAGGTTCCCCTTTCTTCGTTCCTTGCTCCTTGGCCATCGAATGTTGTTCCACCGGCACCTGCACTTCCTGAGGGGCAATCTCTCTTTCTACTTCAAAACCAGTCGCATCAATTGTTGACACTGTCTGCCGTTCTACAGAGGCATTAATTTTCCGGGTTTCTTGTTCCATGTCTTCCACATTGACTTCATTTTTGGCTGTAATCTGTTGCTTCTTGGATGCTGGCTCGCCATCGTCATTATTGCCTTGACATGGCCTTTTCTTGGAGGCTTTGAGGTCCTCTTCTTTGTTCGTGAGATCAAACTGTTGTGTCGCAAATCGTGGCGATCGTCGTGGCGATGCGACGTTTTGGTCAACAGCAACATCTCCGATTTTGACGTCCCCAACGTCGGTAGACGCCACGGCCTGGAGGTGGACCGTCAGTATCTCACCTTCTTCGGCTTCATTGTGGTGGGATTTCACTTTCTTATCCTCTGGACAATGGTCTTCCTGGTTTTTAGCCTTCTTCACGGGGAGCTTTCGTTCTTTAGAAATGGCGATTCGTCTATTCTTGGACTTTGATCTCTTCCCCTTAGGCTGCACAAGTTTGTTGCAACGTACGCCAGGCATGGCAACCTTTTGATTTAGAGGGGAGAAAGCCTCAGTTTCAGTATCAGAGCTCCCTTCTTCTGCAGTACAATCTGCATTTGCATTGACCTTATCTTGAATAGTCGACTGCTCCTTCATCGAATCAGCCTTGTTCTTGGCATCACATTGCCTTCCCGATTGTCCGTCACCAGGTGGGCTTTCAGATGAGCTACGTGCTATTGCTAACATGTCAACATCCTCACATGTCTTGCTCGTTTCCGTGGCGTGCCCGTAGATGGGCTGGCGGTGTTCCTCGTTCGATGCTACATCTTTTGTCGACAACTCATTGGTAACTATTGTTGTTTGCTGCGCCAGGGGTGCCTCTTTTCCGGTGGCCCCTGGGCAGCATTCGATCGCACTGTCATGTTTGCTTCCGGAAGTGACTACTACAACGTCGGATTTTTCAATTTCAGACTCCTTGGCTGTCCTTGTCCGCTTTTTTTGGGGACTGGTCTGCTGCACTTGATGCTCATCCACATCGTGTACTTCGTGGACACTGGCCGACACAGGGTTTGACTCGACAGCGTTTCTGGAATTGCCATCGGGCGCATTCGGAAAAGATACTGGTTCAGCGACAGCCTGTGGTGAAAGGGTAAACGATCTGGGCTGAACATTTTGCTCCATATTCCCATGAGCCTCCGGAGCACCTGGCGATGGAGAATGCGACACCTCTCCACTTTCCACCTCCCTTGCATCATCTGTCAAGGCAGGCTGTGAGCAGTGAGCCGAATCAGATGTTTGATTATTCTCTTCGTCCATTGCGTCTATGGCAGCAGCAGCAGGTTCCAATTCGACCTGGGCAGTTGCTTTGTTTCTTTCAATCATGGCATCGGGATTGGCTGATGGTGACTGGCAAGCCAAGTCGGTCGCGACAACGGGTTTCTTATTTTCTTTTGAAGGTACCACGGCCATTGGCTTTGATGTGCGCGACGAATCCATTTCTGCCATGGCCCCGCTCTCTTCTTTCGAGTCGAGGACAGCGCCCGGCGGTGACAGGCGAGAAGACATTCTCTTTGATGAAGGTGGTTTGTTTTCTCCAACAGCAAGTGACTTGCGCGACGCCGGTGCTTCGCCACGTGCCTTTCGCTTCCCATTCCTTCGTTGATATAAAATACCCTCTCTGTCCCCTGAGCACCCCTCCATTTTACCGGGAAGTGGGCGATTTCCAAGTTCGAATTTTGGGGATTTTTGCTTACCGGTGAAATCGAAGCAAAACTTGGCGGAATTATTTCCAATTTCAACCTTGTCGTCTCCAAATCCAAGATTTCTGGACTTCGACTTGTAGGCTCTTTCCATCCATTCCAGCAAAAAATCCTTTTCGAAATCTTTCAAAGGACCAACAACTGTATCTGTTTCTAGTAAAGTCCGCAGAGCGCGACGCAATGAAACGACATCGAAACCATCAGGAGTATCGTAGTTTCTATTTCTCAGCGCGGCCGCCAACTCTTTAAGTTGGCACTTCTTGCTGTCTGCCTGCCGCCTGCGTTTCGTATTATGTGGAATTATTCTCTTTTCTTCATCACTGTAGTCATCTTCTGATTCGCCCTCCTTCAGGTGTGGCAGGAAGGGCTCCCATCTATAGTAATCTGTCTCCCACCATTCTTCCCAGCGCCAAGCCCAACCGAGAATTTGCATGATTTGGATGGATGCAGCCAACATCTTGGAGCAATCGTCATGAGTCAATGGCACGCCCTCTGAAGAAGTATCACTACTAACGCGACAAGCTTCCACATCCAGCAGATCTTCTATCCTCGCACGCAAGTTGACTTCCGGGTCGCTGTGAGCCATGCATCCAACATTGAAAGTCTTCTCTCCCAGCATCCCCGGGGAAACGGAGAAACCTGCTTGCCGAGCACAGGTCGCATGGAAGACGAGTCGACATTTTTCCCAACCGCACTCTCTCTTGAGGCCGCCTTTGTTACCGCAGAGAGCGCAAGCTCGGGCATTTTGTAAAAATGCGTTGCCTTTCGTCAAGATTTTATTCGTCAAATCTACCACACCATACCCAACATCCTGCCTGGAATGTTCGACGTGAGTCCTGAGAAAGGAAAAGAGAGGGCGAGAAAGGGTACAGGAATGCATCAATTTGCGAATCTCTCTGTTCAAGTTTATTTCACACTCTAAATGCGACGACGTACCGAGAGCAGATAGTATGGCAGAAAAGTTCTTTTCCAAACAAAGTGTTACTGAGCTTGCCTCCACCCTTCTCGAAGTACATTCTAGTCTTCGGATATTCAGTGTAGTTGGCGATTGCTTTGCGCAGCCACCCCCCTTTCTGGTAGCATACAGAACATTGAGGAGCGTCGCAACTTTTCTTTTCTCTTGTGTGCCTGCAACCTCCGCATAATATTTCTCCGCTTCTTCGGTACTCATTCTCGGTCGCTTCCATGCAAATGTCACAGATCCCGGCTTTGCACACACAGCAACGATGGAGAGCTTTGCCATAGTCTGCATCGCAGACATTACACTTTGTAGCATAAGGTTCCCTCTCCAGGTACTCAATAAATAGCGTCTCATACTCCGGATCCTCCAACGCTTCTCTCTGCTGTTCGCTGGATAGTTGCGGGAATGGGCGAAAGGGAAAGCCGTACTTAGCATGTCGGGCAAGATCTTCAACAGGCACTGCATCCTCTGGTGGGGGGCCGACTTTCTTGGAATGCTCTTCGCAATATACTTCAAATTGCGTTGCCGTGCACCCCTCGTCTCTTTCCGTAATTTCCAGCTGCATGCCGTACGCGCATAACTTGGAGTCCCTAGCGCATGTCACGTGCATATAATTGCTACATTCTTCAGATGCACACTTGGTAAAGGTGCCGCGGTTATCACAACAAAGACAGCAACGTACACCCTCTTTGCCAAAGCGATCAAACAAGTCAGAGAGGTCACGCGTCGTCGGATGAGAGAGATTTTGTGCCCAGGCGCAAATTGCATGGGCCCACCTTGATTTTTGATTTCGAGGGGTCGGCCACTGCGGTAATAGCATCCCTGAGCTGGGTTGAACTTTTACAAACACACCACCAGGTCGGGGACAGAGCTCGCACACAAGCTCAGATGGCTTGTACTTCTCGTTGGGCACGTTCTCAGAACACGGCTGGCAATGGTACTGGTGGAAGGGTACTTCGGGGATTCCATAGCAATGTTGGTGAACCGCAATTTCGCAGCCATCACAGAAGACAATCCGATTCTGAGGCGTCACCTCGCCGTCGTTGCAGATATCGCAAAGAGCCTCCATGTCATCTTCCACTTGATTGTAACTATTCGCGCGATGACTGCGCGAGAGCTTTTCTTCAAACTCCTCAATGGCCCTTTTGTTCTCGTTTCGGCGACGCGCATTTTCTGGATTTTCATGCTGCTGACATTCTTTTCGTACACAATCCATGAGATAACTAACCTTCCTTCCTAGCTCCTCCTCTATCTTTTTCAGCTCGTCTTCCTTTTCCTCCGCGAGCTTCTCGATTTCATCCTTCACGTGGTTCACTTTCCAGCAACGAAAGGGCAGGAGATTCACTTTCTTCACTCTTTTGCCCGCTCCATTCTTGTCGAGCCGCCTAATTTCTATGCCAGATGTGGCTGTCGGCTCTACGCGCAGTCCAACAAAATTCTCACCGGATCCGCTCATAGGAGTGATTGTCGATTTATCCATCGGAATTTTAACCAGGCACCTAATTTGACACAAGGGGTGTCGCTTCAATAGTACGTCTGTCAAGCTGCAGTTACTGAGATCGCACAGCAACCGTTCTTTGCCCTTCGAGGCAGGCGACCTGAAATCACTTCGCACTTGTTTCATCCTGAAACTTTCCTGAAGAAAACCAGAAATAGAAGGATGCACTTCGAGCAAACAATAATTTGCGTCACATGCCCGGGCGTGCTCAAATGCCAGGGAATAGAGTATTGCAAGCGCTGACCAGGCCTGGTCGTCCATTCTTTTTAAAACCTGGGTTGCACTGTCGCGAACCGTCATGACCATTTTCTGAGTTTGTTCCTGCGCAAAGATGTAAGCGTGGGGTACGTTGAGGGTTTTCAATCTGTAGGTCAGAACCATGGTATGGTTGCCGTTCTCATTTTTTAAATCTTTGGTCGCGTTCACTGACCAGGAGGCTTTTGGACGACCCACAATATATTCCGGCGCTGAAAACTCGAACGACCATTCGTCTTTTGAAAAAACATTGAGATCACAAGCTTGTCGAATACAATCGTTGACAAAGAACGGTCCAGGCTGACGTGCTGTGGCAGCCTGAATGTCTTGGAGCTTGAGAAGCTTGACATGAGAATCGTTCCATCCTTCTCGCAAAAACAGTTCGTAGAGAGGGTCCAACTGCGCTGGTGCCTCCTCAGACTGCGACTGTTGCTTCCTCAAGTCTCCGCCGTCTTGATTTGCGGAAGGGTCACGAGGAAATGTTGTAAAATTGCGAACTCCTTCAAGAATTGCTGTCTCGTCAAGCTCATCGTCACTCTGAAGCCCAAGAAATTTTGCAGATTGCGAAACCAGATGCGCACTGGGTTCTGGGAAAAAGACTTGAGACATTGGTAAAGCCTCAACAAAATTTCTGGGTTCAAAAATCCCACTTTCTGGATCATTTCTTTCTGCGCCCCCTTCGCACTCTTTCGAATACTTTCCCTTGCTGCTTTCCGCATTCTCATAGTGCGGGAGCTTTGGAGACGTTGTTTGTGTTGAAGCAATACATTTCCCTTTTGAGGCCCCCAAGCTAGTCATCGTACCTTCTTCTGCAACAGAAGAAGCGTCATCAAAACTGCTTGGACTGTGCGATATCATGGAAACTGGTCTCTTCGCTCTCTGGCTTTTTACAGGATGCGCTGGAACAGTATCCACAACAATGTCATCTTCCTCCTTGTGGGATTCTTTGTGCTTTGGTGGTTCAGATACAACAGTAAAAGAGGCAACTGCATTCAGCGATGATTCGGGTGGGCTGACAAAAGTACCCGTCGCTTCATCTGGATCCTTCCTACGACCTTTTTTCCATTTACCGGACGACGTGACGCTGTTAGTGGAAGACTTGGTTTTCCGATCATCAGAGTTAGCTGTTTGTTGGGGTTTCTTTGAACATGAAGTATGTGCTGTATGAAATGAAGCGTCACAGTTCGTGCTCGCTTCGGCGACAAACGAATCCTTTTCGCGTTTTGAAGATTGAGCACTCGGCATGGAACCCACAAAGGGATCAATACTTTCTTTCTTGTCAGACGTGGAGGGAACTTTGGGAGATTGTTCCTGAGCAACATCCGTAGCCTCCGTTTCGGATAGGCGCGGGGGGCTCATGACCATACGTACCGCATCCCTAAGGAGTCTAATCTTTGACTTTTTAGGGCTGGCATTGTTCGTGCCGGGCAAAGGATTTTGCAGTGGTTTCTCGTTTTCTTTGTCCGGTGGAGCAGTTGCTTTCTTTTGCTCTGGCATTTCATTCCTTCGATCAGCTGCTGCGTCACCAAATGATTTGGAAGTTCGACCTTCCAGTTGTTGCGCATCTATATCCTTGGTGCCATCGGTTGTGAAAAAGGTCTCTTCCTCCAAATTGTTGCCGTCGCAGTTGTGTTCATCCATCCTTTCCGATGCACTGTTGTCGTATTGCATGCCGCTCGAGAAACTTTCCTGATGAACTTGGCCTTCTTCGTCCTGGTCTGCTTGCGAAACGTCAAAAGAGGCCGTTAACGCTTGCGGTCTTTCTGAATTGTGATTGCTGTCTGACTCAAGGAAGATTGCACGTGGAGTTGGAGGCTCGAAAGAGTCTTCGGGCTGCGCAAAATCGTTTGGGGCTGACAGGTTTTTCAGATCCGATCGTGTAAGGGTAGGAAGGCCTTCGCCCTGCTGGGCATGGAGTGATAAAGTATGGGGTGATTGCCAACGACTATTGAAGTGGGAGGACATTCCTCCAAAAGGTGAGACTCCTGTATGGCGCATCGTATTGTCGTTATCTTTGCCTATGGAGGCGATGTTGAGCTGCGATAAAGTGAACTCTGAACGTTGGCTACCTGGTTGTTCATCTCCCGTGAGCACGTCCTTGGAAGGTGATTCAGAGTCCTTGGCAGCAGCATGGTCGTCTCCAAGCATATGATCTTGTGGCAAAGGTTCTCCATCGTCATGTTGGTGGTCCTCAGCGGTTGCGGTTGACGTATCTTTGAAGCTGTTGCTGTTATTGCGATGGCTGTGATTAGCATCAGTGTCGTCATACGGTTGACTTTGACGGTCGTGACTGTCTACGGCGGCCGTTGCGAGCTCAGACTCGTGGAGATTGTTATCATGGGCACTGTCGACACCAGCATTGCTGCTGTGAGGACTGTCTTCGCCGGTCATTTTGTCCGCTTCGGTTTGTTGATTGAAGTCGCCATCACCACCCTCGTCGAGACTGTCGGCTGGCCTAGTAGTCTGATCTTCTTCATCGCTCTCTTCTTCTTCTTCGTCATCGTCGTCCTCACTGGATTCCGCATCTTCTGCTTCCATCATTGCAAGTTTTGCGAGCTCCACTGCATCCATAGCCATTTCATGTTTCGCTTTGGTTGTACTTTTCTCTGCTGGAGAAGGATCGTTATCTCTTGTACTTTTCTCTGCCGGAGAAGGATCGGAGACTTTTGTACTTTGTTCTGCCGGAGAAGGATCGGAGACTCTTGTACTTTTTTCTGCTGGAAAAGGATCGTTATCTCTTGTACTTTTTTCGGCCGGAGAAGGACCGGTATCATTGGTGTCGTTTTCTTGTGGGGTAGGATCCGCATCTTTTGTGCTTTTTTGTACTGGGGAAGGATCTGGATCGTTTGTGATTTTTTGTGCTGGAGAAGGATCTGCATCGCTTGTGATTTTTTGCGCTGGAGAAGGATCGGTGGCATTTGTGCTTTTTTGTGCTGGAGAAGGATCCGTGCCTTTTGCGCCCTTTTTTGCTGCAGAAGAGTTCGTTTTCCTTGTGGGCTTTTCCTGTTCTTCTGCGGCAGGGCTTTGACTGGCAGCAGCGGTGGTAGCAACAGCAGCAGCAGTAACCACAGCGCCCTTATCATGTTCATCAACCTCTGAATTATTCTTTGGTTCCTGCGTCCCCTTTGCAGTGGCGCCAATGGCAGTGACTGCTGCTGCTGCCGCCGCCTTGGACCTAGTCATCATTTCTCTCGTGAGTGCTGCCCTTTCGCCCTGATCGCGGAATTCTGCCGACGGCGCTTTCACTTGCTGCTTCTTGCATCCTTTGACACCCGGCGACATAAACCCTGGTTTCTTCATTGGCTGCTGCAAAGCTTTGCTGTTGGGTCTGGCTTTGGACGGACTGGGCATTCGAGTGGGCGCGCATCGGCCGCCGCTGCTGCCACTGTTGGGTTGTTTGGGTTTGGCTTGGGCCGTCGACGGCGTGCTATGATGACTCCTACTAGCAATACTAGGTGATCGACTAGCAATACTAGGTGATCGAACGGGTGCGACTCTCTGTGGTCGCCGTGGTGCGTCGTCTCCTGTTGTCATGAGGGTCATGTCGTCCCGATCGGCCTCGCAGCTTAAATCATCGACGAGATTCCGTTTTGTCATGCCCCCTTTGGAGCGGCGCATAGCTCGTGACATGGCTATTTATTGATTGATTCCTTTGTGGGATCTGATGATTGTTTTGCTAGCTATTGTATCGTAGAACGCTACAGTGCTGTGATAGAAGAATTGTACTGTAACAATGACAGAATAGACAGTCTGTTGCCCTTCTCAAACTCTGCGGTTCTTGTGGAATAGAACGATGATCGTTGCCAACCAATGCTTAAGAAATGATTGATCGAAGATACTGGCGCTACGTTCTAGAGTGGTAGACTAGTAGGTTGATCTCATGAAAGAATTTACAACTAACTAGCTTTGTTTTCAATAATTGCAGTACCAATTGTTGTTTTTGGTTGTAGTAAGAAGAATGTCGGTGGTTGGTGCGTCGTAGATATCGTACGTACAGCACCGTACTGGTAGTACAGACTTTGCTGTGATGAATTTGTCGTCGTGCCATAGATGGTGGACTGAATAAAAACTCGAGCCTGCCGGCTATTTAGAATCCGATTGGATGCGTAAGCAAATAGGCGCGCCAGAGCTGCTACAACGGAATTCACGCATCCATCCTGAAGGATTGAAGTCATTCAAACCCTTCTTTGTAACGAACCGGTTTCACTTTGTGGTGTTAAAAGTGCATGGTAGCAAACCACTCCTACATGTGTGATCTGTCACAGTGTCACAATGGTACAACTGTCACTATCACACCTCACAGTTGTCCAATTCAGGTTCCAAAACACTTCCACCATGCTGCTGTAATCCAGTGCATTCAAACCCCCCAAATGGAAGGTGCTGCTCATGCAATGGAAGGCACTGTTGGAAGTGCAGTTAGCATTCCATAAGGAGCAGGTGTGCACCTGTGGGCAGATTGAAGTGTAGCTTAGCCAACAACATGGAAGACTCTAGAAGATTCCACAACCATAGCTAGCAGCACTGCAAGTGCTTATAATTTCTATTAAACTGATCTTTTGCACCACCAATAGATCTCTTTATCTAACAGGCACATGAAACAGACAATTTGGTCAGCACACGCACAGGATTCTTGTCATCGATGTGACAGCCCTCAAACAAAAAACAGCAACATCATGTCAGGTGTGAAGTCACTTCAAATTGCACTGCATTTCAAAACAGGCAAAAGGGAGAAAAGGAGCACTAACGAAAAGTTGTTTTCTCTGTCATGGAACAAGATGGGAGTGTTGAATGACAAACAGAACAATCATGGTGTAGCAATTCACGATGGGGACAACTGGTGTCACATGATCAATGTGCACATGATCCACATGAAAAAGCTGGTTTCCATTGGAATCAATACTTAGTTTTGCATTTTTGGAAGTAAAAAAAGATTTGTGGTGTGTTGCTGAAAAGCAATTTTGGTCATCCTGAACTTGATTGTGGTGCAACAGGAAAGACAATTTTTGTGAAAAGAGCAAGTTGCCTGCTAGCAAGCAACACTCTGCAGCTCTCTAGTTAATGAACAAAGAAGATTGTTGCAGCCATTCAAACTTAGTGGGCATTAACCGAACATTAACAGAGAGGACATACAAAAGATGATGAGGTTTCCATGTGAATGACAGATCAGGATGGACTAAGACAACAAGATGTCTGTGAAAGTTTTGGTTTTTGCTGCCTTCTCGCATTGACAACATGAGGGGGGGGGGGGCACAATAGACGAGCAACATGTTTAAAAGTTGGTGCTTTTGCATCAATGACACAAAGTGCTTATTGCTGAAAGAATCATGCACACAAAGTTGTGCCACAACCGAAAGAAAAGAGCAAGGCCATGCAGTCTAAAATGCATTTCTTGTCCCTAGACTTCAAATTTCAAAACATGAAGTTAAGTGTCATGTTGCATTGTGTTCACAAAATGAGCTAAGTAGGCAAATGCATACAAAACAAACAAGAAGATGTTGCTGTTTCACAGCCTTAGTTGAAAAAATTGAAAATGTTGTCTGGAAAATGTTGCTAGATGCAAAACAAATTGTTGCAGCCAACTGAACATTCTGATTTAACATTGACAAGAAAACAAAATGATGATCAAAACAATAGAAAAATGACTGAAGCTTTTCTTTTCAGTCAATGTTTGATTCCTAAATAATCAACCTGTTTTGTTTAACATGTTTTTGCAATTAAAAGTGACAACTCATCTTGCGTATCCACATTTTTCTTTTTGCTGGCTTAATGTTGGTTTGCACTTTGATCAGAAAGTCAAAAAAAATGTAAACAACTTTATTGAAAATTGATAACATTTCAGTTGTCTCTGCAACCATTCATGAGCCATGCCTGACGTTTTATTTTTCAACTTTCTTTCTTGTTGCATTGTGGCTAATGCAGACCATGAATGCATTTGTAGAAGATCAGTTATGGCCAGTCATGCAAAGTTTTTGTCTTTAACCAATGCTAATTGAGAACTGAGATGAAGTTTTGTAATGAAGCAAAAATATGGTAGTAGAAAATAACTGTGTTTGATCTCATCAGCTCTCACACTGGTGTGTTGCTAATAAAATGCATGTTTTCTTTTATTTTACAAAATGACGCAACATGGCTCTGATGCACATTTAGAAAGATTCAGCATCCAACTTTTCATCACCCATCCTTCAGTAGATGCCATGCAATTTTTTAAATTATAACAGAAGCATTCCACTCACTTGCTGCTTACTACAGTAGCTCATGGTTGTCGGGTCAGTAATTATGAGCTTGTAAAGGCTGTTATTGCAAAAAGAGTCGGTCCGTGAACAGAATTTTTGTGCTTCCATAGTGTTTCAAAGTAATGGCACTAGCTAGTACTATTGTTCCTAAACATCCCAAGTCTTCAGAAACTCTTCATTCCAGTCCTGGGATTACTTACTGCTGCCATGAAGTCAAATGCACACAGAAGAGCCAATTGTTCATGGCTCCATACTTATGGATCTAAGAATCCCATTATTGCTCCGACTAGTAGTATTTGATCACAGATAGAAAGATAAGAAAGATAAGATAAGATTATGACTTTGTGGACTGTACTCATACGTGCCATTGTACATTGTGATTTCTCCAAAAGCAGCATGACACCCAAACACAGTTCGGAATAGGCTCTGGTAGACAACGCCTCGAACGACCGAACTTCCAGATGCACTTTGTGCACAAGAACACATCCTTGCAACTCAAGAGGGAGCCTGCTGAATTATTCTTCGAAGAGAACTTGCTGAATTCCACTACAGCTTAATACACGGCATGGCTGGCATGAATCAGACCATCGGCCGAGCACAACACTGCAGGATAGGCAGCTGGTGCGTGGGTCTAGGACTTCAGGCATTTTAAATGATTGGAAAAACGTTTTATTATATACATTATTGTGTGTTTTGCAACCGAGGTGCTTGCACCTCTACCAAACTCCAACACACAAGCGTAAGCAACATCGGAGCTGCCCTTTTTTTAGTTTCTATATACCAGTCACACGGACTGGGACGCTTCGCCGGCTGTGCCATCCTCCCACCGTAAATGCATGCACTGCATGCACTGCATCATGCCGCGGCTGCGCCACTGGGAGCTTGTAAAAGATGTGTATTCAGGACAAAGAGTTCCATTTCTTGATCGGAAAATGTGTGAGGTCGTTGGTTGGACACAATGATATCGAGCAAGCCCTTTTGCAACTCCAAAACCCGGCTAGCCTTGGCAAAATCCGAGAGTGCCCAATGAACTTGTGCCACATTGTTCAAAATGGCAAGAGAAATATTGGTAGACCAATCATCCGCACAGCAGTGTTCATCTTGAAGGAGCAGGTCAAAGCCGGCATCGTAGAGCTCCAAGGCCATCATCAACGCTCCTGTTTCTTGTTTTCCACGCCCACCATCGGTTGTCAAATTTTGGTCGTGATTCGTCGTGCTTGTTTGATGAATCGTCATGGCAAGGTTAAAAAGGATCATGGCAAGGTAGGTTCTAATCCTGACAGATAGGAGGCGATCCCTGTCTTCTCCCGGTTGGAAGATAAATGCTTTTCGAAAGATGCAGGTAGTCGTCGTACTGCTCCGGGTATTCGTTTCAGCTGCTTGTTCCGCTCGTCCATGCGGAGGATGAACTGCATCATTAGTAGCACATGCTGCGCTGTTAGTAGTGTTAGTCCACAGAAGGTTCCGGTATCGCTGTGTCTGTACAAAGAGGGGCTTTACACCTTGGGCAAACTCAGGGTTGTTTGCTAGTAGTTCTTTGCCATCAGGGACTCCAAACAGCATTACTTCGAGTGCATTTCGAAAGTACTCAAAAGCAGCCGCAGCAGCAACAGCAGACTTGTTGTTGATTACATCGCTACCACTACTAGTAACAGCAGCGGCAAGGCACGCAGCGCCTTCTTGGTTGAGTTGAGCGGCAAATTGCAGGAAGTCCATTGTTAGCTTTCTGTACTAGTAGTAATGTTGACAGTAGTTCAAAGGAGAGAGATTAATAGAAGAGATGTTACACGAACAACGAATAGTCTGTTGCTGTGTTGTAGTAAACTAGCTAGTGCGTTGTCCTACGTTGGGTAATGTATGGCTGTCTTCTCATGGCGCTCGCTGTAACCTAGCTTCGAGTAAAGAAGCTACGAGTTGGCATTTGAGAGGCTGTTGGTGTAGAGCTGGCTCTCTTGGTGATGCGCTTGAGATTCATTCAGCATTGTACTCTCGCTCTCTGTACTGTAGCATCAGAAGCTGGGTTTTTTAGTACACCTATTTTACCATGTCGAAGACTACAGTAGAGTTCCATCAAATCGGTTTATCCTTTGTTCTCAACACAAAAAAGTGTACAGTCGCTATCGTCGTACTGTTGCATTAGTACTGGCAGGGAGTACTAGCTAGCTAGTACATCGTACTGATGAAGGGGGTTCATCAGGTCGACGAGTGCTACGAGTGTACAGTTTTTTGTTTTCTCTCAAAAATCAGTAGCAAATAATGATTAGTGACTGGATGCCAAGACTAAGCGGTTCACAGGATATGGTTTGAAGGTCTCAGTCTGAAAAATGATTCGACCACCGTGGTCATTAGCAGAGAAAATTGCTTCATCATATCGTGCTAGTATTTAGTTACAGTCAAAAGCCGACTACGGCCCCCGGTTTAACATGCAAATGATACGAAAAGATAGTTGCCGCTGAATCGAATCCTTTGTCAAATGAGAACGAAGGACATACCACTGATACCATTGACTGCAAATACTTACCGGTACTACTGTAAGTTGTACACGTGTAATTGCCCGTATCGTGCTGTACTCGCTCGATTAGATCCCTAACCCTAGCAAAATGTATCCCCCGGGACTCACCCATTACAATTGCCCGCAACGCTGCATAACATGCAGACTTTTCTTTCTGTTAATCACGCACACCATAATAAATAGTATATTGAATTTTGTTTGTGTGCTGATCGATGTGATCATGAGAATGTCCTCAACCTTTTGCGCAAAACAAAACCTAAGAAAGAGATTGTATTAGTGAATCATCAACAGTGTAACTGGAATGCTTTGCTGTGCTAAAAGGGATGGTCCTGAAAGCTATAAGCCACTTGAAGAGTGATCCTTGATTGTCACAAAAATTCGCAACAAAACAAAAGGAAATCGAGTTGTGCGAAAGGTTTTTCTCGTTTCGTTTCTACGCACGCGTTTCAAGAGTAACACGAACCATGAAGCAGCAACGACACACGATGGAGGATGAGAATGAGATTTTGTCCGTGTCGGCGTCATCGCTTCAATCCTTTTCCACCAAGGCAAGCAAGAGCAGCGCTGGGATACATAGTGCCAACAACCGCGATAATTATGACCTCGTTGGCACTTCCATTAGTCGCGAGTTTAGTACCATTAGCAGTGGCGGCCTTCGAAATAGTCGTTCCATGCTCAGCTACGACAATGAAGACTTGAACAGCAGTGGCTTCCACCAAGGGTCCATTGACGGCAGCAGTAGGCGGCGAATGCATAATAACGAAGACAGCATGCCCGAGTCGGTCATGTCCAATTCGGTCATGTCACGTTCCGTCTTGTCCAGTTCGCGTCGCGAATCCCACAGCAATATCCATCAAGGATCTCAGACGAGCATCCTTCAATCGAGCGAACAGCGTCAAGCTGAAGTTAGAATCAACCAAGCACTCACGAGTAACAAGCTGCGATACGAATCCGTGGGCTTGTATGGACGAGACAAAGAAATGAGTATGCTCAAACAATGTTGGGAGAATTTGAATCAATACGCGGAAGCGAGTAGAATAGATCCTGAGACGAGCACAACAACCCCCACCCCCACCACAGAAATACCCGAGCAAGAGCAACAACAACGACGGCAAGCATGGACAGCAGTGCAACAAGGGAGTGATCACAAATTAAAACCTCATCACCGGCAACAACAATGGGTTTTCATAGGGGGGCATGCAGGGACTGGAAAAACCACCTTGTGCCATGCTTTTGAACGCAAGTTTGTCCGAAGTCGATGTGGGAATGGGTGTATGGTTGCAGGGAAATATGATATACAGCTCCAAGAGGAACCGTACCTTGCCATAAGAGAAGCCTGTCAAGAAATTTGTGGCGAATTGCTGTCTCATCATATACGACAACTGGAAGAACAACGGAGGAATGGACCGTCATCATCATCCCATCAAGACGTATCACCATCGTCGGGGACAGACAACATACCCGGCAACCACAGCAACAGTGTTCCCCAAATTCTTCTCAATCAACTCGGGGAGGAATTGCCTGTATTGTCAGCCTTTCTTCCAGAGTTAATGGAAGTCGTTGGCGAGTATGGACATGTCGATGAGCAAGAACAATTTATTGGTCAAGATTCTTCGAAAGGAGCTGCGAAGGAACGATTTCATTCCGTCCTTTGCCTATTTCTACGAACGGCAGCCAGCTTACTGTCGGGACCTTTGGTGTTGATGTTGGACGACATGCAATGGGCTGATGCGGCTTCTCTTGAGTTCTTGGAAGCTATCTTTACAGACCGTTCAAATACCAACATCATGTTGCTGGGTTTGTATCGATCCAATGAGGTGGATCCGTCGCATCCATTGAACAAGGCGATTCGTGATTTTAGAGACAAACAACGAGAGTACCCATCCGTCTGCATGCAAGAGTTGGAAATTGGAAATTTGGCGGTGGATCAAGTCAATTCCGTTATATTAGACTTGCTCAATATTGTTGATACCCAAGACGAAAAGACACTTGAATTGGCGGAACTTTGTCATAGACGTACTCTTGGCAACGCTTTTTTCGTGATCATGTTCATGTCCATGCTGAAGGACGAGAAGTTGCTGGAATTCGACGTGACAAGGTTTCGCTGGAAATGGTCGGTGGTTGACATTGAAAGGAAAACCGCAGCAACATCGAATGTCGTTGAAATGATTGCGGCCCAAATGCTCAAGTTTCCTTCACAAGTTATTCATCTTCTGGCGATTGCGTCCTGTTTGGGGACTTCGTTTGAGCGCTCTACATTAAAAGTGGTCTGGGACAGAGAAGAAAGTAGCCTCATTTTTGGCGAGGATGTCCTGGATGAAGGATTGCAGAAAGCCGTTCAGGAAGGTCTCTTGGAGCAGAGAAAAGCAGCAACAACTATCAACGCGTCCTCCGGCTCTGTGGATGACACACCCGTGTTCCAATGGGTTCACGACAAAGTTCAAGAGGCTGCTTCAGGTTTAATCGAAGAGAGTAAGGTCGATTCCTTGAAATCGAGTATTGGTTGGATCTTGGATTCGAAGTTGAGTCCTACGAAAAAAGACAAAGCCCTGTTTGTAATCGTCAACTTGCTGAACGAAAGTACTCAAGACGATCCGAATAAGAGGATTCGGTTGGCCAGGTTGAATCGGCACGCTACACGAAAATCCATGTCACTCTCTGCGTTTTCCAGTGGCTTCAAGTTCGCTACTGCAGGCATTGGGCTGCTGCCAGAGGACGATAATGTTGCATGGGGTAAGCAGCATTACAGCCTTTCTCTTGACTTGTATGCGAGCGCTGCAGAATGCGCATTGCGTTTGGGCGAGAATGACGCGGTCTTCTTGTATAGTGAAAAGTTGCTGGAGAAGCACCAAGGACGGTTTTTGGACAAGCTCCGGAGCTACAAGACGCTCGTGGAGTGTTTTGGAGCAACTCGTCAGTATGCAAAATCGATTGAAATTCTGATCAAAGTTTTGAAAGAACTGAATTACACCTTTCCGAGTAACAAAACAGCACTGAATTTGAAGATGCGTGCCGGCTTGCCTAAAACAAAAAGCGCTCTCAAGTCCCTCACGCCTGAACTTATCGCGCAACTTCCAATTTGCGACGACCTGGAAACCGTGGAAAGTATGAAACTTTTGCACAAACTCAGCGTTTATTCCTTCCTTCATGGGGACATTGACTTGTCCACACTGGTACTGCAGAAGCTCATGAAAATGACTCTACAGCATGGCTTATGCGAGTTTTCACCTGAGATTTTTGTGAGGCTTGCGAAGCTGTTGGTTTACAAGTTCCAGGAATGGGAACAAGGAGAAAGGTTAGCAACGGATGGCTTATCTCTTATGGAACGGCTGAATGTCAAACATTTAAGAGCCGCGTGTGCTTTCAATGGAGTGGTGTATGTGTTAGCCTGGAGGCAGCCAACTGCGAGTCTGTACAAGTCATTGTTGGCGGGTTACCAGGCAGGAATGGCGTCCGGCGATCACGAGCATGCGATGTGGGTACGTTTTTTTGTCTCTGGTTTTTGTTTTTGCTTTTACGTGAGTGACGCCCCAGAAACCTCAACAATCTTCTCCATTTTTGATTATCTGTGAAGTGTATCGTCTTTTACATCGGATTGAGCCTTCAGAGCGGCAGAGTGCTGCCTCTGATCGAAGAAGACTGTCAAATCTACGTAAGGCAGATGATTGACTTGAAGCGTACTTCTGCAAGAGACTGCACCAAGTTGTTTTGGCAAACCGTCCTAATTTTACTTGGGGCATCAAATATTTCCAATAGGCTGCAAGGGGTTGTAGTGCCAGAGGGGTTTGACAAAAGCCTCACCGATATGCCACCAGCAGTTGCGACATTTCGTGGTCAGCAGGCATTTTTAAATGTTATGTTTGGTAATCATCGAGCTGGGGCTGATCTTTGCATTTCGAACGACGGCTTTCACATGCAAGTAGCTCCTATGAATCCATTGATCCAAGGGGAGTTGTTTATGGGTGGCCTCTCCTGCTTTGCCATGGCCCGAGAAGGAAAAGCCTCAAAATATGTCAAGCAAGCGAAACGAACCTGGAAAGTGTTCAAAGAGTGGAACGATAAAGGAAACCCTTATGCGAAGCACTCGTTTGCTCTCTTGGATGCGGAATTGAGTGCACTGAATAAGGACCAAAAAGGAGCCGTGAAGCGGTACCAATCTGCCATCAGCTTTGCTACAAGAGGTGGCTTCCGGCATGACGCCGCTCTTGCCAGTGAACGACTGGGAGAACTTGCGCTGGAAATGGGCGATAAGGAGGAGGCTGTGTATCGTTTCAAGGAAGCTGTCCGTTATTATAACGAATGGGGGGCCAAGCGGAAGGTAGACAGTCTTCAAGATAAACACTCGCATCTATGGCCCGCAATAACGGAAATCTTCATGGTACCTGGAGATGAGAGCGAACGTTTGGAAGGAAGTAGTTTCAACGCTGGAGGGAGTTTCAACTCCCTTTATTAGGCCATAGTACTCGAAGGCTTCTCCTAAAACAGCGAAATATCGTGTACAAGTCAGCAATGCGTCAGGACACATCATGTTCGGGGGAATCGAACGAATCTGTCGTGGCAGGCTCCAAGTCACAATTAATAAATCTGAATTTTAACGCTCGCTAGCTTGATGCGATTGTAGCCAATTGTTGTGTCGCTTTTTTTTTAATAGGGGGCGTAACCATGCTTGCATAAGATGATCGAATGGTTTTCTACTAGCTATTGTGCGTCAATTGGCTGATCGAATGAATCTGGTTTTAAGTTACGACTTAGTTGCCTTTTGCCATAGCAGCCACTTCTTCGGCAAAGCTGGGTCCTTCATTTTTCTCGATACCCTCACCTACTTCCAAACGGACAAAATTGGTAACAGAGGCTTTGTTTTCCTTTAAGATGTCACCCACTGACTTCTTTGGCTCCATCACAAAAGGTTGACCAGTCAAGGAAACTTCACCAGTGTACTTCTTCATTCGTCCAGCCACCATCTTCTCGACAATATCTTTAGGCTTGCCTTCGTTCATGCCGATCTCAATTTGCACCTTGCGCTCCTTTTCCACGACATCTTCTGGTACATCATCTGGATTCAAGAACATGGGACTAGAAGCACAAACATGCATACAAATGTTCTTCAAAGTTGATTCTTCTCCCTCCCCGGCCACAACCACACCAATTTTTCCTCCATTGTGAATATAAGTGGCAACTGTAGAACCTTCAATGTACTGCACCCGGCGAATGTTAATATTCTCACCAATCTTGGCCACCAAAGCGACGCGATCCTCTTCAAACTTCTTTTGCAAATCTTCTATGGAAAGCTTGTCCGCCAAAGCTCCGTCCGCCACGGTATTGGCAAATTTTAGAAAGGTGTCATCCTTGGCGACAAAATCCGTTTGGCAATTCACTTCCACCAAGGCGGCAACCCCGTCTCCTTGTTTGATAATGACTTGGCCCTCGGCGGCGACCTTGGTGGCCTTTTTGGCAGCCTTGAGAGCACCCGATGTTCTCATGTTTTCAATGGCTAGTTCAATATCACCATCAGTCTCCAACAAGGCCTTTTTACAGTCCATCATACCAGCTCCAGTCTGATCACGGAGTTCCTTGATAAGTTTTGGAGTGACCGCGACAAAGAGAGCCACATTGTTGGTTCGTTGAGTGTTCGCGGCTTGGGGAGTGAAGGCTGCCACTTGGGTCAACGAAACAATGGCAACGAAAAACTGAATTGGAAGCTTCATCTTGAGATACTATTAAATTAAAGATGGATAATGCGCTTGCGAGATAAATTATTATTATCAATTATAAGATAACCATAACAGCGGTGTATTGTGATGGACACAGGTATTTGGATTCTGGACACTCCCTGCAACGGTAACGGATGATATTGGTTTCGCAGCAGCGGATGCAAGGTGAGTGCTGTTTCATAGATCGGACGGATGGTGTGAGAAAGCTGCTTTCCGTTCTCCACCAAAACGTGCGTCAGTGCCTGTGGGGAATCAAAAGGGACTCAACTGAATTCACTCAGTCGTGAGCTCGTGACACTACAAGTACCGCATCGGTATCTTTTACAGGTTTCTCTCTCGGTGTTAAGATTCAATATCTCGTTTTTCTCTGGCTGCTTGATATCAACGGTTTGCTGATGATGTTTTGTTCGATGGCTATACGAACTGTATTGAATTCCACTCACTGAATACTAACTAATCAAGTGCTGTCTGTTTGCAAGAGGATCTTTGCTTTAATATTTATACGCTCAAACATGATGCTATTTGCCCTTCTCTGTTTCTTGGCTGGCCATGCAAGCTTAGCGTCTGGTTTTGTCATCCGTCAACGTGTACGTACAGTTTGTCTATCGTTGGCGGAATGTTCTTGAGGCGGGCAATGCTGACCTGTCAGGATCGGCGTTTTGCGCCTGCCAATGGGACCATTGCGATATTGAAGAGGTGCCATCCTATGATCTGTTTTGGTGGTGATGACGGCGGAAACGCATGATAATAGGTTACTTCTAACGTTGATTAAATTTCAACAATATCTCTTGCACAACCTTCAGTCCTTGTCGTTGCATTCGCAAGCCAGAACCACAGCCATCCTCTTTGCCAAGAATAGCGATGACAATGGCGTTGAAGGCCAGATGCAACAGGCCTTGTCGGTGGAAACGGTCGTGGAATTGGAAGAAAAGAATCGGTTGCATAATACCCAAGAATGGCTGAATAGTCAATTATGTTCAACAGCAACAACAAAAACGGCCTTGGCACTTCTCATTATGGGGACTGCCACTTTATTTTCACCAACTGCAGCTCAAGCAGGGGATGCCAAACAGGGAGAAGTACTCTTTGTCAACAATTGTGCGGCCTGCCATCGAGGGGGTCAAAATATTATGAAACCTGCCAAAACCTTGCAAGAAGCGGATTTGGTCAAATATTTGGGGTCCGCCGATCAAGCCACCCTGGCAACCTTTTTTTCCAAAAGTATGCAACACAAGCTCATGTCCTTCCCGAATGTACCCGGCGGAAAATTGTCGGAAACCGATGTTGTCGATGTAACGAGCTACATTTCCAATCAGGCGACGGGGAATCTGTGGAAGTAAATAATCGTTTTAGTACTTCTAGTAGCTAGAGTACACTCTTCTAAGATTGCTGAATACTATAGCTTCCGTACCCGTTGGCACGACTGTATCCAGTATAAGCACCATTCCAAGGAAAAAGAGAGAAACCAGGTTATTCTGCACGCAAGTTTTTGAAGGAAGAAACATCAAATTGGTAGCAAACTTATTTTCTTTGCCTATCCTACAATCTTGATGAATGTATCTAAATAGCAAATAGCCAGGGAAGCCCACAGTTCCAACCAGGAGTGGTGCAGCAGTAGCCAGGATATTCCTTATCATTGTCTGTGTGTATGGCCACCGGGATGAGAACGCCACATCTACAACGACGCATTGTACCGCGGAAGAAACCTTGACGAAAACTCGTATCCGACCAGTAGGAAGAAGCCAGTAGCGTGGTATGCATCAGTTTCTCCCGATCTTCTGGAAACGGCATGAGAAGAGGCTGCCAATGAAGAAGAACCCCAAAAGTATGAGTTTGACAGCGAAATCCTTTGTCGACCTTCTGCTTTCCAACGCGGCACCCACAAAGGAAGAATACCTTGCTTGAAAGTTGTGAAAGGTAGGTCTCAAAACACATGTTGGCAGAGTCGCAGACGAAACAATAGCGCATATGAATCTCTGTTGCCTTCTGGACTGTCTGTTTCTGGAATAGGGAGAAATGGCACACTTCTTTTTCCAGGAATGGAAGCAACATGGATGTGTGTTGGTTTTTTTAGGCAAAAGCGCGAGAATTTGTCGAGAAGAAGAGCCAACGTGTCCTGCTTTGGTGGCCCTTCATCGTCAAACCGCCAGTAGGTTCTTATTCGTTAAGTAATAATCGTGTATATCTAGTATCATTTATGTATTGACTCAGTATCATGCATTGATACAGCGGATAGCGTGTCCAGTCCAGCCCAATCAATGGACTCACTGGCTGGGGAGGGGTGTATCAGCCCACCTCTTGTAGAGTCAACTGACTGCAGCCATGTCCTCGTTTTGTCTCATTTATACATCGCGAATGATTTCGTTTTCTTCGACCTCCGGAAGCTCAACATCAATCACATTGGACTCAGTATTATTAATAAGATTGTCGGCTGCTGCTACTGCAATGGTGTTGGTTCGTTGCACTTCCGTTAATTCTCGCACTCGTTCTTCACCCAAAACATCCATGGCGGCTGTTTTCATTTGTTCCGGTGTCACCATTTCTTTTCGACAGTAGGGACAATGATCTTTGGGTTTCTTAAAGTTGGTCAACCAGACCATGGCACATTGTTTGTGAAACATATGACTGCAGTTGGAACCTGTTAAAATCTCCTCGTCGTCCTCTGTTGTAACACCAAAGAGCAGAACAATAAAGGTTAGATGCAAGGTCTACGACAAATGAATCAACGAGAAAACAAGACGAAATTGTAAAGAAACGTACCATATCTTCGTAGACAAATAGCACAAGAACACTTTGTGTCCAGATGGTTGTGCTGGCTCACGTCTCCCATTTCCAAATCGCCTTCATTATTATTTGTCGTCTTCATGTCATGCGTATGATGGGTTTCCATGTTTTTGTGCAAATCACATTTGGAAAAAATGACTTCCAACACGGCATGACGTTCTTTGGGAGTCATGCCCCAGAGGTTCGCCTTACAAGCGACCGCACCGTATTGTCGTTCGGCTTGAGCACGCGTCATGGGGCCATTGTCGCGGTGGTTGTGGTCGTGATGGTTTCTTCCTGCGTCGGTCACAAGAATGACGGGAGCCACTTGATCGTCGTGCTTTTTGCAACACCGAAAATTCACAATGCCCAGCATATAAAGTGCGCCCAACAAACAGAGACTGATCCCCAACACCAGGGGAATCACTCCTTGGAGAAAGATGGTCTTGAGGTTTCCTGAATCAGTCCATTCCATGATGCAAGTTGTATACAAGGCGAATGCTGGCCGAAAAATAAATAATTCACGCGATAACCAAAATGCATCGGTGTCAAAGGAAACCAAGAAATGACCGACCCGGTTGCTGAAGCTGAGGTAGAGGGGATAGCGGAGCCGATATGTCAATATTGTACAATAAGCGAGTAGCTAGCAATCAAATAGTTTGTGCATTTGATGCAACGAAATCAATGACTCTTTGCAATTGCAACGTAAGAGCAAAGTGTGCAATTAATGAGATGGTACTTTATTAGCTAGCTAGCTAGCTAGTTAGCTATTACTCAATGGAACACAAGGCGAAAGGAAGGCTTCTACTAGTAGTACAAGTAGTACCGTAAGTCTACTGCTACTTGTAGGTCGTGACCGTAGTACATACATGTATTCCGAGTACTACTATCTAGCCAGCTACTAGTACCATACGTACATGTAAGTAGTAGCCTATGCGAAGGGATTGGCTCTAGAAAAACACATACTACTGTACCGGCAGCAGTACAGTACGTGATTGTTACGTGGACAAAAATGACTTTGTTTGACACCACGAAATGAGAAGCCCACCGGGCCGGGTCGCAACGAATGAAAAAGAACCCCGTAACGGTTCGATTTCGTTTTTTGATGACGGTTGATTTTGGACTCGATGGACTCACTCAATGCGTGCGTACTACCAGCGTTTTGGCTCAAAACTCAAATTACTGCCGGCACCAGTAATACGAAAGAGGACAACGCCAGGAGATTCCGGTAATGGAAAAAACTGACTGTACATGTCTCTGGTTTCTGGGGCGTGCCTAATAGGCATCTAACGGTTGGCAAATGTCGCATAAATTTATACTACAGTTTTATAGTAC
>ENA-ORBV01004775-ORBV01004775.1-microbial-mat-metagenome-genome-assembly--contig:-NODE-4775-length-25643-cov-7.582023_pt1 | contig 25643 bp, 23 predicted proteins | sample MGYA00237777_ERZ505514 | MGnify/ENA primary metagenome ERZ505514 (study PRJEB26160, sample SAMN06269048) | microbial mat metagenome | isolation source: Oligotrophic lake microbial mat | place... | reverse complement strand
TCGACGCCCTGAGCGGACAGGGCCACGGCCGCGGCCACGAGGTCTTTCATGGTGTCCTCGATCTGGCCGATCACGTGTCCCCGGAAGAGACCGAGTCGCATAATGGCGTTGACCATCGCATTCACCGGCGCGGTGCGAATGCGGACGTCGTAGATCACACTCTTTGCGTTGTTCACCCCGGGACGGGCCCGCACATCGACATAGGCGGAGCCGTGGACTGGGACACGGAATACTGGAGGCGCGGGCCTTCGAAACCGCGAATGCCGGCGTGACGCAGGCTTATGGCGGTCCGGACTCGGTGCCGCCTGGGGTGGTTCCTGGCGCTTCTTCACCGCGAAACCCCGCCCCTATCGGAGTGCCGAAGCCGAGAACGTCGCGGTCAAATTGACCTCACCTTTCCTTGCGGGAGCCACGTTTGCGGTCAGGCCGCCGTTCGAGCCGCCCTGGATGCCGAGCCTTCGCGGGCTCGTCACCTTGGGTGGTGATCAGGTCGCGCGCTACGTTCGCGAAATCGTCATAGATGAGCTGCCGCTTGGTCAGCAGCCCCGCCTCATGCCAAGCCGGACCGAATTCGTGGCGTTCGCGGATGTTGGCGAGCACATAGGCGCCGCCGCGTTCCAGCCACAGCTTCCCGGTTTCGGGTGAATAGTTCGGGGGCCGGCTGATCTGGAACCCGCCATTAGGCGGAGGGCAGGGTGGGCGTCGAACCGTCGAGCTTGATGTCCTTCCGGTGAACGATGAAATAGGGGATCTTCGTGCCAGCGGTGGATGTCGCCTCGCGCCGTTCGACGACCAGGCCATTGGCGTCGAACTTGGCGGGTAGCCCTTCACTTCGACCACGGTTCCCGCATCGGCATCCGCGAGAAGGGGCACCTCGGGGTCTTGCCCGATATCAGTCAAGCTGAACTAGGCGGCGCGTCGCCCGCTTCGCTCGGTAGTCTTCAAGGAGCGAGAGCGGTTGTGATCTTCGCGAGAATCTTCTCGGCGCCAAGCACGTTGTTCTTGCTGATCCCGCCACCTTTGTACCGCGATGCTTTACTCCAGCTTTCAAGGACCTCGTATTCTGGAATGAGTCCTTGAGTCTTGGGATCGAGCTTCATTAAGGCCTTTCGCGCAACGTGGGTGCGTGGGTCCTCTCCCTGAGTTTCGGCGATGTACGCCGAAATGCGCCGCACCGCCACATAGTAGAGCGCGGTGACCTGCCACCCCGGCGTCTCGACATTTGCGACGCTTTCGATGGCCTGCGCGAAGGCTTCATGAACCGAAGCCCGCTTCCTATGTTGGTCTGCGAATGGACTAGACACCGGCCCTTGCCGGATCCAGCGCTACCTCTTCCCATGTCTCTGGAATTGAAGCAAGCTGATCCGTTGCGGCATGCTCGATCTCCAATCCACAGTCCGCCTTGAGGGCGCTTGAGAGATCCTGGCGATGTTGAAAGATTGCTCTCTCTCGGTCTGCATCGAATCCTTCAACGACCACGCAGACGGTGGGACTGCTCGGAGTCGATCGATCGACGAATACTCGCTCGCCAACTGCGGCGAGCTTCAGGGCGAGAGCCCCGGCAAAGCGCTCCGAAGCCTCGCGCCTTTCGTTGTTTCTTACGGCCGACCGCTCGAGTTCCCAAACCCGGGTCTGCAACGCCGCCACTTCCTCCCGCAGCGAAGACTCCTTGGAATGCTGGAGGCTGGGCTCAAAGACCACTGCGGTGAACTCGCTTGAGAGGATGAGCCTCGGCCAGCGCGATGAGTTGGCCTTGGCCAACAGCGATCCCGTCACTAGGTCCTTCTTCGAGTTCCACGCGAGGGCGGGATAAGCAGCGGTGGTCATTTGTTTTGCTCGACGATCTTGCGACAGGCCTCCAAGATAGGCCTCATAGCGAGAGTCGTGGATGTTACTCGAAAGGCCGGTAGTAGGCAGACATCTTCCTCTCCGCTCCCCGCCTCCTTGAGCACCTGTAGCTTGTCGGTCATGTCACCAATGCTGAAGCTCTGAAAGACCATCTCTACCTCAAAGCCCATGTGGGTAATGCGCGCTAGCTGGTACCGAATCTTCGAGGTCTGCCCTACCACTCTGGATCCAAGGTCCGTTGGGGGGAGGCCTTTCATGGCCATGCCGGCGGTTTCCTGCCTCTTCCACCACGCTTCCAAGTTTCCCGTAAGTTCAGTTTGGACTTGGCGAGCAAAGGTTAGAAAGATGTCCGAAGTGGCGCGGGCATGGACACGCCCCGATACTTGGCCGGCAGAATCCAACTGGTCGGCAATGATGTCCACGAATCCGTCCTCGCTCTCCTGTACCCCCAAGCGGTCCGCCTCAAAGCTTGCCGATGCGGGAGCCGGGTCCTTGATCTCAAAGCCAACCTGGGTGCCGTTCAAACTGAGTCTCATGGACGGCGGGCGGGCGCCGGTTGGCTGTTGCATTGGCCGAGTGTTCCGCTTGTTTCCCATGGTGTCGATGCTAGTACTTTCATGCCCTCAAGTGGCGCGGGCCGTGGGCGACAGAACACAGCGCCATTCATTGCAAAGGCTCAACGGCCGAAGTTAGCAGGAGCGAAAGCGCGCCGCCCAGGCGGGCCGCAGCACCGGCGTCGCCGTGCGGTTCGGGGCCCCACCGGGAGAACATCCGAGTTCGAGGATAAAGACCGAGAGGACCAACGGCCAGGTGGATGAATTCCGAGACATCCCGTTAACGATAGAGGAACCCCCATCACCGGTCTCAAATCGAAGCGGTTAACCTCCCCGGCCTTAAGCACCCGTTCAAGAATTTCCAAAGATTCCCCAGAAGCCATGTCCTCGCAAACATCCAGAACCCTTGGCCCGGTCGCTGTGGCCTTTGTGGCCCTTGCTTTCGTCGCGGGCAGTTTGCTCCGTCTCTACTTCATCTCGTCCCATGGGGCCTGGGACACGGAATACTGGAAGGCGTGGGCCTTCGAAACCGCGAATGCCGGCGTGACGCAGGCTTATGGCGGTCCGGACTCCGTGCCGCCAGGAGAGTTCCTACCCCAACTCCTGGGCCAGAAGCCTCGACACCGGGTGATGTTCCGGGACCGCGACTTTCCCATTGATTACCCGCCGCTGGGCCTCGCCGCCTGGGGTGGTTCATGGCGCTTCTTCACCGCGAAACCCCGCCCCTATCGGGGTGCCGAAGCCGAGAACGTCGCGGTCAAATTCCCCGCCGTTTTCGGCGACCTCCTGGCGGTCCTGGTCCTGGTCTGGGCCTTCCGAAGCGATCCGCGAACCGCGTTCATGCTGGCCGGTTTGTACTGGCTCTTTCCCATTACCTGGGTCTCGTCTTCGGTCCATGGTTTCTTCGATGGCTTTGTGCCGGCCTTCCTTCTCGTCAGCCTCCTTCTGAGCGTGACCTCACCCTTCCTTGCGGGAGCCATGTTTGCGGTCACCTGCTTGATCAAGCCCACGGCGGCGGTCGCCGTGCCGGTTCTCTTCCTCGCCGCCACATCCACCGGCTGGTTGCGCGTGATGGCCGGGGGAGCGCTGGTCACCGCCCTCGTTCTCTTGCCCTACGTGCTTGCCGGCACCCTGGAGCCGGTCATCATCCAGGTGGGCCGCCTCTTCACCCAGGACCGCGTGTCCGGCGGCTACGCCAACCCTTGGTGGATCATGGGTCATGCCTCCATGGTGCTCGAGGACAAGGCCGAGTGGGCCGATCCAATCGCCTACGTGCGACGTGACGCCTTCGCCTGGCCCCTCGGTCTGATCGGATTCATCGCGGCGGGAGTTGCAGTTTCGTGGGCCCTTTATGCCGCGCGGAGGATTCGCAACCTGAAGTCGGCGGTCTACGTGAGCGCTCTTCTCCTTTTCATCTGGGGCGTGCTGACCATCGGTGTTCACGACAACCACAACCATCCGTTGTTCCTTCTTCTGGTCGCGACCGGGCTGGGCACGCCGTTCCTCCGCGCGTTCTCTTTGAGTGCGGCCACCACCACTCTCTTCGGCAGTGTTTGCCTCCACGGTTTGGGCCGCTTCTACGGAACGCAGTGGCGCTCCGTGCTTCCTTTGGCCGATTCCGTCGCCCGTTTGCGGATGTCTCTGGGCTTCGACCTGACGCTGCTGCTGAGCATCGCCAACACCTTGCTGCTGGTGGTGGCGCTGTGGCGTCTCCCGAAGACCCTGGCCGAGATCGAGCAGGACTGAACGGTCTGCCTAGCGTCACAGTTTCTCGATTTCTACGGAAACGAAGCGGATCTCGGTTCGGCCCGGTATGGCCTGGGCGATGACGGGCAGGTCCTGAGAGACGACGCAGGCGATCTTCGGATAGCCGCCGGTGGTGGGGCAATCCGACAACATCACGATGGGCCGGCCGTCGGGCGGCACCTGAATGCAGCCGGGGACCATGCCGTCGGAGACGATCTCGCGAGGGCCGCAGTGGGTCAATCGTTCGCCGTCGAGGCGCGCTCCCACGCGATCGGTATCGAGGCCGACCTGCCAGGAACGGCGAAGGAAGGTTTCGATGACGCTCGGATCGAAGTGATCCGCCTGCGGCCCCAGGATGACTCGAACCACATCGGAGTGTCGAGTCGGGACGATCGGGTCCCGGAGCGCCCGCTCGGAATCGAAGACGCTCACGGTCAGTTCGTCCCCATTTTCGAGCGGCCGCAAAAATCCGGACCCGAGGTCGGTCGATGCCGAACCCAGCACACGTGGCGCATCGAGACCGGCGATCGCCACATATCCCCTTGCTCCACCGGCGAGCCCTTCGATCGTCAGCACATTCGTGGGCCGGACGCGCACCGATACGTTCATAGGGACGGACATCGGTCCGCTCACTTGGTCGCCCCGCTGGAGAGTTGCGGTCACGCGGGCGCCCGTGATGGCGATCAACGACGCCTTGTCGAAGGCCAGTCTCATTCCTGGTCCGCACAACTCGATGACCGGCGAGCCGGGACGATTTCCGACACACCGATTCGCATCCTCCGCAGCGCCTCGGTCCGCGTAGCCCGCCAAGGGCACGGCCAGCCGTCGCAGTCCCGCTCGGCCCGCGTCTTGCACCGTGGTGAGAAGCCCGGGATCGAGGACGCGAACGCCGCGACCGGTCGAGAGGCTCGAACGGCGCACTGGTTCAGGTGCTTGCAAAGACGCAACCGAGACAAAACGTACGCGGTCGCCGGGAGCGAGCACTGAAGGGTCGCGGCTACCTGGATCGAACAGGGTGAGCGAACTCCGGCCCAGCAGGTTCCAGCCCCCTGGGAGGGCTCGCGGATACACGCCGGTCTGGGCGCCCGCCACCGCGACCGACCCCGCAGGGACCCGTGTTCTCGGGGTTTTGCGGCGAGGCACGCGTAGTCGTTCATCAACGAAACCCATGTAGCCGAAGCCGGGCGAGAAGCCGAGCATGAGCACTCGGTACTCCACCGAGGAATGAAGCTCAATGACGTCGCCACGGTGGAGGCCGCAGGCGCCCGCAACGTCATCGAGGTCCTGCCCATCGTAAAGAGTTGGGATCTCCACCAAACGGTGGGTATGAGTCGCGGCCCGCAAGTAGCAACCGAGTTCGAGCAGCAGGCTTTTGATCTCGGCGAAAGCCAGCCGGTCGGGGTCGTAAAGCACGAGCAGCGAGGCATAGGCCGGCACGGTTTCCAAGATGCCCGGAACACCGCGTTCACGAAGTCGGTCATCGAGCGCCCGGACCCGACCCACGGTCTCCTCGTCGAGCGAAGGCCCAAGTTCCACCGTGACCGCGCGATCGCCCACCGGCTGAACGCGTGGCCAGCCAGGGTTCATCGCAGAATCAGGCCGGTCCGTGAGGGCCGAGGGCTTGAACCTTCACGCCGGCGCCTTCCAGTCCCGCGCGAACCGCCTTCGCGATCGAGACCGCGTTTTTGTTGTCTCCGTGGAGACAAAGCGTTTCCGCTCTCACCGAGATCACCGAGCCGTCGCGAGTCCGCGCCAGACCGTGGGTTGCGATTCCCACCGCCTGGCCCGCCGCATCCTCGGCACCCTCAATCACGGCCCCCGGAGTCCCTCGACGGGCGAGCGTTCCGTCGGCTTCATAAGCGCGGTCCGCGAAGGCTTCACCCGCGAAGTTCACACCCTCGCTCGCGGCCGCCTCGCGAAACACCACCGAGGTCGAAAGCCCGACCAGGGTGACGCCGCCACCGAGCCGATGCACCCCGCGGGCGATGGCGTGCGCAAGTGCGGGCTCGCGAGCCGCCTGGTTGTAGAGAGCGCCGTGAGGCTTCACGTGCCAAAGCCGGCCGCCCCGGGACTCCACGAAGGCGCGCAAGGCCCCTGCCTGGTACAAGACGTCCGTTTCCACCTCGTCCGATGAGGCCCGCATTTCCCTGCGGCCGAAACCGCGCAGGTCGGGAAACGAAGGATGAGCGCCGATGCGGATTCCGCGTTCGAGGGCCGCACGGACGGTCAGGTCCATGGTCAGCGGATCCCCCGCGTGAAAACCGCAGGCCACGTTCACCGAGGTCAGGAAGGGAAACAGGGCCTCGTCTTCACCCATCGACCAAGCGCCGAAACTCTCGCCGACGTCCGCGTTCAAGTCGATGACGCCCGCCACACTTGAAAACCCTTAGTCCAGAAAAACCCGCAGGCTGCGTCCGATCGACTCCTTCATTTGGCGCCGGTCGACCACCACGTCAATCATGCCGTGGGTGAGGAGGAACTCAGACCGCTGGAAACCTTCGGGCAGTTTCTGACGGATGGTTTGCTCGATCACCCGCGGCCCCGCGAAACCGATCAGCGCCCCCGGTTCCGCGATATTGAGATCTCCCAGCATCGCGAATGAAGCGGTGACCCCGCCGGTGGTGGGGTCGGTGAGGACGGAGATGAACGGAATCTTCGCGTCATCGAGGCGAGCGAGAGCCGCGGAGATCTTCGCCATCTGCATCAGGGACAAAGCCCCTTCCATCATGCGAGCACCGCCCGAACACGAAACCACGATCAGAGGCGCTTTGGTGCTGACCGCTCGTTCAGCCGCCCGGGTGATTTTCTCTCCCACCACCACACCCATCGATCCGCCGATGAAACCGTACTCCATAGCGCAGATCAGCACGTCCCGCCCGTCCAGTTTGCCGGAGGCGCTTACCAGGGCGTCTTTCCCGCCGGTCTTTTCCTGCCCGTCGAGCAGGCGGTTCGCGTAGGCCTTGGTGTCCGTGAACTTGAGGGGGTCAGCACTGGCAAGCTCGCGATCGAACTCCTCGTAGGGGCCGTCGAACAGCAACTCCAGACGCTCCCTGGCCGTGATCCGGAAGTGGAAGGCGCACTTGGGACACACGGAGGCGTTTTGGACAACGTCCTTGCGGTAGATGATCTCGCGGCAGCCCGCGCATTTGATCCACAGGCCCTCGGGGACGCGGTTGACCTGCTCGCCCACCGGAAGTTTTTGGTCTTCGCGTTTGAACCAGGCCAAAAGGCAGAACCTCCGCTTTCCTTGGAAAATGACGACAAGGCGGCACGAGTCGCCCGGTCCGTTTAAGGGCCTTAGTGTATCGCGCCGGGCCCCGGCCCGCCCTTAAGCCGACGGTGCGCTCTCCCGGGAGTTCGCGTCGAAAACGATGCGCATGAACTGCGCAAGTTGCGGGGAGCCCACGGCCGGCCGCTCGTGGAGAACGCGATCGAGCGCTGCCGCCATTTTTCCGGCATCCGGATACCGGTCGTCGGGGGAACTCGCCACCGCGTGCATGACCACCTTCTCGAGCCTTGGCGTCACCCGTGAAGAGATGAATCGAAGCGGAACGATATCCGCCCGCCGCACCTCATCCATGGAAGGCATGTCGGGATTCCCGGCAATGGGCCGTCGGCCCGCGATCATCTCGTAGAGGATCACGCCCAGCGAAAAGATGTCGGACCGGGCATCGAGGGGGGCGCCCAGCGCCTGTTCCGGACTCATGTACTGCAACCTGCCCTGGGGCGCATGTTTGCTGAGTTCCACGTACGACGACGGCTTGGAAATGCCGAAGTCGGTGAGTTTCACGGTACCGGCGAAGGAGACCATGATGTTCGCCGGGGAGACGTCGCGGTGGACGATTTGCAGGGGCCGGCCGTCAGCCCCTTCCCGTGTGAAGGCGAAGTCCAAGGCACTCGCGATTCGCGCGGCGATATAGACCGCCAGGTCCAGAGGCAACTTCAGCCCCTTCTCGTGCGTTTTTCGGAGCATCGTCTTAAGGTCGAAGCCGTTGACGTACTCCATCGTCATGTAGAGGTCGTGGTTGATCTCGCCCAGTTCGTGAACAGGCACGATATGAGGGTGATCGAGCAGGGCAACTGTCTTCGCCTCCTCGATGAAGAGCCGCCGGAAGTCGTCATTCTGAGCGAGTCCGGGCAGTATCTTCTTCAGCACCACGGTCTTGCGAAAGCTGTGGGGACCGGTGCGTTGCGCGCGGTAGATCTCGGCCATCCCGCCCCGTGAGAGCATTTCCTCAAGCACGTAGGTTCCGAAGATCCGGGGATACGTAGGGCGCAGCGTCTCTTTCGAATCCCTTTCCAGGATCAGATCCGCTGACTCGGAGGGATCTCCGCGCGACTCCGGCCGCGTCCCGGCCGAGGCCAGGCCCAGCAGATTGGGTCGAGGAGGTGCGCCAGACATGGAATGAAGAGGCGTCGGACATTACCAGACGCCCCATTCCCGACTTATGCGCCGCACCCCTGGGTCAAGGTGAGAGGGTGAGCGGGGTCACATCCAGAAAGCCGCGATGGCCAGCCGAATGGCCACCAGGATCAGCGAAGTCGCGAGAATGGTCTTGATGGACCGTACGGGCATTCTCCGGGAGGCCCAGGCACCGAGGATGCTCCCGGGCAAAGCACCCAGAGCCACCGCGGCGGTCAGCAGAGGATTCATATCGCCCCGGCCGAGATAGATGAAAGCGGAGACCGCGGCGGTGGGTCCGATCATGAAGGCCGAGGTGGCGGCGGCGACTCTGATCGGAATGCCGCAAAACGAGTTGAGAACAGGAACCTGGATGACCCCTCCGCCTACCCCCAGCAATCCAGAAATCGCGCCGGCGATCAGAGACACCGACATGCCGAGGGGCAGTCGCTTCATCAAGTAGCTGAGGGTCTTGCCGTCTTCGACCACCCGGCCTCCGAGACGTCCCAGATCCAGCCCGGCGTCGTCGATCACGTTTCGGGTTTTCGAACGCCAGGTCACGATGAGAGCCACTACGAACAATGTCGTGGCGAAGATGGCATAAAGAGCCCGAGTGGAAACATGCCGGGCGATCACGCCGCCCGCGAGGCTGCCGATCGAGGTGGTAAGCAGCAAGGTGAAGGCGAGGGGAATGTTCACGAGGCCCCTCTTCATGTTGACGAGGGTGGTGCTTGCGGAACTTGCAATCACCGCCACCAGACTCGCGGCCACCGCGGTGCGGGGCTCGATGTGGAAACCGAGGGCCAGCAGCGGTACCAGAAAAACACCGCCGCCAAGACCGAGCAGGGCGCCCACCATTCCCGTGAGGGCGCCGGTGAAGGCATAAAGGACAAGATCGAAGGCCGCAGGATTCATACGTAGCGCAACGATTCCGCGGGTTTTTGTCGAGCCGCGGAGAAGGAAGGGATCCAGGCCGCGAGCACGCACACGCCCAGCATGATCACGGGCGGGCGCACCACATCGATCAGCTTCAGCAGGGGATAGAGCCGGTCCCCGCCGTAGGTGTATTTCTGCGCTTCGCTGAAGGCGGGGATGCCGTAGTGCGAAAAGAACACGATGGTGACGGCACCCATCAGGGCGCCCAGAGTGGCTCCGAACAACCCGATGAGGAAGCCTTCCGACAGGAACACCGACAGGACATCCTGCTTTCTCGCCCCCATCGCCCGCATCGTCCCCATTTCGCGGGTTCGCTCGAAGGTGGCCATGAGCACGGTGTTCAGCACTCCCGCGGCCACGATGACTCCCATCACGAAGTTCATGATGGTGGCGATAAAATTCGTGACCAGCATTCCTCCGATGAAAGGACCCCCCATGTCCTTCCAGGTGAAGGCCACCGCGTTTGTCCCTGCCTGCCGGTACGAAGCGTTCAGACGGTCGCGGACGGCTTCGGATTCACGCCCCGAATCCGCGAGCCGCAAGACCACGAGCCCCGCCTGATCCGGCACATCCAGAAGATCTTGCACCGAAGCCAGGTCGGCGTAGCACGAGCCCCATTCGTACGCTTCCAGCCCCTTGATCGTGTACAGGCCCGTGACCCGGAGTCGGACACCGCTGATGCGGCCATCCGACGTGGTTCCAAGGGCCACCATGTCGTCGCCGGGGCCGATGCCGAGTTTTCGAGCGACCCCGCGATTGATGAGGACACCACGCTCTCCGGGCTCGAAGTGCCGCCCTTCGATCAGGGAGAGGTCTGGATAGGTGGCGGCGCGGCCTCCGGGGTCGATGCCGATGAGGACGCCGTCCATCGTCGTGGACTCGAAGGAGAGAAGCGCTCCCACCATCAGGCGAGCGAGGCCGGATTCAATCCGTGGGTCGATGGCTTTGGCTTCACGAATCAGGTTCGCGGGGGCCTGAATCAGCCGATAGTTGTTTTGCGGCATGATGAAGGAGATCTCGCCGGACTCGTCCTCGGCGGCGTCCGCGCGGTAGACCTGAACATGGCCCAGGGTCGCGTTTTTGGCGGGTTCGACCACCGACCTCTCCATGGCATCGGTCCAGGCCTGCCCCAGCACCATCAGGGCGATCCCGAAGGCGAGCGCGCCGATGGTGAGAGCGGTGCGCCGCCGATGTCTCGCGAGGTTTCGGAAGGCCAGCCGCAGAATGAACGCCGCCGAAAATCGATCTCTCATCAGGCCCGGCCCCCGACCTTGCCGCCGGTATGCCAGAACAGAGAGGGGACGCGGGTCAAGGCCACCTCAATTTACCAAGACCCGTGTTCTATCGGCGGAACGGGCCGGTTCGAGGACCGGGCAACCGCAGGGTTTGCCCCAATATCTGAGAAGACGTCTTCCCCGCGCAAGTGACGACCGCCCCTTTCCGATCGACGAAGTCGGCACATCCGCGGTCGATATACTCGGCGGCCCGCTATGAAGCTCCGCGCCGCGATCACCTCCATTGGCCGCTACCTCCCGCCGCAGGTGCTGGACAACCAGCACTTCGAGCAATTCGTGGCCACGAACGACGAGTGGATTCGAACCCGCACCGGCATCGTCACAAGACACCACGCGGAGAAAGGCGTCGGGACCTCCACCCTCGCCACCGAAGCCGCCCGGGAATGCCTCGAACGCCGCGGTGTGGCCGCCTCGGAAATCGACCTCATCGTGCTGGCCACGATCACTCCGGACATGAACTTCCCGGCCACCGCCTGCCTGGTTCAGGAGAAGCTCGGCGCCTCCCGCGCGTGGGGGTTCGATCTTTCGGCGGCCTGTTCCGGTTTCGTCTACGCTTTGGCGGTGGGTGCCCAGTTCATCGAGAGCGGGGCGCACCGAAAGGTCCTGGTGATCGGGGCAGAGGTGATGTCCTCCATCCTCGACTTCCAGGACCGTACTACTTGTGTGCTCTTTGGCGATGGCGCCGGCGCCGTCCTGCTTGAGCCGACGGAAGCGGATGAGGGCCTCCTCACTTTCACCAACGAAGTGGACGGAGCTGGGGCCTGTCATCTGCGAATGCCCGCGGGGGGAAGTTTGCTGCCTCCCACCCACGAGACGATCGATAAGCGGCTGCACTACGTCAAGCAGGAGGGCCAGGCGGTCTTCAAGTACGCGGTGCGGAAAATGGCGGAGGCTTCCATCGCCGCGGTCGCGAAGGCGGGCCTTCAGAACGATGACATCGACCTCTTCATTCCGCACCAGGCGAATATCCGCATCATCGACGCGGCCCAGGCGCGCCTCGGCCTGCCCGACTCCAAGGTGGTCAAGAACATTTCGAAGTACGGCAACACCACCGCCGCCACCATCCCCCTGGGCCTCTACACCGCTCTCGAGGAGAAGCGCCTCAAGAAGGGTGACAACCTCCTGATGACCTCGGTAGGGGCCGGGTTCACCGTCGGGTCCGCGGTAGTCCGCTGGTCGGACCTCGCTCTATGACGCTCGCGCGTCTCCAGGTTTGACCTGATGGGCCTTCTGGCCTGGATCGTACGGGCCATCCTCTTCCTCTTCGTCTTTCGGCTGGTCGGACTCGCTCTGCGCGCATTTTTGGGCGGCCTCGCCAGAGGCGCTCGTCCGCCGAATCAGCCGACTGGTGCTCCTAGCCCGCCGCGGGGGCAGGTGGAGGAGCTGGTCAAGGATCCAGTGTGCGGAGTGCACACGGCGCGTTCCTCCGCGATCACCGGGACCTATCGTGGATCCCCTGCTTATTTCTGCTCGGACGAGTGCCGTATGAAAGCTCTCGCGGCCTCGTAGCCGTTCAGCCCCTGCTCAGGCCACCGGTTCTTTTCGAGCGGCGAGCGAGGCCTTCAGGGCTTCCATGATGTCGATGATCTGAGCGCGCGGCTGTTCGGGAGCGGCCGATATGTCCTGGCCCTCGATCTTTCGGTTGATGGCCGCCTGCATGCGCTTGCGCACCTCATCTTCGTAATGAGACGGTTCGAAGGAGGCTGAGGTGATCTGGTCGATCAGCTGCACGGCCAGTTTCAGCTCGTTCTCCTTCGACTCGGCGGTCCCGACCGGTACTTCGTCCAGTGGCCGGACCTCGTCGGGATAGCGCAGTTGCTGGAGAATGATCACGTTCTTCAGGGGTCGCAGCAGGACCAGATACTGCTTGCCGCGCGCCGCCCAACGCGCCACCGCCACTCGGCCCGTCTTCTTCATCGCGTCGCACAGCAGGCGATAGGCCTTCTCGCCGCCCTTCTCCGGAGCGAGGTAGGACGCCCCCTCGTAGTAGACCGGATCCACCAGATTGATGTCGAGGAACTCCGCGATGTCCACCAGGCCGGTTTTCTCCTCCTCCATCTTCTTGATCTCGTCGGCGGTGAATACGACGTACTGATCCTTGGCGAACTCGTACCCCTTCACCATCTCGGTGCGGGGCACCACCGCGTTGTTGTCCCGCTCGCAGATGTACTGCTGCTTCACCCGGCCCTTGCATTTTTCGTGAAGCATGTTGAAGGAGATGGACGCTTTGCTCTCGGTGGCGGAGAAGAGCTTGACGGGAATGGAGACCATTCCGAAGGAGATGGTGGCGGTGGCAGTGGGTCTCATGGGTAGTAGTCCTCGCGGAATCGGCGGCGTTACGAGCTTAGCGCCGCGCCGCGACCGCACGTGCTTCTCTCGTCGCCTCGTCGCGTCCGATGGTTCGAGAGGCCATCACGAAGAACACGAACGCGACGACGTTCGAAAGTGTGGCCGCCATGAAGGCGAGACGCAAGTCACCCCACAGGTCGCTCAATCGCCCGACGACGTACGGTCCGAGGGCCAGACCCACGATGGTCACGAAGAGCAGAAACACCGCGGACGCACGCGCCCGCATGTGAGGGAGCACCAGATCCTGCACGGTGGAGCTGCCGGCGCCGAGCCACAGGGCGGCCAGAGTCTGAGCGCAGGCGAACAGGACGAGGGCGGTGGTTCGGTCCGAAACATTCAGGGCCAGCAGGAGAAACGGAATCGGAAGGAGCGCGTTCATCATGCCGACGATCAGGCGTCCCGCGGCCAGCCGTCGCCGCAGCCAATCCGCGAGGATTCCGCCCATGGTGACTCCGAAGCCCCCGCCCACCGCGGAGATGACGCCGAGGATTCCGCCGATTTCGGCGAACGTGAAGCCGTGATACCGGATGAAGAACGGCGCGGTCCAGAGGCTGATCGCGTAGCCCGTAAACGAGAGTGAGGAAAAACCGAGGGTCGCAAAGGCGAGCGCCGGGGTGCGGAAAATCAGGGCGAAGGCATCCGGCTCCCGCACCTTGAGCCGCTCAGCCATGGTCGCCACGACGTAGAGGCCGGCCGAGACACAGGCCCATTGCACGGGGTCCCCAAAAGCCCACCAAAGGGCGATAGCACAAAGAGCCAGGGTGGCGAGGGTGAGTCCATTGGTCGCGAGTGAGACACCTTCGCGACGCAGGAAAAACAGGGAGAACGGAGGCAGCAGGGCCATGGCCTCAACCATCGCGGTCCGCCATGGGCTGAGATTTGCAGGGACGGTCGCGCCAACCGGAATCTGTGCTCTCGTCTCCTCCATCGCCCCCCGTTCCGGCTCGCGAAAGGCCAGAACCAGAGGGACGAGAAGAAGTCCGGGAAGGCCCGCGATGAAAAATGCGACTTGCCAGCCGCGCAGCCCGAAAGGCTCCTTGCCGGTGGGGTACAGGGCGCTCCACGCATCGACCACGGCGCCTCCGAGGTACGAGCTGAGGCCGATTCCCACGTAGACGCCGAGCGAGTAGATCGCAAGAGCGGTGGCGCGACGCGCCTTAGGGAAGAGATCGGAGATCAGCGAGTAGGCCGCAGGCGATGCACTCGCTTCCCCAATCCCGACGCCCACCCGGGCGAGGGCGAGCGAGACGAAACCGGTGGCGAGACCCGAAGCCATGGTCATGAGGCTCCACAGCCCGAGGCCCCAGGCGATCAGTTTTTTCCTCGAACCAAGGTCGGCATATACCCCGAGGGGAACTCCGAACACTGCGTAGAAGATCCCGAAGACCGTTCCGTATAGAAACCCCAACTGCGCGTCGGAGATCAGCAGGTCGGCTTTGACCTTGCCGGCAAGGATGGCGAGGATCTGGCGGTCTACGAAGTTCAGGATCGAGACCGCGAAGAGAACGGCCAGGATCATCCGCGCCTGCAGGACCGCTTCCGGCCGGGCGGAATTGGATGCGGTATCGGAGTTCATGGGGTGGGGGGACGGTCTTGTTGCGGTTTCACGAACCGATCGATCAGACGAGGAACGGATTCGTCCGTCGTTCCTCGAGGATCGTGGTGTCCGGACCATGGCCCGCGATGACCCGGGTCTGGTCGGGCAAAGGCAAAAGCCTCTCTTTGATCGACCGGATCTCCGTCGCGTGATCTCCGCCCCACAGATCGGTGCGGCCGACGCTTCCCGAGAAAAGTGTGTCGCCGGACATCAGCAGGTTCTCGCCGGGGACAAAAAAGCTGCACGAACCCGGAGTGTGCCCCGGAGTGTGCAGCACCTCGACCGAATGGCCCTTGCCGAAAAAAATCACGTCCCCCTGATGAATGTGCTCATCCACATCCGCGCGGATGGGGGTGTCCATGCCGATGAACTGGGCCTGCATCCGGAGGTTGTCGTAAAGGGGCAGGTCTTTCTCGTGCAACATGACGCGCGCGCCGGTTTTCTCCTTGACCTCGTGGTTCCCCGCCACGTGGTCGAGATGGGTGTGGGTGATCAGGATGGCCTTGGGCTTGAGTCCATGTGCTGCCAGGCGGCGCAGGACGACCAGCGCTTCATCGCCGGGGTCAATCACGATCGCTTCGCCCGTCTCGGGGTCGCCGAGAATGGTGCAATTGCACTGAAGCGGGCCGACGGGGAATGTCTCGATGATCACCGGGAGGGTACCTCTTCGACCGGGCCTCGGAGATATCCCGAGCCGACCGCGAATCCAATCATCGCAAGAAGACCCCACGAGTAGACATTGAACAGGCCCACGTCCATCGGGCTGAGCCTCGCCATGCCGAAGCCTTCGCCGGAAGCGGTGGCTGACGCCATGAGGATCGTGGGCAGGAAGTACGGGAGCAGGAAAGGGTAGGTGCATACCGTGACGTCGAGAAGATTCGCCCGTCGATAGGCGGAAAGGCCGAAGCGCTCTCCGGCCTCCCTGGCGAAAGCACCCACTGCCAGCATGGCCACCACACTGTGGGTGGTGAGCAGGACGGCGATACTGACCGCAACCACGATCCAGACTTCGGTGGCCCGTGGGGTGCGCGCCTTTCGCCGTGCCACATCCACGAGCGACTGCTGAAGACCGGTGGCGGTGAGCGTTCCCACGAGGCCCATCAGAAGCAAAGTGAAGACGGACACGCCGACCCCCCGTTCGAGGCCTTTGAGGATCAGACCGCGGGCCACGAAGTTTTCGTGATCCAGGAACAGAAGGTCGGAAGGAGTCAGGAGCCCCAGCCCCAGACTGATCACGAGGGAAACCATGATGCCCGAGAGAAGTCCCTCAAGAAGATGTTTCTTTCGCAGGAGAAGCCAGAGTGTGAAGGCGGGGGCGCCCAGCATGGGAAGTGCTCGCAAGGATCCCATGGCCGAGGACTGGATACCGATCTCACCACCTCGACCGAGTAATAAACAGGCGACGAAGGCGAGCAGCGCGGGCGGCAGCACGTAGCCCAGACGACTCCGCACCACACCGCCGATATCCGCACCCTGAGTGCCCGCGGAAGCGATCGTGGTATCCGAGATCGGCGAAATGCTGTCGCCGAAGGTGGCACCGCCGAGGATGGCTCCCGCGAGCCAGTGGGGATCGGCCGAGAGCGACCCGCCGGCTGGATAGAGCAAAGGCCCGCAGACGAGAATCGTTCCGAAGCTCGTCCCGGTGGCCGTCGAAACGAGACAACAGATCAGGAAAGCCAGGCCCACGAACCCGCCGCCTTGAAGTCCAAGGAACGACCCGGCGGTAACCAGCGCCTGAATCAACCCGGAGGCGCGCAGCAGTTCCGAAAGGACGCCGGACAAAAGCCAGGCCAGAATCATGAGGGCCACGATTTCCTGGCTCATGGAACGGACCACGGCTTCGCTCCACTGCGTGCGATCGCGGGCGAGCAAGAGGCTCAGGCCCAGTGCCGCGATGAGAACCGGCCAGAACCCCCGTTCATCAGGGGTTCCTTGAAGGGCCAGGGTGGTGACGCCGGCCAGGAAGAGGAGGGCGGGAAGAACCGCTCCAAAAAGGCCGCCGTGAAAGGTCAAACGACGTTGTGAGGATCCCTCGATCATCGGTGGCTATGCTATGTGCAATGCCGATGAAGCGCGCCGGTGCCCCGCCGAAGAAGAAGGCCACGTTCCGGCTCTTCGACCTGCGGGTTGAGGTCGAGCAGGCAAAGGGCCTGCCCATGATCTGCAATCACCGGTTGGGGGACACGTTTGATCTGCGAGGCGAGAACCTCTCGTTGCCAACGGGCCAGACGTTCCCGATCTACTCCCTCGCCGCCCTCCTGCCCTTGCTCCCGGCCAAGCAGCGCGACACCCATCCGCACGACTGGATGACCACGGACGCCCTGGTCGCCTGCCCCGACCCCCACTGTGGCGGCCGGTTCCGCATCATTCGAACGGGCACGCGTGTTTTCAACCACGCCGATGTAACCGCGGTGCCCATTGAGGAGTCGCCCGCAACGCTGAAGGCCCGAAACCCGAAGGCCCGAACGCCGAAGGCCCGAAACCCGAAACCCCCAACACCAAATCGACGAAGCCGTGCGCGTTGAACTGGCGCCGGGATACTCCATTTCCCGGATCATCAAGGGCGGGTGGCAGCTCGCGGATGGCCACAGCGTCTCGTCTTTCTCCCTGGACCCGAACTCAGACATGGCGGCTTTCGTCGACGCCGGTGTCACCACTTTCGACTGTGCCGACATCTATACGGGGGTTGAGGAGCGGATCGGTTCGTTCACGCCGCCCCCGGGGTGCTCCTTACAGGTCCACACCAAGTACGTTCCCGATCTTGCCGCCCTCGAGACGGTGAGCGCTGCCGACACCCGAGCGATCATCGATCGCTCTCGGGCCCGGCTCCGGCGCGCGGCCCTCGATCTGGTCCAGTTTCACTGGTGGGACTACCGCATCGATCGGTACGTTGAAGTCGCGCAGTGCCTCGACACGCTGCGAACCGAAGGGGCGATCCGTCATCTGGGCGTGACCAACTTCGACACCGAGCACCTGAGGTCGATTCTGGACGCAGGCGTTCCGGTAATCACCCACCAGGTCCAGTACTCGCTTTTGGATCGCCGCCCCGCCGGGGCCTTGACCACTCTGGCGGAAGCGCGCGGTTTGAAGTTCCTCTGCTACGGCTCGGTCCTGGGCGGGTTTCTTTCCGAGCGTTGGCTCGATCAGCCGGAGCCGAAGGAGCCCTTCGAGAACCGGTCGCTCACGAAGTACAAGCTGATCATTGACGAAGCGGTCGGATGGGAAGGCTTCCAGTCCGTCCTCAGAACGGTTCAAGGCGTCGCCCGCAGACACGGCGCCACCATCGGAGCCATCGGCATTGCCTGGGTGCTGGCCCAGCCTTGCGTCGCGGCGGCGATCGTCGGCGCCCGGAACACCCGGCATCTGAAGGCGACCCTCTCGGCCCTCAAGGTTCAGCTCGACGACGCCGATCGTGCCACATTGGACGCTCTCTCAGGTCGAGGAATCGCGGGCGATGTCTACGAACTCGAACGCGACCGCCACGGGCCCCACGGCCGAATCATGAGATACAACCTGAATAGACCGTAGGGCAGGGCCTTGCGCCTGCCCGCGAAGGGCGGCGACATCGCAACCTCGGCATCGCCTTCGCGGGCGAGGGCTGACACCGCAATGTAGGGGCAAGGCCTCGTGCCTGCCCTTTCGACGATCAGAACCGACGGAGGAAGGCTTCCAGAACCCGGTTGAATTCTTCCGGGGTCTCCATCGAAGGAAGGTGGCCGCTCTTCGCGATCATGGCGAGTTCGGCTCCCTTGATGCCCTTTTGCAGGATCTCCGCCTCCGCGCGGGGTGTGATCACGTCCTCTTCGCCGCAGACGACCAGCGTGGGCACATCGATCTCGCGGAGGAACGCCGTCGAGTCCTGCCGCGCCGCGATGCCGTGAAGCGCATCGGAGATACCCTGCTTCGGAGTGGCGAGAATCATGTCCTTCAGTTTCGCGACCACGTCGGCGCGCGTGGCTTTCGTGGTTTCGCCGACGATCTTGGGCAGGAAGGCATCGAGGGCAGCCTGCGCCCCTTCCTTCATCACTTTCGCGGCAAGATCGGAGCGGCCCTTACGGGCTTCGGGCGTATCGGCTCCGGCGCGGGTGTCCACGAGGACGAGGCCGCGGAGCAGCGACCGATGTTTCTGGGCAAATGCGAAAGCCGCGTACCCGCCCATCGAACAACCGGCCAGGATCACCGGCCCCAGGCGAAGGCGATCGATCAACAGCGCCGCATCCTCTGCGATCCGGTCCATGGTAAGAGCGGAGTCAGAGACCCCCGAACCTCCGTGTCCCCGGGCATCGAAACGCACGATTCGGTACCGCGTGGAAAGAGCCTCCTGCCCGTCCCACATGCCAAGCGACAAGGGAAAGCCGTGGAGGAAAAGGACCGCCGGACCCTGACCCCTCTCGGCGTATTGAATCTCCACACCACCGAGGCTGATCTTCTTCATTCTGGTCCGCTTTCTTCAGTCGTCGTACTTCGTTCGCCTCACCGATTCGGACTTCGCGCGCCGGCCGTGAGCCAGACGCTCTTCGACGATTCGATCCGCGATGATCCCCGGGGCCTCTTCTTCCTCATGCGACCGCTGCCAGATGTCGGCGACCCGGGGCCCGATCATCCTCACTCGTTCTTCGACCCCGGCTACGTCGGCCTGCTTCGTCTCATAAAGCAGACTCAGAAGGCCGCCCGCATTGACCACATAGTCCGGTCCCCACAAGATGCGCAGCGAATTCAGTATGTCACCATGGCGCGGCTCAAGCAGTTGTTCGTTGGCCCCGCCCACAATGGCCTGAACCCGGAGGCGCGCGATCGTGTCATCGTTCAGGATGCCGCCCATCGCATTGGGGGAGAAGACGTCCGCCTCCACGTCGTAGATCGCATCCGGCTCGACCACCTGGGCTTCGAGGGCACGAGCGGCCCGAAGGGTTCGCGCCTGGTCCGGATCGGCGACGATGATGTGAACGCCGTGGTCGACGAGGAGCTTCCCAAGATGGAACCCGACGGCACCGATGCCCTGAATCGCCACCTGCAGCGACGAGAAATCACGACCCAAAACCGCGGCCGCCGCGGCAATGCCCTCGAACACCCCCAGGGCGGCGAGGTACGAGGTGTCGATCGGTGAATCCTCATCCGCGTGAGACAGGTGTTTGGTGTGCCGCTGCATCACCTTCAGATCCCGCAGTTCGATCCCCATGTCGCAGCCGGTGAAGAAGCGGCCGCCCAGGCGCTCAACCGCCTTCGCATAGGCCACAAGCAGCGGGCGGGTCTTCTCGCGACTCGGGTCCCCCATGATCACCGCCTTCGCCCCGCCGAACGGCATCTCGACCATGGTGGCTTTGTAGGTCATGGCCCGGGCGAGACGCAGGGCATCGACGACCGCGTCGTCGAAGGACGGATACGTTCGCATTCGGGTTCCCCCGACGCTCGGCCCGAAGGTCGAGTCGTGGATGGCGATGGCGCCGCGCAACCCCGAGTCCCGGTCGTGGAGGAGGACGACCTCTTCGTGACCGAGATCGACCGCTAGTGGTAGCGCCTTCAGTTCGACCACTTCTTGAGCCAGCCCAGGACTTCGTCGTACCAGCGCACCGAGTTCTCCGCCTTCAGTACCCAATGATTCTCCTCGGGGAACATCACGAGGCGAGAAGGCACGCCCAATCGTTGAAGGGCCGTGAACATCTGCAGACCCTGCTCGACCGGCACGCGGTAGTCACGGTCATTGTGGATGATGAGGGTTGGCGTGGTGCACTGGGAAATGAAGCGCGAGGGCGAGAACTTCTCGTACTGGGTGCGGTCCTTCCAGGGCGGACCGCCAAACTCCCAGTCGGTGAACCACTGCTCTTCAGTTGAGGCCGCCATCGACTCGAGGTCGAACAGACCGTCATGGGAGACGAACGCCTTGAAGCGTTTGGTCTGCGTGCACATCCAATTGATCATGTAGCCGCCGTAGGAAGCGCCCGCGGCCACCACGCGGTCCTTGTCCACGTAGGGCAGGGCCGCCGCCACCTCGGTGCCCTTCATGATGTCCTCGTAGGCTTTGCCGCCCCAGTCTTTGGTCACGTCGTCGGTGAAGGCCTGGCCGAAGCCGGTCGAGCCGCGCGGGTTTGGCGCGAAAACGATGAATCCCGCTCCCGCGAATAGCTGAGGGTTCCAGCGGTTGCTCCAGGAATCGCCCCAGACGCCCTGCGGCCCGCCGTGGACGAGGACGAGAAGCGGGTACTTCTTTGCGGGATCAAAGTTCGCGGGCTTGGTGATCCAGGCTTGAACGTCCTTGCCCAGCGCCCCTTTGTAGGTGATGGACTCCGCGGGTCGCAGAGCGAAGGTGGAGAGGGCTTCGTCGTTTACGGTGGTGAGGCGAGTGGCCTTCCCGCTCGCAAGGTCGATGCTGACCACGTCGGCCGGCTTGTGAAGAGCGTCCTGGGCCATGATCGCGCGTGTCCCGTCCGCCGCGACCGAAAGCTGGGAGAGGTGTCCCTCCGCGATCTTGCGCGGTGTTCCTCCTGCGGCCGGGATGGAGAACAGCGGATTCTGCGGTCCGTCGCCTGCGGTGAAGTAGATCGTCTTCGAATCCGGTGACCATGCGATCTCGTCGACGTTGCGATCGAAGGGCTCGGTGAGATTGCGGGTGGCCCCGGTCTTTCGGTCGTAAACCATGAGCCGCCAGCGGTCGGCTTCGAAACCCGCACGCATCTGAGCGTGGTAGGCGATCATTGAACCATCGGGGCTGTAGACGGGGAGACCATCGAACCCAGGAGCCGCGCCGATTTTTTTCGGCGTCCCTCCGTTCGTGGGCACCACGTAGATTTCGGAGTTGGTCGAGGTCGACTCGTCCTTGTCGTCGTTGCGCCCAAACGCGAGTTCGGTCCCGTCCGGAGACACGTCGAAGTCGTTCGGCCCTGGATAGGGCGGAACATCCGCGTCGCCCGGGGTGAGGTCGGTGACCCGGCCCGTTTTCACGTCCACCCGTAGGATGTGGGAGCGCAGACCGTCTTCCCAGGTATCCCAGTGGCGCACGAACAGCTTGTCGTAGACGCGGACTGCGCTGCCCTTCTCCTCCACCTTCTTCTGCGTGCAAACGTCGAAGTCGGCTCCCGTGCACGCAGGATGGACATCGCTCACGACCACTAGAGCGTCCGCACCGGCCCATCGGAAGTTGGCGACGCCTTGTGAGAGGTTCGTGACGCGCCGCGCTTCTCCGCCCGCGAGGTCTAGAAGGTACACCTGTGGCGCCCCGTCCCGGGAGGAAAGAAATGCTATCTGGCGGCCGTCTTTCGAAAAGCGACCTTGCGCGTCCCCTTTCGGGTGCGCGGTCAGCGCGCGGGGTGTGCCTCCACCTGCGGGCATGATGAAGAGGTCGGTGTTGCGACTCTTGCCGAGCTCGATGGTGGTCTGCTGGTACAAAACCCACTTTCCGTCCGGCGATATCTGGGGATCGGCCAGCCGCTTGAGCGAGTGGAGATCCGTCGCGGTGAAGACGGGGGCGGCGAGGGCGAAAAGAAAGGCGGGGCTGAGCGTCATGGTTTCCTGCTCCTTGAACGGTTTGAGACCCGACTCTACCGAAGGGGCGCGGAATGCGTGGGCCCGCCGCTATCGTCGCGGGGCGGTTTACGCGGCGGGGTGCTGATTTCTCAGCACCCCTGCCGGGCGGCTACTTGCTGAACTCGATGACCAGACCCTTCTCGCAGAAATCAAACTCCGCAGGGTCGGACTCGTCGCCGTCCGCCCAAACCGCCTTGAAGTACCACCCGCAGCTCGCGCTGTCGGTGCTCGCGGACCAGACGAGTTCAACCGTAGCTCCGGCCGCGATGCCCTTGCCAATGTCGAAGAAGCCCCACTTCTTGCCGTTTTCGGAGACAAGCACTTCCTTGATCCGCACTTTGGTGTTGTTGTACACCTTGAACTTGTAGTCGTCGGCGGACTTCGCGAAGCCCGGAGTGAAGCTCAACACGAGCAGGGCGGCAGCCAGCATGAACGTCTTCTTAACGCGCATTTCTCTCATTCTCCTTCTGGATTGGCCCTAAGGCCCGTGATTACATCGGGGCGGGAAGAGCCCGCGCCCACTATTGGGCGGGGAGAATAGGGCGTCCGTGTTTTCGGCGCAACCGGGTAACCCATTGGCGTCATCGCGCGCGGCGATGTCGGCGCCCCTGCGAGGATGTAGGGGCGGCCCTTGTGGCCGCCCTTGACCTCAGGCGGCTCCGACCTGCCACAGGATGAACGCGTAGTCGGCGGCGGTTTCACGCAGAGCGTCGTAGCGGCCCGACGCCCCTCCGTGGCCGGCGCTCATCATCGTCTTCAGTAGAAGGGGGGTCTCATTGGTCTTAAGCGTTCGCAGTTTCGCGGTGTACTTGGCGGCCTCCCAGTACATCACCTGTGAGTCGTTGAACGAATTCCGGAGGAGGATCGCCGGGTAGGCCTTCCGTTCCAGATTGCTGTACGGGCAATAGGCCCGCATCACCTTGTACTGTTCGGGGAATTTCGGGTTGCCCCATTCTTCGAACTCCGCCACGGTGAGCGGCAGATCTTCATCCAGCATCGAATTGATGACGTCGACGAAAGGGACTTTGGCGATCACCGCCTTCATCAGATCGGGCCGCAGGTTGGAGACCGTGCCCATGAGCAAACCGCCCGCCGAACCTCCTTCCATCACCAACCGGTCACTCAAGCTGTAGCGGGACTCGATCAGAAAAGAGGCGCAGGCAATGAAGTCCGTGAACGTATTCATTTTTGTCGCCATGCGTCCCGCGTCATGCCAGGGTTTGCCCAGTTCTCCGCCTCCGCGAACATGAGCGAGGGCAATGACGAACCCCCGGTCGAGAAGCGATAGACGATGCGAGACAAAGGAGACGGGATAGGGATAGCCGTAGGAACCGTAGCCAAGCAGGTACATCGGCGCCGTGCCATCGATCGGTGTGTCACGCCTTCGCACCACCGAGATCGGGACCCTGGTCCGGTCTGGCGCGGTGGCGAAGATCCACTCCGATACATACTGACTTCGGTCGAACGAGCCTTGAACTGGCGTCTGCTTGACCAGGGTGCTTCGCCCGGTGTCGAGATCGAGATCGAAAACCGACGGAGGCGTCACCAGCGACTGGTAGGAATAGCGGAAGGTCCGAGTCTGGTACTCGCGATTGTCCTGCGGGAACGCGGTGTAGGTCGGCTCGTCGAACATGGCCTGCACGGCGGGCGAGACGTTTTGGGTCAGGGATCGGAATCGAGGGAGTCCGCCCGATCGTTCGAACAGGACCACCGCGGTTTCGAAGGCCAGAGCGGCCTCGAGCATGACCTCCTCGCGGTGCGGCACGACTTCGCGCCAGTTCTCCACCGCCGGAGAAGTAACCGGGGCCTCGACCAGTCGGAAGTTCCGGCCCCGATCGTTGGTGCGAATCAGGAAGCGGTCCTCCTGATGGTCCATTTCGTATTCGTGATCCTGAACCCGCCCGGCCACCATCCGAAAAGCCGCTTCGGGTTTCGCGGCTTCGACCACATGGAACTCGGTGGTGGTGTGGGACGCGGTGACGAGAAAGAGGAACTCCCCGCTGCGCGACCGGAAGATCTCCAGATTGAACCGCTCGTCCGGTTCCTCGAATACCAGTTGGGCCGGCTCGTCGGTGAAGGCCCTCACCCGATACAGCCGGGCCGCGCGTTTGGCGTGGTCTTCTTCGGTGAAGAAGAGCGTGCGGGAATCGGCGGCCCAGGCCACAGAGATTGTCTTCTCAAAGGCTCGATCCCAGAGCGCTCCGGTCGCGAGGTCCTTCACCTGCAGGCGGTACTGTCGGAATCCCGTGTCATCGGTGGAGTAGGCGAGGAGAGCCCCATCGTCGCTCAGGGCGTAGGCGCCGAGGGACATGAAGGCTTTCGAGGAAGCAAGGACGTTCACGTCCAGCACGGTTTCGAAAGCCTCGGTCGGGGCGCTCACCCGAAGACGTTCGTAAATCGGGTACTGGCCGCCTTTCTCCATGCGAATCCGGTGAAGGTATCCGCGGAGACGATAGGGCGCGCTGGTGTCATCCTCCTGAATTCGGGCGAGCATCTCGTCGTAGAGGGAGGCGCTCAGGGGTTGCAGGTGGGCGGTCGCGTGGTCGGCGTGGTCGTTTTCCGCCTCCAGGTAGGCACGGACTTCGGGGTTTTCCTTCTCTCGCAGCCAGAAATACGGGTCTTCGAGGGTCTCGCCATGGAGAAGGGTGGCGTGGGGCAGGGGACGGGCAACCGGCGGCTTCATTGGTAGATCCTACTTTCCTGATCCGCGAGCGTCCGTGGCCATTTCCGTAGGACCCCCTTTCAAACCGTGCGTGCCGATTTCCGGCACACGGCTTACCAGTAGCCTTTCACGTGACGGCATTACGCAAGGTCGAGGTCCTCGCCGCCATGCCTTCCACCCTGACGTCACCTCGGAGGATGAGGACAGAGCGCAGTGGAGACGATGACCCGTCGATTGCTTGGCCGCCACATAGAGTTGACTTCGGAGTTGTCGCACTTTGTCCACAGGCTCAGGCCTGCGGGGGTGGTTGGATCCGGTCTTGCCGGACATGCCCTCGCGCTTACTTCTTCCGTCAACACGACTACCGCAAGGACCCTTCCCTCCGATCGCGTTGTTCGTCGCGACCATCTCCAGTACCAACGGTCCCCTCGGACTCCCGCTGCACAACGCCCGATTTCACACTCGGCTTATACGGGACGCCTCGCCGCGACCACGGCCGCGCAGACGGGTCTCTCCTGTTCCCTACCAATCCTTGTTCGCGTGCTGCTCCCCATACCCCGGTGGAACCAAACGTACTCTCTCCGAACTGCGGCACGTTTGACTTGGCCTTCGCCGTGACATGAGCGGCTCGGATTCCACATTGTTTCTCTGAGGAGGCTGCAGGATTCACTTCATGTTGCGGCCCGCGAACTTGCTCCCTCCGAAGAGGCTCTTGAGCGCGCCAGCCTGCCCT
>ENA-ORBV01004774-ORBV01004774.1-microbial-mat-metagenome-genome-assembly--contig:-NODE-4774-length-25646-cov-9.676366_pt1 | contig 25646 bp, 23 predicted proteins | sample MGYA00237777_ERZ505514 | MGnify/ENA primary metagenome ERZ505514 (study PRJEB26160, sample SAMN06269048) | microbial mat metagenome | isolation source: Oligotrophic lake microbial mat | place... | reverse complement strand
GAAACCAGTAAAGCGAGTCGATACTTCGAGCCGACTTGAGCGCGAGCATTGAAGAAAAAGAGGGCAGACGCAAACATTGCCGCGATCGCAAAGGAGAAAGCGTTATAAATTAGATTGAATTGACTGGGTGTGAGCGATTGGGATGTCGATAACCGATCCGAAATGTCGCCCTGAGTCACCAGCGACCCCATAAGCGCGAAGTCGGGAACTAAAGAAATCATCAATGTTATCTCCGTGTGGTAATTGTGAAACTGTAAAATGCAACTCCGCTTACTAGCAGCTTGTGGCGCAAATGTAACGATCGTTCTGTAGCATAGTCGTCTCCACTATAGACAGGCAAGATGCCTACGTTACAGTTGCGGAACTTCCGCCCGGTCGGGCTAACTTACACCAAATTCCAGAAGTGAAGAACACCTTGACCGGAAAGCAACTCAACTAGAAGCGCAGATACAAATCCGATCATGGCTAGACGACCATTCCAGCTTTCAGCCTGAGGAGTAAAGCCCCAAGCCCAACCGTTGCGATTGTCAGAAGAAGTGATGACTTTTGTAGAATTTGTCATTGATCTGACTCCAAATTTTGTGATTAGTTTGATCGAGGAAAGTGAAAAGTTCAGTGATGATTCTGTTTAGCGAAAGGCGGAGTACATCTCCGATTTCCACTCATGTCTCAGGAGTTTTTGATACATCGTGTCTCGAACCATCATGAGATTGTTGTGCTCAATCAGAAGTCTCTGGGTCTGTGTATGAGATATGCGCTGGACTTGGTTCGCAAAGAGTCGGAGACTGAATTCTTAATCTAAGGCGAGTTCTGTTGCTTGATCCATGGCTGCTTCCTGCGACCCAACATGGGTCAAAACTGTGAACCTGTCAACAGAAGTGAAGCGAGGCTCTCTTTCATTGCGCTGTGTGAATTATTATAACAAGCCATTTACATGAATTGACGAATTGGAAGAAGTATAAGTGAATCTATATCTTTCGACTGACCTCAGTTACCTTAAGAACGAGATACTTAGATCTGCTATGTATCAAACTGACCCTCCTCGCCCTGCCTGGGAAACACTCCCTACCATGTACGATCTCCCGATCTAAGATCCGGAGGAGTCCAGTTCACGATCGCTCCCTTTTTTGTGGGTAAATATCCCATTACGCAAGCCCAGTGGAGAGTCGTGGCAGCCATGCCCTTTGTGAAGCAGGAACTTGACTCAGATCCTTTAGTCACACTCCACTCATCCAAACTTTAGCCGTGATTGCCCCTATCAATACAACAAGACCCAACGCCCTGCGAAAATAGTTCACGCCCTGAAACACCTCTAGCCACGCCCAAGTGAACAAAGCGCCAAAAGCGATCCAGACCAAGCCAGTGTGGAGCTTGCCACTGGTTATGATCAGTTGCAATAAACTTGCCGCCCCCCAAACCAAAATGGGCAGGTTTGGCGGTTGAGCCAGTACGATATTGCCTTCGCCATCCCGAAACGTGCGATCGAATAGTGTGGTTTCCATTGCTTCCTAATCCTCCTGATCCGGTTGATAATATTCTGCTAGAGACAATACTCCGCTAGAACGGAGTTCCATGCTGACTCCGATGTTGTTGTAGCGCCGTTTGATACCACTCCAACTCATCCAAGAACTTTCCCACCTTCTTCGTTAGCGATTCATCCTGCGGCAGCCCTGCCTGATCGAAAGCACTACCGAGCTTGGGAATCGAAAAGATCGTCGAGATTGTTGCCATCCCCATCTCCGCCAGAAACGCGCGCAACTGCATCGCCGCCCGCATTCCACCTACGCCCCCCGGCGAGTAAGCCACAATCCCCGCCGGACGGAAAAAGTACTCCTCCAGAAAGTGATCCATTAGATTGCTCAATCCTGGTTGGATCGAATGGTTATATTCCCCCGCCACCACCACAAAGCCGTCTGCGTCTTTAATGTGACCCGCAAGTTCCGCCATTTTCGCCGGAGCCTGCCCCGGTTCAAACTCCTTGTACATCCGATCAAGGATGCCAAAGTCGTATTCCATCGCATCTGCAAAGACCACTGTATGACCTCGTTGCTGAAGCTGGTCAATCAAAAACCGCGCCACCTTAATGCCCTGGCGATCGCGCCGATAGGAACCATAGAAAACCACCGTTTTGAAAGCCATGCAGAACACTCCTCTTACAACTCGAAACCTAATGCTGCTCCGCTAACAGATGGACTGCCATCCCGTTTCCATCACTCAATCGGTCTAACTTAGATTGTAAAGCAGTCCAGTGAATGCCCATCAGGTTGGGTAGAACAATGTGGGCAGCGCCAACGCGATCGCGAGGTCCAAGTCCGATCGCCCACATACCAGCCGCGATCGCCGCTTCAATGCCCACGGTTGCATCTTCTACCACCACACAGTGGGCGGGTTCGAGTCCTAACTGTTTAGCAGCGTACAAAAACACGTCTGGGTCTGGCTTGGGGCGTGTGACGCTATCACCATCAGCGATCGCATCCACGCGATCGGCAATCCCTAGCTTTTCAATCACGGTTTTGGCATTCTTGCTGGCAGAGCCGATCGCGATTTTTATGCCCGCTTGTCTCAGTTCATCTAAGAGCGCCACAGCACCGGGCAGTAGATCCTGCGGTGTGATGGTCTGGATCGACTCTACGTAGTAACGATTTTTGCGCTCCATCATTTCCTGTAGCTGGGCTTCTGAGTAGGAGCGATCGCCCACAATCAGCAGCAACGAGTCTCGTCGAGCCACGCCTCGCAGTGCCTCATTGGCTTGGCGATCGAAGGGTAAGTTTTCTTCATCAGCCAATTGTTGCCAAGCACGGTAGTGAAATTCAGCCGTGTTCGTGAGAACCCCATCAAGATCGAAAATGAAGCCCTGAATGTCAGGGTTGTGTGAGTCAGACGCTTGAGGAAGCGAGGGTGCTAGATCGAAGTTGTGCCAGATGCCGCGCCAGTGCAGTTTGAATTTGAGCCGAGTCCAAGTGGGAGGGAGTTGGGGCGTGGCAACGGGACCGCTATCCTTCAGTTGAATGCCGCCGAAACCGAACACCACTGCTTGCCAGACCCCGCCTGCTGACGCTGCATGAATGCCGTCTTCTGTATTGCCGCGATTATCTTCAAGATCAACCATTGCTGCCCGCATAAACTGCTGGTAGGCATCGGCTGGGGCACCCAGATTGGCAGCGAGGATGGCGTGAATGGCTGGAGTCAGGGATGATCCGTAGGTGCTGTCGGTGCGGTGAGCGTAGTAGTCCCAGTTCTTTTGCAGTGTGTCAGGGTGATCGGTGACTGCTTGCGTGTCTCGCATCAGGTAGAGGAGCATCAATACATCGGGTTGTTTGAGCACCTGCCGCTGATTGGTTTCGTCAATGCCGAGTACTGCTTGAATCGAGCGATCGCGAGGTTCGTAGTCGTTCAAGTCGATATCCTGAAGCTGAAAAAATCCTTCAAACTGCTCGATCAACCCTGTTTCGACATCGTAGGGAATGTACAACTTCGCAATCATCGCCTGCCAACTGAGTCGATGTTCTGAAGTGAGTTGCAGCTTTTGTGCCAGGGCAGTCGCATGATTCTCATTCTGAGAGGCTTCGCCAACGGGAAACCTGTGTTGCAGCCAATCATAGACAGCCACAGCCTTTTCGAGATGCCACTGCACCATACGATTGGTAAAGGCATTGTTATTCACTTGTTCGTGGTATTCATCGGCTCCAATCACCCCGCACAGTTCATATCGATCTTGCTTCGGATTCCACTCCAATCGACTCATCCAAAACAGCGCCGTGTCCAGGATGATTTCGGCTCCATAGTCACGCAGCCAATCGTCGTCGCCTGTTGCTTGCCAGTAGTGCCAGACGGCATAGGCAATGTCGGCGCTCAGATGAATTTCGCGATCGCGAACCCAGATACGCACCGCTTCCGCATAGGGATCAGTCGGGATCGATGTTTTGGGCGTTACCTCGTCGCCAGTGGCGGCACTTTCCCAAGCAAACATTGCTCCCTGATACCCCCTGTGCGCGGCTTTACGACGTGCGCCTTCCAGAGTGTGATATCGGTAAGTCAGCAGGTTGCGGGCGATCGCGGGTTGAGTCAGGGTGAAAAAAGGCAGCATGAAAATTTCGGTATCCCAAAAAATGTGCCCCCGATAGCCAAACCCCGACAGCGTTTTAGCGGGAATGCTGACCCGATCGTGGTGTGAGGAAGCACTGATGAAAAGTTGAAACAGGTTGTAGCGCACAGCCAATTGAGCCGTGCGATCGCCCTCAATCTCGATATCGCTATGCTGCCAAACGGCATCCCACGCCTGCTGATGTGCCTCGAGCAGCAGCGCATAGGAGGACAGAGCCGCCAATTTGGTTTGAGCCGCCTGCACTGGCATCTCCGTCTCCTGAGACGTAAACACCGTCACCACCTTTTCCACGCTGATGATTTGCCCCGCTGCTGCCATGAAGGTGGTCGTCAAGGTGTGATAGCCAGGAGGACTCGCCGCCTGGAAGGATGCCTCGGTGCCGATTACAGCGATTTTAGCTGCTATGACGAGTTCAATGTGGGAAGTGCGGGTACGCACCTGTAGCCAAATTCCTTGCTCAATTCCCTGTTCAAGCTCACCTTGATCGAGCTGCTCCCAGTGGTCAAAGCCTTGATTTTCGGGGTAGCCATTGAGGCTAGACTGCACCTCGATTGTGCCATTGAAATCGATCGGCGTGATTTGGCAGCGCAGTCCCAACACTGGGCGATCAGCTAGGCTGGCAAAGCGCTCAAACTGGAGATCCAATGTCTCACCATTAGGGCTACGCCAGCGCACCGAGCGCTTCAGCAGCCCATGACGCAGATCAAGCTGCCGTTCGTAGTGCAGAATTGTGCCGCGATCGAGCCGAAACCTTTCGCCATTGACAATCACCACTAAGGACAGCCAATCAGGACAATTTGCCAGCTCAGTGTAGATCACGGGCGCATCGTCATAGACCCCACGCATTAGGGTGGCTGGCAACGCCTGTGGGTAGCCTTCCTCAAAGCTGCCCCGCGTGCCTAAATACCCGTTGCCGATCGTAAAAACGGTTTCTCTAGCACGCAACTGCTTTGGATCAAAGTGAGGTTCGATCAGTGTCCAGTCTGTGTAAATTAAATCACGCGAGTGGGCTGGAATATTCATTGGTGTGGGGAGTGGTGGTTTGCTGATAATGCAAGCAACGATCGCGTTGGCTACCTTTGTCGTCTTTCCTTGTTTATGGGCTTTGAGTGACGATAAAAGGGAGATGCCATTGCTCGGTCTAAGCACTCTACACTCTCTGGTTTAGCAGACCCACCTTTGTTTGAACCACCACCTTTGACACATTTCCAAGCTTGATCGCCAACACTGAGTAAAACTTTGATACGTTCTAATACAAATCAACCAATTCAAACGTTTACATAGACATGTATTCAATCATCTCTATGCCATCTTTAAGTTGGTAGAGCTTATTGCATAGCCACTTTGCTTGATCTTAACGAGGCATAGTTCTTCACTTTATCTCCATCAATTGATAGAGTTCGCGATCGCAGTGATTGTGCTAGCGTGACTGAAAGTTCTTTTATGCCTTCTCTGCGAAATATAAGTCTTTCAAGTCGATTGCGTTAAATCAGATTTAAGAAACTAAAGGTATCTACAGTGAACTCATTGTCAACGCTTCAGTCAGCATTAGCTTGGTGGGTAGAAGTCTCCCTATCTGCTCCCCAGCAAACTTATCACCTTGGTCCGTTCAAGAGTCGAGAAGAGGCAAAACTTTCTAGAGGCGCTCATGTAGAAGTTTTGTATCACCAGGAAAAGAGAGACATTGTTTCGTTGATCAAACAGCGCTAGCCTCGATGAAACAGGATCAAACAGCCTTCTGCTAAAGCGGCTCCAGCTTTAGATGTATTATTTCGCTTCAAGTTTTCGTCAATTATTGCAATAATCTTTAACAGGAGAATGACTATGTTAGATATCGATGAAATGAGCAAAAAAGAGATGCATGATCTCTTGCAAAAAGTAGGGCATGGTCACTTAGGTTGTGCGCTGGAAGGACATCCCTATGTTGTGCCCATGCATTATTATTTCGACGAGCCAGACATCTACATCTTTACCACTGTGGGAATGAAGACCCAGTATATGGACGTAAATCCACAAGTCTGTTTGCAAGTGGAAGAAGTCGATGATCTAAAGCATTGGCGCAGCGTGACGGTAATGGGTCAAGCCGAACACGTCACAGAGCAGCAAGACATCGATCGCGTGATGGAATTTGTCAAAACGCAAAATCCAACGCTTTCACCTGCGATTAATCGAACCTGGATTGATGCCTGGGGACGTGCAGAAGTCATGGCGCTCTACCGTATTCATCCCAGTGAGATGAGTGGACGAACAACGGATGGAGTCAGCAGTCAGTGAGCATTGATCAGATCGCTATAGTAACCGTATCGCTGCAAACTCCTGATCAGGTAGTTTGTTGATCTTCTACGGCACCTCATTTCTGGCTGAACCTCTCTGAAACAGCTACGGAGCCTTCCGTTAATTACCATGAGTCAGGTCTTGCACAAGCCAGATCAACGATAAATAAGCTATTTTAGCGATCGCCTTTCTGTCGGGGCTGGCAGAGATTGTCGGACTTTATATCCTCTCTGCCGAAACCATTAAACGAATTTTTTGTCAGCACGTGCAGTCTCAACCATGCCTCACCCTCAAACCCCAACGAAACCCATTCGTATTTCCTACTTTTCAGATATTCTCTGTGTTTGGGCATATATTGCTCAGATTCGACTAGATGAGTTGCAAACTACTTTCCAAGACAAGATTGCGATCGAGCCGCACTTTGTCTCCGTTTTCGGCAATCCTCGTGAAAAGTTAGAACAGCGATGGCGAGATAAGGGCGGTTTCAACGGCTATAGCGAGCACGTTCAGGAGGTTGCGAAAAAGTTCAATCATCTGACCGTTCATCCTGACATTTGGACCCACGTAATACCCCCTTCATCCACATCCTGTCATTTGTTTCTCCATGCGATTCAACTATTGGAAAGAAAGGAAATAGTTCAACCATCCGAAAACGTATTTGAAAAGGCAATCTGGGCATTTCGGGAGGCATTTTTTACCAAACTGGCGAATATCTCCGAGCGCACAGTGCAATTTGCCATTGCCGAAGCATTAGGATTACCAATTGCCGCCATTCAGGAACAAATCGATAGCGGTGAGGCATACGCCCAACTTTCCCAGGATTTTGAGTTAGTCAAGGATCTAACGGTGTCCGTCAGTCCTACTCTGATTTTTAATGAAGGACGACAACGGCTCAATGGCAATGTGGGGTATCGGGTGATCGAAGCGAATATCCGCGAGCTGTTGCACAATCCCCCCGATGAACAATCTTGGTGTTAGGAATAGGAGCCAAGTCTTGAATATGCCAACTCGACGACAAGTTATTTTAGCGATCGCTGCAATGGCAGGTGGGACAGCCGCATACACAGCAGAATCGTTTCGTCATGCGGCTAGTCGATATGATGAGGCAGTGCGAAACACTTGGCGACACACCACAGATAAACCAGTTGTTGATTTAGCCGTCAATCGTGAACTGGTGCGCTACGCCACCCTCGCGGCATCCAGCCACAATACTCAATGTTGGAAATTCAAGATTGAGGATCAAGGAATCTCAATCTTGCCGGATTGGTCACGACAATGCCCTGCGGTTGATCCTGACAACCATCATTTGTTTGTCAGTTTAGGCTGTGCCACCGAGAATCTAATCCAGGCAGCACAGGCTTTCGGCAAGCATGGAGCAGTCAGTTTTGATAGCGCGATCGCAGACAGTGTGAACGTGATCTTAGAACCATCAACGGCAGTCACATCTCCACTCTTTGATGCCATTCCTCAGCGGCAGTGTACCAGAACCGAGTATGACGGCAGACCAGTTAGCGCCGATGACTTGAAAGCCTTGGAAGCAGCAGGGAGTGGTAAGGGAGTCCATGTGTTGATGCTGACTGAACCAGCAAAGATTGAGCAAGTCCTTGAGTATGTGGTTCAGGGTAATACAGCGCAGATGAGCGATCGCCCCTTTGTTGATGAACTCGAAGCCTGGATTCGCTTTGGCTATGACGAAGTAGTCAGCAAGGGGGATGGGTTGTTTTCAGGTTCTACTGGAAATCCAGTTATTCCCCGCTGGCTGGGAATGAAACTGTTTAATTTATTTTTCACTCCCAAGAATGAGAATGATAAATATGCCAAACAGATTCGTAGCTCGGCGGGCATCGCGGTGTTTGTGTCTGAGCATAATGACAAAGCTCATTGGGTGGAAACCGGACAATGTTATGAACGGTTCGCTCTACAAGCGACAGCGCTAGGAATCAAAAACGCCTTCCTGAATCAGCCCGTCGAGGTTGCGTCCTTGCGTCCACAGTTTGCTTCCTCTCTAGGTATTGGCGTTGGCGGAGCCTCTCCTCTGGAGAATCATCGTCCCGATCTGGTGGCTCGGTTTGGCTATGGGACTGAAATGCCGCGATCGCTAAGACGACCACTAGATCAAGTAATCGTCGTATCAATATGAACCAAATCCGAATGGTGAACTCTTCCACTGCACGATCGATAGAGCCATCGATTGATTAATCAACTCGATCTGATATTGGAGTGAAAGAAAGATCACATGAAAAGATTGATACTGCTCAGTGTTGGATTAGCGATCGGCTTGGCGGGATGCAACTTCATAAGTATCCCCTCCAACGTTCAAGGGAGTGGTGTTGCGAAGACCGAGAACCGAGCAGTGGCTTCCTTCGATTCCCTAGACGTGAACTATGCCGGTGCGATCGCAGTGCGTTCTCAAGAGCAGCAGAGTCTCGAAATTAGCGGCGACGATAACATCATCCCATTCATCACAACCGAAGTTAAAAACGGTACTTTATACGTCCGAGCCACGAAAGGATACAGTCCTCAGCAAAAACTACAGATCAGGGTATCCACTCCCAATGTGAAAAGGTTCGTCTTTGATGGGGTCGGTGATGCGAATCTATTCAACATTAAAAACGATCGATTGGCGATAGTGGTGACTGGAGTTGGAAGTTTCAGCGCATCTGGGGAAACAAAGGAATTGGATATTACTTTATCTGGTGTTGGCAGTGTAGATGCGAAGAATTTGCGTGCTGTCAATGCCAAGGTCAATTCAAATGCAGTCGGTAGTGTTGACCTCTATGTGACAAGACAACTGGATATCAATTCAACTGGTATTGGCGAAGTTAACTACTATGGAAACCCGAAAACCATCAACAAGCAGGCTGAGGGCATCGGGAAGATAAATCAGAGATAAATGACGCGCGACCTTCACAAACTTGAAAAGATGATTGTTGAGGCGATCGCATGTTCCTGTTCTATGGTGGCTTGCTGGTTGTTGCACTCCTGTTGCTCGTGATGAGAGTATTTCAGCACTCAACCTTCATCGGTAGATAGCCTTGTCGATCGTGCAGTGGAAGAATTCACCTTCGGACTCAAATCGTTCACTGCCGAAAAACCACCCCACCCGGAGTTCTGTCGGAATTGTGTAGCCATCAAAGGTGTTACTTGCTTCGGCAATTCCTCCAAAATCGACGTAGTGAAACGCTTCACCTTCTGGATTGCCCCAGCGATCGAGTTTGACTTGCTCTGGCACACCTCGATCGTTAACCGTCAGGGTGAGTTTGGCGGGTTCGCCGAGTGATGTGAAGTTTGCCTCTACTTGGGAAGCGTTCAACTCCATCCAAGAGATATCAGGATTACAGAGGACAGAAGGTAGCCACATCGACTCTACCTGAACGCGCCCCACACCGGAGCGGGTGAGATCAACACCAGATGCCTGCATCACTGGAAATAGTCCCAGAATTTTCCACTTCATCTCACCGACACCATCCACGATGCGATCGGCTCCCCAAATCGGCAAGCCATTCATCCAAGCTGTCACCCGCCAGATCATGCCGCGATTCCAGCAGATCACTTCCTCTCCCTTAAAGGAATGCCATTTTTCCCCAAGTTTAATTTCGCCGTGCATCCATAATCGAACGGCTGAGGCGAGTGTTGTGCCGGGAGCGATCGCGTTTTCCAGATAGCGACGCGCTAGATCAGGGCGATCGATGAGCAATTCGGGATCGAAAACCTTATTACTAATCAATGCCGATTCCCACAAATCATCTAGAGAAATCTCTTGGGTTTTAGTCATCGTTTCAACCATTGTGTGCAATCCATATTCAGGTTTTCATCGATCATAGGAATTTCTACAAACCTGCTAACCAAATCTCAGAGCGGCTTCTCATCTACTGGATCTCCCTCAAAGGGTTGAACCCCAGTCGATGGATAATTGTCATCACTAGGACTGAAAATCCGAATCACTGCGCTGGAAATGTAGCGGATGATGCGCTGAGGAGTGGTTACAGTGGCGTGAATGATGTTCTGTATCATTTGGTTATCAGACATAATAAATCCTCTTGTTTAGAAATCTTGAAGTTTGTGCAGGCATTAAGTTGATATCAATGACGTGAATGAATCATTGCTAGCATCTGACATCAACTAACAACTATGAACATAACAGCCCAGCGTTTGAGTTCATGATTGATTTGTTACTTGAATCACAGATGAATGGTAAGTCATCAAAAAATAATTGAATTGCTAGAAATATCTGTAAGTAGAGATGAACAGGTTATCTAAAATTGTTCTCTCACTTATGCTGAATCAACTATCCAAGGATTAACACTTAAACTTCGTTGTGAATTCGGATGAAAATTGCTATTCATGAGATGCACTCTCTACTAAGTAATCATCTGTTGCCGCCAATTGATAAACTTTTTCTGTTTGCTGAGGAACTGTGCTTCACTCAGACTTTCATTCACAGGTAGCAGCCAGTAATGGTTTAATCAAACAAGCCCTCTACAGTTTGTCGGAACGCAATCAAAGCGTGATTAGCCTGAAGCGGCTTCAGAGCTTCCAGCACTTGGTCAGATATTTCTGAGGTAACGATGACTTTGACTTGAATGTTGGTGTTGTAACCAGCAATATCACCCATCCGCCTACCATGACTTCCAGCACCCTGCGCGGCGCTAATCGTGTAGCCAGATACATCTAGTTTTGTGAGCAGATGAATCAGCCGATCTTGCAATACAGCTTCACCAATGATGGTGACGAGAATACCTTGAGCTAAAGAAGATGACATAAAATCTCCGAGAATGATTGTATCTAAAAGTGTTCAATGAAGCAGTTGCGAATTTTTACATCTCCGATCGCTGGGAGAAGTCAAAGATCTGGATGCACTAGGAGTAAGACGCTGGATTGTCGATGCCTGATGATTCCTAGAATGCTTGACTAGCAGTGATCATTCACGGAACTATTGCGATCGCTCGTTCAGAAACCAATGCCATGAGTAAAGGCAACATCAAATCTCAGGATGTTCTATGGGGTTAGTTTCCAGCGTTACTTTAACCTCATACAATTTGAATTCAATCGCTGCTTGGGTTTCCTTAGAGGCAGGCTTTATGCTTCCTCCGACTGATGACAGACGAGCGTTAATATCATTTAATTTATCTCGAAGACCGTTAGTGAAGTTATCAAGCTTCTTACTCATGATTTTCTCTTAGACAACTTTGTAAAGTGCTGCTTAGAGTATGACGCAAGGATGTTTAAAATCATGTTTATCGGCATGTTTGAATTGTATGCGTTGTATGAAAAAGCATTCAATCTTCACATTTTTATTATCACACTGTCATTCATGGATAAAATTTCGATCAGTATTACTCTCCACAGCAATTTTAGATCACTGAGTCTTCAAACTTTTAATTGCTTTTGATTACGATTTATACCGTAATCAACTAACTTATACAGGAAATCAAACAGTAGTCGTTCAAATTAGTGTAGAGAGTCGATTAAAAAATGAGTGATTTAGTTTCTATCGGTTTCAAATTCGATCGGGTTCAAAGGTGAAGTTAGTCCAGTATCGCCTAATTGATCTGGCGAGATTGCAGAAGAAAATATAGGAGTCTTAACTATGAACTGGAAAACATTAGCGATCGCGTTTATCTCGACGATAGTATTTCTGTTTGCCGGAAATGCTATCGCACAGACTGATCTCAACATCAATAATACCAATCTGATGCGATTAGGCGGAAGTGTCACGGTTGCAGAAAAACAAGCTGTAGAAAATGCGATTGCCATTGGTGGCTCGACGATCGTTCAACCCAATGGACGGGTGACAAAAACCGCGATCGCTATTGGTGGAGATGTCATTCTCAAGCAAGGTGCACGGATAGACGGCGATGCCTATGCGATCGGTGGCAAGGTCGTACAAGCAGAAGGAGCCACTATTGGCGGCTCAAAAAGCATACGCGACAATCGATATGATGGACAAGGCATGATGGAAATGCATCGCGATCAAAACTACTTCTTGCCGATGTATTTCTTTCATGCGAGTGTTCGGATTTTTTCAGCGATCGTCGGTGCCATTCTTGGCATCATTTTGCTACGAACTGCACCCTCTTTTCTGCCAAACTTAGCAGCCACTGTGCGTCAATATCCAGGTCAAAGCGCATTATGGGGAATTGGGGCAGTGTTTATCTTTGTTGCCCTCAACATTTTTTTGGCAATCACCCTAATTGGCATTCCACTAATTCCACTCCTCGGCTTAATCATGGGTCTATCATCATTGGTTGGGTCGTTGGGAATTTCACTATTCATCGGTCAACAAGTCAGCGATTCTCTTCCAGAGAGGCTACGCCAACAGCGAAGCAGCTTGCAGCAGTTCTTGATTGGGTTGCTGATTGTCACACTACTTGCCCTGATTCCATTTGTCGGCGGCATTGTGGTGTCTGTTGTGAGTCTGCTTGGTTTGGGATCGCTCCTTGCTTGGAAATTGGGTAAGGCACAACCGCCGATCTTGGAATCACTCAAATAAAGTCGATCGAATGTTTATTGTTTGAGGAAACTTCCTATGAAACCAGATTATCTAATTGTCGGCAGTGGTCTATCTGCGCTGGTCTTTGGCGCTTTGATGGCAAACTCCGGCAAAACCGTGCAAGTTCTTGAAGCCCATGAGCATCCCGGTGGCTATGGGCACACGTTTACGATGGCTAAAAAATATACGTTTAACGCTCAATTCCACTATGTTTGGGATTGTGGTGAAGGACAACTGGTGAATCGAGTCCTCAAGAAGCTGGGCTTGGATCAGGACGTGACCTTTGAGCAGTACGACCCAAACGGCTTTGACCATATGCGAATGCCGGGACACGCGCTAGATATCCCTTCGTCACCGGAGGAACTGATCCAGCGATTGACCACACTGTTTCCGGCACATGGCGATCGCATTCGTCAATTTGTGAACGAAGTCGAGAAAACTGGCGCAGGTTTGAAAAGACTCGCTCCTCCAGTGAAGCCCATTGAACTGCTCAAGCATCCAGGTGAAGTGGTTTGTGCCGCCCAACATCTCAACAGCACGCTTCAGGATGTATTCGACAAGTTTCAGCTACCGCAAGCCGCCCAAACCTTATTAGCGCTGCAATGGCCTGATTTTTTGCTGCCGCCCAATCAACTATCATTCTATGCCTGGGTTGCCTTGTTCAGGGGCTATCAAGCCGGTGCATTTTACCCAACTCAGCATTTTGAACAGGTGATCAACTCCCTGGTCAAAGTGATTGAATCCCACGGAGGGAAAGTACTGCTCAACCAAGAGGTCACGAATTTTAGAGTCACAGACAAAACGGTCACGGGAGTGGAAGCGATGGATCTCACCACCCATCAAACTCACGAATTTACAGGCGACACCGTAATTTGCAATATCGATCCCCAAAGAGCCGCCAAAATGATTGGGGAAGAGAAGTTCTCTAAAACCGTGCGCCGAAAGCTCAACTATGAGTATTCAGCATCCAACTACATGGTCTACTGCGTCGTCAAAGATATCGATCTCCGAGACTATGGCTTTGGCAAGTGGAATCTCTTCCATACCGGGCATCAAGATCTGAATGAAGCCTTTGCTCAGATGTATGAACGCAATGACTTTTCCAATCCCAGCTTTGCGATTACAACGCCCACTTTACTCACAGAAGCGAGTCGGGATTGCCCAGAAGATTGCCAAATTGTCGAATTTCTGACTGTTGCCAATTACGACTACTTCAAGCAACTGCACGATGGTGACCCTAAAGCCTACCGCCAGAAAAAGCAAGAGATATTCGATGCCATGCTGGATGTTGTCGAAAAACACTATGTACCGAATTTTAGGGAGCATATGGTTTTCCACATCACAGGCAGCCCCACCACCAACGAACGGTTTTGCTGGTGCCCCAGCGGCAATTCCTACGGCTCTATTCTCACACCGCACAACATGGGGCTGGGACGGTTGAATCACGAAACCTCGCTCGATCAGTTCTACTTCTGCAATGCCTCATCCGGCTATCCCGGCTTTGCGCCTACATTCTGGACAGGTACATTATTGTATCAACGCTTATCTGGCGACGTACTTTTAGACAATAGCTAAACAGCCCCGCATCCATTTTATTAACTTAGAGGTCAGCGATGAGAATTGCAGTGATTGGGGGTGGAGCCAGCGGGATGACGACAGCTTACCTGCTTGACAAACAAGGGCATCATGTCACCGTGTTTGAACGGCAGCCCGTCTTGGGGGGGCATATTCGGACACTGAACCAAAATGTTCAGCCTAACCAAGCCACTTGCAATGAACGGTTGGAATGTGGAGTCCTAGAATTTCCGAGCGTCTTTCACACCTTTATTGTGCTCATGAAAGAGCTAGGAGTGGAACTCAAACCTGTCAAATTGGGTTCAGCTCTGTTCCCCAAAGATGGCAGCCACTTTTTTTCGGGGGTGACGATCGACGAAAACTGCACAGGCATCCAGCGTCTGATTGAATATCTGAAGTTCGATGCTATTCACGCCCGTTCTGCTGGCTTATGGTTAGAAACCCGATTTGCTGAGATGGAAGATTTTTATGATCACCCGCTGTCGAAGTATGTGAAGAGCAAAGGTATCAGTAATATCTGGCTAAAGTTACTGACAATGTATAGCTACTCCATACCGCTGGAGCTGATTGATAACTTTCCAGCAGAACTAGCGGTGCCGATGTTGCGCGATTACATTGCGGTTGACTGGTTTAGGATTCAAGGCGGCGCATATTCCTATATTGAAAAAATTCTGGAGCGATTTAAAGGTGAAGTCTTGTTGAATGTGGAGATTGCCAATCTTTTCAGAAGTCCAGATGGTGTAAAGATCGAGCGCTTAAACGGTGAGATCCAGGAGTTTGATAAAGTCGTGTTTGCCACGCCACCCGACCAAGTGATGGCGCTGTTAGCTGACCCAGCCGAGGCTGAAACCAAACGCTTTTCAGCTTGGAAAGCCAACAATGTCACCACAACGGTGCATCAGGATAATTCCATGTATCAAAACCAGGGTATCCAACACCCCACGGAGTTTGATTTTTTCCAGACAGAGACTCAATGGGGCTATAACAGCCATCTAAATCAGCTTTGTGATATCTCGTCGCCCCAGCATTATTTTTTATCATTTCAACTAGAGGAATTGATTGCTAAAGACTGTATTATCCACACCCAGAAACATCACACGCCGCTGTATACCACAGAATCTTTTCGCTACCGAGATGAAGTTGTCGCGACCAATGGAGAGAACAATACCTACCATGCAGGAGCTTATCTAGGAGATGGCTTACATGAAGGAGCGATCGCGTCTGCCTTCCGAGTTGCTCAACTGATTGGTTAAGTCTTGCATCATCGTGGCTCCATTAAAACAATAGCTTGAATATATGAATATCAAGCGACAATGTTGTCTCTCTAGAGACTTGTTATTCGGAAATGTAGTTGCTCCTTTCTTAGAGAAATTATCTGCAAGGTTCCTCCAAACGCAAACAGCAGCCTTGAAACATGACCCGTAACGATTTATCTCGTATTTAATCAATTCATGCAGAAACTCAAACGGTAGTCAATCAAAGTTGTAGATAAGTTTGACAATATTAAGCAGGAGAAATTAATGGATGTCCAGATGTCCGGGACTCATCAAGCTACTTACAATGCGATCTTTCAACACCCAGTCGCCCACAACCTTCAGTGGCACGATGTGCGATCGATGCTCAACTCAATCTCTGATGTAGAGGAGGAGCATAACGGCAATCTGCGATTTACGCGGCATGGCGAGACGCTGACGGTTCACCCCCCGAAACACAAAGATTTATCTGACATCCAGGAACTGATGAAGATTCGTCACTTCCTGGAGCGATCCGCTGTACCCGCACATCAGACTGTCGCCGATGGTGCCCACCTGCTGGTTGTCATCGATCATCGTGAAGCTCGGATTTATCAGACGCAACTGCACGGCTCAGTGCCGGATCGGATCGTACCTTACGATCCAGACGGGTTACGTCGGCACCTGCACAACGTGGATGATGAGGCTAACGGTCAGCGCCAGCAGGAACTCAAAGCCTTTTACGAGGCGATCGCACAGACGCTGAATGGTGCAGAGAAGATTCTGATCTTTGGTAGCTCGACCGGATCAAGCAGCGCGATGGACTATCTGCTGACTGATCTCAAAGAACGCCACCCAGATATCGCCAAGCGAGTAGTCGATACGGTCGTCGTCAATGAACAACACATGACCGAGGATCAATTACTGGCACAGGCGCGGGCGTTCTACGCGGCAACCGAGCGATGAAACCGACTTTAGCCGATCGCGTTGCCATTGATGACAAGTCTATTCGCAGTATTATTGATGTAGACATAGCTGATCTCTACACCAAAGCTTTACGCGCGATTCGCCTTCTATCAACTCAAGCGATCGCCCTCGACTTATGAAACCTTACCTGAAGCCTTACACAATTACCTCTACACTTTTTACCTACCATGACAGCCACCACTGCGATCGCACCTCAAACCCTGACCGATCAAGAACTCTATCAAATTCATGCCTACTGGCGTGCTGCTAACTACCTTTCCGTGGGACAGATTTATCTACTTGATAATCCACTGCTGCATGAACCGTTAACACTAGAACACATCAAACCTCGGCTGCTGGGGCATTGGGGCACCACGCCCGGTCTGAACTTTATTTACACTCATCTGAATCGGGCGATCAAGGCGCACGATCTCAACGCTATCTATGTTGCGGGTCCAGGGCATGGAGGTCCCGGCATGGTTGCCAACACCTATCTGGAAGGAACCTACAGCGAGTTTTATCCCAACATCTCCCAGGATGCTGAGGGCATGAAGCGACTGTTCAAACAGTTCTCGTTTCCCGGTGGGATTCCTAGCCATGTTGCGCCTGAAACGCCCGGTTCCATCCATGAAGGCGGAGAATTAGGCTACTCGCTGCTCCACGCCTACGGCGCGGCTTTTGACAATCCTGATCTTTTGGTTTGTTGCGTTATTGGTGATGGTGAAGCAGAAACGGGCGCATTAGCCGCCAGTTGGCACTCCAACAAGTTTCTCAATCCCGTTCGCGATGGGGCTGTTCTGCCGATCTTGCATTTGAATGGCTATAAGATTGCGAATCCGACGGTGTTAGCCCGAATCAGCCAAGCAGAACTGACCCATCTATTGATGGGCTATGGCTACAAGCCTTATTTCGTGGAGGGAGACGACCCGGAAATTCTGCACCGACAAATGGCAGAAACATTCGATGCGATCGTGCATGAGATCAAAGCGATTCAACAGGATGCCCGCACTCATGGCTTCTCTGAGCGTCCGCAATTTCCGATGATTGTGCTGAAAACTCCCAAAGGTTGGACGGGTCCCAAATTTGTCGATGGGATTGCGATCGAAGGGACATTTCGCGCCCATCAGGTTCCCCTATCGGAACTGGCAACCAAGCCGGAACACATCAAGCTGCTAGAAGATTGGATGAAGAGCTACAAACCAGAAGAATTGTTTGATGCTAACGGCAGATTGATTGAAGAACTGGCAGCATTGGCTCCCAAGGGCGATCGCCGCATGGGTGCCAATCCTCATGCTAACGGTGGCTTATTGCTCAGAGATTTGAAGTTGCCGAACTTCCAGGACTATGGGGTCAAAGTCCCAAAACCCGGCACCGTCAAGGCAGAAGCCACTCGCGTTATGGGGCAGTTTTTGCGGGATGTGATGAAACTGAACTTGGACAGCCAAAATTTTCGGGTGATGAGTCCCGATGAAAATAACTCGAACCGCTGGAATGCCATTTTAGAAGTCAGCGATCGCGTCTCCACTGCCGAGATTTTGCCAACAGATGATCACATCTCTACCGATGGTCGAGTTATGGAAGTGCTGAGCGAACACATGTGCCAGGGCTGGCTAGAAGGGTATCTTCTGACGGGACGGCACGGGTTTTTCTCATGTTATGAAGCGTTCATTCATGTGATCGATTCGATGTTTAATCAACACGCCAAATGGTTGAAAGTCACCCATCATATTCCTTGGCGCAGATCGATCGCGTCACTCAACTACTTACTCACCTCCCATGTGTGGCGGCAGGATCACAATGGCTTTTCCCATCAAGATCCAGGCTTTATCGATCACGTTGTCAACAAAAAAGCCGATATAATTCGGGTGTATCTGCCGCCCGATGCCAATACACTGCTCTCAGTGACCGATCATTGTTTACGGAGCCGCAACTACGTCAATCTGATTATTGCGGGCAAGCAACCCGAATTGCAGTGGCTCGACATCGACGCTGCCACTAAACACTGCACGGCTGGACTGGGTATCTGGGACTGGGCAAGCACCGATCAAGGGGTTGAACCGGATGTCGTGATGGCGTGTGCCGGAGACGTGCCAACGCTAGAAACACTGGCGGCTGTGGACTTTCTGCGGCAACACTTTCCGGATCTAAAAATCCGAGTCGTCAATGTAGTGGACTTGATGACGCTGCAACCCTTCAGCGAACATCCCCACGGCTTGAGCGATCGCGATTTTGACAGCATTTTCACATTGGATAAGCCAATCATCTTTGCCTTTCACGGCTATCCACTGCTAATTCATCGCCTCACCTATCGCCGCACCAATCACCACAACTTGCATGTGCGTGGCTACAAGGAAGAAGGGACTACGACCACGCCCTTCGATATGGTGGTGCTGAATGATCTCGATCGCTTTCACCTCGCTCAAGATGTCATCGATCGTGTCCCGCAACTGCAAGCGATCGGCGCTCATGCCAAACAACTGCTTTGCAACAAGCTGATTGATCACAGGGAATACATCACAAAACACGGAAAAGATATGCCTGAGATCCTCAATTGGCAGTGGACCTATTGAGCATATCAACCTCTCTTATCACAATTTATAACTTCAGTGCCGAAACCGTTAAACGAGTGTTTTATCACTATGTACAGTCTTGACCCAACAAGAAAGAGAAAGAAAACTGCTAGCGGTGTAAGTCTTGTAACGTATTCAATCAATTCATCCAATTCATCCAGTAAATAACCCAACAGCCTGTCAGGATAAAAATTGAAGATCAGCGTTTTTAATTCAAATCAAATCAAGCAATTTTCATCTTCAATGTTGAGTAAATTTCACAGACGAAAAGGCTTTGGAGATAACCGTTATGAGTTTTGATAGTCTAACAGCACTCAAGCCCTATCTCAGCTTCTTCCACCCCATTACCATGTGGATTTTATTGGTCGTTGCACTCTACGCCATGTACCTGGGTGTGCAAGTTCGCCGGACGAGGTTGGCAGAAGGAGAGTCTAAAAAAGAACTGGTAAAGGGTAGGTTTGCCATTCGTCATCACCAAATTGGCTCTGTACTTCTGGCGTTGATGGTGATGGGAGCGATCGGAGGGATCATGGTGACCTATATCAACAATGGCAAGATTGTCATTGGACCCCATCTGTTTGCTGGATTGGGAATGGTGGGGTTGATTTCTACCTCTGCGGCACTGGTTCCCTTTATGCAGAAGCATAACTGGGTTCGCAGCATCCACGTTTCGCTGAACTTGATTTTGCTGGGATTGTTTGGCTGGCAAGCTGTGACAGGAATGCAAATTGTCCAAAAGATTTTGAGTCAGATGATGACGGATGGCGCAGGATGAAGAGATTTTTTCTGACATTATTACTGGGAATGTTTCTGTTTATTTATACTTTGGAGATAGCACCAATGCCAGCCACCGCTGCTAGTTCAATGCCCCAAGCTCAATTATCAGAAGCGATCGATGATTTTCTAACTTCTCTTCCTAGCGATTATTACACGATCGCAAATACAGACGCTCTCAAAAGTATTGTCAAAAGTGATAATGCGGCATTGATTGATGTCAGACAGCCTTCTGAATATGGCTCCGGTCACATTCCAAACGCCATTAATATTCCCTTGCAAACCTTAATCGCCAATCTTGATAAAATTCCTAGCGATCGCCCTGTCATTCTCTATTGTGCAACAGGCTATCGAACAGCCATGGGAGTTATGACATTACAAATGTTAGGACATACTAATGTGCAGGCTTTTCCTCCTAGCATTCAAGGTTGGAAAGCAGCAGGAGAACCTTTAGAAAAGTAGGATTTAGTCAAAAAGAGGAATTTTTATGATCGGATATATCATCAGAAAAATACTTGCTCAGTTTCTATTACTGGCAAGCCTAGCGTTGACTGTATTTTTGGGGTTAAGCATAGGCACGACTCCCGATGCAGTCGCAGCCATTCGACAACTGGAAGAAGCCCCAGGACAAATGGTTTACCAATCTCGACAAACCCTCAAAGATCAGCACGGAAATAGCTGGCAAGCGATCGCCTTTAAACGGGTCTCCCCTAATGACAAAACAAGTTTTGAATTGCGTTTAGTGGGTTTTCCTGGGGTAGTCGAAATCGATCGCAGTAAACCTCTATTGCTGACTAATTCCATCGGTGAAGTATTGACTGCTGATGATAACTCCAGCCTTATTTTTACCGATTTATCTGCTCCCGAAGCTAATGTTGGAGAGTATGATATTCAGCCGTTGTTAGCACAGTTACAGCCAGAAATTCCTCTCAGCTTGACGCTGCCAACGATCGGCGGTGAGTCCGTTCAGCTATCCGTGCCACCATCCTTTGTCCAAGAGTGGCAAACCCTCTCCGCTTCAAAAGAGTAGCTGCGCCGAGTAGTTGCTGGTTCGATGCACGCATTTTGTATCCTAAAGCTCTACGGTAGCCCTAAAAGGGTAATGATCGGTGGTTCACTATACCGCCTATCATTACCCAAAAAATCATCGCCTCTTTAGCACCACTAGCTCTACAACAAGGACGTGACTCAATGCCAAGCTCCAAAAAACGCAGTCAATATTTTCTGTTGCTTCAATCCGTTTCTTAACTGGAAGTCCTCGTAGCAAAACGAAATAGAGTTTTAGCGCAGTTTTTTAAGAGGTTATTTTATGGTGGTTTCAACTCTAGAACAGGATCAAGAACTTGACTACTCCACATTAGACCTGTCGAATCCGCAAGTATTGCTAGAGACATTGCAAAAACTGCGGCAGATCGTGGTTCAGGAAGGTCAAGACATTTTTGACCCGTGGCGATCGCAGATTCAGCGGCAGGTGTTTCTCAGCAGTGGACTCAATCTTGCCCATTACATGGTGCTACGCCGACACGATCTCCGTCCGCTGCAAGCCGCCCTCGTGCCATGGGGGTTATCTTCTCTGGGTCGTTTGGAAGGACGAGTCATCCCCAGCTTAGATGCGGTGATTGCCACCCTGGGAGCCATCTGTAAAGTCAATTCGGCGACGCTGCCCAGCCGTCCGGCGATTCAGGAGTTTCAGGAGAGCGATCGCCTCTTGCAGCAACAGACCGAAGCGGTGTTAGGTCAGACTACAGGGGAACGCCGAGTCAGAATCATGGTGACCTTGCCAACCGAAGCCGCCAGTGATGACGACTTTATGCGGGATCTGCTTCAGCGAGGCACCAACTGTGTCCGGATTAACTGTGCCCACGACAACGCTGACCTTTGGGAGGCAATGATCGGCAATGTCCGTCGAGCAGAGAAAGAGACTGGACATTCCTGCAAAGTCCTGATGGATCTGGGAGGACCGAAACCCCGAATTGGTGCAGTGATCGCGCCTGATCAAAAACATCGCATCCTTCAGGGGGAATGTCTTATCTTGACCCATGACCTGCCTGATCCGAAAGATGCGACCTGTTTTCAAGCAACTTGTACTCTGCCCTCAGTGATCGATCGCTTAGAGGTGGGTGCAACCGCCTGGATTGATGATGGTCGCATTGGGGCGCGGGTGGAAGCTCTCACCGATCAGGGCGTTCTTCTCCGCATCACTCATGCGAGTTTGAAGGGGAGTAAACTGCGGTCAGACAAAGGACTGAACTTCCCTGATACCGATTTGCAACTCAGCCCACTGACGGATAAAGATCGACAGGATTTAGATTTTGTCGCCGCCCATGCCGATATTGTGGGCTATTCGTTTGTGCAATCTGCTGATGATATCAAGCTACTCCAGCAGGAGCTAGCCGCACGGATGCCTCAACCCCGCGAAATTGCCATTGTGGCGAAGATTGAAACGCCCCAAGCGGTTAGCAATTTACCTGAGTTGATTGTGCAAGCGGCGGGTCAACAGCCCTTTGCCGTAATGATTGCCAGAGGTGATTTGGCGATCGCGATCGGGTATCAACGACTGGCTGAAATCCAAGAAGAAATTCTTTGGCTCTCCGAGGCGGCGCATATTCCCGTGATTTGGGCAACTCAGGTGCTAGAGAATCTGGTGAAAAAGGGCATTCCTTCACGGGCAGAAATGACGGATGCGGCAATGGCAGAGCAGGCTGAGTGCGTCATGCTCAACAAGGGTCCATTTGTTGCCGAAGCTGTGACGATGCTGGATGATGTCTTGACGCGGATGCAGGCACATCAATCGAAGAAAACACCTCAACTCCGGGCGCTTCACTCCTGGTAAGGATCGCGAATTGACTACCATCGGCAACTCCAATCGTAAGGGCTTAGCATTCGGGCGAAAACCTTTGCTATGACCGAAGCATACCTGCCGAATGCTAAGCCCCTACAGGTTATCGGTTTTATTTTGTTCTCGTTCTTAAGTGCATCATGGGTTAGAAGTTGTTGCAGTACCCTAATAAATATGGTTGAAGCAAAAATTGAAGCAAAAAGATCGAAATTTCAAGCTCAATCATCGAAAGGTGAGGGTTGGAGGTCGGATTAAGCGGTTCGGAGGGGGATCGCTTGAGTGTGGAGGGCGGAGTTTCTTGACAAAATCTCGGCGGTTTGGGTTTGGAGCTTGTAGCTTAGATGTATAAGCAGGAATGCTGGCACTGGTTTCTCAACCAGTGGCTCATTTGTCTACTCTGCTGTTACTCGTCAATGATCTTATGCCCTCTACACCCGAAAGTCTGCAAAAATTCGTCCAATATTGCCAGCATCTTGAAGGAGATGAGAAGGGCGAGTCGCAGAACTTTCTCGATCGCTTTTTTCAAGCGTTTGGGCATGGGGGCGTGAAGTAAGCGGGGGCAACGCTAGAAGCGCGGGTGAGAAAGGGCAGCAGAAGAGGCAACACAGGCTTTGCGGATCTTGCCTGGAAGCCGCATTTGCTGATTGAGATGAAGAAGCGGGGCGAAGATCTCAACAAACATTACGCTCAGGCGGTGACCTATTGGTTTCAGTTGCAGTGCCCCAGATATGTGATTCTGTGCAATTTTGATGAGTTTTGGATCTACGACTTTCAGAAGCAGTCGGAGGAGCCGATCGAGAAGGTTGCTTTAGAGCGCTTACCCGATCGCATAGGCGCGTTCACGTTCATGAATCCAGAGTTGGATCGTGCGCCGATTTTTAACAATAATCTGGTGGCGGTGACGGAGAAAGCAGCGGGACGCATGGGCGAATTGCTGACGATGTTGACCCAACGGCGGCGGGATGCGGTTGATCCGAAGATTGCTCAGCGGTTTGTGTTGCAGTGCGTGTTGGCAATGTTTGCGGAAGATCGAGAACTGCTGCCTAAAGATCTATTTATTGGGTTTGTGTGCGAGTGTTTGAAGCGATCGCGTCAGGGCAAACCGTCGAACACCTATGATATTTTGGGCAACCTGTTTCAGGAAATGAATCGATCGGGAATCACACCAGCCGGACGATATCAAGGCGTGGAGTATTTTAACGGTGGCTTGTTTGCAGAGGTGCATCCGCTAGAGCTAGTCGAGAAAGAATTGGAGCTATTGGAAGCCGCCGCCTCGCAGGATTGGAAGGCGGTACGTCCGTCGATTTTTGGCAATATTTTTGAGTCAGCGATCGGCAAAAGCGACAGCGCCGAACGTCATGCTCACGGGATTCACTTCACCTCAGAGGAAGATATTCTCAAGATCGTTCGCCCGACGATTACGCGCTATTGGGAAGAGAAGATCGCTAATGCCACGACGTTGGCAGAACTTTCTGGGTTGCAGACGGAGTTACGTCAATACAAAGTGCTTGATCCGGCGTGTGGGTCGGGGAATTTTCTGCACATGGCTTATCTAGAGCTAAAACGGCTGGAGCGGGTGCTGCAAGACAAGATTGATGCCAATCCTAAGTCGAAAATTGGGGAAGGGCAGATGAGCATTGGCTTTGTTACTGCGGAACAGTTTTATGGGATGGATACGAATGAGTTTGCGGTGGAATTGGCGCGGGTGACGCTGATGATTGCTCGTAAGGTGGCGATCGACCTTTGCGATATTCATGATCAACCCCCCCTGTCATTAGACAAGCTGGATGACAATATTGTCTGTAAGGATGCGCTGTTTACAGAGTGGGTGAAAGCAGACGCGATTATTGGCAATCCGCCGTTTTTGGGTGGTAAAAAGATAAGAGTTGAACTCGGTGATGAATATACAGAGAGGCTGTATGAGCAGTTCCCAGACGTAAAAGGGCAACCGGATTTCTGTATTTTCTGGTTTAGGAAGGCAGCAGATAATCTTAATCCTCAAACGGGTAGAGCAGGGTTAGTAGGAACTAACTCTATCTCTCAAAATACTGCGAGACAAGCTAGCCTAGATTACATCCTAAGCAAAGGTGGATTTATTCATGAAGCGATTTCAACACAAAAATGGTCAGGTGATGCTGTTGTTCATGTCAGCATAGTCAATTGGTCAAATACCGAGCCAAAGGAACTAATTCTAGATAATGTGCGAGTGGATTTTATATCGAACTCACTCAAGACAGAAACAGATGTTTCGGCTGCTAATAAAATAAATGCTAACAAAAGTTTTTCGTTTGAAGCCTGTAAATTGGCTGGAAAAGGCTTCGTTATTACTAAAGATGAGGCAGAGGCATGGATAAACAGTAACCCCGATAATTCTAAGATTTTAAAGCCAATGATTGATGGTAGAAGCCTCATAAATCCTTTTTTAGAAATGGATTGGGTCATTGATTTTAATGAGATGTCAATTGAAGAAGCTTCCGAATATACACAACCTTTTGCAAGAGTTAAAGAGAAATTGAAGGCTGAGAGAGAACAAGATAAAAGCATTCGCAAACGTGAGAAATGGTGGTTGTTTGAGAGATCTAGACCTGCTATGAGAAGAGCGATTGAAGGACTATCCTATTACTTCGCTATACCTAAATATTCTAAATTTACTGTCTTCTCTTCTATTGATTCTTCGGTGCTAGCTTGTGAAGCCAATATGGTGTTCGCATCAGATGATTTCTACATCCTTGGAATTCTGAACTCAAGAGTTCATTTTATTTGGGTTAAAGCTCAGAGTTCTACGCTTAAATCCGACATTCGTTACACAAATACGACC
>ENA-ORBV01004771-ORBV01004771.1-microbial-mat-metagenome-genome-assembly--contig:-NODE-4771-length-25673-cov-6.104509_pt1 | contig 25673 bp, 23 predicted proteins | sample MGYA00237777_ERZ505514 | MGnify/ENA primary metagenome ERZ505514 (study PRJEB26160, sample SAMN06269048) | microbial mat metagenome | isolation source: Oligotrophic lake microbial mat | place... | reverse complement strand
TCTACACCTCTCTATTCGTCGGCAGCGTCAGATGTGTATAAGAGACAGTCTCAATCGGCTGCGCTACTGCCAACAAAAGCGCTGGCTTCGGCGGTGCCATTGGTGCTGGCACAGGTGCTCTATTGGGCGGAATTGCTGACCCTGGAAAAAATGGAGAATACCGAACCAGAAATGTGTTTGTCGGGGCCACCCTTGGCGGAATGGCCGGACTAATCACTGGCTCAGTTATTCATAAAGAAATGGACGAGCAGAAAAAAGAAGCTTTCCTGAAGGGGCGAGCGTCGTCCCCTCCGCAACAGGCAGGGGTGATGCCGTCCCTAACCCAAGCAAAAGTTCGAACCGAATGGATCGAAAGTCGCGTGTCAGGGAACCGCTTTGTTGAAGGACACTTTGAGTATGTCATCGAGGAGCCTTCCCGCTGGGACCGTTAACCGGCCTTTTATGAATGGAGCTATTAATGAAACCCTATGATCCATCTCCAGAAATTACCTTAGCGGTGAGAACTGGTTTTTTAAGCAAAGCTATCTGGCTAGAGTATTATGCGCCAAAAAATGAAAGGTGGAAAAATGAGCTTTGGAAAATTTTGGCCGCCAGGGGATATTTTTATCGCCACTATTCAAAAAGAGCACAAGACGTTTTTGTTCCAAACTCCAAACATCCTCTAGTTTTAAAAATTGCCGGTGACTCAATTACAATGGCACCTCCAGTTGGCGTAATTGATCATGATGAGACCGTAGTTAAAAGTTTTTTGAATTTAAAAAAACAAGATATCCTAGGGTCCGCCTATTTTGAAGGTGAATTAAAAAGGCAAGATTTAAGGTCACGAAGACACTACGATCCGACTGATCGAACAAAATATCCAGACCTTTTAATTAATCTCAAAGGACCTAATTCAAATAAGAAAATTGCCCTTGAGGTCGAGCTTTCTCGGAAAGAACCAAAGCGCTACCGGCAAATGATGAATTCTTTTATGGCGGCGAAGGATATCTCAACAATTGTTTTTATCACTAATCTTGAGACGGTCAAAAATGGCATTAAGACCGCCATTCGCGAAACCTATTTTCCAGAATGGGAAAAGCCAATTGGCTTTGTAAGTCTTGATGATTGGCGAAGTGATCCTGCAAATGCGAACATTTCATTTTCTGAAACAAAACAAACTTTGAGGCAAATGAGCCAAACACTGATAAAAATTTGACTTAAATATCACAGTGGCATCACTCCGGCATCACTGCAAAGCAGAGTGATGTTTTTTAAAAAACAGAATTTTTGAAATTTAAAACCTGAGAATAAAATCAAATACATACCCCCGCCGCCTTTCCTTGATCTTGTCCCCTGATCGTAGGAGACCCCTCTCCCCCAACGAGTAGTTGAGTGAAAGGGGTCTCCTACTGGTGACAAGAGGAAAGGCGGTGGGGGTAATAAAAGGAGTTAGAATATGAATGATAATAAAGAATTAGGAAAAGAAAAAAAAATAGAAAGAAAAATCAAAGGCTCAAAAGAAAATGAACGAATGAAGCAAGAACAGTTTAGAGTTGTATTGGATAAAGAAGCAAATACAAGCCTAGAGGATTATATGGCGACGGTGAATACAGGATTTATTGGTGGCAAGGCTAACAAATCTGAAGTTGCAAACTATATTTTGGCTCGCATTAAAACGCTATTATCAGAATCAGACATCAAGGCAATTCGCAACAATTGTTTCGATGACAAGGAAGCATTGGCATCTTTGAGCAAAAGTGAACAAGACCTGCCTGACATTGTTAAAAAAGCCATTCGAGAAGCTTATGGACTCTCCGAAAGCTCTAAAAAGAAATTTGTAAAACCAATACTTGAGTTATCCACCAACAGAACTGTGGATAACTCAAGCGCCACCTAGAAATTAATTTCTTGCGCCCTTTGTTGAGCCAAAAAAAACTCTAGAACCCTTGAAATACAAGGGATGCAGGAGTATTATGTCAGACAAGAACATTTTTCTTGAGCTACCAAGCTCATCGCTCTTTGAAAATAGAATAGAACCTGTGTGGACTTCTACGAAAGGCGCAGCCTTGATACTCGGAATTTCCCCGAACGCTCTACGAATTCGTAGGTGCCGAGGACAAATCGAGTGTCGATATTTTGGAAAGCATCTTCGATTCAATGTGAACTATCTCTATTCCCTCTTGCGCGAACAGCGCGGAGCTTGAAAGGAGTAGATTATGGCAATAAAGAAGGTGATCGAAAACGGCAAACCTAAGTATGAAGTCATTGTAAAAATACGGGATAAATCCGGTACGCAAATTATGAAGCGCAAAAGATGGTTCAACAGTGAGCGTGAAGCTCGGCGTGTTGAACTTGAACTTTTGATGGATCTAGAGGGCTTAAAAACCAAAGTGACATGGCAAAAATGGATCGAGCATGTTCTTGAAAAGTACCGAATCGAATATAGAACTTCGACTTATTTCAACTACAAGCACTGTTTGAACAAATGGTTTAATCCTGTTTGGAATGAAAAGTTTCTGGATGAAATTAAACCTAGCGATGTTCATCAAGTCATTTTTGAGCGCTGTAAAGAAACCTCTAGCTACACGCAAAGGGGCCTTTTAAAAATCGTGAAACGAGTTTTTAACATAGCGATTGAGGAAGGCTTGCTTGTGAGAAATCCCGCCGTAGGAATCCGAGTTCGGTGTGCAGATGCTAATCAGGGAGTTCTAAATAGGAACGAGGTCGAAATCTTGCTGCGCGAGGCGCGCAAGACAGAACATCGCTTCTTTCCTCATTGGACCCTGGCACTGCTCACTGGAATGCGCTCAGGCGAGTTGTACAGTTTGCGGTGGACTGATGTGGACTTAGTGACTGGCAAAATCAATATTAGTAAGGCATGGACCAAACTTAATGGAGAAGGCCCGACTAAGACTGCTAAAAACCGGATTTATCCAATATCAAATGAATGTCGAAAATTTCTCGTTGAGCTTCAATCAACTTTTTCTAAGGATTCGGAATTGGTACTCCCGCGATTATGGGAATGGGACCAAGGCGAACAAGCAAAGGTGTTGAAGAGTTTCTGCGAGGAAATTGGCATTACCCCAATCAAATTCCATGACCTTCGAGCAACGTTTATAACGCAAATGCTAAACAATGGTGTTCCACTTTCTAAGGTTATGGCCATAGTCGGCCATTCGTCCATTAAGACCACGCAAGGATACTTGCGGTTGTCTGGTAAAGACATAGAAGGAGCCACCGAGGCGCTCAACATTGAGGTACCCCAGATTCAGGAAGTCATTGGCAATGTAATTCAGCTGAGAAGAAGGTAAGGATTTAAACGTGGTAGCATTTGGTTGCACAGGATCTAATAATTTGAGATATTGTGGGTGGTTAGCTCACTGTCGAGTTACCCATCCAATTTAAAACTAATTTTGTTTAGTGTTAGAAATTCGGAGAAAAAACGATAAAGCTCGCGGAATACCGGCGAAGCTGCTCGATAACTCCGTGAGCGTGAAGGGCTCCAAATCCCATGTAAACCACACTGGCACCTTGTTTCTTTGCCAGCCCATATGAATATCTAGCCATTTCTTCGCTGCGGGCCTCACAAATCTGAGAATTGATGCTTTTAATCTCTTCAGATGAGCGAACCACTGTTTTCTCAAAAAAATCTCGAAAGCCGTCCACTTGAACCATTCTTGAACGCGCAGGAAACTTAGAAGCCAAGTAAGCCTTGGCTCGGTCCCAACGTGAATTTAAATCCGACTTTGCTTCAAAACTCATTTCATAGGCCTTGAGCGAGAGCGCGTACTGAATCGTAAGATCGTTATTGTCATTATTATGAGTTAAAATCTTGTCTCCATAAACCTCGCCCACGAGCTGCCCACCAGATATCCACTTGGTCGCCATTAACTTGTAGGCTTCCTCAAATCTTTCAATGAGAGTTTTTGGCACAAGGTTAAATTCCGAAGTCCAGAGACCTTGCGGACCTTCAATTGTGTTTACGATTTTAATACCTTGGCGATCCAAAATCGTCGTAAGTTTCAACGTATCCTGCGCTAAGGATTCGTGGAGTTCTCCTAACTCTTGCTTTACGAGATTATTAATATGTTGCTCTGGGAAAAGTAAAAAAACTGGTTCATTTGTCTTCCCAACAAATGCAGCAACAGGAGTCGTCTTGAAATCAGCAGCATTAACGCTGAACCTTCCAAGAATTTGAGCCAGTGATTGCTTGAGAATGTCCTGAGAAATACCTTTTTTTGAGGCCATAATCTGACTTGGATTGGGACTAACGCTCGAATCGGCTATTGTGCACTCCTGATCAAGGTCAGTCAGATCATCTTCTCGATCTACAATGCTCCGCTGGGAGCCGACATCCCAAACAATGACCCTGGAGCGCTGCTCAAAATCGACTTTGGCGACTGGCTGGGCGTAGACCTTTAACGACAGTGCCGTTAAAAATAAGCCCAAAATTGTTCCTGATAGATAGCCCTTAGCCATTTTATTTGCCTCAAAATCCTTTAATTCCGATCTAGAATCTTAGTCTTGAATTAGAGCAAGATAGAAGCCACAAATATTGTGCCACCAAGGAGAATTCCATTTTGGCCAGTAGGCGTCTGCATCAAGGGGGTTAATTGCCTGATCAGAATGGAGATATTTTAGAGATTCTTGCGTCTCAAAATCAAAACTCAATATGCTATTCGTCCTTTACTACCATCTGGCCTTTTCGTTGCTACTTGTAGCTTTTTATACTCTTCTTCATATCCTTTATGAAACTTAGGATCTTTTAATTTTTTTTCGTCTTTTTCAAATTAATCAACCAGTCCTCTTCGTATCATCCACTTCCACCGACAGTTTCAAACCCATCGCTTTTAACAAGGCCCGTAGAGTTTCAATTTTTGGATTCCCACCAGAAGAAAGAGCTTTGTATAAACTCTCTCTTCCCAACTTCGCTGACTTAGCCACCTCAGAAAATCCATACGCCTTAGCAACATTTCGAAGCGCGACTAAAAATAATTCTTCGCTGTCACCTTTCTCGTCTTCTAAGTGCGCATTTAAATACGCTACTGCTTCCGCTGGATCTCTTAACGATTCTATAAGAGAGTCTTCATATTTTTTCACTTGTTTTGCCATAGCATCTCCTTATTGTGACAAATATTCTTGCCAATATCCTTGCGCCCTTTTTATGTCGCGTTCTTGAGTGTTTTTATCGCCGCCACACAAAAGCACCACAACGACACCTTTATCTTCACCAAAATAAACTCGATATCCAGGACCAACATCGATTCGCAGCTCCGAAACGCCTTTGCCAACTGATTTGGCATCGCCTAAATTACCAAGCCCTATACGATCAAGGCGTTTTCGAATGACGGCTCGAGTCCGAAGATCTCTTAATTTGTTCAACCACTCTTCAAATGGAAGTTTTCCATCACCGGTTTCAAAGATTAACAACACTCTCGGCTTAGCTTCCACTTACACCCCACAATTTGAATGTATCCTATGGGATACGAAATGTCCAGACATTTCGTATGGTAACTTTTTGGTAACTGCAAATTTAATGCTTAATAATCTCGGCTGGATAGAGGCAGGAGACTACCCCATCCAATTTTCCTAGTCAATTTTCGATACCCAAAAAACCCTGAATAGGGTTCATTAGTTAGTTAAATTCATTTGAGAAATCGAAAGTCGATAGCATTTCAAAGAATTTCAGTTCATTTCGAAGTTTGGTAGCACCGTGGTAGTCTGAGAGTTTCTTGGCGAAACCTTTTCCAGATTTTAAATGCCCATGAATTAGTTCAAGGGCTTCGACTAGGAGATCAGGTGTTTTAAACTGAGCCCCTGACATTGGACACTGACTTAAATAATTATTGGCGCCAAAATCCGCCTAAAACACAACTCAGATTTTTGTAAACGGTTTTATCGTAAAATTTTCCTTCAAAAATCGCTGATGGATTGGGAGATATAGTAGGATTTGAAATAACTAACTTAATCGGTAAATCGTGCCACTTGTATTCAAAAGTGCTCTCGTCGATAAAAGCACTATCCAACAGCTGCTTTGTAACTGTTGCAACAACGTGCCGTCCACTAATATTCTCACTCAAATAAATCTGTGCAATTCGAACTCCGGCTTTCTCGAGAACTAAGATATCTAAACCCAGTTCGTTTCCATTTGAGTCCGAAGCATCAATCGTGCGGCACAAAGCTTCAATTCGAATAACTTCTTCAGGGAGATCAAACGGTTTCTTTAGATGAAGATATGCAATATTTTCGTACAGGATAACTGAATGATTGTAAGAAGATTTTTGAATTTTTTTATTAGAAATGATCCTCTCGCCACTGCCGCACTGATCCGGCAAATGAACTAGCTCTGGCAAACGAATTAGGCCACTATGAGTTAGATTTCCTGATGAACAACTTTGAACTAAAAAATTATAGTTCAAATAATCGCCATTCTCAGCATCCTCTTTGATATTGGCAGTTGAAAATACAGAGTCAGGGTCAGTTCCAATATATCCACCCCCGTTTCCAGAATCACTTTCTTGGGCAACGACTTTCGTGTTCGGTCTATCTCAGGGTTCTGAAATTACGGTAGATTTTGATCCGGTTACGATTTTATAACCGCGCCTACTAAGGCGCAAAAATGATGTGCCCCACCCACAATTTTTTGAATGCCTTTGCCGTCAAAGAAATCGATCTTTGTGGGGGCGTTTCTGTTTTCTGCCCGCTCTAAACTTTATTTGCCTCTTTAAGTCAGTTCTGAGAACTAAGTAAGGTTTTTTCTACGGCTTTCCTCAGCTTCGCAGGCGTTAATTCGGTACTGCCGCTCACTAAAATAGAGTTATAACCTCCAAAAACAAAGGTTACATTTCTTAAGGCGGAAGGGTGATTCATTAACCAAAGAAATTCGAGGCGAGTGATATTCTCACCATCTATAGTCGCACCTGTATCGTACGAAAAAAGACTTCTTGGAACGAGAAATACAATTGAACGGCCACTTATGTGCTCCATTAAAATGTTCGTGTGATCATCTACTAATTCCCAATCGACGCCCATTTTTTTGTAGGTTTTTTCAAAAGGCTCAAGACCAGAGTATTCTGATACGATTCGATATTCGTCGACGTCTAGGCCGAGTAGATGGCCACCTATATCTTCTGACTTTTTTAAAAACTCCGGCATGCTGACAATCTTTCCACCGTGACGCTTGATTTTACTAAGGTAGGTTTTTGGAATGGTCGAAAGCTTTTTTTCTAATTCTAAATCAACAGGTAGTATTGTCACGCTATCGTATTCTGGAAAATATTCTTTTGGTCCAAGGATGCGCACTTGAGTAATTTCATTTATCGGAGACGGATAGCTTCCTCCAAGATGAATTTCGGTCCGCTTTCTTGTCGGGTCTTTTGTAATGTTTAAAATGGGTCCTGTCACCCATCTCTGGTCTTCTAATTGAAATTGTACAATCGCATTCTCAGCTATCAATTCTTTCAAAAATTTGAGCTTTTTTGGCCCCGACAAATCCTTAAAGTTAATTAGATTTACTTTGGGGGCTTGGTGAAAAAACAGTTCTCTACACGATAGGCCTTTGGCCAAGGATACATTTGAGAAAAATGAAAGTAGCAGAAAAAGTAACAGAAAACGGCTTACCAAAAGTAATTTTGACAATGATATCTTCCCAAACATGTTTAATTCTCAAATTTTTGAACTTAATGAGAGGTTTGCACGAAACGTTCCAACGTGAATTTAATTTTATCAAGACGAATATCATTAAGTTTAATTAAAGATTTAGATGCGGTCTTTATTTGCTAGTAACCTAGGTTACATCCTGCGGATCGGTGCTCTTCCTTTGCTTGGGGCTTGCGCAATATTGGTTAATGTAAAAGAAGAAATTCGCCAAGGCAAATGCTTAGACCTCGAAGCAAATAAGCCACTTGTTGACAATGGTGCCATAGGAGCTTGTGAACAAATATTAAAATCATTGAAAAAGTAGAAATCTAGACAGGGATCAAACAAATTGGCGAGATTCATATACGCATCTCGCGGACGGGGCAAGAGTGGAAACTTTCACTGCGCGACCACTAGTACTTCCGCTAGAGATTGCATGCATAACGACTAGCGCCGCTAATTCCCAAACAAGCTCGCACAAGTCGCCTTCGTGGGCTTTGGGATTTTGAAATTACGAGAAGGTATAAGATTGTACCAAAGGTTTCTATTAATAAGAGATTGGACTAGATCTTCCTGGCCTGAAGGCACCGCCAAAAGAAATGTATTACCATTACTTCCAATATTCTTAGCTCCTGAGCTTAACAAGAGGTTCATAAATTTGCGGGATTTCTCCTCTGTCCAATCCTTAAGTTCGTGATAACTAGTTGAGCGTGGCGATATCCCGACCAAATGATACTGAACAAAAATAAGCGAATCACCGCTGAGCCTAATTTGCTTTAGTTGCTCTCGAGACACTTCAATGGATTTCTTCTGAACTGTGGAATTAAGTTCCGAAATGCTGAGGTGGTTGCCATCTAGCTCAACTTTAGACACTAGTGTTTTTGGGTAAACAATAATTGCCGAAGTCATACTCTCAGATATTATTTTTATTCGTCTCGCCTCTTCTTTTGAAATTGGACTACTGTACATTGTCCCATTTCTGTAGCTGGCTAAAACAAGGCTAACAATTGGAAAATTTTTACCGCGAAACCTTGTTATGGCAGAGTGACTTGCTTCAACCGACCTTATCAAAAATACATCTTCGCTTTCAGTACTCGCTATCCCCGAGGCCGATACCGACCAGACAAGCAAAACAAATAAAATTTTCGACATGGCATTAAAGTACATATTTTCCCTCTTAAAACGCATCATGATAACTCTTTACCAATACAAATAAAAACATAGCAATAAGTGTTCCAGAGGTACGGTTAGCGATAGCCAATCTATTAGAATAGAGTTTTATAGCGTGCTCATGTCTGTCACTGTTAAGACGAAAAATGTACACAGCGGTTATACGATGATATCGATCGGGCCGGAAACCAAATATCCAAAAGTGCCTTTCAGGTCAGGATTTGAGGAAAACCGTGGCCTGGATCTCAAGTCCTATATTATAGATGCATAAAGTTGGTCGACGAAAATAATAAACCGCTTTACGAGGGGTGATAGACTCAATACTTAAAGCAACTCATGGTAAGTCCGATCGCCTCTTCGTCTGGCGACTGTGCGATTTGTGATTCGATCGCACTGACCGATTTCAAAAGAATTTCCTTAATGGCGGCGACGTCAGCCCTTCCGACACTCAATGCACCCGAGTAATTAAAATCTCCATCCCGGCGCTCACCCACGGAACGCATGGCCTCCAGATGCCAGTTGCGGTGATGCTGAATTATGAACGGCGAGGTGGAGTCCAAATGCAGCCGATTAACCCCGGGCTCAAATCCTTGCGTCGTTTCTTTTACGAATTGCCACTGGGTCAAAAAAATCAAAGACTCCTCAACTAATTTTTCTGATATATTTATTTTTTTTGCAATTTTATCGATAGTTCGAGTTTGGGCGCACATCACTACAGTGTGAATGGCAGAAAAAACCCAGTTGGAGTAATACTGAGCTTGAATCTCCAGAGGGATAGTCGGAGATTCGCGAACTCGCGATTTTATTTGTTTGCGGGATTCCAGTGATTTGTTGATTTTTATTTTATAATATTGGCGCAGCTCTGGTGTGGCAGCCCTCTCAAAATGATAAAGCAAAAGTAGAAATTCTGTTTCTGGTGAATTCAAAGTTAAGAATTTTGCAGTAGCAAATGTCATATCTTCGTTAAAATGAGCACGGTCAGTTAATACCAGAGAAATAAAGCTCGTCTGACACCCGAGAGCCTCCGCAAGTGCTCGGCGGCGCCCTCGCCGATCACCACTCCCAGGGAATGAATTTCTTAAAAAATCTCGATAGTTAGAGGAGTCAAAGAGGTCATTCATTAAATTAGTATATCTAATTTAATACATTAATAAATTAAATTATTTATCTATTCTGCTGGAGGCTCTGCCAGTATTATGACGCAATACATTGATGGCTTGCAAAATGCACTACAAAAACAAGGAGATTAAAATGGAGCTCAAAATCAAAATAGGACCAGTTTGCCGCTTAGGAATTTTACTATGCCTGACAATTTTTGCCCCAGCCTTACAGCTGGCTCACGCCGGCGGTGGCTCTACTGGAGGCGGCGATATCTGCGAAAATCGTATAAAAGAAATTCGCACAGATCTCACAAACTGGATTGAAGATTTTGCTAGAGCTAACTCCGACGACAGCCCAAACAGTCTTACGCTACCCAAGGGAATGAAGTTTTCTGAATATGCCCAAGCTATGAAGCAACAAATGAGCTCTGCCACATTTAAATGTGTCGGCCCTGGAGATGCTGGTTATCCTGTGAGGATCAACGAAACTCCTAAGGTTTGCGTTTGGACTATGGAGGCGTCAGGCAAAGGTAATTTTACATGCGACTTTTTAAAGTACAATTCCCTGCGAGGCGACGAACAATATGTTCTGACTCATCATGAGTATGCAGGACTTGCGCAAATTGAGCCACCCAATGGCGACGACTCAAATTATGATATATCAAACCAAATCTCGGATTTTTTGACAGAAATGATTGTGACAAAATTGCAGATCAGTCGATTAAAAATGAAATATGTAATTACACGCCATCTCGTCTGCGTCGCGAATTCACGCAATGAACAAATCTGCAAAAATCAATCTTATACCTGGTACCAAGATAATGTTGAATACTATCGTACTCACATTGAACCCGTTCTTGTCAGAGAAATTTACGTAAAAGGTAATCAAACGATGGTGAGAATTCAAACTGAACAAGATATCATCAACGAGTCCAAATTGACTGGTCTTGCTATGTTCGTAGGTGCAAGTCGGTCCGTTCCTATTGATTCAATTCATGCCAAGTCAGTAGAGGAAATCAAAGCGAACTTTCCGCAGGAGGGGAATAAATTACGACAAAAAGCCCTCAATGAAATTCAGCAACTAGCGAATGCTTTTACTGACGATGCAACCATCCAAGGACAAATTACATTCCTAGAGCTTTTTGGCAATAATCGGAGTAATTGTTCTAGCGAACTCTTACGCGCTAAACCACAAGACAAAATAAAAAAAGACTATGTTTTTGTGACCTGCAAACTCACTAAAGCTAACTTGCCAAGTTTGATTTCTCTTTCTGAGGAGCGGTCCCATTCCGTATTCTTAAAGGAGCTCATAAAATTTATCTCTGACGGACATACATTGGGAATTCGAAAGAATGGCCCCATAGGAATGTTTTCGTCTGAAGAGTCCGTGGTTATATCTTTGTACAACGAGGAGATTAACCTTAAAAGAATTCTTTCTGACGTATTGAATAATCCTTATACCGAGCCACGACAACTGATTCACATTTTCAAAGATTTATGATTTGAAGGGCGCGGGAAGAAAGAGGGTGGTTAAAACTACCCCTTTCGACTGTATGATTCTAAGAGTAAATGATGTTCTATTTCTTTAATCATCCTGTGCAACTTCTTTTCCTCCAACCCCAATTTCTTACGGAGAGGAAAGTAAAGAGTTGAAAAAACACCAGCGACAAAACTTAGAAACAGAAAAAAGACAACAGAGGCTAAAAATAGGTCAATCCAAGACACTTCGGGGGTCACCACGCTATAGAAAGCACGCCCCAAATCTTTACCAAAAATAAAATCAGAAGCCGCCCGATCGCGGGCCATGTATCCGCCTATGCCGCTGACAAGACCGAAGATGTCGATATTCCCGCGATCAAAGAATATTTTCCCTAGAATCAATGTAGTAATACTTGTAGAGAAATTGGCTACGATGGTTCTACCAACGGCATATTTTTTTAATTCCTTTCGCACAATACTGATCTTAACGTCGCGTTCGTTCTGCACCTGGAATAATTCAGCGGCAATTTGTTTTTCAAAATAATCTGGAACGTAGGTTTTAAATCCAGTTGGTAGATACTCCATCCAATAAAGTAGTGTTGACCATCCCGCCTTATCGATGTACTCCGCACCTTTTTTTAAACCCAAGTAAGGTATTGCCCAAAGAGAGTTAAGTGCCAATTTCCACAGATCGTGCAAAATGTGGTTCTTCTGAAGTTCCCAAACTTTTTTGAATGAATAATGTTGTTCCAAAAATGCTGGCACTCTACTGCGGCAACCTTCGCTGTAATTGGCAATCAATGCAGGATCTGCTTCTTGAGTGTTTTCTAGAAATCGACCAGGACTCATAACTTACGCAAGCTCGACATTGGATTCTTATCGGGATTACGCTCCCTAGCAGAAGTCCAGACGGGGCCCACGCTCTTAGTCCTGTGAGCATTTGAGTAATTTCAGGTTTAACGAGTCAATTGGCAAATATAGTTTCTGCGCTTGAATTCTTTTTCGCCACCGCTGTTGTCCCAGTAGCTAAATGAAACGGCTTTATGATTCTCATCAATCGTCAATGAAACTAAAGCCATTGCGGCACTTATATCTGTAATGTCTGTTCTGCCAGACTTTAACGACCTACCACTATAAGCTAATGGTGCAGGTCTAAATACAAAGTTCACTTGTTCGATTCCATGGGTCAATGTGTAGGAATCTGAACTATAGTTAAGAGTGGCGTTAAGACTATGATTAATGAGTAAGGGATCATTTTGATTTTTTGCTTCGGTGATTTCGATCCAACAGGGGCTACCGTAATTATCGGAACCAAAGAGCTTTCCTGTTTTAATGGCTGCTTGCGAATAAGAACTTAGCAAAAGAATAATTCCTAAAACCTGACATATCATATTTTACCTCTTAGTTTGTTAAATGCAAAAACAGTTGCCAATTCCAACTAAGGAATTGTTTTCGAGACTTCAAGTGAAAATGCGCTTTCGCCTCCGACAGAATTATAAGCTGTAACGACGAAGTAATATTTTTTACCTCTCGTCAAATTGGTAAATGTGTACATTGTGACATTTCCTACATCCAGACCCGGCTGAACATAACTTCCTGAGACTTCAGAAATATACGTTTTGTAACCCGTGGCATTTTCAGTAACTGCATCCCAAGTAAGTCTGGCCGACGTGATAGGTAGAATGATGGTCCAATTAAAGTTAACAGTTGTTGAAAGGTTATTTGCCAAATCTCGCACTGTAATTGTTGTCGAGTAGGGTACTAAAGTCGAAGCCGAGCTAGCAACTGTTCCAGAAATTACTCCCGTTGAGTTAATACTTAAACCAGGCGGAAGATTTGAAGCCGTATAGCCAAGACTATTGCCATTCGGACTTGAAGCTTGGATAGGCAAATTTATGACGGCATCAATTTCGCTTGTCTGAGCTCCGGGATTAGTAACATTGGGAGGCATATCGGCCTGAGAAATTAGCCAACTGAAATTCGTACTTCCCACCTGAGTTCCATCTGAAGCTCGGACCACAGCGGAATACGTTCCTTGAGCAGAGGCACCAACCGCGACTGTACCGCTGATTAGGCCACTAGAATTGATCGACAGGCCTGGTGGCAACCCGCTTGCACTAAATGAGACAGGCTTACCTTCAGGATCCACAGCCGTCATTTGCAAATTAACAAGATTACCCTCTTTGTTATTTTGATTGCCAGGGTTGTTAACTACGGGAGCAAGATCTTGTATTGGAGCGCAGGCCGTACCGCTGATTTCAACGCTTTTCTGGCTCACTAGAGTATATCCTTCAAAGCGATTGTGCGCACCTGTACAAGTATAATTAATGGGTGTTTCTAAATTTGTAGCGAGGTTTACAGAACCAGAGCACGAAGTGTTAATACTTGTAAAAGTAAAATTCACATTTCCCGGGCTTTGTAACTGCCCTGTGCAGGGGATTGTGACTGAAGGCTCATAGATGTTTTTGGCGGCACGCCACTTTAATTCTCTACAACTCTTTAATGTATAAAGGTTATTTGCCTTACTAAATGTTACTGTAACGGGATATGCAGAACCACAATTTGCCGGAAGCGCGCTAATCGCGTTCCTTACATCTTCTGGACCGGCGACGCGAACGTTCTTGGGAGTCGACGAAAAACTCACACGATCAGGACAAGCTGTAGTCAAAAACAATAGCGTGATTAACACAATAGGAAATCGTAAATTCATTTTCACCTCAGTTTGATGAATACTATTCCAATTACCATGCCAAGCGTTTATTCACTGAAAGCTCACTCTTTCGAAATGGGAGTTAATTTATGGGCCAATCTTACATGAAATGGCACCGGCGATTTACTTTATTATAATAAAGATAAAGAAAGACGGCCTCGTGAAATTTAATGTCTTGAATTAGTTTTTTATTTCCGAAGCAGGAAATTTGTTAGAATCTAGCTTCCGGCTAAACGAAAAAAATCTATATTTAGGCAAACCACTTCCTCGGCCTGAGACCCACGACAAATTTCAAGGGATGTTTCGATATTTTTGGATAAAAGTTCTCGAACCTTTACAAAATCTTCTGCCGAAAGCGACATAGGGGAACTGTAAAATAATTCCGTCGGTTCGCGTGTATCCATTTTTTGAATGGCCTTAATGCGCCAATTCGTGTGATGTTTAACCACTAGAGGAGAGTCATTACCGATATAAATTACAGCCTGACCCATCTGGTAATGTGATCCGTTTAAATCGCATATTCCTGCACGAACCAGAAAAGTTAAAAATTCCTCCGCTTTACTGCGGGTCAATTTAAATTCTTCAGCTATTTGCTCCAGCGTTTGTCCATTGTTAATTGCAGTGGCAACAAATATGGCGCCATAAATCCAACTTGAATAAAAAATTGCTTTGTCTTCGGCTGAGAGTTCTTTATGGCTTCCTACCCTCGACTTAACTTTGGCTCTTTCCTCTTCGATCGCTTTTTTTTCCTCTAACCAATATTTTTTTAATTTCTGCGTGCCCGAACGTTCTATTTGAATCAGGGTAAAAAAATATTTTTGTTCAATTGGTGTATGTTTTAAAAAATCGGAGAGTTCTGCAGCCTGTTCAAAGCTCAAGTTCTTTGAACCTGAAAGAACATGCCCTAAAAAACTAGTATGAACCCCGATAGCCTTAGAAATTCGCGAGAGATTTGACGTCCCATCTTGCCTTGCTCGCGCGATCCATTGTTTAAGGTACGCGCGATACTCAGAATAACTAAATAAATCTATGAACTTAATCATATTGACCATTCGGTCAAAAACAGTGTGATCTTTAGACCAAAATGTCCTAGTAAATTATTGCAGTGCGCAATATACTGGCCCACGAATTGAATAACAACAAACTGGAGAAACCATGAGCTGTTTAACCTTACTTAAAAAAATAATTTCGGTGAATCTTTTGACAGTGTTGCCAATTTTCGCGATGGCGGGCGGAGCTAGTCCCGGCGGTGGTCAAAAGTGTGAAGCTCGTATTCAAGAGATTCGCGAAAACATCAAACAATGGATCGCTGTTGGTAGGCATGAGAATTTAGAATATAAAGGGAATTTTAATGCTCAAGACTATTCTCAAAGAATGAATGAGTATTTAGCTACTACGGTTCAACCTGATGGGTCAGTGGTGCCTGTGACTGACATTGAGTGTAGTAAAGATCCCATTAAGGTTTACGAACACGATAAAGATTGTAAATTTGAGCGACTCGCAAATGGACCTAAAATTACTTGTTTTAAAGATGCGTTTATGGACAAGTCGAAGATGAGCGATGACGAACAGTATTGGTTAATTCATCATGAGTTTGCGAGCCTCGCTGATCTAGAACCTCCAAGTGGGCCAAATTCAAATTACATATTTTCAAATCAAATTACTGGCAAACTACAAGACGAACTTGTACGCAAACTCCCCATTAGCAGGGAAATAAAAAACGATTACAAAAGTTGCGTTATAGACGAAAAAATGAAGCAGAAAGTTTCTAATATGACAGCTCGTTTTGTTCTAAATTTCTTTGCTGAGGAATTGCGTAAAATTGGTATTCAAGTAGACATTAATTCTGCCGCGTTTGATAACGTTGTTACTCGGGCCTTAAGCAAAGATACGATTTATTTTCCACTACAGGATAATTTCCGTTATAGCGATGGATTATCTGGTAGACTGAGATTTAATAGCGAGAATGGAACTGAATTTGCCCTCCAATTTAACCCCGATAGTAAATTTTCGATCGTGGCAAAATCTAAAGTAGCCTCGTACGACAATCAAGGGAATATCACCGGATGTGAAATTGAAGTGGATAATAACTTTGCCGGAACATCCTTGCCTATTCCTTTCCACTATATTTTCAACATCCGTTCGAGGTATGTTGTCTGGGGTTGCAGCGAGGATCCCGCTGTTAAGAACAGTCATCTTTGCAATCAAAGCATTCCAAAACAAATTTTATTTAAATATTAATTAGTAAAAATAAGTTTGGGCATTAATTCAAACAACCGGCCAATCTGTGGCGTATTGTTCGCCACTATCGTATTTCCCTTGTGCGAAAATTTAGTTGGCTTTTCTCACCACAACATAAACTGAAGTCGGTTCAATTTTTAGCGTGAGTGACGGCGTTGTGGAGTATACGGCTGTCCCGGCACTGATGATGGGATTAAAATCCGACGGGCTCGAGCCCGTAAGCTTGTACAATGTCCCCACAAAGGTGCTTGTTACTCCATAAATGTTGAGTTTCACTGTTTGTGCTGAGCTCGATCTATTAACGATAAAGGTGTTTACGGTGTTGGTTCTATTGTCGATACTACTAAATACCCTTAAGTTGCTCGTTGCTCCCGTGGTACCGATCTTGCGATTGCCGACGAATTTGTTGACGAGCGAAAGCGCCACACCCGAAGCATTTAATTTATTTGAGCTAGAAAATGTGTCAGAGGCTTGCGGGGTGGCAGAAAAATTTTTTACCCACCGGCTCGCCCAAAGCTCGGCATAATCTAGTCTTGGACTTTTTAAAATTTCTAAGAGCATTTCAACTGTGACAATGGCGGCACCTAAATTGTTGGGATCATTAGACGTGTAATTCATGCTGCTAGTTTCAGTCATGGCAATCCGTAAATGCGAAGTGTTGACTATCGAATTTGACTGATTGATTGCAACTTCGGCATCTCTAACTGCCGAATAAAAATCCAAAGTTCCCCAAGCGTTTTGATTGGCTTGGTAGCTTGAAAAACTAGAGTGATAAAGTTGATAAGAATGTACGACTAAAAAATCGATCGTTTGAGCCGCGTAAATATTTAGAGTGGGGTGACGGTAGGTAAGTAGCGAATTAAACCACGGGGCTTTATCGCCATTGGCACCAATTTTAATTCTGGGATCAATCGCTTTTAAAGCGCGGGACCATTGGATAACATCTCTGGCGTACTCAGTAACACCCACTTGATAATTGTCAGTGTAGTTCGGAAAATAATAATAAGTCTCGTTCCCGATTTCCCATTGACCAACATTGTAGCCCTTATCTTTGGCATACTTCACCCACGCTTTTGCCATGTCTAGAGCGAGAGACTTGTTGCCACATGGGTAACAAAGCACGACGTTAGGAATCGCGCCCGTGCTTGTTGCAACACTCATGAATTGGTCGAAATTTAAACCCTTATAAAAACGCCCCTTGGAATCGGCTAAATTACTATTTGCGGGCCACCACCTCGTATTACCGACACGATGTGTAGCTGGATTTGGATTAGCGAGCGTCGAGGGATCGGTAAAAAAATAATTGTCCGCACTTTCGCCCTCAGGAAAACGCAATCTCTTTGACCCAGTTTGTTGAACGGCTTGGCTTAAGCTACCTAATGAAGTTACCCCATCAGTCATTTGATTAAGCACAACTCCGAAGGGTGAAGAGTTAATATTTGAGATGGTAGAATTAGGATAAATGTTTATGTTGACTTGCGCCTGGCCAACCGAAAAAGTAAACAGAAATAATACAGTTAATTTCCCCAACATACCTACCCCCGTAAATTGATAACTCTCTGATAAGCATTGGACTTGCAATAGGTGTTCCAGATTGTAAGCAAACTACGCGTAATGACCTAAGGTTTCTGGCTATGAAATAACCACATAACATTTTTCTGACAGTGATCTCATTTCAGAACAATTCTACTTGCAATAGCTGCCACTTCCCTACAGACAAAAAGTGCCGTTATTTCCCGAGTACACTCAGCAGTTCGGTCCTTGCAACCTGATAGTCACGACGAAGCTCAGCAAAGCGTTTTCTCATTTCAAGATTGCGGCTAGTGGCCGAAAGAACATCCGGAGAATTCTTAACCCCGCGTCGGTATTCATCTAATGTGCGAGTTAAAAAAGTCTTAGCTAATTTTAAAGCGTCCTCTGATTCGTGGATGAGATCGTGATTGAGCTTGAGTTCGGCCTTCGCGTTTTCGACGTCGGCTTGAAGTTCCTTTACCGACTGGAGATGCTGGGACTGCAAACCTGCGGCTTCGAGGTTTTTCTGTGAAGCCTCGGTCGACATCGTGAATTTATCAAAGATTTGAATTGTAACACGGGCTCCAAAAACGGATTCCGCCCGCTCAGAGCTGGGATCAAATTCCCGCTCACGAAAAGTGTAGGTGCCATACTCAGCATATAAATCGATAGAAGGCGCCCACCACCTCGACAACTGTGTACCTTTTAATAATGCTTCATCGGCCCGAAACCGAATTCCCGTTAGACTCGGGTGGTTTTCAACCTGATAGCTCGATGTTAACATTTTGTCGTCATGATTATGATCAACAAAATTACTAGTCATTATTTCGGCACCTTCAGAAAGTCCAAGCAAGACTCGGAGCTGTCTTTGCATATTTTGGGCCGACAGTTTTAGTCGCGCCACATCTTGATTAAGTTCAATTTTGCGCATTTCGAAATCGATTCTATCAGTTTGAGTAGCGAGACCCTCCCGTACACGTTTTTGAGCAGAGGTAAGATTCTTTTGATTCTCAGCTATGGCATCCACGAGCAGGTCCTCAAGCTCCCTACTAGAAACTAACTGCCAAAAAAAAAGTCTCGCTTTTTTAATTTCCTCGCGCTTAGATTGATCGGCCTCAGCTGACGAGGCCTTTATTCTTGTATCTACGAGATTATTCTCAAGTTTATCGATACCGCCACGAAAAACATTAACTGTCGCTTCGACCTTGCCATAGGGTTCGCTTCGTTCTAACTGCGTGCCCGACTGAAAACGCTCACTACCAATTTTGGCTTCAACGTGGGGAAGATACGAACGCTTAAGAAACCCTTGACCAGCTTCAGCAGATTCCTTGATAAGTGTCGCACCCTTGACGTGGTGATTCCGCTCCTCTACGAGTCCAGCAATATCGTCAAATTGAATTTTCATCGTCTCAGCTCCCAGTAAGGAAAAACAGAGAAAAATTAAAAGTAAATTTAAAAACCACATCATTAATACCTCAGTGAATATTATCGACTCCAAAATCTACAAGCACTTTGCTGGCGCCCGCTTCAAGATTTACATGTAGGTCGTAGCGATGCACTTTGCTAATTCCAGCAAGAGTTGTTTCGTAGACTTCACCATTCTTCTTAAAAACTACTTCCTTTGCCTTTTTTTCCTTGGGAAACCGTAGTTCGCCCTTAGCAGTGTCTTTATCGAGTTTCACTGGCTTTAGACCCTTGTCATAAACATAGATCTTCGCCTGATCTCCATTGAGGACCAATTCGACTTTATAGGGTGGAGCATCTCTCAAGACACCACCGTGAGGTGCGGATTCGACTGCAGCCTCATGATTATGTCCATCACCTGCCCACACACTGTTGACTGCAAGACTGCAAAGTATTGTTAAAAATAATTTCATTTTTCTCTCCTTTCAAAGAGTGAGTTAAAAAACATCTTCGTTTGCTATTTTATTAGGTCCCAAAATTTGCTCAGTACTTTTTCTGCCAAAACGATAAAAAATGACAGGTGTTAAAAATATATTTAGTAAAGTAGAAGTAAGTAGCCCGCTCACAATAACTACAGCTACAGGGTGGAGAATTTCTTTTCCCGGTTGATCTTTCGCAAGCAACAAAGGACTTAAAGCCAAAATCGCAGAAAATGCAGTCATTAACACCGGTACAAGTCTTTCAAGAGTTCCTCTGATAACCATTTGCTTCGAAAATGTTTCGCCCTCTTCTTTTATAAGATGAAAATAATGACTTATCATCATAATTCCATTACGCGAGGCAATCCCACACAAAGTGATAAATGCAATCAGTGTCGCTACCGAAAAAGTTCGCTCAGTTAAAGAGATTGCTAAAATCGAACCAATTAATGCCAACGGAATGCTGACCATAATCTGTAAAGCAATGTTTGTTGACCGAAAATTAATAAACAAGACTAAAAAAATGCCCACGATCGACAGTGCTCCAAGTATCGAAACCAAACGCATAGCATTTCTCTGATTTTCATACTGTCCGTCAAACTCGTAAAAATAACCGGGTGGAAGTTTAACTTTCTTTTTAAGAATGGCGCTTGATTCGCTGACAATAGTTTCGAGATCCCGGCCTGCGGTATTAAAGGATACAACTATTCTACGCTGCATGTTTTCTCGCTCAATTTGATTGGGGCCACTAGTTTCAAAAACATCGGCCACATCATTGAGAGGCACAACTTGTCCCGTTGGCAAAACATGAACAGGCAACTGTTTAATAGTCTCAATGTCTGATCTAGAGGACTGATCAAGACGCAAATACACATCAAGTGATCGCTCTTTTTCTATGAGGCGGGTCACAGCCACTCCTTGAAGCATAGCCTCAAGGGACTCTACGAGATCGCCAGGAACAATACCGTACCTGGTGAGGTCGGGCCTCATTCCATAAATCTTGTACTGTGGAAATAAAACCTGACCTTCAACTTTCAGATCCACAATTCCGCTAACGTTGGACAACTCATTTCTTATCTCAGCGCCTTGCTGCCTTAGAATTCTTAAATCAGAGCCATAAAGTTTTATGGCGACTTGGGATTTGGTTCCGGAAAGTACGTGATCCAGTCGATGACTGATCGGCTGACTCACACTCAAAAACGCGTCGCTGGGAAGCAGCACCTGTACCTTATCGCGAATCTCATTAAATATCGCCGAACGAGGTCGTTCAGATTCATTAAATGTAATATCAAGTTCTGATTGATTGACCCCTGCCGAGTGATCATCTTCTTCAGCGCGACCAGTTCTTCTTCCCACTGATGCGACTTCGGGAATAGTTAGTAGGGCCTTTTCTACTTGGGTACCGAGTTTATTTGACGCTTCAAGAGAGATGCCAGCCTTCGCTAGCACCTCTAGCATGGCACTTCCCTCGTTAAAAGGCGGCATAAAATTTCGACCCATAAATGGAATAACTAATATCGAAATCAAAACAAAAACAACTGTCGGAATTATAACTCTGTTTGGTGCCTCTAGAATTGATTCTAAAATATTTTTAGTCCACGCTTTAAGTTTTTTGACAAGAAAGCCGTCACCGTGCTCCTTTTCCCTGGGATGTTTTAGAAAATAAGAGCACAGAACTGGCGTTAATGTTAGCGACACTATTAGAGACGCGATAAGGGACACTACATAAGCAATGCCAATTGGCGTGAAAAGCCTACCCTCGAATCCCGGAAGAGCAAAAAGAGGAATAAAAACTAAAACAACAATGACGGTCGCAAGCACAATTGAATTTCGTACCTCGCGTGAGGCATTAAAAACTACGCGCAGGGTAGGCTCCGGCTTTTCCAATCCACTATTTTCTCGCAATCGTCGAAAAACGTTTTCGACGTCGACAATAGCATCATCAACCAATTCTCCGATCGCAATTGCCAGTCCGCCAAGAGTCATCGTATTAACACCGACACCGAACAAATGAAAAACAATAGCGGTAATAAGTAACGATATTGGGATGGCCGTGAGTGTGATAGCCGTCGTTCTAAAATTTAAAAGAAATATAATCAAAACAAGCGCCACCATTAACGTTCCGTCTCGAAGCGCTTCGCTAACGTTTCCGATTGCAGCTTCAATAAAGCGTGACTGTTTAAACAGACCGCCTTGAATGTCTACTCCCTTTGGCAGTGTGGGCGCCAGTTCGGCTAAGATGTTATCGACATCATTTGTTACCCGCAAAGTGTCTGCCGTTGATTGTTTTTGAACCATAAGAATGACGCTGGGTTTTCCTGAAATTGAAGCATCACCGCGTTTGGGCGCGGAGGCAAATTGAACGTCAGCGATTTCTTTTAGAATTACGGGTTTTCCAAAGTGAAGTCCTACAGCAGTATCTGCAATTTCATCATGGTTAAGAATCCGACCAAAATTTCTTATCAACCATTCCTTATTACCACTCGTAATGTACCCACCGCCTGAGGCTTCACTAATTTTACTAAGTCTTTCCTTTAGACTTAATATACTGATTTGGCGTCTGCGAAGTTTATCGGCATTTACTAAGATTTGTGCCTGCAGCTCATCACCACCTATAACTGTGACTTGTGAAACTCCAGCGATTGTCAGAAGCCTTGGACGAATAGTCCAGTCAGCTAAAGTGCGAAGGTCTGACAGACTAACAGTTTCGCTGGTTAAACCAATCATTTGTATCTCACCCATTATTGATGACGTGGGAGATAGAAATGGATTTACTTTTTCAGGAAGTCTTTCACGAGCAAGCTGCAACCTTTCAGAAACTGCAAGCCTTGCCATTTTTAGATCGGCATTCCAACCGAACTCAACTCTCACGACCGCCAGACCCGTAGTTGAAGAAGAAAAAATTCTGGTTACTCCAGCTGTTCCGTTAAGAACAGTTTCAATTGGCCTTGCCACCAATAATTCAACTTCTTCAGGCGCCATGCCCTCGGCCAATGCTATAATATTCACAGTCGGCCTATTCAGATCAGGTAAAACATCTATTGGAAGCGCTCGGAGCGCTATCCAGCCATAGACCACCACAAAAGCCGTAATGGCGAGCACCAAAAAGCGATTATGCAATGAAAATCTAATAACCGAATCAAACATAATATCCCTTAAAATAATTCACATTAAAATTTTTAACTAATAAAAATGAATAGAGTTATGAGATAGGAGGTCGCGTCAGTGACGAAAGGAATACTAAATTAACTGCCTTGTCATGCCATAACAAAAAACAATTATCATTAGGGCAAGAGAAATAAATGTCCTCTGCAAATAAAGAATTGTTATTAGAATGACAGGAACAACAATTTTGATCTTCACAACAATCGGATTGGTCTGACTCATCTGAAGGACCGGAATGAGGATCAGAATCCAGTGCAAAGTAAGTTTTATCTTCACTGCAGCAGTCGCTTTGGACAAAACTAAATGCACCTAAAAATACAATGGCTATAATCTGAACTAAAACAAATATTTTAAACTTCAATGCTGCCTCTATACACACCTTGCATTCAAAACGCAGAGTTGTCACATCAATCTTTTTTGTCTGTTTCCTGGGCAAAAGTGCCAGGCCAGTTTACATCAACGACATAGATCTCACCTATCACAAACATTCAAACTATTAATTATACTAATACCTAAAATCCGCCGTAACTTGTTGTTGGAGGTAACACGTATGAAAGTAAGCAATCTGTATAATGTATTGGTACTCGGTGGAATGATGGTGGCAGGAAAAGGAGTTTTAGCGCAGGAACTAGCCGTTCCGTTCACGGCATCTGAGCCGGAGCTGCAGCAACTAATTTGCCAACCAAAGAATCCAGAGACCTGTGTGATGGATGAATCTGGCAAAATGAAACCCATAGAAGGTTTTTTCTGTTGCTGGGGCACTTCTTGTGAAGAAAACCCCAGCTAATTCACTGTCATTAGCCCAAGCTCCGGAATCCATTTTTCGCATATGGAATAGTCGAAAGACGGCGGAGCTTGAGGCTGCCACACTTTTTGCACGACTGGCGACTGAATTGTTCGCCACTAGAGGACCAAATGATCCGGTCGCCCTGCTGGCAGAGGAGGCCGCAGCCGACGAACATAAACATGCCGAATATTGCCAAGCGATCTTGGAGTTCAGTCCCAAATATTTAAAGCCAATAATTCCGCGTCTTAATGTGGAATTAGGACCAGTAACGACTAGTCGAACAGAAAAAATTCTTTACGCTTGCGTGGCCATGGGTTGTGTGACCGAAACTCTTAGCACGGCACTTCTTGTAGCGATGAGAGCTAGAGCTGAAGAAGGGCTGATTAGAGACACCGTACACCAAATTCTTCGCGACGAAGTAAACCACAGTCGGATAGGATGGGCAGAACTTGCCAGATGTGCTAAGTCCCAAGATATATCTTGGCTTTCGACTCATATTCCAGGAATGATCACCGCCGCCTTAGTTAGTGACGTAGCACCAATGCTAAGTCAAAACGAGGTCCTCACGGATTTGAGTCGGTGGGGAATCTTAGCCCCGTCGGAGGCCAGAGAAATTTCGGCGAAGGCGATATCCGAGGTCATCCTTCCAGGCCTAAGTCTTAATGGAATTTTTGTTTCTCAAGAAGTGCCTGTGATTGGGCTTGGAAGAATCTGTTAGCATGGTATTATTAACACCTTGCAGACTTACTCTTTCAATTTCAATTTCGAGGCTGTTGTATGATTTCTTTTTCCCTATTCCTTTTAAATATTTTATTGTTAATGACTCTATCGACAACTTCATTGGCCGCCGTAAAATTTACGTTCGAAAAGCTAACTCAACAAAACGATGTCATATGGGGATTTGACTTTCTAAATGACGGCCGCATTATTTTTACGGAACGAAAAGGAACGCTGAAAATATATGATCCCAGAAATAAATCGGTAACAGAAATTAAAGGTGCTCCGCAGGTCTGGAATAAGGGCCAAGGCGGGCTTTTGGACATTCGCGTTCAACCGAAGTCCCAAAACATTTTCTTTACTTACTCCGAACCTGTTGGTCGGGGGGCGACGACAGCTCTGGCGTCGGCAGTATTATCCGAAAACGAGTTGAAATCCTTCAAAAAATTATTCTCAGCCCACGAACCGAGTAGCAACAATATTCATTTTGGCTCGCGAATTGAGTTCGATGGAAAAGGCCATGTGTTTATTACTGTGGGCGACCGCGACGAAAGGTCACATGTGCAAGACTTAGCCTTTCATACCGGAAAAATTATTCGTCTTAACGAAGATGGTTCAATTCCTAAAGACAACCCTTTCGTAAACAATAAAACGGCTAAGCCTGAGATCTGGAGCCTAGGGCATCGCAATGCCCAAGGACTTGTGCTTGACTCCGTTACCGGGAATTTATGGGAAGCCGAGATGGGTCCGCGCGGTGGTGATGAAATTAATTTAATTAAACCCGGCGCCAATTACGGCTGGCCGATTGTCACTTACGGTCGTGAGTACAGCGGACTACGCATCGGCAACGTTAGCAAAGAAGGTATGGAGCCACCAATTAGCTATTGGGTTCCCTCTATTTCTCCCTCGGCTATGACTATTTATAATGGCGAAGCTTTTCCTGAGTGGAAGGGAAATATCTTTTTAGGAAATTTAAGTGGTACACACTTACGACGAATTATATTAAATGGAAATAAAGTAACTCATCAAGAAGAACTACTCAAAGATGAGGGTTACCGTATCCGCAATGTGCGTCCTGGTCCCGATGGGTTTTTGTACCTATCGACAGATAATGGGCTTATCGCGCGATTAGTACCAGCCAACTAAAATGAAAAATTTTGAGACATCATCGGGTCCAGAAAAATAGCTGGTAATTTCTTTTTTGTATTTTCCCAATGCATATATGCATCTCCCTGCTGATTAAGGTTATGTAATCCTTGATTTCTTCCTCGTGTTATAAATAGCAGGATGCC
>ENA-ORBV01004770-ORBV01004770.1-microbial-mat-metagenome-genome-assembly--contig:-NODE-4770-length-25673-cov-9.466167_pt1 | contig 25673 bp, 37 predicted proteins | sample MGYA00237777_ERZ505514 | MGnify/ENA primary metagenome ERZ505514 (study PRJEB26160, sample SAMN06269048) | microbial mat metagenome | isolation source: Oligotrophic lake microbial mat | place... | reverse complement strand
CCGTGGGCACTCCACCGGCACGGGATTGGAGGCGCACCCGGATACGATCCCAGCCAGCGCGATCAGCAGCGCGAATCGCCTGGAAGCGGTTGACAACGATCGTCTGCGCATCAGATGTCTCCGTTTCCAATTTTCTGTAGCGCTCGTCCGCCGCTTGCCCAACAGCCTGCATTGAAATGATCTTGTCATGCTGTCCTTTCCATCCCCAAAAATAGCCCGCGCCAAAAATGAGGGCGACAAGGGCGGCATAAATGCCGATGCGCGCCCAAATGAGCGCTGGAATCATTTGTCGATTGGGACAGAGTTCGCGATGATCTCGTCCTTGCGCCCGCTGCTCGCGCTGGATCCGTAGAAATATCCGACCACCGATCCGAATGCCGCCGCCAATCCGCCGATCAGGATGTCGACGCCCGGCTTGTCGGTCAGCAGCATCAACGACATAACGGAAAAAAACCCGACGATAACGATAGCGGCCAGGATGTACTGCGGTACGTATTGATTTCGAACCGATTCGCTCATTCCTTTTTGGCCTCGTCGTCTTGGTGCATGGACATGGGAGTGAGTTTCGATTCTTTCGGCTTCGGGAATGGCGCTGGCGGTTTTTCTTCGAGCAATTTCGCGATCAGCTCATTCGACAGCTCGCCGGACGCTGCTAACTGTCGCAACGCGTTCAGCGTATTTAGCGCCGCGATAATCGTGCGTGCATCCAGGTGCGAGATCGGCACGGCGCGGACTTGATAGACAATGTCCGCGTCGGCTACGTGAGCGATTCGAGCCAACATTTCCCGCAGTCCTAGCTCTACCATTTTCGGATCATTACAGGTATCCCAATTGTTTTGCGACTATGCCGAGTAGCGAAATGCCGAGCCAGAATGCGGCCGATATGCTGGCCATCAATTTTAGGATCAGCGGCAGATGCCCAAGCGCGTCAAGCGCGCACACGACAGCCGCGCCGATGCGCTCGTTGCGCGCGCGTTTTCGCCGATCTACGCCCCTCGCCCTGCGCTCGCCGTCGGTGATCATTTACGGGTCTCGCTCAATAGATTCGGTCGTTTCGGTCGCAAGGCGCGTTACCCTCGTTTGACGTGTAACGATGATGGTGTTCTCGTAGTCGTCAGCGCGGCGCTTGGGGTCCTTCTGCGCGCGCCGGCAGCGGAAAAAAGCGGCAATCGCGACCAGCAAAACGCCGATTCCGACAAGCAGAACCTGTTCGGGCCAGATGCTCATCTGCGCCTTTCGCACCACAGGTGCACGACAATGAGCACGGATACCCCCATGCTGATCGCGCCGAGCCCAACCCAGAACCAAGAAATCGCCCAGTCTGGAATTTCCGGTAGCGTCAACATTTAGGGCAAAAGCCGCGTCACTAGCATTTTTAGCGCAGCGAGGTATACCGCGTCCTTCCGGTACACGATCAGCATTGACGCGATGGATTGCGCGGCCTGGCCGACGGATAGCTCGGCATTGTCCGGCCCGTAGACCCCGGAAAATTTGTCCGTAAAATCCGCGCCATCGATTCGAGCGGCGCTGGTGATGAGCTTCTGCACAAAGGCCGACATGTCATCAGAATCGCGTTTCCAAGCTGCCGTTTTGATGCCGGACAGAATTTCCGCCTCGGTCTTCATTACCAGCGCACCGCCCAAAACCCGGCCGCGCCGTTGCCGCCGTTCCTCGCGTTGCCGGGTCCGGGTCCAGCACCGGATCCCGCACCGCCGTAAACGGTCCCGACTCTGCCGTGATATGACGTTCCGTCGACTCGCGAAATATTGAATGTAGGCGGCGCCCATTGCGTCCCGCCGCCGCTTCCCCCAACTTTGCCGGTTGTCAGTCCGCCTTCGCCGTCCATCCCGCCCGCGCCGCCGGCCGCTCCGCCTATAGTCGCTGCAGCGGCAAGCGATGAGATACCACCGCCGCCTCCCACTAGCGTCCGCAGAGGGCCGGAGCCGAATACCCCGTTGCCCCCGGCGGTGCCGTCGCCAGCCCCGCCCGTCGCTCCGGCTCCACCGGCCCCGACAGTGACCGTGTAAGCCGTCCCTGGAACGACCGCATAGCGCTCGTCTACGGCGCACTCCCCTCCACCGCCGCCGCCCGCGCCGTGACCTCCGGCGGCGCACTGCCCGCCGCCGCCGCCGCCCGCCGCGCCGCTAAGCCAAATCGATGTAACGCCTGCCGGTGCGGTCCAGCTTCCGCTGGACGTAAATCGCTGCGTGCCGTGCGCCTCTATCGTCGAGATAAAAACAAAGACGCTACCGCTGCACCATAAGCGCCCGCCGCTGACGTTGTACGGGCCTTCAACCGAACCCGAATACGGAAGCGTTATCGTTGTCGGTGCGGTCTGCGGTCCGCCTGAAATAAGTATTGTTTCCGAGCCGTTCGGGTCAATCGTTATCGTTCCGGTTCCGCTATTCATGACATCGCAATACCACCCGGAACCGAGAGTTGCCGCTGCCGTAATAGCGAGCGTAAATGTTCCGCTAAGAAAGATAATTTTCCCGTAATCCGATTCGATCAGCGTATCCGCGCTGACAATGGATCGCAGCGGAATCGACACCGGATAGCTCGTTCGAGACAATCCGGCGGGAATGCCGTCAATTTCGGCGATCCATCGTTTTGTGCTGTCGGCAGACCCAGTCCGGATCGCGACCGTATCCGGCAAAACCGATTCAAGGCCAGTCAGCCACGGGACGCTATTATTAAGCGGAGACAGTAAACCGTAACTGATCGATGACAGCCCGGAATCGAGCGTACCGGAATCGAGCACAACGGTAACGGTAGTAACCGCCCCGAATGCCGATACGGATATGCGTCCGTAGACCGTTCCCGCCGTCACTGCTGCCTTTATCCGTCGCCCGACCTGGAACGCACTCGTCACGTCGCCGGCTAGCGAGAATTGAGTCGCCGAGATGTACGTCGGCGTCGGCCCGACGATCCATTGATCGATCGTTAGCGCGGTCGAATCGTTGATTGCCCGGATGTTGTCCTCCGTCCACAACGGAGAGCTCGGCGGATCGCTATCCGTCGGCGGTGCCATGACCATTTTGTACGTGCCCGTGGCAACGTAGATTGGCACCGGCGTAACGCCTGACGCAGGGAGTCCGAGCGTGTTCAAAACAATCGGATTACTGTTCGTAATCGTGCCGTCTGCGTTCTGATACGTCGTCGCTTTCGTCGATGTCCCTGCGAGGTAAAGGAATAATTTGTAGCCGCTGAGAGGATTGCCGTTAGTATCCTCCCACTGTTGTTTAGGGCTGGTTAATGCGTAGACGGTTGGCAAAGGGATAGCCTCCGGTAGAATGACGGAATGCGATTCGCTATCGTGCTGCTAGCGAAATTATTGGTGGCCTCTATATGGGTCGGCCTCCCGGTTCTTCTCGTCGTGCTCACGCGGCCGCACGAGGCCTGGCCATGGCTCGGCGCGCTGATCGCCGCGCCAATGATTCGCTACAGCCTGCTATCGGATGAGGGCCTATGCGCCAGGGTCATCCGGCTGCCTATTTTTCGTTCGCGAGATCGCGCAGGTAAGTTAGGCCGGTAACGCTTGGTGCGCCGCCCGGCGCGAATTGCTCGAGATCGATTTTCGGCGCGCGGTCCTTCGCGATTGCCTTCAGCGGACGCGTCATGAGCCCGGCCTTCTGGCCTGTCCGGAATGCCCCGACAGTATTCCCCATCGCGTCGCCAGCTGCTCCGCCCGCAGCAGCCCCTATCGGGTTCCCGCCTGTTGCCGCTGCGCCTGCGGCGCTACCGAACAGCCGGGGAAGATATGTGCTGAAAAACCGCGCGATCATATGTCCGGAGCCGCTTGGGTTCGTCGTGCCCTTGATCGGCTTGGCCAGGCGCATTGCTTCGACCACTTGATCCAATTGCTTGACGCCATCGGCACCGAACAGGATGTCGAGCTTTTCCTTTCCGACACGGGAAAGCGCGTCTTTTAATTTTCCGTGCAGGTAAATAACCGAATCGTTCGGCCCTTTTTCTTTCGACTTTGCCTTTTCGATTAGCCATTCCATTGTCGACGTTTGCGTGTCCTTCCACGCCTGATTCCCTTGTGCGACGGTCGCCGATTCGTTCGGCCCCATTGTTATTCGAGCGCCCTTCTGCAATGTATTTTTCAGATCCCATAGTTGCGCTACGTCGGAACGCAAGACAATACGGTCCCAGGCGTCTTCTACTGCGATTTTTCGGTCGATCGGGTTTTCCTGATCGAGCAGCGAACGGATCAGTTCTTTGTTGTCGTACGTTTCTTTACGCAGCTTGTGCGCGGTGCGCGCAGTCTCGAACACGTCGCCCTTGCCGGACGACATGACGGAGTTATCAACCTCGTTCTGCAGGTTCCGGATCATCCGCAAAACCCCGGCGTCCTTCGGATCCCACCGTTCGTTTAGCCATTGCTTGAACGATTCGGCTTTCTCGATCGTCATCGGCTTTGCGCCCGGGCCTATGGCGTTCTGATCGCGTAGCCATGCCTCTGCGCCGTTGCGCAAATTCACCGTGCTCTGGCTGGAGATAATCGCCGGTTCATCTGCTTTCAGGTATCGCCGGATCGGCGCAAAACTGACCTTGTTTCCGATGTCGGGATTAGTCCTCGCAGCGTCGTAGGCTGCCGTCACGGCTTGCCTGCTCTCGTCGCGGCCCGATCGCAGACTGTCAATAACATTCAGCCCGGCAACGCTCCGGTCGCCAGTGTTGCCGCCCATTGCAAGGGACTGGTCCTCGAGCTTTTGCCCAAACGCTCGGCTAACCCCTGCGTAGGCGTCTCGAATCGGATCGCCTCCGGCCTGATGCTCAAGCATGTTTTCGCGCGAGAAGTCGTCAAAACTCTGCGTGACCATTGCCTTGGTAGGCCTCGCACCGACACTGGTAAAAATGCCGAGTCGGGTAGCCTCTGCAGGTGTCAGCGGGGTCTTGCCGGAGTTTTGTCGTACCCACGACAGAACGTTCTGTTTTGTCTCATCCGCCAGCTTTGACCAATCCAACCCGGCGGATTTTAATTCATCCTGCGCAATCGGAGACAGGTCGCCGAAGGCAATATCCCGCTGCGCTTGCGCGCCGGTGGACGGAGCCCGGGACGCAACCCACGACGATATTTTTCCGACACCGAGCAACGCCGAGCGCAGGATTTCTGGAATAGCCGCTCCGCCCGCCGCGCCGACTAGCGTGTCCTGCGCTATGTGATCCGGCCTCGCTAATACAGCTCCAACCGCCGCGCCTTGTATAGCGTTGCGAGGGACACGCATATTCATCGCCCGCCCGACTGCTCCCATTGCTGCGGGAGCTTTCAAAAGCATCGCCGGAGCTGTGCCGATCATCTCTCCGCCGAACTCGCCGGCCTTGGACGCGAAGTTGTTCGGCCCGAAATTCTTGTTGATATGGTCCTGATACGTCTTGTCCGCTTCCTGCGCGCGCGAGTCGAAATCGGCCATGTGCTCGTCGCTAATTTGCCCTGCGGCCTGCATCGCCTTTAGCCCCAGGCGCAAGACCCCGCGCCCGACTTTGCTTAACCCGTGGATTGCGCCGAGCCCGGCATCGCCAAGCAGCCTAGCATCAAGATCAGTCGGGCGCGCGCCGCCGGGCGGAGGTGCTTGCTGCTGCACCTCCTCGACCTCAAAGCCGGGCGGTAGCCTCCCGGCTTTCGGCAATGCTCCGAAATTGGATTGTCCAGGAGGGAGATTGCTGCCGTCGACCTCGAAATCTACTGGAGCGGTTGCCATGTTACGCCTCCGTCAGTTGATTGAATGCGCTCGCCCGTGTTCCTGTTTTTTGCGGTTAGGCGTGCGCCTTTCGGAGCCGAAGAAATAGAAGGCCCCGCTGAGCGAGTCGAGGGATGCTGAACGCTTGTTTCACTTTGTGCCGCAGGCGCTCCCCATTTTCTCATTGCCGGATCGTCGAATACTTTGAAATTGTCTACTACTCCCTGCCAGTCGCGTTCGAGTCGAGAGATATCTCCATCCCCCATGGCCTTGTCGTAATTCTGGTTATAGAACTTCGCTTTCGCGATTGTCAAATTATTCATCGACGTTGCCCAGTCGCGAATAAAGGCGTTAGCCTCTGGCGTATTGCCAAGTTGCAAAAAGATTTTCCGGGCGCGCTCGGCGTCGCCCTCTGTCTGAATGCCTTTTGCAACTAATAGCAGATCATAATTCTGCTGAAACATAATCGAGTAAAACTTTTGAGCATCGCCTGCAAACTTCTCTGCATCCTTGACCCCAACAGAAGCCAGAACGCTAGCGGCCGAAGCTTTGGCCTCTGTACCCCAACCTGTCTTGTCGGCAATGGCTAGCGTGCTTTGCGCGGCCATCTGCGCGTTATTGCGCCGTGCCACATTGGACTGATCCATTGACGGCCGATATTCCTTTTCGCGAAAATCTTTATTGCTTTCGATCCGCGCGGATTCTTCGACCTTCGGCATGTTGACGTTTACGCGCTGCGCGCCGCGCTCGGCCTTGCTTAGTTGATACCGGCTTACCGGCTCGTTCTCGATTACTTCCCCGTTCACGCCGTATCGAAACGGTTCTGGCGTGCCGAATGCCTCGCGCGCTATGGCGGAAGCAAACTCCGGCCGCGCAACAGCTTCGATCGGATTAGCAATCGCGTCTGGATCTGCGGTAATAACATCGTTCCGAAGCGGGCGCCCCGGGGATACCGCATTAACAGGCGCAGGAGGTCTTGGCCCGAATCGACCGCCGCCCTGCTGAAGCTTTTGCTCGTCGAACATAAGCTTTCCCAGGCTTGTTTGCGGAACGGACTGATCGAAATTCTGCTTGTTGACCGCAAGATCGTTCGCGGCCGCCGACGTTGCTCCTTGCGCTTCGCGCCGAGCCCGCGCGATGAATTCCGGTACCTCTTCTTGCGAAGAAGGTAAGGAAAACTTTTCTTGAGGGATTCCGGTATTTGCAGAAATATCTCGGCTGGCCTGCATTACATCTTCTAGCGTTGAATCCGGCCGCAAGGCAGCAACGCGTTTTGCAATGTACGCGCGCGTTTTCTCTGCCGTGTCCACGCGATCTTTGTTCACGGAAAGCCTATCGGTAGTTAGCTGATGCGCAAATTTTGCCGCGTCGGCAGGCCCGACGAGTCCTGACAAATTGCGCAGAGTAGCCGGTTCGTCAATCTCGCCGTTCGGGCCGAGAACCGTGGCGCGGCGAAGCTGCTGCCGTACGGCCCTGTCCTCCTGCATGTTTGAGTGTGCTTCCTGCATGTACTGCGATTGCAGCCCAAGATTGCGCAGCGTGTAGGCCTTTTCCAGCGAAGCCCCGGTATCGATCGGGGTCGAACGAAGCCCCATCGCAATAGAAGGGTCTATGGGCATCAGAACAGACCCCCGTTGTAATCCGCTACGTTAAACATCTAAATTTCCCGTCCCGCGCATTAATCTGTTCAGGTATTGACTCGTCATATACGAATTTACGCCGGAGCCGATCGCATTACCCCAGGCATTCGCCCCGCCGATAATCCCCGCGGCCTTTGCATTGCCTTCGCCTGTCATCAGGTTTCCGATGTTGCCGGCGCTCGCCATTCCGGCCTGCCCGAGATCGGCTGCCGCTGAGCTGCCGCCACCCGATAGACCGGAGAGCATTGAGAATTTTCGATTCTTGTTCGCTGCGTTTCGGTTGAATGCCTCGCCGTATTTCGTTCCGGCGTAATCCTGGCCGAACGTCATCAAGTCCTTTAGCGTACTGCCGGATAGCAGCGTCCCGCGCGCTGCTGCGCTCTGGTCTACCGTGTTGCGCCCCTGGTCCATGCCGAACTGGTAGCCCGGTTCGGAAGCCAGATCCTGGCCCGTGAAGTCCTGCATGAGCGAGCCGAATTCGCCGGACCTCGGCGCATTGGCCCGGCTGGTTTGCCCCGGCTGCATTGGCGCGGTTCCGGGCGAGTCGATGCCGAGCATGTCAGAGAGCTTGTACAGCCCCGCGCGGCCCTGGTCGAGCCACGGCATGCGGTCTGCCCGTGCTAGATCAAACTGACGTCGCTGCTCTGCGATAGCCGCGCGCGAAGCCTCTTGCTGCGCCTTTGCGGCCTTCCCTGCCCCCATGCTGCCGAGCAGTCCGCCGACAAGGGAACCGCCCGCTCCGATCGCTGCCGCTGTAATGAATGCCATTTAGGTGTATTCCTCCGGAACAAGCAATTCATGCTCGATTTTGTTCATGTCGGTCTCGCGCGTTCGGTGCAGGTTTGCCCACACGTAATCCGTATGCGCATGCAATGCCCGCTTGGACCCCGGCATTGCATGCACGATGTACGGCGCGTCAAGAGTTTTAACGTTACCGTCAATCGTTACGGAAACGGTACCCTTCGAAAGCACGCACACGTGCTCCGTCCGGTGGATTCTGCCGGTGATCGTCACGCCTGCTGGAACGTGCATCTCGCGGATATACAGCCCGGGCGCGAAGTAGTGCACTAGCCGGATGTCCACCTGCGTCATGCGGCGCAGATGCGCCTCTAACGCCATGACTTTGCCGCGCATTGCCAGTGCCGGCAGGCTCGGCCCTGTGTGCAGTGCGAGCGTTGTCACGCGGCGCTGCCGTCCGCGTACACCCAGGTTACAGGCGTTACTGCGGATACGTACATCGGCCTGCCGACCGTCGTGCTCCAATATTGAGAACCGAGCTTGACGCCAGTAGTCGGCCGGTTCGCTGTCGTTCCGCTTTGGGGAGTCGAGATTGAATCGGCGAGTTTGCTGAAAAACTGATACCAGATCGGGCGTACCGTGCCGCCGTCGGCAATTGCCTCGATCGGCGTCGGCGCGTTAATAATCGGCATTATTTGTTCGTGTCCAGGAACGCGCCGATAAAAACCGTATTGACCGGATCGGTAACCGAAACTTCGAACAGCCAGTCAACCGCTGTCCCCAGGCGTCGCCAGATAGCTCGCCGTTGATACACGCCCTGCGCACCGAACCCGGAAAATAATTGGTTCGACCAGCTATGGCCGCCGTCCTTCGACGTGCGCAGCATGATTTGAGGATTACTGCCCTGTCCGTTTGGCCGCCCTACGCCCATTTCCATGTCGATCCAAAGTTGCGAAACGCCAAACGGGTTTTGGTCGAAGACGTGCTTTCCGATAATTTTGCGGACGATCGTCTCGCCGTTGTCGGTGTAGACCTCGCTGTCGATCGTATAAAGCTTGCCGGTCGAATAGTCGGTTACGCGCGCCTTGTTGATCCAGTTGACGCCGATCGCTGCCAGATGTCGCGCGCCGCTTGTGCCGGTCGATAGGACTGACCATTTATGAGTCAGTCCGTCGAACAACCAAGATTTGCCCGCTATCGGGAAGCTGATCTCGTACATCGGATGCCCGCCTAGCATGTAGGCGTAGGCTGTCGCATCCTCTACGGCACTGTACTGGTTGATCAGGTAGTCCAGCTCCGGCGTCGATATCGGAACCGGCTGATAGCCCTGCAGGCTGCAAATTTGAACTTGTCCGAGCGAGTTTCGCGCGAGGAATGCACATGAGCTGCCGTACTTGACTAGCGAGCGCTTGGCTGCCAGTCCCCATTGCGCTACCGCGCCCTGGATCGGCGAGAACGGCAGGTTAGGATCGCCGGAAACGCTCCAGAATTCGATGGTGAGCTGTCCGGCTAGCATCAATTGACCGTTGACGACGAACACCGACACCAGGGGATCGGGTGACGCCTCGGCCGTCGCGAAGTTAAGCGATGGCCATGACGTGGCGTATTGGTCGGACCATCTGAACCGCCCAGGCGTAGCCGGATCGTCCACGATCTGACGCCCGCCCAGAAAATCGCACGTCGACGCACCGGCAGGGAAATCAGCATCGATGATGGTCGTAAACGTCGATGTCGCTGTATTCCAATAATATCCGCCGGTGCCGTCCACGATCAGGATGCGCGTGCCGTCGTCCGTCATCGCAACGCGATTGGACGTCGTGCCGAGCGCGCCGAGCGCGACCAGCGTTCCGCCGTTGTTCAGGCTGTAGAGCGTGCCACGGTGCACCGCATAGAGCAGATCGGACACGTTGATAACCCGCATCCCCCGGATCGGCGTCTCGCCGAAGTCCTTGGTCAGCGTTAGCCCTGGCGTTGGATAGAACGCTACGCGCGTCTTGTCCTCGTCCGGCTGTATTTCGGCGTACAGGTTCCAGGTCGTTTGTCCAGTGACGTTCGGCGATTTGCCCTGCTGGCCAAGCCCGAATAGAGGGAATCTCACCGGTTCATCCTCATATATTCATCCACCATCCGTAAGGCATTCCCTGGTTCGCGCGATCGGTCAACCCTGAATCGAAGCTAGCCGTAACCTGCTGCTGATTGATCCGCTTTACCGCCGCTTTCGATTGCATCGCGCCGCGAAGAATCTCAGGCGTAGACGGTCGGCCGAACGAAGGCGCAATATCAACCGCAAGATTGAAGATCAGCATCTTCTTGTAGCCCGGCGGCAAAGCGAGCAAGTCGGTTGTCGATGCAAAACTCTGGATCTCCAGATAGCTCGTAAAGTAGAGCTGCATTCCAGCCTGGAACGGCACCGGGTAAAGCGTGATCGATCCGAGCGGTACCTGCGGATCGTAAAACAGCGTACTCGGCATGCCCTGGATCGAGGGAACTGAAACGCCGTTCATTTGCTGCTGGCTCACCAGCCGAATCGGGAACCGTACTGTCTGATGGAGCACGAAAGCATCGATCAATTTGATCGGTCGATCGGTATTGAATGTCCCGGACGGACCGACTGTGTAAGTCGCGGTGCCGGATGTCAGCGGGAAGTTTTGTTGTCTCTGCGCGAAGCAGGCAAGCCGCTCCAGCCGCAGTGATTCCAGCATCAGATTGAGCGCATCAAATGCCTCTTGTTCGTCCCCGCTGGAAACCGTGTCCTGCTGGCCTAGGTATAAAATCAGCCCGAGAGCCTTTCGAACGATATCCCCGGCTGTCGTAACGGCCATACGTCACCCCCAAAAGAAACGGCGGAGCCGAAGCCCCGCCGTCAAAGGCACAACAGGAGAGAGTTACACGAACAGACGAGCGATCGGACCTACATCGGTCGTAAACGTCGTCGGAGGCGTGATCGCGGGGACCGTTCCGAACGTGCCGACGATCGATTGCGTCATCTGGTTGCCGCCGTTCGCCGCCGCCCAGGTCCGCAGCGTGTCTGTGGTGCCGTTCGCTTGATAGCTGAGGAAATAACGTCCGGGCACCAAGACCGGAGCGGACAAGAAATTGCGGTTTTGGAAGGCGTTAGCGCCCGCCGTTACCGCGCCTGCAACCGCAGAGGTTGTAATCAGATTGCCGGCCGAGTCATACAGCGCGACAAGGCCGTTGTTGGTGCCGACCGTAGCGCCGTTAAGAACGCCAATACCGGTCCATTGCGCAATATGCGCCACCTGGATCTCGCACGTGTAAACGGTACCCGCCACCAGCGTCGTGTTGGAGCCGAGCGAGGCGAACGCCAGGATAGGCCCGTTGGGCAAAATTCGCGGCCCTTGCGGAACCGTCGGTGCGCTGACTCCTGACGCCAGAACAGGTCCGAAATTACCGCCGATCGTTGCATACCCGATAGGCGTGATCGCCGGCCACGAATCGACCGGAGTAGCATTCTGAGTCGCGAGGCCCTGCGCCACCAAGGCTGATTCGGTAGTATCAGGGAATGCGACGATTGCGCCGGAGGCAAAGCCTTGATAGGCGCGGAGTAGAGTAACGGCCATAATTTTCTCCTTAATCTATAAATGATTAGGCAAGGACGCGAACGGCTAATTCCGGGTACGTCGCCGCCCAGGCAAACAAAACGTCAATGCGCATGAATGACGAGTCGTTGATCGCGTCGTAGGCCTCGACCACCCGCACCGAGAACCCGTTACTCGTCTCGCGATATGCGCGCGGGCCGAGGCCGGACGGCATCCACATGGGAACGCAAGCCAAGGTAAAGGCGTCGGGATGGAATGCCACGTTCACGTCATAGATAGCGCTAGCCGCACTGTTGGTGATCAAAAAGTTACCCGCAGTCGATACACCGCTGACGTTTTGAAACACGCCCGTCGCGACGGCTGTAGGGCTAACCGGAATCGATGTTGCGCCGGCAGCAAGATCCGATGTCACGACGAACTGCATTAGCACGCCGGTTGATATGCGCGATTGTGCGTTAACCGAAAACACGCCCGGGAACGTGACAACAGTTCCGCGCGAAATCGTTCCCGCCGTTCCCGTTACCGCGAACGCGGCACCCGTACCGCCAACAGTTGTCGCCGAACCGGTAGCAACCTGCGCGCCGTTAGTGTGGCGCGCAACGTTCTGGTCCATCCCCATATCCAGACCGAACGCGTCGACCATCAGACCCGATTTGTATTGCTTGTCGAGCTGACCCTGACTGTTGAACAATCCAGAAAAACCGGACACGAGGCTCGCATTCAGCGCCGGCCCCATGATCAGAGCGCGCGTACGGTCCCTCGGCGCGCTCATCTCGTCCAGTCGTTGGTTAGCCGCCGCAACCAACTGAGTCGCGGCTAGTTGCGTCGCCGGAGGCGTGCCGGCCGTCCCTACTTGGTTGAATACCGCCGTTTCCGCAAGCGCGAGACCTTGACGGTCGATCTCGTTCGCGACTGGTGCCATTGCCGCGTAAATTTTCTTGTCCAGCTGCGTGAGCGATAGTGTGCGCTCGGCAGAGGTAAACGAGAGGTCGACCCCGCCTTGCGTGAGCGTCAGAGGAACCGTGCTCTCTACCGTTGCCTGCGGGACTCCGACCGAGCCGGCCCGGTACGTGTACCGGGGGGGGCGCTTGATCATAATTGTATTTCCGGGCGCGTAGCCCCGGGACATATTCGAATCGAATTCTGTCTCGTATTCTCTGTTGACCTTGCTCGAAAACGTCAGCATGTTTTCGAGAACAGCAAGCGCGGTTTTCGCGACGATGGTACTTGTTGCCAGTACGTTTGACATTTGATTAGCTCCTGAAAGTCAGGACGAAAAAAAACCGCCTGTTGGCGGTCGTTTCGTCGGATGGTTTTTAGCGAGCCCAGAAAGCCCCGCGGGCCTTCGCTCTCGCCTTGAATTCGTCCATGCCGAGCTTTTCCAATGCCTTTGGTGCAGCACTACCAGACCCGATGGGCGTAATAGGTGCAGGCGCTTTACTCATTTGTGAAGTTTCCGGAGTTGCGAGCGTGTCCTCGATCTTTCCGATGGCTTTGATCTGGCTAGCCGGGGAAAGCCTGGAGATGCGCTCGACCTCCTGCGGATTCTTCGCAAGATGGTACTGGAGCTTTGCAGACAGTTCGCTATCGAGGATGGCTTCCACCATCGCAGCGCTAACGGGTATTTCGGCCGAGTCGACGACGTCGTCGAAGTCAGGCAGTTCGGCCCTTGCCTTTATTTGATTCTGTTGATGTTTCGATACGCGATCGGTTTGGAGTTGCTGCTGCGTTTGGTCCGATCGTTCCGCCCTGATCGTCTGACGGGTTTTGAACTCGGTGCGCGCGTCGATATAGGTTTCGTAGTCGTCGAAATCTTCGCGCCTTGGTGCAGCATCCGCTGCAGGCGTTGGCTGTATTGCCGGCTCTTGCCGCTGGCCTGCCATGCGCCGGTACAGATCGGCCTCGGTTTCCTTTCTCGTGAGATGCCGCGTGTTGCTTTTTGCCTTCTTTACGATTTTGTCTACTTCTTCCTGCGAATACGTTTTTGCAGGCTTTTCTTCCTCTACAACAGGATTTTCTGCTTCGACCTGGTCGAATTCCTCTACTGCTGCGGCCTCGATGGCTTCGATAGGCGTGACTACGCCCGCCTCTGTTGCTTCAGGCATTGTGATGCTCCTAGAAGGATGCGGCGCTTCTCAGCGCGGCTTTAGCGCGTCCGGGTTACGGAGCGGGCTTTATGTTGGCGTCAGACGGGACGCCAGAACCGTTATGCTCGTACCGCGCGTGCTGCAGGTTTTGCCGCGACGAAACTTGCCGCTGCCCCTACCGCTCCGTTATTGCCGTTCCCGCTGTAGTCGAGAGCGTCGCCGTCTAATTTCCACCAGCCGAGTGTTTGCGCGGACTCGGTGTTAAGGCCAACTCTAATAATTTGCTTGTGCGTAATAGCACCGGCATAAAGTCGAACATCCTGAATCTCGCCGACAAAAGCTACTGTGCCGTTTCCGATTAGCAAATTTGACGTTGCCGGCGTCCACGGGTAAGTCAACGTTTTTAGCGTGCCGTAGTGAATGCTATTCAGATACCAGCGAATATATGTACCGTCGAACGTCATGACGTAATGGTCCCAGCGATTCAGACCGGTATTGTATGCGCCGCCTAACGTCGTAACGTCAACCCCTGTTCCCGCATTGTTTGTTGTTAGCGCGCCGAAAACATCGCGCATATCAATATTCCCAGCAGGAGAGGGATCTATCCCGAAATACCAGCCTGCCGCCGTTGTGACCTTTGAGATTATTCGTCGGGTAGAGCCGGATGTTGCAAGCGTAGGACGCGCCCATAGGGAGACGCTGAACGTAGTCGGATTGATAACGGCTGTATTCGTTACCGTGACAACCGATGTAGCTCCAGATCCGTTGAATCGCGCGCATTGATCAAACGGCGGCGCGGATGCAATCGTTATCGGTGCCCACGACCCGCTAATCGTCACAGAATTAAGCGCGGCAATTATGGAAAGCCTTTGATTGCCCCGGGCCTCGCCGCTCCAGATTCCGTAAATGGAATCTTGGGCAATCGGGCACAATTGCCACTCAAGTGCAAGAGCAGCTTTGTTTTCGCGGTAGCCTGCATAGACTATTGGGATTCGCAGACCGTCGGGGTCGTTTGTAAATGGAAGGGAAGCCCCGCTAGGCTGAATGCCGAATTCATCGATAATTATCGGTCGATTACCGCCACGTACCATTAAACCGGGATGCATGCCCATGCTTTCCGGCGTTCTGTCTTGGCCGTCTTTATCGTCTAAATACGAATGCCATGAAATTGCATCTAGCTCAGACGGGTACAAGAATGACTGATTTTTGAACCAAGAAATACACGAACTTGTGGGCGAGGGGCCGACGTTGCCACTGATGACAAAATCATTCGGCCGAGCGGTTTTGATCTGTCCCGCCAGTCCCACGCACATGTCCCGCAGCCCCATTCCCGTAACAACGTCAGAGCCGGATGAATATGTCGCGGGTGAGCCTTTGGCAACGTTAATGCCCCAGACATAACTCGGCGCACCGAATACTGTTGTATAAATTGTCTGATCGTATTCGTTGAACAGGCCCCAGCCGGCGAATGCTGAGTGCGCGCCAAATTGCGTGATGTACTGCGCCAGGATCTGGCGCATGTAGTCGCGTGCGGTTGAGGTGGGATTGCTCAGCGTCGAGACGCCAGCCGACGCGATGTCGGCAGCAGCAGCAGCGCGCCAAAACGGCACGCACAGCAGCGACATTCCTTTGCTCGCCGCGTAATCCAAGATCGCAGTAAACGCCGTGATGTAGCTCGCGCGCAGCGTCCAGTTAGGCGAGCTGAATGTGTGGACGTAAGTTTCCAGATCATTCTTGTAGCGCGGCCCCATCGGAACCCGCATTACCAGTGCCCCTGACGAGCGCGCGATGTCGATTGCTGTCTGCCAATCGGTTGCGCCGGCAATGATCGCGTTCTCGAAAGGAAAGAATGAATTGAATCCGATGTGGCCTAGCAGTTCTTGGCCACCGAGCAGGAGCTTGGTGCCGCTGCGGGTGAGTTTCGCCATCAGACGTATAGCAGGGCAACTGTCCCCGTCCCGGTGAAATCCAGATAGATGCCCTGTGCGCAATGAATACCGCCCGGCCACATGTACATCCCTACGGCGGTGCTCGCCGGAATCGTAAATCTCACGGACCCCCCCCCCGCTGCGACTCCGTCCCGGATCTCGATGATGTTGGTAGCGGTCGCCACCGAAACGACGTAACCGCCAATAATTCCGGCACCTGTGCGGATCAGTTGATCCGCCGTGAAAAAATTCGACTCCAGCCATAAAGGGCTAGACCACTGCCTGTCGAACGAATCGGACTCGCCGGGATGGACTGTTTTGTCGAGAACGTTAGCAGCTCCAGCGGAGCCCTTCCATTGCGTCAATGGCATGTGATGCTCCTTTTTAGGTAGTTATGTAAAGGGCGGTGTCCCATGCCTGCACAAGACTAGTAGGCAATGAGATCGGAGGCGTGTCTATCTGAAGCGATGACGCCGCGCCAGTACTGATAAGACGCAGGTAAAGGCCCGTTTTAACGAGATTCGAGGCTGCGCTTACAGTAACGGTCTCACCCGGCCAGATAATCCATTCTGCCTGTCCGTTTAGTACAGTCGCTAAGTTTGCAAGCGTATGCTCGACAGTTACAGATGCGTTTGTCCCCGGTGTAACGGTAACAACCGATCCGGCGCCGGCAAACAATGGCCCGACGCTTAGATTGACGGGCAGAGGGTAGGCAGTAACTGTCATGTTTTAAATTCCTTCAGGCGGGAAAAAACCGCCTGCTGGCGGTTGTTGTTGGGTCGGCATCTGTTGCTGCGCAGAGAGTTGATCGACGGCAGGGACAACGTGATCCGCAATGTTGCTCAGCGCGGCCTCGATTTGCTGAATCCTGCCGCCGAGTTCCTCGAACGGAGTGAGCATCAGTTTCATTTGCTCCAGCACCACGGATACCGCATTACCCTCCTGCGCGATGCGCTCCTTGCTGTCGATCTCGTACCGTTTCAGGTCGAGCTCGGCCTGCTTGTCGTCTAGCGCCTGCTCCTGCGCTTGCGCGTGGCCTTGCAGCGCTTGGATAACCTGCATTTGCTGATCCATCTGCTGCTGGATCTGCGGAGGAACCGGATTCTTTTCCTCGTCCTGCGTGATTTGCGCCGGTATCGTGCGCTTCAGTCGCTCGGCCATTTCCTCGGCCTGCGGCCAATCCATATTGCGCACGATTAAATCGCCAGCAACGTCCATGGCTTTCGGGTAGATCTGCGCCATCTGCAGCATGCCCTCTACGGCCTCCTGGCGCTTCGTGCTGTAACTCGGGCCGACGGATACCGTAACGTCGTACTTGCCGCGCGTCAGGTCGTTCAAGACGCGTTTGATAGCGCCGGTCCGCTCATCGACCTCCGGCATTTGCATCGGCTGATTGATCTGCGCATGATCGACCTTTTCGTCGTCGCCCATGATGCTGACTACGCGCGAGGTATCGTATACGCGCGGGATCATGGCGAGGATGCACCGCCCCGCATGCCGTATAGAGCGCGCGAGATTGTCCGAGTAGTGAAAGTTCGCAACGTCGCCCTGCATCTGTTGCGAGCGCTCCTGAATGCCACTGGTGGCATTGCCCCGGGCGCCGAGCGAGCTGTCGAACAGTCCAGTAGTGGCTTTGATGTTGTCGGAGGCATGCATGGCCATGTTCATCATCCCGGAGGGGATGTCGGCCATCGGCTGCCGCTGCGGCGCAGGCGCTAGCGTTCCCTCGATCGTGACCGGCTTATATTGCAGGTAAGGGAACGTGCGACGGTTCGCCTGCTGCCAGTCTAATTCATAGCCCTCGAACTGCCCTTCCGCGCCAATGAACGGCGCGCGCGGGATCAGCGCGACTTGTTCGGTTGCGGCAGTGATCCAGAAATTATATGTTTTCTGCGGGTCCTTCGCGTACCGCACGACACCGCTACGCCGGATCTTGCCGTCGATGTCCCACTCGTCTCCGTAGACCGGAAAAACGGGAATCCATCGGCACGGAATCTCGGCGCGTTCGAGGATTTTTGCTCCCGTCATTTTGTACCACATGACTTTTCGCTTGGCGCTCTGGCGCGACTGCAGCATATCCGCCGAAATGCCGGACGGTAGATCGAACGTCGTCGATCCGTCCGGCAGGCGGTAGAGCGTCGCCTTACTCATCTCGATGCGGTAGTACTCGGCAACGCGCACAGTCTCTGTGCACGTCCACGAAACCGTATCGCCGGTCCCGGTTGAAATATCGTTGCTTCCGGCGGCCTCTTCGCCGTACTGCCGGATAAATGCCTTGCGCTCGATCTGTTCGGTCAACATGCAGCGCATCTGATCGCTGCCGTCCGGTTCCCCTGCGAACGGGTCGCAGTAGACCGTAAACGGGTTACGAATGCGCTTAAACCGGATGTCCTGGTCGAAGCTTGTTTCGTCGCAATATTCGGTGATTAAACGGAAATATCCGAACCCGCAGGCTGCAGCGCAATTGACCGCGGTATCGTAGGCGACATCCGCATTCGAGGCGTACTCGATATGACGAATCATTCCCTGCTCGACCTCTGCCGTGTCGATGTCTGCGCCGTCGTCGACCGGATGAACTTTGATGCCCGGCTTGTTTTGCCGCTGTTGGTTCGTAACCTGGTGCAGAAAAGTGACCAGCTTGTTCACGGTCAAGCACGGGCGGCCTTCGGCCTGGCGGTTAACCTTGTCAGCGCTGTCCCACTGATTGCCGGTTAGAAATTCGAGATCGTCGAGCGCGTCGACGCGGTTCTCGCTTTCGAAATCAGTGCAAAGCGTCAGAAAATCCTTGGCCTCCGCCAGGATATCCTCGTCGGACGTGTCCTCACCCTCCTTCGCGTCGTTATCGTCGGAAGGCGAGTCTTGCATATAAAACCCTTCAATGTTTAGTTGGAACGAACGGCCGTGCCATCAGCAGCGGATCCGACTGGATAGTCGAGAACCCGAATTGCTCATAAAAGCACATCAGATCCGATAGAGGGATATTGTCCTCGACTGGCCGGCACTCGATCATCAGTACGGTCTGCTCGCAATCGGCTTCCCGACAAACAGATTCGAGCAATGCGGTAGCGTGCCCTTTGCGCCGGTGATCAGGATCGACGTACACGTTGATAATCTCGCGGAATCTATCGCGAAAGCGCGGCGCGACAACAAAGCTGTCGCATACGATCAGCGTCGCTGGCCCGTTGCTGCGCTCGCCGGAGATCATGCCATTCATGCCATTCATGCCATTCATGCCATCGATTATGACATCCATGAGCCTTGGCCAACCATCATCCCGAACTCATCGCGCGGCGCTTCCTGCTTCTTTTTTGGCTCTTTCACGAGCCCCGGGAATAGCTCCGAGATTGCCCATATCAGCGCATCCGCCCTGTTCGGCGATTGGGTACCCAGGTAGCCGAAAGTTGAAAACGCGGTCAATTCGTCTTCGAGCTCGGCAAACAGCCCGACGTGGCGCACTTTGCCGGCCTCGTAGAGAGCTGAGATAGGTTCTGCGCGCACGGCCTTCCCTCTGCTAGCCTGCACGGACTTGAATGGCGTACGCGGCCGCGCAACCTGTATTGTTTGCTTTACCATTGCCCCGCCGTAATTGACCTCGCCGACGATTACATCGGCATCGTGCCGATCGTATGCGCTGGTCGCAACCGCGCCCCAAGTTTTGGGACCGGCCTTGACTGTGCAATCTTCGAGCACGTAGGCGTTGCCGTCGGTCCCGAGCGCGGCAACGATGATGCCGATTGCATCGTTGTCGGCGTTGTCTACGTCGTCGGACCCGGACGGGTCGACGGCCACAACAACGCGCACGAACGCGGGCACCTCGCCGTCGAGTACGCGCCACTTGTCGATCGTCTCGTCGGCGAATAGCGCATTCGGTGTAGCGTCGGCGAACTCGCCCCGCAAAAATCGCTTCTGCAGCCGGGGAGAGAGCCCTTGCAGCGTCCCGATGTAGCCCGGCGGCAGGTTCTCGACGTTGTCGGCCGGATTAATCAGGAACCAAGCATAGTCGCTCGCTTGCGCGAGCGGGCGCCTCGTCTCCGGGTCGCGCTTTTCGACGAATAGCCGATACGTCCAATGCGATTTGTTCGGCGGGTTCGCGTCGTAGTACATGCGAGGCTTGAGCTTTTCGGCGGCGCGGCCTGGTAGCGTCTGGTCGATGCTTTGCGCGAGTCGCGTTACGGCTAAATCGCGCGAGCCCTGCGGGATCTGCGAGCACTCGTTCAGGTAGATCGTGGCGAATTCCTGACCGAGTATTTTCTCGGTGCGCTCCTTGTCGTCCAGACCGCCGAACCAGATCTGTGAGCCGTTTTCGAGCTCGGCAAACCAATCTGTCCTGTCCATGCGGTATTTGATGCCTGGGAATGCCGTTTGCATGACTTTGGGGAACGTGTCCTGCACGATCGAGCCCTTCACGTGATTGAAGCGGAACCGCAGTACCGCATGTCGGCTTCTTGGCGCTTTGAGGGCGCGTATCACGATATTTCGGATCAACAGGAACGTCTTGCCGGATCGAGCGCCGCCCAAAAGCATGACGTGAGTAGCGTCGCCGGCAAGAATATGCTGCGCCTCGCCCTGCTTCGCTGTCAGATGCACCGTTACAGCTTCTCGTCTACTTGACTCAGCTGCAGGACAACCGCGCCCTTGTGCTCGTGCTCCATTTTGTCGCCATATTTATCGGGTGACATTCTGCCGAGAACCCACTTGCGCGCGTCGATCTGTACGCGCGCCTTTGCCGGATCGGTGCACGAGTCCGCGATCTCGATGCACTGATCGAAGTAGTGGGACGCCTGATCTACTCGCGCGTCGTCGTGCTGCTCGCGGAACGCCGGGTCTGCCTTCATCTCCCGCTCAACGCTGCGCCTGCCCGGCATGCCCTGCATGCGGCAGATCTCCCGCATGCTGACACCACTAGCGAGCAGTTCGCAGATGCGATTTCGGATGGATTGGTCGACCACAACGGCCCTTTCTGGAGCGCCAAATGAAAACGCCCCGGTGGGTTAGCCGAGGCGTTACGTTTCCGCAGGGTATAAGATTCCTAAACCTGTCAGACCGGATTCTGACATACCCGGCAAGGGGACGTCAACATCATTTAGCGCCTGATCCTTTGCTTTCGCCTTTGCTTTCGCCTTTGCTCGAAAAGCAAAGGATCACTGCAGCCCCTTTGCCGCCATCGAAGCGGACAGTTGTTTGATAGCCCTGTTGTAGGCATCCTCGAAGCGGACGCCTGAATCGACACGCCAGAACGATTGCAGGTAGGCATGGTTGACCGCGTCGCGTTCGATGCGCGGTAGATCCAGGATCGCCGTATCAGTTGCCCTGGCGCTTGAGACGTCTACCTGCGCACACATGTCGTCGAACGTAGTTGCGCCACGCACCCCGAACTGGCCCTTGCCATAGCCGCGCTGATCGTGAGAGGCACGCATCCACCGCGCCCACACCCCCAGGTAATACTCGACTACGTCGACGGGTAGATCGCGCATGGGTCTTGTCTTGCGGGCGAGTGCTGATTGCATTTCATCCTTCGATCAGATAGCAGAGCAGGAACGCGACGAACAGCCAGAATGCGAGGTCGTATCCAGTGAAGGTCATTATTCGCACCGCCTGATTTTCAGACGAGAGCAGCGCATGCAATGTTTGCTCTGCGTCGTGACTGAGTATTGATAGCCGAACGGCAGAAAATCATATGTGGGATGCACAGTCACGGCCTCACCCGCACGCCATAACGACCACGCATGAAATCCGAGTCGGCACGACAGGGGCATCCTGTCGATCATGCTGTTCGCCCTTCCTCGATGCACAGCGCGCAGCGATCGTGCCGCCGATTGCTGCGCACAATGCGCGCTCTCGTGCGCACCTTGCACGCAATGCAGAGGCTCGGCTTGTACTCCCGCTCGGCAAGCCCGCGCATGGGCACTGACGCGTCCAGCAGCTCCTTGGCTGTGATCATTGGTTCCCCCTTCCATCCAGTGCGGCCAAATACTCAATCGTCGACTGTTCGAGCGCTATAGCCTCTGCGCTGCGCGCCTCGAACCATTTCCCCTCTGTCCCGCAGTACGTTTTCTCGATGCGCGCATCGCGGCAATTGAGGTCGGGCTTGCCGTCGACGAGGCTCAGAGCCTCTGGATGTGAACACAGGAAAATCGGATATGTCCCTTTGCGCATATGCACGCAGCCGATACATAAATTCATGCGGCTACCTCCATTGCAGTTACCCCGACAGCGACCGCTGCCCAAGCGTGTGACCTGACTCCGTAAGTCGGCCCAGGCGCTTTTTTCGTCCCCTGCGGCCCTAGCTTGTCGATCAGAGCTTGGCGGATGTTCGCGTCCTTGGCACGTGCGCTACCGCATAAATGCAGCTTCACGACTCGCCGATAAATCAGGCGCGCAGGGTCGCGCAGTCGACCGTCCCAGGTCGCGGCAAACCGCCCTATCCATACGCACGTCTCGAATACCTCTGCGCCGACTGCCATCCCGTACGAGGCGATCATCTCGATCGCGCAGCAATCTGCTGCCGCCGCCCTCACCAGTCCCAGCATCTCCGCGTTCTCGTCGACGCCCGAGTCGACGATGCGGGCGTTGCCGTCGAGCATTGCCCACCCGCTCTGCGCAGGACCGGGATCGATTGCGAGCACCGTCACGGCCTGCCCCGTTGCCCGCGAGTACTGGTATCCGGACGGCACGGCATCGACTGAACGGCAGGCAGTCACGGCTCGCCTTTCTGCGGGTCGCTTGCTAGACCGCGCCAGTATTTTTCCTGCACTCCGTACCTCGTGGTCTCTATCTCCGTCGATGTCTGCTCAGGCGTCCAATAGCTGTTATGCCAGCGAGCGAAAAACCGCACACGATTCGGATCGCAGCAAAAGCGAACCTCGTAAACCCCCGGCAGAGTCGGCTTCGGGTCCGTCGGCGAAAACCATTTCGTTTTTTCCCTCGCAGTCACGATTGCTCGCCCCTAGGGTCGCGCGCCAGACCGCGCCAGTATTTTTTCTGCATTTCGCACCTGACGACCATCTCATCTGCGGAGACATCATCGACAAACATCCAATGGCCGTTATGCCAGCAAGCGAAAAACCGCGTACGACTCGGGAAAAATAGAACCTCGTAAACCCCCGGCAGAGTCGGCTTAGGATCCGTCGGCGAAAACCATTTTGTTTTTGTTTTCCCTCTCACAATCGCCTGCAACTCAGCCCGGTACTCGACGGTTAGCCAGATCAGCTCGTCAACGCTCATGCCGTAATCCTCCTGGTCAGCTAATACGCGGCGCATCAGTCCCGTCCCGTGCGGATCGCGTGCGCGGCGTGGCCGTAGCCGTGCCGGTCGAGCAGCAGGCAGATACGCTCGCGCTCGGCATCCGCTCCACGATCGGCCAACGACTGCGCATCCGAACCAGCACCGCCCTCGGCATCCGCGTCTCCCAGTTGACCGCCGGCGGCGACATATTCCCGGCGCAGGTTGATCAACGTGCGGCCCAGTTCGGTGCGCGGCCGGTGATTGTCCACGACGGGATCGCCTGTCACGACGGTCACGACGACGGGATCGTCTGGCCACGTGCCTCCCGGGAGATCTCGGGTATACCCCCAGATCTCTCCGGCGAATAGCACACGGAATATCCACGGGCACTCGCTACACACGACGCCCTCGTCGTCGACGAATTGCGCGGTTTCGTTGCCGCGCACGACCCGGCGGTCGCGAACGACCGTGCGCCGAGCGAATCCGCAGTACAGCACAGCGCCCTCGTCGACGTCGCACCAAGTCAGGTGGCGCCTCACGCGTATCTCCCTAGACCGAGCCAAGCGAAATCCTCGTCTATATCTGCGACTACCGCGTCCTCGTCGTACACGCCGACACACAGTGTGTCGCGGTCGTCGAGCATTACCTCGCAGCGGTCTGATTCGGGGTCGACGACCGCCATGTGGCCGCTCGCGCCGACGAATACCGCAAGCGCTCCGCGCATTGCGCAACGGTCGACGATGTACTGCGCACGTGTTCGTCTGCTCATCTGATCTGCCTGCTCCTATTAGTTACGCTCGCGCGCGTATCGGCGCGTTCGGCGCCCCACCGTTTCCCACAATCCGGGAAATATAGTTCTTGCATGAGTGTACAGAGTCTGTACAATACCTACATCGACCCCGCAGTGCCAACGCAGTGCCAACCAAGGAGAAACAAAATGAACATCAAGATCTGCACCAAAAACGCAGCAGCCATCGAAGCCGCGCTTGCCAGCGTCAACGGGAGAGCGAACGCACACGCCTACACGACTTGCGGTGAGATAAAGGCGATAGCGATAAAAACCGAGGCGCGAGTCGTGGAATGGGTTGGCGCGAAAAAGCGCACGGTCGGAGCGCGAGTCGTGTCGTGCAGCGGCACGGCCGTACCCTCCAGCTACTCGGGATTCCGGCGAGCCGCTACGAGCGTAACCCTGGAGTGCCGCACCACTGGGTGGTTTCTCACCGCCGTCGTGCGCGTCGACGTGACGCAAGCCGGCGGAGGGGCGGATCGCCTGTTCCTCACGCGTGATCAAGCGGACTGCGCGACGGCGCGGCTGAACAGTCAATTCGGGATCTGGCCAACGCCCGACTGAACAGGGCACCAGGGATAGCCACCAAGGCTATCTCGGGCGTCTTCGGCGCACCGTAACCCCCCACAACGAAAGGACTCGAATTATGAATATTCTCTGGCTTAGTCGTCACGGCATGACGCAGGCGCAGCAATCGGATCTGTTCTCCCTCGTCGGCAACGACGCCGATGTAATAACCATAAACATGACGTTCGAAAACGACGGCAAATCCGCCGCCCAGCAGATCTGTGACGCGGCACAGGCAAACCACTGCAACATAATCACAGGCGTGATGCCCGCACATGTCGCGGTACATCTGGTCAGACGCATCGACGTGCTTAATGAGGGAAAGTGGGGCGCGCAACGCGTGAGTTACTACAGTCCAGTTAGTATCGCCGCCCCGGCGGTAGAGGGGGAGATTAGGGGCGGAGGGTTCACTCACGATCATTGGGAATGGTTGAGATAGGACATGAGCGTCACCTACGGGGCCAGCCTCCGGTTCGATCGAGGTTGGATGTATTACATCCGGGCAGTTGCTCACGGCCGCGTAGTAGGCGGCGCGACCTACTCCCTCTCGCAAAGGCGAACCGCAAGCCTCCGGACGCTCCGCCAAGCGATTGCGGCCGCGTTCCCGGGGGCTGCCCACAGAGATGCGGCGGCATGGGTCGCATCTAAATACGGCCAGGGGTGGGATACCGCGTCCCACTACAGGAGAATCAAAATGAACACTTATAAAATCACCATCTATTACGACGACAGTGACACCGCCAATCTCGGATGGGCGTATTCCATCCGCAGCTATGATCGGAATGGCACTTACCTCGACGAATCGTCCGGCCCGCTGCCGCAGAGTCGCCGGAACGCAAGCCTGCGGGCGCTCCGTCGGGCGCTTGCGCGGACCTGGGGGGCGTTCCCGCAGGCTGCCCGCCATGACGGGGCATGGGTCGGATCGGAAGAGGGCGGATGGCAATGCTCGGCATCGCCGGGCACGGACTGGAAAATACACGTAATGCCCCATGGACCCCATGGTGGGGACTGACCTCACCCCCGGCCCCTCGGGCCGGTCTCCCTCCCCGGACTCCATCCGCCAAGCGCGCGCGGCCTCTGGCCTCTCCCAAACGGCCGCCGCTGCCCTACTACACTGCTCGCGGTCCTCATGGGCAGCATGGGAGAGCGGCGTCACGCGCATGCACCCCGCGATGTGGGATCTGTTCCGGCTGTTAACTCAACGCTAGCGTAATGCTGTGTTGCAACAAATGTCACGCTTGGGACCGTGACATTGGCAACCGTGACATATGTCACGTTTTCAAGCGTGACATGGAGCGTGACATTGGACCGTGACATAGCCCCCGTGTCACGGTCTGTTTTCTGCCCTCTCTCATAGGAGAAACAACCGTGACAGTCACGCTCCCTGTCTCTTATACACATCTCCGAGCCCACGAGACTAAGGCGAATCTCGTATGCCGTCTTCTGCTTGAAAAA